>Ga0307378_10000015_pt1 | contig 335213 bp, 315 predicted proteins | sample UN1MG_FD_202238 | JGI IMG/M metagenome (GOLD analysis project Ga0307378, IMG submission 202238) | Soil microbial communities from Risofladan, Vaasa, Finland - UN-1 | ecosystem: Environmental > Terrestrial > Soil > Coastal area > Acid sulfate soil | place: Finland: Risofladan, Vaasa... | reverse complement strand
GACCCGCTGAACAATACCGCGGAAGCCCACTACTCCATAACTGGCTTACCTAATGACATCACCGATAATGCCACGGTATCAGTAGAAGTGGTGGCTCCGGGAGTGGATGTCACCAAGACGGCCAATAGCACCATCACCAAGGCTGGTGATACTGTCCACTTCAACATCACTGTGAATAACACCGGAGATGTTGCCCTCAACCTGGTGAGCTTCACCGATACCCTGATGGTAGACATCTCGGGTCACTTCTCAGCCACCCTGGCCGCTGGAGCCAATGAGAGCTGGGGCTATGACTATGTCACCAATGTCAGTGACCCCGATCCATTAGTCAATGAGGCCGAGGCCCACTACTCTATAACTGGTCTGCCCAACGACATCACCGATAAGAGCAAGGTCGAGGTGGATGTGGTGCATCCCAATACCATGGTTAACATCACGCCGAATGTATGGGAGACCTTCCCTGGCGGTAATGTCATACTGAACATCAACGAGACCAACACCGGCGATGTGGCGCTGGAAAATATCAGCGTTGTCCTTGACCCGGGCGCCATCGCACTAACCAAACTTTCGACTAGCTTCGTGGCTGCCAGCGACATCGGCAATGATGGTATCCTCAGTCCCGATGAGACCTGGATCTGGAGTTACCAGACCACCATCAGCGTGGACACCACCTTCGTCGTCACCGGCTATGGCGAGGTAGTTGGGCTAGGCAACATCATTACCTATCCTGATTACCCGGATGAGCAGGCATCCGTCGAGGTGCTGGTTACCGGTGCCACCCGCACGCTGGGCTTCTGGAAGACCCATCTGAACTTTACAACCTATGTCTTCATGAACTATACAGGCAGCTCCATCGATCTGGGCTGGAAGAATGTCACCAGCATGGACGAGATGATGGGCATCTTCTGGGCTAATGTTGCCAAAAACTCCGACGGCGACAAGCGCAGCAATCTGTGCCAGGCAAGGGTACAGGCTTCATGGCAGGCTATCGCGGCAATCCTGAACAGCAACATGCCCGGCGGCGCCCCTCTGCCTATGGGTATAACCCCAGCTAGCATAGCCGATACCCTTCAGAATGGGACCGTCAACCAAATCAAGGCTCTGGCGTCACAGCTTGACACCTACAACAATAGTGGCGATGGTGTTGCGCTGGACCCGAGCCTACTGCCAACCGGCAGGGCTGACCCGAAGGGTGCCAGAGACATCGCTGATATTCCTTTTGCTGACTGTACGTAGCAAGAGGAATTGGCAGTGTCATGAGTAAGAACGGGGGGAGGCGGATTCGCCTCCCCCTTCCTTTTAATACGGGCCTTTCCTATAAAGCCTACTTGAGCGGACAGAGGACTGTGAATCGCCCGCGGAATGAGTCTATATCCTCTTTCCTCAATGGAATGCTGACCATAAATTATGACACACATGAGGTATTCCTTCGAGGAAAGCCAGTGAAGCTAACCCCTATCGAGTATAAGATTATTTGCCAGTTAGTAAAAAGTGAGGGAAGTGTAGTCAGCAGTGCAACTTTACTCCATAGTGGCTGGGGACCAGATTATCGAGCTGACCCTGAATTTCTTAAGAAGTACATCCACCGCTTGAGGTGTAAAATCGAACAAGACCCTGCTGCCCCGAAGGTTATTCTCACCGAAAGAGGTATGGGATACAGGATCGCTAAATCCTGAGTCTCCCTGAAATCTCTTGTTTCCTTCATCTTAATGCCTGGTTTGAAACTCTAGTCCATTTAGCTGCCAAATCAATTAATTTCCACCGGATAAAGACCTTTTTCCACTAAATGGGCATTGAATTTGTTGCTGCCAACAACTAAATTACATAATGTAGCTGGTTTCTTTTTCTCCGTGATGGGGAGGAACCGGTAAGGATAATCATCGGTGATGAGGGCAACAAGGAATTTGTATGCGGAAAATGAAGTAACCTACAAAACCTGTGATAGTTGTAATGCGTGGAAAATCGTCTATACCAGGTTAGCCATTACCTATGTTGATACGCTTCTTTACATTTTAACGTCTTGAGGGGCTATGGAGAACGGTAGGAGAAGTAACATTCAGATAATAGATGAAATGCTGATGGCTTGTGTCAAAGCCGATACCGGGAGAACTGGGATTATGTATCGCGTGAATTTAAGTCATGCCCAGCTACAGAAATACATGAGCTTCCTTGAAATAAGGGGGTTTCTGGAGCCTGTGGACCATTCGAGTCCCGTAAAGTATACCACCACGGTGAAGGGAGGGAAGCTCTTGCGAGATATCGAGAAGATACTGGAGCCCTTAGGACTGGAAATTCCGGGGTAGCGTTTTATTGTGGATGGGGGTAATCGGTGGCACCGAGGTCAAAGACATCGTTTGAAGTTCCCCGGAGCTTAATTAGGAAAATAGACGCCAACCGCAACACGCTGACCAGAGAAGAATTTATAAGCCTTTGCATTGGCGATGCCCTGCAGGAGGAAAAAGTTCCGGTTGAAGAAGAACACTATATTACCAGAGAGGAGTTTGAACAATATGAACGTAGGCTCGACAAGCTCCTGCTCTCGTTTTTGGAAATGATTCCCAGTTGGGAAATTGACGCCTGGAACAAAAGGGAAAAATACCAGAAATTAAAAGAAAAGTTATCTCCCCAGCTCGATTAAGTAAGTCAGCACGAATTCGATAAATCTGCTCTCTAGCTTTTTAATTCCCTGTTTAAATTCCTCGAGTTCCTCCCTGGTAGCGTATCCTATGGCCGGGATTTCCTTCTTAGCGAGGAATCCATCAACACAGGACTCCACGAACTCCGCTCTGCCCACATCGCCACGGTGCTCGTCTAATTTTCTCATTATCTCATCGGGCAAACGTAGTGACACATCGGACATCGTATTCAAAATTAGACCACATCAACTTCTCCGGTGGAAGCGATAATCTTCTAGAACATAGTTCTGGAAGATAGTTCCAGTATTAAATCACTGTGCGGGATGAGCAAGGTTTGGTAGAGTGGTTTACATAAGCATTGAGATGCTAAAAATGATAATTGTCCGCTTTAATGTCCTTGACTCCACAACTCACATCCCCTCTCCCTTGATGGGAGAGGATAAAGGTGAGGGTGACAATTGGGGTGGCCGATCTTGGGCGACTGGGCTTCCCGAAACGTGGCATTGCGAGGGTTTTTCCCTTTGTCATTGCGAGGAGCGAAGCGACGAAGCAATCTCTCTTTCGAATTTTCCTCTCCCTTGAAGGGAGAGGATTAAGGAGAGAGTGACCCCGGTAAGGCACACCTTAAATGAAAAATGACGTGAAGTTTAGATATGCCCGATGAGATGAAGGATAATGCCAGGTTCCAGACCCTAAGGGTCAAACTCGAAATTCTAAACACTAAATCCTAAATTCAGGATTTAGAGCTTCGGATTTAGGATTTCCCCAAAGGGGCATGGGGTGGTCGGTCTGGGCTGCAATCTCAAATCGGGCAAAAAACTGTAAAAAAGGAGGAAAAATGTTGAAGAAAATTTTTAGTATTACCTTTGCACTGGTGCTGGTGCTGGGCTTGACTTTGGCAATGTCAGTTCCAGTGGCGGCAGCGGACTACGACTCAAGCCTACTACTTGAGAACAAGAACTCTACTGATTGGAGCGTTATCACAGAAGATGGTATCTCGGGCACTCTGGAGTACGATTCAACCAACTGGGAGTTTAAGTTCAAACTTACTACTGAAGGACTGGCGAACGGTAGTTACAGTCTTATCTATTATGCAGACTATAGTGGAGACAGATACGGTGAATGGGGCGGTGACAATCCTGGAGCGGTGATTGGTACTTTCAATATCATTGATGGTAGCGGCAATATTGCTTCGGGTGACCAGTCAATAGACCTGGGTATGGACTTACCTAGTCCACCAGATGCCAACATCGATGAGCACAACTACTGTGGTAGCCCTGATTACTACACCAATTGTCATGGTGCAAAGATTTGGCTCGTTCCGACAAGCGCATTATCTGGCGGCTCAGCCCTTCCTGTGACTGCTTGGCCACCGGATGATAACTGGCTGTTTGAAACGAACTTGATTTGGTACGACGACTTTAGTGTGGGCTCTGAGGGTCCAGTGGCTTTAACCGCTACTGTTCCTGATATCACAGCCATCTCGGTGAATCCTTCTACCCTTGATTTCGGAACTTTGGTACCAGGTGCTACTTCCGATGTACTTGACATCATCGTTACGAATGTCGGTACCCACACAGTCGATGTTGATGCAGATGTGAGTGGTTCAGCAGGAGATTTGTTCTTCGACAACCTGAAACTTTGGACAGGAGCTTGGAGTGGAAGGGCTTGGCCCGTGATAGTGGATGACTTGGTAATGGGAGATTCTAAAGTTCTTGAGACCAGATTACCAGTGCCATCAACCTACACCCCCATCGGTTCTGAGACAGCCACGCTAATCTTCACAGCTAGTGCGGCGTAACCAGTAAAATGAGGGGGGGTGAGCAATCATCCCCCTCTCCACCCAGAAAAGGTGAAGAATTGAAAAAGTTAATCGGCTTGTTAGTGATAATACCATTGTTATTGGCTGCTCCTGTATTAGCTGCCAGCCTGGGAATAAGTCCCAGCCATACGGAGCTTGAAGTTCCAGCCAATGGCAGCGCAACGGCTAATTTTCAGGTTTATTACTTCAGCGGTGATTTGCAAGTAAGCCTGGTAGATATACCATTGAGAGTAGAGCCAACCACAATACATATTGAATCATCGGATGAGCCTACAAACGTCCAATTAACTTTCTATGGAAATGAGACACTTGGCTCTCACACATATGACGGCTATGTGAGGTTTCTCGGAATGACCGGCGGGACAGTAGCCGTAGCAGTGAAAGTGAAAGCTAATGTTACCAATTTAGTTGAAGGTCAGCCATTACCGCCGCAGACCGGAGGTGGTGAGAGCTTCACCATGCCGCTATGGGGCTGGATAGTCATCGGCATTGTGGTATTCGCAGTGGTGGTCTTTGCTGTAAGCAGGCGGCTTCATATTGAGGTCCGCAGGAGGTAGCTTTCTCCAGATGATGACTCGGCTGAGGTTAAGGGAGATAAGAGTGCCGCTGGTGCGGCAATAATAATAGCTGCTATAGTCGTGTTAGGTAGAAGGAAGAAAGATTGAAATTCGTTGCTGTAGTTCTTGCCCTGATAATATCCCTGGTTGCCATTGAATCACCTTGTCCATCAGCTCAAGCCGCTAATAATACCGCTGAGGTTAATCTTACCGCTAACGTAGTCTCCCTGCTTTCAGTAACTACTAATGATGCTAGACAGATAACTGTTAAGGGGGCTACCTTGAATGGGTGGCTGGATGACCTGGGTAGCTTTGATTCTGTAGATGTCTCCTTTGAATGGGGGACTACCTCTGGCTCTCTGGATAAAGAAACTCGCCCAAAACCGAAGAAGAAAGCTGGAGCTTTCAGCGCCAGGTTGCAGCGCTTATCACCAAATACTACCTATTACTTCAGAGCTAAAGCGGAAGGTGATGGGACGATAGTGTATGGCGATGAGTTTAACTTTACTACCAAAAAGCCCTTCTGGTGGTTCTGGTGGTGGCGGTAAGTAGATTCCTGAGGTTTTCCAGGTTGTAGTGAGGCTGGGTATCTCCTGGAAGAAAAAGAAAATCCGCCGCTAAGCCAAAACAAGCCCTGAAGGATGCTGGAGATTGCGGAGCCTGTTCTGAGCGTAAGCGAAGAATCTGTTGGTTAACACTCCTCGCAATGACATGGAGGCGTGCCTCGCAATGACACCCTGCGGGAAAATCCTAAACTCTAAGCACTAAATCCTAAACAAATCCAAATATCTAAATTCAAAAACTGTTTTGGTCATTGGGATTTTGGTCATTTGACATTGTTTAGTATTTAGGATTTAGAACTTTGTTTTCCGAGATTGCCACGCCTTCGGCTCGCAATGACAGGGAATAAACTAAATTATGACTCCTCACTACAAGCCAAGGGCGCCCCTTAGTCTTACATTCAGTTCTTTCTGGATAGCAGGGCTGACCTTGCCAAGACGGCGAATGATTCTGCTTCTCTCAATGGTCAGAAGCTTTCTCATTTTGAATACTGAAGCTCTCTTGAGGCCTGTTTTGGGGAAATCAGGATGCTCTGGTTGCAGCAGATAATCAGTTTTAGCCAGTTTTTTAGGAGAGACTACGGAAGAGATAAAAGCGATGACAATATCAGTTTCTTGTGGGTCAAGGGAAACTATTACCGCGGGGCGCAGCTTTCTACCAGTTAAATCAGTGAAGGGGAAAAGGACAAGAACAATGTCACTCCGCTTAAGCGGAGTTTTTGACCTGCAATTAGATTTCCTCTCCATCCTCCATGGTGTAAATATCCTCATCGGGATGGTGCAGGAAATCGTAGCTACCAGCTTGCTCCGCTGCCTGAGCAATAAGAGAAGGGGCTAAGTCGTCTTCTAAAATGAGGATTTCTAATCTTTGGCGTTCCGGGATGTCCAGTTTCTGTAATGGCCTGAGAACCCCGTTTTCATAAATTGCCTGGATTGTTTGTGGCATAGTTACCGCCTTCAAGGCAAGAGTAGCAAAAACCGGGTTGGATGTCAATGCTATGAGGCTCAGCAAAATACAAAGTATGAGATTGCTTCGTCGCTTCGCTCCTCGCAATGACAAAAGGGTACTCCTCGCAATGACACCCTGCGGGAAAATCCTAAACTCTAAGCACTAAATCCTAAACAAATCCAAATATCTAAATTCAAAATTCAAAAACTGTTTTGGTCATTGGGATTTTGGTCATTTGACATTGTTTAGTATTTAGTATTTAGGATTTAGAACTTTGTTTTCCGAGATTGCCACGCCTTCGGCTCGCAATGACAAGGTAGGAAGTTAAGTGTCACCAATCATGTGAACGAGCAGAGGGCATTGCAGGGACAGGGTTTGCTTGATAAGATATAAAGAAAGATGAAATACAAGGTTGTTGTCGAGCCTTTCCGGGCAGCAAGTGACGAAAGCATTAGAACAAGCGGGGTTTGATATCTTCTCTAGAAGAAAAAGGCAGAGCGATGCCTGATTTTATCGGTCTTATTGGTTATCCTGTTAAACATTCTATCTCACCCTATTTTCAGCAGGCGGCTCTGGATTACTATCACCTCGACATTCGCTACCAGCTCTGGGAAACAAGTCCGGAGAAGCTCAGCTCTCGGATAGCTGGGTTAAGAGAGCCACAAAACCTGGGCGCCAATGTAACCACGCCTTACAAGGAAACGGTGTTACCCCTGCTGGATGAAATTGACGAGCAGGCAAGCTTGATTGGGGCGGTTAATACCATAGCGAAGAGAGATGATAAGCTTGTTGGCTTCAACACCGATGCCCATGGATTTATCACTGCATTACGCAGCGAGGGCAAATTTGAGCCTGAGGGCGTAGAGGCGGTAATTTTAGGTGCTGGTGGGGTTGCCAGGGCGGTCTGTTTTTCCCTGGTGCAGAACAAGGTAAATTCACTCACTATTATGGATGGGATACCGGATAAGTCCAAAGCCCTGGCCGAGCATATAAATCGCTATGTAACTCGAGCTGGCTTGAAAACCAGAATCGCTGTCTTGCCCTGGCAAAGCGTAAATTCCGCTGATACCTTTGAGCGCTGCCGGTTAATAGTCCATTGCACTACCATAGGAATGAAATATAGCCCTCAGCAAGGGCAATCGCCTCTCTCAGGCGATGTGATTCCTGAAGGCATTCTGGTCTATGACCTGGTATTCAATCCCCGGGTGACACCTTTGTTGCACTCAGCACAGAAAGCAGGGGCTGATATCCTTGGCGGCTTACCTATGCTAGTATATCAGGGAGCGGCTTCCTTTGAGCTATGGACGGGAAGAAAAGCTCCAGTTGACATAATGTTCAACAAAGCTGAAGAAGTGTGTTAGTATATCAAGGGAAAGTTTATGGGGTGAGGAGATTTATTTGACATAATATTTAAAGGCTCAAGGAATTGCTGGAAGGAGGAGAGAAATGAAACAGGGGAAAGTGGCTATTATTGGTGTGGTGGTGCTGTTGCTTTTAGTGATGTTAATTCCAGTTAGCTGCATTTCAGTGCCCGGCGGAGTTGGCGGGGATAAAATTGCGGTGATTCCACTTACTGGCACTATTACGGGAACAAGCGGCCCACTTACGTATAGCGGAGTTATTACTCCGGAATTGGTGCGGGAACTGTTACAGGAAGCGGAGGCAGATGCTTCAGTAAAGGCGATTATCTTGCGTGTGGACAGCCCCGGTGGGGAGGTAGCGCCGTGCCAGGAAATCCTGGAGGAGATAGAGCAAGCTAAACAATCGAAGCCTGTTGTGGTCAGCATGGGCTCGATTGCTGCTTCCGGTGGCTACTATATTTCCTGTGAGGCGGACAAGATAGTGGCTCTCCCCGGCACTCTGACGGGAAGCATCGGAGTTATTGCCCAGATACTTAACCTCAAGGGCTTGTTTGATAAGCTGGGCATTGAGATGCAGACTTTCACCGGTGGCGAGTATAAGGATATGTATGCCGGCTATAGAAACCTGACGTCTGATGAGCAGGAAATCATGCAAAGTCTGGTTGATGAATATTATGAGCAATTTATTGATGTCGTTGCTGAAGGCAGAGGAATGGATAAGGAGGAAGTAAGAAGCTTAGCCACGGGACAGCTTTATACCGGCAGCGAAGCTAAGGAACTCGGTCTGGTAGACGAGCTGGGTGGACTGGATAAGGCAGTGGAAGTGGCAACGGAGCTATCCGGCGCTGTATCTCCTGAGTTGAAGTATTACAAATCCAAGCCAGTGTCAATCTTAAACGCCCTTTTTGGATTAAGCTCATCTGAATTAAGCAGCCTGATTAAATTGAGGATGCTGGGGTTAAGCGGACAGGATATCGTTTTGCTGGACACCTTAACCCATGCTTATCCTCAGCCCAGATACCTCGTCTCTCCCTGAATGGAAGGGATAATTAAGGGAAGCTGATGGAAAGATTTCGCTTTCTCACTGCCGGCGAATCACATGGAAAGGCATTGACTGCCATAATTGAGGGCATGGTCAATGGCTTGCCGTTACAGGCCGAATATATCGACGGGGAATTAAGACGCCGCCAGGCAGGCTACGGGCGCAGTTCCCGCATGAAGATTGAGGAAGATAAGGTTGAGATTATCTCGGGACTATGGCACGGGCTTACCACGGGTAGTCCAATTGCATTGCTTATCTACAACAAGGATTGGCGAGATTGGGAGGCTGAGCCGGTATCTTGTCCTCGTCCCGGGCATGCTGACCTCGCTGGAGTTGTTAAGTATGGCATTAGCGATATCAGACCAATTATGGAGCGGGCCAGCGCTCGAGAAACAGCGGCTAGAGTGGCTGTTGGGGCGGTAGCCAAAAGATTTCTGGAAGAGCTTGGCATCGCCATTCATAGCCACACTGTGGCAATTGGGGGAGGTCATTATGAGCTGCGCGAATCAATCTCCATAGACTGGCAGCAGGTGGAAGCGTCTCCTGTTCGCTGCGCTTTTCCTGAGTTGGAAAAGCAAATGATAGCCGCCATTGATAAAGCTAAGGCTGAGGGTGACACGTTAGGCGGGATTTTTGAAGTAATTGCCACTGGGGTCCCTGTAGGCTTGGGCAGCCACGTTCAGTGGGACCGCCGCCTCGATGGCAAAATCGCCCGGGCGATAATGAGCATTAATGCCGTAAAAGGAGTGGAGATAGGAGACGGTTTTGCCTTGTCTGAACTTAAAGGCTCGCAAGCTCAAGATGTTATCGAGCCTGCTCCCGATATTATGGCGAGCAAAGCGAAGCAATCTCTGCCCTGGTATCGCCCTACCAACCATGCCGGCGGCATTGAAGGCGGCATAAGCAATGGCGAGGATATAATGGTCAGAGCGGTGGTTAAACCTATCGCTACTCTGGCTAATCCACTGGATTCCATTGACTTACACAGCGGCAAAAAGGCTAAAGCTCATTATGAGCGCAGCGATATCTGCGTTGTTCCTGCTGCCGGGGTAATTGGCGAAGCGATGCTGGCTATCGTTCTCGCCGATACCTGCCTGGAGAAATTTGGGGGAGACAGCTTAAAGGAAACGCTGGCAAATTACCGTAATTATCTAAATAGCATATCGCTTTGGAAATGAACCGCCAGGTAAGCAATATCGTTATCACCGGGTTCTCGGGCACTGGGAAATCTCTGGTAGCCAGGGAGATAGCGGGACAATTAGGCCGGGATTTTATCGATACCGATGCCGAAATAGTGAAGTTAGCTGGCAAACCCATTGCTGAGATTTTTCAGCAAGATGGGGAGGAGAAATTCCGGGAGCTGGAGCGAGAAGTCATCAAAAGAGCTTCCCGGCGAAGTCACAAAGTTATCGCCACTGGAGGTGGTGCCATAGTTGACCCACAGAATCATGCTCAGCTCGCCCGGAATGGATTCATCGTTTGCCTTGATGCTAAACCGGAGACAATTTATCAGCGGCTATTTCAGGAAGGTAGTCATGGCTCTGAAATTCGTCCTCTCCTTGAAGGTGATAATTCTCTAGAGCGCATCAGGCAGCTTAAAGCCCAGAGACAACCTTATTATGATGATGTTGACCTGGTGATTAATACCGATAATTTAAGCATCAGTGAAGTGGCTAAGGAGGTGATAAGGAGCTGGGGATTGCTTCGTCGCTTCGCTCCTCGCAATGACAAAAGAAAGGCTCATCACCCTCACCTTAATCCTCTCCCGTCAAGGGAGAGGAAATTAGACTCACAGCTAAAGGTTGATAAAGACGTTGCTTGCTGGGTGGAAACAGCCACTCAAAGATATCCCATTTTTGTCGGCTACGGCTTATTAGATAAGCTCGGAGAGGAGCTAAAAAAAGTTACCTCATCCCGGGTAGCTATTGTGATTAGCGATGAAAATGTTTCTCGTCTTTATGGAGACCGGGTTGAGAAGGGTTTAAGAAATGCTGGTTTTGCAGTTAATTCATTTATCGTACCGCCAGGCGAAGAAACCAAGAGCATAAATACCGCCATAGACATTTATAACTTTCTAATAAAGAAGCGGGTGGAGCGGGACGATATGCTTATCGCCCTGGGTGGTGGGATGATTGGTGATTTAGCAGGCTTTGTGGCTGCTACTTATTTGCGGGGCATTCCCTGGATACAGGTGCCTACCAGCCTGATAGGCATGGTCGATGCCAGTATTGGAGGTAAGGTGGCGGTTAACCATTCTGAAGGTAAAAATCTTATTGGCGCGTTCTATCAACCCAATTTTGTTTTAGCTGATACCCGGGCTCTGGCTACTTTGCCCGAACGCGAGTTGACCTCAGGCTGGGCCGAGGTCGTTAAATACGGGCTGATATTGGATAAAGAGTTTTTCGAATTTCTGGAATCTAACGTAGACAGGTTGACAAAGCTGGAGCCGGATGTGGTTAACGAAGCGATTATACATAGTGCAAGCCTGAAAGCACAGGTTGTCAGCCAGGATGAGAAGGAAAAGGGACAACGCATTATCCTGAATTATGGACATACCATTGCCCATGGATTGGAGGCGGCTACTCGATACATTGACTTCCTTCATGGCGAGGCAGTGGCTATCGGCATGATGGGAGCAGCGAAGCTCAGCCAGAGATTGGGTATTTTGCCTGCCAGCGTAGTTAAGCGGCAGCAATCACTGCTGCGAAAATTCGGTTTGCCCACTGCTTTTTTCGGTATAAATCTGGCTGAAATAGCTAAGGCTATGGAAGTGGATAAAAAGACGAGGGCAAAGGAAATTCGCTGGGTTCTTCTCGAAGGTATCGGTAAAACAGCGATTCGCGCCAGTGTGCCACAGCAGGATGTCCTGGCTGTCCTGGAAGAGCTATCTCAACGATGAACTCGGTTGCTGCCAGCAGGAGAAAGGCTGCCTGGAATTACATCGAGGTATTGAAGCCCCGGGAATCGGGGTTACATTTCCTCATGGGCATTATCGCTGCCCTTATTGCTTCTGGAGGCATTGTTGCTGCTGGAGGTTTCTTCCCGGTCCGGGAGTTCATTCTGGTGGCAGTCGCTATCGCCGCGGGCATCCCCGGATGTAATGGGCTTACCAATTATCTCGACCGCGATATCGATGCCAGGATGCGGCGGACCTGCCTTAGAGCGCTGCCATCCCGGCGTATTTATCCCCCGGAGAAATCGCTCCCGTTGATTATCGCCCTGATAGTTATCGGGCTGACCTTAGCCTGGCTGGTCAATCCCTGGTGTTTCATATTTGGAGCCATTGGTGTTATCGCCGCAGCGCTGTGGAGGAAAACCTCTGTGGAAGTTTTCCTGGGGATAATCGCCGGCTGTGTCCCCGTGCTCATCGGTTGGTTCGCCATAAGACCAGTATTTGACCTTCAAATTCTATCCATCAGCCTTTTAGTTGCTGTCTGGATTCCGCTGCATGTGTGGAGCGTTATGGTTGCTTATCGGGACGATTATCGCCAGGCGGGGCTGCGTTATTTCCCCCTGGATTGGGAAGTTAATAAGTCGGTCAAGTTGCTCTTCGGCTTGTCCCTTCTCCTTTATGGAGGTTCCATCTTTGTTTTCTTTGCCTGCCATTTCCACCTGTTCTACCTGATAGTGGCTAATATCCTGGGCATCTTGCTGGTTTCTGCCTGTCTTCGCCTGCTAAGCACGCAGAGCTCAAAATCGGCGTGGCAGGTGTATAAGCTGACTGCCTTTCCTTACCTCGGCATCATCTTTATCACTATGTGTTTGGATGTCTGGCTGCTGTAGCGGCTGTTCGCTAGGTTAAATTCCTCCACGAAGTTCATAATAAAGCCCTAAAGTATTGACGCAGTGATGGCAAATTGCCTATTATAGAGAAGTTTTGGGCAAATTAGCAATGAGGCGGGAGAGGACTGCGGCCATAACTATTCTGGCAGCTGTTATTCTGGCTGCGATTTGTTATTTGCCGGTGATGGCGGCGGATAACAGCACTGGTGGAACAACTATTACCATGAATACAACATCGGTGATGGCTATCAGTTTGAGTCAGACAGGATGGAAGCCAGCTGGCGAAGACGTCGTGAGCTTAAATACCACGTATAAAACCGACCTGCCAGCAAGTTGGTGCACTATAACCAACGAGGGAAATGCTAATGTGACTATTTATATTCAGGGTGAAGATGCTAAATGGGTCACGGATCCTGAGTATAAGTGGACTCTAAGCGGTACTGGTGATAATGGCAAAAATGTGTATGCGCTTTGGTATCACATAAAGGGCGATACAGAGGACAGCTATAGCCTTATTACTACAACGGGAACCCCTATGGAATGGACAAGAGATGGCAAGCCATTGAATCTCAGGAAGCACGGTGATACAGAGCAATTTGGGCTGAAATTGCTAACTCCCACTTATTTTATCGGCGGCAGGACAATGCAAACTACTATTATCATAAGTGCAGTGGCTGCTTAATGAAATGATTTGAAATTAATATGATGGAGAAGGAAATGAAGTTAGGTGTTATAACTATTTTATCGGCAATCATTCTGGCTCTGATTTCATGTTTGCCAGCGATGGCGCAAGATAGTGGCAGCATAACCGTTACTATGAATGGGACAACAGAGTCTTCTATTATCCTAACCCCAGCAAATTGGAGCTTCGGAACTGTAGGCCCGAACACAGAATATAACACAGGCCTAACGCAGTTCACCTTGACTGTTGACCCCACAAGCAATTGCAATGTCAATACTTTTATCACTGCTGACGATGCCGTGTGTGTTTATGACTCTACATATGTATGGACATTGAGCAGTGATGGAAACAATGGTGAGCGTGTATATGTGCTATGGTTTAAAGGTTGGGATATGGGAGATTATATCCAGATCACTAAAGAACTGACTGAATTTTGCTCCATTAGCATGGCCCCCGGTGACAGCAATCAATTCGGGTTGAGATTGCTAACACCTCAACGCGACTTTACCAAAGGCGGAACTGATTACTTCTCAGTTGGTAACGCCACGATGCAAACCCATGTCACCATAAGTGCGGTAGCTGCGTGATGGTGCCGCAGAGCAAACACCTCGTTTATCTTGCTGCATTTTTATTAATTGTAATTATCTTATTTCCCTTCCCAGCTCAAGCTCAGAACTTCAGTGTGTCCCCTATGGAGATAAAGATAGACAATCTATCTCCTGGAGGGGAAGCTAAATTCAACCTTACTATTCGTAATAAAGAGGATGTAAATCATGTTTTCGCGTTAACCACTTATAATCCTGGAGAATCAGAAAGAAGGGAAGGGAGAGCTGAATTTCCCGATGATAGCTGGATAAGTTTCTCTTCACAAAAGGTTAGTGTAGAGGCTAATTCTGAGGCTAAGACAAAGGTCACAGTTGCCATACCAGCGAATCAAAAATGGGCAGGCAAGGATTGGGAAATATGGCTGAGGGTATGCCCTGAAGAAAGGGAATTCCTGGTGGTGAATTACTATATCCGCCTTCTGGTATCGACCGGCGGAGAGGTGGAAGCTGGCACGAATGTAGGATTGGTTGGCGGTACTGTCGTTGGAATATTACTCCTGGGATGTGTCGTCTATTACTTCAGGCGCAAGGCTAAGCCCAAACATCTTATTTTCTGACTTCAAGGTGATGCTTAAAAAATCGCCAAGAATGCACTAAGGCAGCCCTGACGTGATATTACTGCATGTTTAATGCCAATTGTGGCTGTAATGCTGTTTTAACGGTGATTGAGGCGAAACCAGCGCAGAGCGAGATTACTGCAAGGGTGAGATTTTGCTCTCGTTAGTCAAGGCGTATCAGAGTTAACAAGGGAATACTGCGATTGAATAAGAAGCTACTGCTATTGGTTTTCGTCATAACTTTCCTCGGATTTATTGATACCCAGATGACTGTTCCTATAATGCGGCTTTATGCCGATAGTTTAGGAGCTACCGTGGCTATCGCTGGGTTTATCATTGGTATGTATTCCATTATAAATACGCCAGCAAACATTGTGTTTGGCCCATTAGTCGATAAGTTTGGTCGGAAAATTCCCCTAATCATTGGGCTTGGCGGTGATGCTATATGTATGTTTGTTTATACATTGTGCGGCACTCCCCAGCAGCTTTTGATTGTCAGGGGGCTTCACGGGCTTGCTGGAGCAGTCTTAGGACTGGCAACCGCGTCTATGGTTGCTGATTATTCCCCAATGGAGAAAAGAGGGCGAAGTATGGGATTTTATGCGATAGCCATGGGGCTGGCTCCGCTTGTTGGAATGATGATATGTGGAATCATTATGCGTAACCCAGTCGGATTCAATATGGTTTTTTACACCGGGAGTGCGTTGTTACTAGCTGCTGTAATTTTGGCATTTTTGCTTCCCCAAATTGAAGCGAAGGGGAAAGCCGAAAGTATAGATTTTAAAAGAATACGTGTAATAGCAGTAAAGAAGGCAAATATCGCCTCTTATGCCGCTATCTTTTCTCAGTGGTTTATGATGGGTGTCATAACCGTCTTATTACCCAGCTACATGGTAAACTTAGGCATGACAGCTTTTCATGTCGCCATGGTTATGGTGGCAGTAACAGCAACTTGTGCTGCCTTCAGCTATCCTGCAGGACTCTTGTCAGATAAGGTAGGGCGTAAAATCCCCTCCATTATGGGGCTGTCATTGCTTGTAATTGCTATAAATTTGATTCCTATGGGCACAAGCTTTGAACAATTGATAGGGCTTGGTATGTTGCAGGGGATAGGAATGGGGTGTATACTCCCCTCTGCATTGGCACTAATCTCCGATAATACAGAGAAAGGCGAGAGAGGAACTGCAATGGGGATATTCCATGCGTTACTCACCTTAGGCGTGGCGGTTGGTGCTCTTGTTACAGGGGTGTTAGCTAGGGAAGTTGGAACCAGTCTTGCTATGCATCTGAGCACATTGATGCCAGTTGCGGCTATAATTGCCGTCATGGCGCTGGTTAAGGCAGGCTTACCACAGAGAGAAGCTATCGGCGGAGGAAAAAATGGCTGATATACCACCACCATTCATGGTCTCTTATGGAATCACCAGCAAATGTAATCTAAACTGCAAGCATTGCTATGCTCAAGCTACGGAAGAGGCATCAAGCAATGAGCTATCAACAGAAGAAGCCAGGGAGCTTATCGATGAGCTGGCGGATTGGGGAGCGAAATTTCTTGTCCTGGATGGCGGCGAGCCTTTATGCCGTCCTGATTTTCTGGAGATTGCTTCCTATGCCTCAAGCAAGGGGTTAATGACTGGCATCGGCAGCAATGGGATGCTTATCGATAAAGCCATGGCTGAAAGGATAAAAAAGGCTGGTGTTCAATCGGTAGCTATTTCCATAGACAGCACTAGAGCTGAGGTTCACGATACCTTTCGTGGCAAGAAAGGGGCTTTTTATCAGGCGATGGCTGGAGCAGCAGCGTGCAAGGAGGCTGGTCTGCCATTTCAATTTGGCATGGTTATTAGAAAGCAAACGCTCCCCGAAGTTCCGGATATGCTAAAGCTAGCGGTGGAGAGCGGCGCCGATGCTGCTGAATTCTTTGACCTGGTGGAAGCAGGCAGGGCGAAAATGGAATGTCGCGGTGAGTCGCTAATCCCTGAGAAAAGGAAACAAATAATGGGGTGGCTAGCTCAAGCCCAGATAGATTGCCCTATCATCATAAGAGTGCCTGCCTGTCCTATGTATCCCCTGATACTGCAGGAAATGGAAATTAAGCCCAAACATTTTCCCGCGGAGCTTTTAGCTCGTATTCCCTACTATGGCCGTGGGTGCGCTGCCGGCATGCCTTTTGGCTATATAAGGATTGCACCTAATGGTGAAGTTAACCCCTGCATGCTGCTGCAAATTGACCTGGGCAACATAAGGGAGAAAAGCATCCGAGATATATGGAATAAATCACCGGTATTAGAGCAACTTCGCTCCCGGGAATTAGAGGGCAAATGCGGGCAATGTGATTACAATGATACCTGTGCCGGATGCCGGGGCAGGGCTTATGAAGAAACAGGCGATATGCTTGCCTCCGACCCGGGATGCTGGATTAAGTAAAAAGAGGAGAAATATGCATCAATTTGTGCACCAACAATCAAGAGCGCTGAGCCAGGATGAAATGGAGCGTTTTGTTAAGGGACATTCCTATGGCAGGTTGGGGCTTTGCTTTGAGGATGAGCCATATGTTGTCCCCGTAGCCTACGGATATGCTCAAGGAACTATTTACTTCCATTCAGCTAGACAGGGTAAGAAGCTGGATTTTATCAGGAAAAACAACAGGGTTTGCTTTCAAGTTGATGAGTGGCAAAAGGGCTGGGCCAGCGTGATTTGTTACGGCACAGCTAGCTTGAGTGAAGATGTTGAGGCAAAGAAGAAGTGCTTTGAAGTCCTCACTGGTCAAGGACTCAACGAGGAGCACCTTCAGAATGTGAAATCTTGCATTGGAATCATTCGGATAGAAGAGATGACTGGAAGGTGCAGCGCTGACTTTAGCCTTGAAGACGAAGACTGAACTAACAAGCTTGTTACCAACGATTGATTGAGTAGCAGCCTTCTATAAGCTATAATCCGTTACACAAATTAAGCAGGAGGTATCTTTGCTCAAAAGCCATGGCTGTGGTGAGTTAAGGAAAGAGCATGCCGGGCACGAAGTAGTTGTAGCTGGTTGGGTACATCGACGGCGTGACCATGGTGGCATGATATTTATCGACTTGCGGGATAGCAGTGACATAGTCCAGGTAGTCTTTAATTCCCAAACATCACGGGAAGCATTTCAGGTAGCTGGCTCTCTGCGCAATGAGTATGTAGTCCAGGTTGTTGGAGAAGTTGCTATACGTCCTGAAGGAACACAAAACATAAAATTAGCTACCGGGGAGATTGAGGTTGTAGCCAGGGAAGTCGTCGTTCTCAACCCATCGGAGACACCGCCATTTTATGTAAATGAAGATGAGGAAGTAGATGAAAGTCTCTGCCTTGAAAATCGCTACCTGTATCTAAGGAGGCCTAGAGTAAGGGATAATATTATCCTGCGTTATAAGGTGATAAAGTTTATGCGCGATTTTCTAGATGCCAAGGGTTTTGTTGAAATTGAAACGCCGATATTGATTAAGAGCACCCCCGAAGGAGCACGTGATTACCTTGTGCCCAGCCGCCTTAACCCCGGTAAATTTTATGCTCTTCCCCAATCACCGCAGCAGCTCAAGCAGATTCTCATGGTTGCCGGCTTTGAAAAATATTTTCAGATAGCTCGCTGCTTCAGAGATGAGGACCTGAGGGCTGACCGCCAACCGGAATTTACCCAACTTGATTTAGAGATAAGCTTCGTTGAAGAAGAGGATATATTGCAGCTTACGGAAGAGCTTCTTGCCTCGCTTGTGAAGGCAACTAAACCAGACATGGAGGTGTTAAAGCCTTTCCCTCGCCTTACCTATAACGAGGCAATGGAGCGCTATGGCACAGATAAGCCCGATATACGTTTTAGCCTGGAGCTCAAGGATATATCCGATGTTGCTGCTGAGACTGACTTCGCTATTTTTCGCGCTGCTATCGATGAAGGCGGAAAGGTAAAAGGAATATCCATTCCTGGCTGTGCTCACTACACTCGCCATCAACTTGATGAGTTAATCCAGTTAGCCAAAGACCATGGAGCACAGGGTTTAATAACTATGGCTGTTACCGGGGAAGGCTCCGAAGTAAATGAAGTTAAGTCGGTAGCTACAAAGTATTTAACCCAGGAGCAGATAAAGGAGGTAATTGCCAGATTTGGGGCTAAACCCGGCGACTTGCTGTTGATTGTCGGCGCTAAATTAGAAGTAGTTAACAAGGCATTGGGAGAATTACGGTGCGAAATGGCACGTCGACTGAACTTATTAAATGGTGATTTGCTAGCCTTCGCATTTATAATTGATTTCCCCTTACTGGAATGGGATGAGATGAGAAATTGTTGGGGGCCCATGCATCACCCCTTCACTGCTCCTCAGCAAAAGGATATGCCATTGCTTGATAGGGAGCCAGATAAGGTGCACGGACGTCACTATGATGTAGTATGCAATGGTTGTGAGCTTGGCAGTGGCAGTATTAGAATACATCAGCGTCAAGTTCAGGAGAGGATATTTAAACTGCTTGGTTACAGCGAGGCGGAGATGCAAGCCCGATTTGGGGCTCTTATGCGGGCGTTGGAATATGGGGCTCCGCCTCACGGCGGCATTGCTATTGGTCTGGATCGTCTGGTAATGCTTCTTGCTGGGGAAAGAACTATCAGGGAGGTTATTGCTTTCCCTAAGAATCAAAATGCTGAGGACCTGATGTTTGGTGCTCCTTCAGAGGCTGATAAGGAGCAGCTTGACGAGCTGAACCTGAAATTAAAAGGAAGCTAATTATGGATGCGAAACATGAAAGTAACCACCGAGACATTAGAAGATAGCCAGGTAGCACTTAATATCGAAGCTGAAGCTGGTGAGCTTAGCAAAGCCATGGATGATGCTTATCGCCGTCTAGTTAACAGAGTTTCCGTTCCTGGCTTTCGCAGAGGAAAAGCTCCCCGACTTATTTTGGAACAACATATCGGTAAAGGTGCATTATTGGAGGAAGCGTTAGAGGAATTAATACCGCGGCTTTACAGCGAAGCTATTGACTTACAAAAGATTGAGCCTATTGAGCAGCCACAAATAAAAATTATCCAGACTGAGCCCGTTATCTTTAAAGCCGTTATTCCCGTTAAGCCTACAGTTGAGCTTGGCGATTACCATAACTTGAAGTTAGAATCTGAGCCTGTAGAAGTTACTGAGGAAGAGGTTGACGCTGCTATTGAATTGAAACGGCAAGAGCAGGCAGTTTTAACCCCTGTAGATCGCCCGGTTCAATTTGATGATTTGATTACCCTGAATATCGAAGCTAACATTGGAGAAAAACCATTCTTAAATCATAAAGATATAGTTTATGAGATGAACAAGGATTCTCCAGTGCCTCTCCCTGGATTTGCTGAGAATTTAACGGGAATGAAGAAAAACGAGGGAAAAGATTTCACTCTTATTATTCCTCCGGATTACCCAATTAAAGAGTTTGCTGGCAAGGAATGCTTTTTTAAAGTGGCTGTCGGTGAAATAAAGGAGAAGCAACTGCCTGAGCTCGATGATGAATTTACTCAAACCTGTGGCTATGATAACTTAACTTCAATGAGGGAGAGGTTATCTACCGACCTGAAAGTTAAGGCGGAGCAGTTAGGAAAACAAAGATTAAAGGAAAGGGTAATTGATGCTGTGGTTGAATGCAGTCAAGTACATTACCCACCTGTTTTGGAGGATAAGGAAATTGACAGGCTTCTTGAAAGAGAGGCAGGTCGCCTTGGATTTACCAAAGTCAGCGATTATTTAAGTGCCACTAACCTTACTGAGGAAAAGTTAAGGGAAGGACTACGCCCGGCGGTAAAAAAGCAAATTGCTCGCCTCCTTGTATTGGATGAAGTGGGCAAGATAGAAAAAATTGAAATTAATGAGTCAGAGGTAGATAATCAAATAAGTGAAATGGTGAAAAGTGAGGAAGGGGATGCTGAGAAAATGCGCCAGTTATTGCAATTACCTCAAGTGAAGGAGTCTATACAACAGACTCTACGGAGGGATAAAGCGGTAGATTGGCTGGTAAAGGTAGCTACCAGTGGCAATTAAATCGAAGCCAGGGAGAAACAATGGGCGTATCCCGTTTATTTTTATTTATCCTGCTCGGATTCATCTTTGTGTTTATATGTGTATATACATTGGTTGCTCCTGACATTGTTGCGGAGCAGCTTAATACACTATTAAATACTCAGTGGTGGAATTTATATAATATAAGGATATTGGGCATTGTAGAGGGAATAATCGCAGCAATACTGATAATCAGAGGGATTAGGCTTTAAGAACTGCAGTTTAAGGAGGTGCACATGGATGATAAATTTCAGATATTAATACCTACGGTGATCGAAACAGGTGCTCGAGGTGAACGTGTCTTTGACATATATTCCCTTCTGCTCAAGGAGCGGATCATCTTTTTGGGTATGCCTATCAATGACCAGGTAGCTAACCTTATCATCGCCCAGCTTCTCTATTTGGAGCGAGAGGACCCGGAGAAGGATATAAGTCTTTATATCCATTGTCCCGGTGGTATCATTTCTGCTGGATTGGCTATCTACGATACTATGCAACTTATAAAGTGCGATGTTTCCACGATTTGCGTTGGTTTAGCCGCTAGTATGGGCACTTTACTTCTTTGTGCCGGAGCTAAGGGCAAGCGGTACGCCTTGCCCAATTCCACCATACACCTTCATCAGGCAGTGGGTGGTGCCCAGGGGCAAGCAGCCGACATTGAAATTGCCGCTCGGGAGATAATGAGAATGCAGGAAACAATCCGTAATATCATCGTCAAACATACCGGTCAACCAATGGAAAAAATAGCTCATGATACCGATAGAGATTTCTATCTTAATCCCAAGCAGGCAATGGAATATGGCATCATTGACGAGATACTTACTGCACCGGCAAAGAAAAATAAGGTGGGTAAGGATTAACCTTTTACGGATGCTTTTTTATGCTGGGTTTTTCCTTATCTATTTCCAAATCTTCAAATATTGTGGGAGCATGCTTTTTCAATATTTTTAGAATTTCAATAGCGGCTTCCCTTATTTCCCATTGTGCTCCTGGTTCGCTTCGCAACTCAATTATGTGACGCCACTCCCTGAGGTTTGCGGTAATGACAATTTGGCTTTCGGTAGCATTAGGAAGCACGAAACGAGCATCTTCCTTCTTAATCCCCAATTTTTGTAACTCCTGATAAGCTTTTCTGGCTTTTTCCATAAAGTCAACGAAGGCTGAGTGAGCCTCAGGGTGGTTCTTTATCGACAATGGCTCGATGTAATTAAATTTGCTTTCGTCTACATATCGTTGAGATTGCTGGGTAAAGGAGCATAATCTATGTCTTACTAACTGATGCGTGAATGCCCGTGATATACCCGAAATTCTAAAGGTGGCGTAGGCATGCTCTAACACAGAGAGATGTCCTCTTTTGATTAGCATTCTGATAAACGCCTTTTCAGTATCTTTTCCTTGCTTGCCGAAGGAAAGGTAAGACGTGCGTCCCGCCGTTTCTATCAGTTTTTCCGCTTCGGGGGTGATGAATAACAGCTCTACTTTCATTTCATATTTCCTTTAGGTTACCAAATTTTTAATATCCCTCAAAAGTAGTCAAGCTCCTTCGGCATTGAGGTTGGTTATTGAAGGAAATATTTCTTTTAAAGTCTGCAAGTTGGGGAGGCCTTGCCTGGCTCCTATTTCTCTCATCGCAAAATGAGCCATTATATCTCCTAATCGTCCGCACTCATCAAGTCTCCTTTGTTTAACTAAACCGAAGAGAAAGCCCGCAGCAAAAGCGTCACCAGCACCGGTGCTATCAGGTTGACCTCCAAAATCTACTGCTGTTTCAACTTTATATTCGTGGTCTTTATCGCAAATGTAGCCAGTGATAACCTTGCCTGGTTCCAGGGTTAATCCCTTGCCCAGGGTAACCACGAGAATTTGACATCCTTGCTTGAGGCATTTTTTTGCTCCAGACATGAAATCCTCACCAGTTAGCTTTTCCAATTCGTCTTTATTGATAAATAGTATATCGCTTTTTCGGAGCAGAGGAGATAAAACCCGCATTCCTTTAGCAGCATAGAGCATTCCCGGGGCAAAGCTGATCTTAACTGAGCCTGATAATTTTTCCAGCAATTCAGCTTGAATATTGAATTGCTGTTCGTCTACAAAAGACGAGAAATGGATTATTTCCGCTTGGCTCAGGTAATTTACATCTATATCCTGAGAATTAAGCAGGCTGTTAGCTCCGGGTAGAACGTAAATGGCACGCCTTCCCGATTCATCACTGATACATAGTGCCAGCCCGGTCTTCTTACCATTCTTGATCCGAATATATGTGGTATCCACACCGATATCCTGAAGCTCTTTAAGGCAGGTTTCGCCTTGCTCATCGTCCCCTATGGCGCCCACGAATCCTGTTCTTACACCCAGCTTGGCTAAACCATAAATAGTATTAGCTGCTGAACCACCAGGAGCGGCCTTGATATGGTCAATCGGGACTTCTCCATCGAGGACAGTCTGTTTTACTCCATACAAATAGTCCATATTTAAAGCGCCGAATCCAATTACCGCAATATTTGACATAATACTAACCAAGTTTAGCCGCTTCTTTTCTAACCAGGTGCCGTATCCTGTGATGGATTTCCAGAGTTTGAGTTATATCATTAACTCCTGCCAGCCAGTGGAAATATCCTCGGTTGCCTTTGCCTCCAATTTCCTCCTTTTCCTTAACTATTTTCTCCACCATGCTTCGATTTCTTTTATTCCAGGTTTCTAATATCATCCATAAATCATCAAGCCTGGTAGATGCTAAGCTCATGGTGGAGTAGGGTAGGGCATACTCATTGGCGTTAAAGGAAATGGCTAAGCCCCCGGCGTTGTCTACAGCTTGAAGCATCTTGAAGTCAGTGATGCTGTCTCCCACAACTACCCAGTGAGAAAGGGATTCTCCCATTTTTGTGGCGAAGTGCTCCAATGCTTTCACCTTTCGACTTCCACCCATTGGTTTCACTTCAATTACCATTTTCCCTGGGTTAGTCCGTGGTAGTTCCTGCCAATAAAAATGGTCAAGCAATTCTTTTATAGCGTCGTCATCGACCATAGGGGAGAGGTTCATAATTTGTTTCTCCATTTGTGCTAGCAAGGTACGGTCGTCCTGGCTCAGTAATTGGGAAATCCGGTTTAGGGGGAAAGAGGTGCAGGCTATGTTTGAAACAGGAATCCCCAGCCTTTGGACAATACCCATAGCGTACTGCTCGTAGCTGGTACTGGCACAGAAAACCTGCCATCCGTGCATTTTCAGTTTGGAGACAAGTTCGGACGCTCCGGGAGTCAAGGCAGCTCGCTGTCCCATAATGCCAATCTGTTCCTCTTTGATACCATGATAGGCAAGGAAGGGAACGATAAGAGCTAAAGTGTCTCCCGGCTCATAGTTTTCTCTACCTTCAAGGGTCAGTAAATCATCATACTTGCTGATGACTTCAAAAATCTTGTCTCCGTTAGGGAATAACTTCATTAAGTCATAAGCGTTATCCTGGGGAGCTAGAGGTCCTTCAAGGTCAAAGCATATCAGATTCATTTTAATATCGCCGGCGTTGCCTGGTTTACTGCGTCACTGAGGTCATATCCCTCGATGAACTTTCCCTTATCATCAACTACCCTACCATCTTTGATGCCTATTTGCTTTTCACTGAAAGCCTTCAGCGTGGAAATAATGAGGGGGAATTCACGGACAAGCTCATGCTGGCGGATAAGGTGGAACAATTTCTGTTTATCACCCTTTTGCCAATATTCTTGGAACGGTTCATCCACAATAGAAAACAGGCAATATGCCACCACAGGACCTTCATCCAATTTTGGAGTCACTAAATGCATCATTGCTCCTGCTTTATCAGACTTGTTTTCTATTAATTGCCAGATTACCTCTTGCCAGCTGCCTTTAGGTCCGCCTGGGGGTGCGGGATGAAGGTTAATCATATTATACTGTTGACACATTTCCTCTCCCACGATGCGCATGTAACCAGCAAGGACACAGAGGTCGGGGGAAAATTTCTCAATTTTGCTCATTACCGCTCTGTCATATTTGGTACGCCAATCTTCCGTACCGCTTGCTGTTTTGAACTTTTTATGTGAAAGATAAACTAACGGCAAATTATAGCTGTGAACTAGCTGAAAAAAAAGGTTGCTTTCCTGTGACTCTCCTGGCTCACGATTGCTGAAAACAAAGCTGATTTTGGCCTTAATTTCACCGGAATAGATGCTTTCCTGCACAGCCTGTAAAAGCTGCCGAGCAGCTTCGTCTCTTCCGGTAGAAAACCAGCCAATATTCAGCAAGAAAGCAACCTCTTCCTTATCTTCCACCAGGCACTGACAAGATGAACCAGTGAACTTGATTTTTGCCCAAATATTTTTCCCTGGGTTAGACAATCTAGAAAATCTTCAGGCCCATTAAACTCGGGCATTTCCACATAAGCCCTGCCAATCTCACGGATGGTATGAGCATCGCTTCCAGCGCTGGTGGGTAATCCATACTTGGAAGCTAACTCCAAAGCTTTAGCATCGCTATTTGGGGAAGGAATACGCGAGTTGAATACCTCGATGAGGTCAACCTGAGATAGAATTTCCTGAGATAGCAACTTATCGCTCTGCCAGGGTAGATGACCAAATGGGTGAGGTATGTTAACCAGTCCACCTTGGCTCTTAATTCGGGTGATTGCTTCCTGGGCAGATAATCCACGAGGGATTTCCTCAGTGAGGAACAATCCCATCAATTCACCCAGGGGTGTCATAACTTCCTCAGCAACGATGACTTTGAACGGAGCGCTCTCTTTCAACTTTAAGGCACCAGCGATGCTGTGATGGTCGGCTATGGCAACACAATTGATGCCTAGCTGCAGGCAGCGAGCTACTATCTTATCTAAAGGTGTGCCGCAATCCAGGGAATAGTAAGTATGAACATGTAAATCAGCCTTGAGCACCTAGCTTGCCTTCTCCAGATATTCGCCACTGCGGGTATCAACCTTAATGATATCACCCACATTGATAAACAGGGGGACTTGAACATTGATGCCTGTTTCTAGCTTTGCTGGCTTGCTACCCCCGGTAGCGGTATCGCCCTTGAACCCGGGCTCTGTTTCTACAACCTGAAGCTCTACCATAGCAGGTAGCTCCATGCTTATTGCCACATCTTTACCGGTCAAAATCTCTAGATTCATTCCTTCTTTAAGATAGTGCAAGCTATCACCCACCTGGTTCGCAGTTAGCACCATTTGCTCATAGTTCTTCGTGTCCATAAAATAATAGAGATCACTCTCATTATAAAGATACTGAACGGGACGAAGTTCGAGAACGACAGGCTTGAATTTGTCATTAGACTGGAAATTCCGTTCTGTGATATTACCGGTGCGGACATCGCGGAGTTTCAATTTAATCACAGGTTTCCTTTGCTGCATCTTAACATGCTGATACTCCACAATTTGGTAGATATTGCCATCCAGCTCTATAGCTATTCCCTTCCTGAGTTCTCCTGCGTCTATCATGTAATGACCTCCATTGCTTTATCTGACCTGGTAAGCACCCTGGCTTTACCTTCCTGCAGGCTGACTACATCTTCGATTCTAACGCCTCCCCATCCCGGAATATAAATTCCTGGCTCTATGGTAAAAACCATCCCATCCGTGAACAAGTCAGGGGAGTGGGGTCCGAGCGCTGGGCATTCATGAACCTCCAGTCCGATGCCATGTCCCAAACCATGCCCGAAGGCATCTCCATAACCTGCCTGTTCAATAACATCTCTAGCTAATTTGTCTGCCTTGTTAGCTGTCATACCGGTTTTGATTCCTTCTATAGCTGTGAGCTGTGACCTCAAAACGATATTATAAACCTCGGTGAGCATTTTATCAGGTTTGCCGAAGCATAAAGTGCGGCTAAAATCACTGTAGTACCCATCAAGCTTAGCCCCCATGTCAATGAGCACCGGTTCATTAGCACAAATTACCTTGTCTGTAGGCTTAGCATGGGGCAAGGCTGAGTTTGGTCCCGAGGCTACAATGATGTCAAAGGCTATTCCATCACTCCCAGTTTCTCGCAGATGTTTTTCTATTTCCCATGCTGCCTCTTTTTCGGTGATGCCTGGCTTGATATTCGATTTAATTTGGGCGAAAACGGTATCGGTTAAATTCACAGCTTTAATGATGAGTTTCAGCTCATCTTTTCCCTTTATCGAGCGTAGATTTTCCACCAAATCCGTGGTGGAAATAAGCTCCAGCTTAAATTTCCCTGTTTTTATCGCCTTGCTAACATGCTGGTAAACAGCGAAAGGAACAAAGTTTGCTTCAAAGCCCAATTTCTGCCATCCAAACTCAGATGCTAATTCAGGAAGCCAGTCATTCAAATCACCCTTAATCTGGATGACGTTGAACTGAGAAGCTTCTTTTTTAGCTTGTTCAGTGTAGCGAAAATCAGTAGCCAAAATAGCTTGGTTATCGGAAATGAGCAACCATCCTGAGGAACCAGCAAACCCGGAGAGATAGCGATAATTCTCCGTTTTTGAAACTAAAAGGGCATCCAAGCCTTGGTGAGCAATCGCAAGACGAAGCTTCTGTAATCGACCTATACTCACCTTTTTCCCTTGAGCTCGGCTAACAGGGCTTGTAGCGCAACGATGTACCCTTGCCAGCCCAACCCGCTTATCTGCCCTTTAGCTATGGGGGCTATCACCGATTCAGCTCTCCATTCTTCTCGCGCATAAATGTTAGATAAATGAACTTCGATGATTGGGAGCCCAGAATCCGCCAGGGCATCCCGCAAGGAAAAACCATAATGCGTAAGAGCCCCAGGGTTAATGATTATTCCATCGGCTGAGCTTGACTGCTGTTGAATAAAATCAACCAATGCTCCTTCGCTATTAGACTGGAAGGAAGTTATTTCTGCATCCAACTTTTCTCCCTGTTTTTTAAGCACGGAATCAATCTCAGCCAAAGTCTTTCTCCCATAAGTTGCCTTATCTCGCTTTCCCAGCATATTTAGGTTTGGACCATTGATAATTAAAATTTTCATGAAGTTACCTCTACTTTCTCCTTATTTATATTCAATTCAGATAATTTCACTGTGCATCTACAAGCAACACACTTTGCCTCGTCTTCTTTATATGCCACTAAAAGCTTTCCACATTGGGGGCAAGGCTGTGGTATCGGTTTGCTATTTGTGATGAATTGGCACTTAGGATAGTTACTGCACCCATAAAAGACCTTCTTATGTTTGCCAATCCTCCGCACTAGTTCACCTCCACATTGAGGGCAGGGGACACCCGTTTTGACTAAAAATGGCATCGTTGTTTTACATTCGGGGTATCCGCTACAAGCAAGAAATTTGCCGAATCGCCCTACTCTTATCACCATCGGGCGGTCGCAATTGGGACATTTCTGTTCGGTCATCTCCACTACCTTAACTTTGGTCATATTAGCTGATGCATGCTGCAGCATATCCTCGAAGGGGAAGTAAAAATCGTGTAGCACGGCTACCCAGTCTTTCTTTCCCTGAGCTATTTCGTCGAGATTTTGTTCCATTTGTGCTGTAAATTTGTTTTCCACTATTTTAGGGAAATGTTGACATAAAATATCATTAACCACTATCCCTAGTTCGTCAGGGTGAAATCGCCCATCCAGCTTGTGGACATACTGTCTTTCCTGGATAGTAGTTAAAATGGGAGCATAGGTGCTAGGACGCCCAATGCCCTCTTGCTCCAATGCCTTTATCAGCGTAGCTTCAGTATACCGAGCCGGTGGCTGCGTGAAATGCTGCTCTGGGAAAGTAGCTATATATCTTAACCTATCGCCAGCCTCAAGCTCAGGCAGTGAAGTAGGTATCTCCTTTTTATCACTCTCATCTTTTCCTTCGCTATAAACGGTCATGAAGCCCGGGAATCTCATAGATGAACTAGCTGCTTTAAGCAGGTAACCATCCTTGCTCTTTGGCACCGTCGCCTTTATTTCTATGGTCATGGTGTCGTATAAAGCGGGTGACATTTGGCTGGCTACAAAACGCTTCCAGATGAGTTCATAAAGCCTGGCCTGGCTTGAATCAAGGAAAGGCTTGACTTCATCTGGTTGGCGGGCAACTTTGGTAGGGCGAATTGCTTCATGTGCTTCTTGGGCCCATTTTGTTTTCTTGGCAAAAACGCGTGCCTTTGAGGGAAGAAAGCTCGCTCCATATTTTTTATCGATGAAGCTTCTTGCCTCCGCCAGAGCAGAAGGGGCGACGTGAGTGGAGTCGGTGCGCATATAGGTAATAAGCCCCACCGAGCCTTCCGAAGCCAGAGGTAAACCTTCATACAGTTGTTGAGCAATCACCATGGTATGTTTAGCTGTGAAGTGTAACTTTCTCCATGCTTCCTGCTGCAGGGTGCTGGTTATGAATGGCGGAGCTGGCTGGCGAGTTACCTGCTTGGTTTGAACACTGCTAACCTGGTATTTAGACTTTTCCAGGCGGGCAACAATCTCTTTCGATTCTTGTTCATTGTGAATGTCTAATTTAGTGCCATCGAGCAAAGCAACAAGCTCGGCTTTAAAGCTTGCTTGTTTCTCTTGAGGAGCTAATTCAACTTCAATGCTCCAATATTCCTCGGGTGTAAAGCTCTGAATTTTTCGTTCGCGATCAACGACCATCTTGACTGTTACCGATTGGACTCTGCCAGCAGATAGCCCCCGCTGCACCTTTCTCCACAGCAGCGGACTTAACTTATAGCCAACAAGCCTATCCAGGATGCGTCTTGCTTGTTGGGCGTTAACCAGGTTCATATCGATAGTACGGGTTTTTTTGAACGCCTTTCGGATTGCCTCTTCGGTTACTTCGTGAAACACGACACGGTGAACCGGAGAATTGTTTCTATCTAGCCCAGCTGCCTTAATCAAATGCCAGGAGATCGCCTCTCCTTCACGGTCAGGGTCGGTGGCTAAATACACAGAGCTGGCCTTATTAGCCGTATCCTTGAGCTCACGGATTATTTTCCTTTTTCCCGGCAGAATGACGTATTCGGGGCTGAAGTCCTTGTCAATATCCACGCCCAGGCTTGACTTGGGTAAATCACGAACATGCCCCACTGATGCCTTGACTGTATAGCCGCGTCCCAGTATTCTGTTGAGTGTTCTTGCCTTGGCGGGTGATTCAACGATAACCAGTTTAGTTGCCATAGTTTACTCTTTACCTACTCTACTACTAAGCACATAATTCATATTTCCAACTTGCTTGGCTATTCCTTTTAGTTCCAGCATAGCCAGTGTACTGCTTACTTCGGGCATGGTTAAACCACTACGCCGGCAAATCTCGTCTATGTGATTCGGCTCGGAAGTCAGTTGAGTTAACACCTGGGATTCTTTCTCATTGGCAGGTAGGAATTCCTTGATTTCCAGTTGCTGCGCCATCGCGGTTGGATTCAGCTCCTCCAGAATATCATTACAATTGCAAACTAACTTAGCTCCTTCCTGTATAAGATGGTTAGTTCCTCTGCTGTTTGGGGAAAGAATGCTGCCTGGAATAGCAAAAACATCTCTGTTTTGTTCTACTGCCTGGTGAGCAGTAATTAAAGCTCCGCTTCTCTCACCGGCCTCTATTACCAGCACACCGAGACTTAAACCACTCATAATTCGATTACGCTGGGGAAAGTTATCAGCTTTTGGTCTGACACCCAGGGGATACTCGCTTATCAAGGCTCCGTGCTCCATAATATCCTGAGCTAGTTTAGCATTGTCAGCAGGGTAGACGATATCCAGTCCTGAGGCAAAAACAGCGATAGTCTCGCCACCGCTATCTAATGTTGTGCGATGGGCTATGGAATCGATTCCTCTAGCCAAACCGCTGACGATTGTGATTTTGCTTCGCACCAGGTCAGCTACGATTTCCTCGGTTACCTGTCGGCCATATACAGTGGGCTTACGTGTGCCTACTACTGCCAGGTAGGGGTCATCTTTTGGCAGCAAGTTGCCCCGAACATAAAGCACTGGCGGGTAGTCGTAAATCTCCTTTAACCTGGGAGGATAAGAAGGGTCTTCACAGGTAAGCACTTTTACCTTATATCGCTCCAGTTTCTCCACCTCGTCATCCAGGGAAATTCTGGGACGTAAGGCAGCTATGGCATTTACACTCCGTGAATCCAGGCCTGCTTGTTTTAATTCGCTCACGGGAGCATTCCAGGCATCTTCCAGATTAACGAAGCGCTCTCTTAATTGCGCAATCCTGACCTTGCCAATGCCAGGTATCCTGGAAAAACCTATCCAGTATTTCAGTTCATCTTTACTTGCCATAGGATTCAGGGGGATTTTAGCATAGGGACTACCCAGGGACAATGAATTAATTCTTGCAGCTTCGGCAGTATCTTTTTTGTAGCTTTATATCCCTGTGCTATAGCCTCATCAGCTTTGTAGAATGCAAACATCCCGATGGAACTAACATCGGGGGTTATGACTATATCAGCCGATTTTATCGCCAGTCTGATTTTTTCATACTGCATAGCGTTAAATACCTGCATCATAACCTCGAATATATTTGGGGTTTGTGGGTCTATTTTCTTGTTACCCGTGTAAATTCTGGTTCTGGCAGCATCGGAAAGCTCATCGAATATCTTGAGCCTATCCTTATTTCCTCGTATTAGACTATTAAGCCTTCTCTTTACAATCGCTAGGCGAGTGCTTTCAGGATAAGAAGCTGGTTTATCCTTGACTTCTTTTGCAGATTGCCTTCGGCGTTTATGCTGAGCTATACCGACCGTATTTACAGCAATGACGATTTCGGCACCCATATTGCGAACAACACTCACTGGTATGGGGTTGACTGCCCCGCCATCAATCAAAAATCTGCCTCCCCACTTCACCGGTGTGAATATCATTGGCATTGAAATGCTAGCCCTCACTGCTTCTACCACTGAGCCCTCACTAAGAACAATTTCTTCCATGCTTTGAACATCTGTGGCGACAACGCTAAGCGGTATTTCTAAATCTTCGAACCTTGCATTTCCAATGATGGAGCTCAAAAATGATTTAGCCTTTTGTCCCTGCACGAATCCTTTCCACAGCAATATCAGGTTGAGGTCAATTAGACCAGCTAGCTTCCGCCAATCTAGCCCCAGCATTATCTCCTCTAAAATGGCAGCCTTCATCTCCTTAGCATAACAGGCACCCGCAAGCGCTCCGGCACTTGTGCCACTTATCATATCAATAGGGATGGATTCCTCTTCTAAGGCCTTCAATACTCCAATGTGTGCCATTCCACGAGCAGCACCACCGCTCAAGGCTAATCCAATTTTTGGACTTCTAGCCATTTAACCCCCTAATTCCTGAAAGCGTATTCAGCAGCCGCCTTAGCATGTATTGCTGTAGTATCAAAAAGGGGAACAGAACAATCCTTTTGCTTTACCAGGGAAGGCAACTCCGTGCAGCCCAGGATGATTCCTTGAGCGCCATCATCAACGAGATTTCCCATTATTGTTTTAATTTGCTCCCTTGATGAGTCCTTTATTTCTCCTAAGCATAGCTCGTTAAAAATTATATTGTCGACCACTTGGCGCTCAATTTGGCTTGGAATTACAACCTCAAGGCCATATTTATCTATCAAACGCCCTTTGCAAAAATCCTGCTCCATAGTAAATGCGGAGCCCAGGAGCCCAACCTTTTTAAAGCCCGAGGAAATAATCCCTTCAGCGGTAACATCAGCGATATGCAGCAGGGGAATACTTATGCTTGCTTCAACTTCTTCTGCCATCTTATGCATGGTATTGGTGCAAATCAGAACAAAATCGGCGCCACCTCTTTCCACTCGCCTGGCAGCATCTATCATCAAATTTGTGGCCTCGTCCCACCCTGCTTCAAGTTGGAGCTCTCTAATTTCCTTAAAATCAACGCTATACATCACTATTTTAGCTGAATGAAACCCGCCCAGCCTTTCCTTCACCGCTTCATTTATAATTCGATAATATTCTGCTGTTGACTCCCAGCTCATCCCTCCGATAAGCCCAATTGTTTTCATATTTGCTCCTTTTATTTAAACCGCGTTAAATGGGCAGCAAATCACAGAAGTAAAATGAGTCTCTTAACACAATTTCTCCTGTAGTATACTGCACTCTGGTTTTAAATACTGGACCATCGAATACAAATGAATGAAATTCGCCGTTTTCACCGCATGGGTCAACATTGGCAGGGAGTTCGGCTAAGAAATCCTTATCAATCATCCTGCCCACAAATGTTTTATCGAGGACCTTTGAGTCGACACAGGTGGTAATGGCCTTAAAGCCTGAATCTATAAATGCCCGGACAAGCTCAGCGCTATTTTTCCCCCACAGCGGGAAAATCCCTTTCATTCCTATCTTTGCCAGGTTCTCCTCTCGATATTTCCTTATATCGGTAAAGAAAATATCCCCGAAAACCACCGAGGTGATACCTTTGTTTCGGAATTCAAGAGAAGCATCCATCATTTTGGACTCATATTCCTGGGTAAACTCACCCTGGGAAACGAACACTTCATACAACGGCAAGCCAAGACATTCAGCCTGACGTTCTATCATACTGCGCCTTACGCCGTGCAGGCTTACCCTGTCGTAATCCTCTCTGATAGCTGTCAGAAGCGATATTACTTCATATTTATTGCTTTTCCGAACCTCGTAAAGCGCTAAAGTGCTGTCCTTGCCACCGCTCCACCCGAAGATGACTTTTTCAGGCATGTACCTTGTCCTTAGAAAATCACTCTGCACCTGTCGCGGAATTCTGAGAACGCACTGGAATTTTCTTCATGATTCCATATAACGTTTCCAGCATATACGACGTTGCGCCAAAGGGAGCAATTTGGGGAAAATGCGAGCCGAGCATTTTCCCTTTTATCCGCTGTTAAGTGACCCGAACGGAGCGTAGCGGAGTGAAAGTGCAACGTGGTTCGAGCCGAAGGCGAGAAAGTCGGGCGGAGGGGCGCTTGAATTAAATATGGTTTAATCTTTTTAAAGTTGGTTTGCAAATGTTTCAACTTCTCGAATAAATTCATCCGGTTTGTCAGAGTGGATAACATGTTCTGAATCAATTCTTTTATATTGGCAGTGAGGAACTAATGAGAGTGTACGCTTAACATCTGAGTCATCCATGGCTCCAAAAAGACCATATTTTGGATGCCGAAACCAGTTTGCATGCAAGAGCAGCATCGGACACTTTACTCGCTTCAATGCTTTTGCATGGTCCAATCCCTGATATATTCGGCCATCTACCCATGCCTGTGAAAAATCGGGGTCATAAGTTGACATAACTTCTACCAGCCGTTTAAACTTTTTAGGAATGAATGGTATTAAGATGAATTTTATTTTTCCTTTAGACTGATATAGTCTAATCATCCATGCAAGAAGGTATGTTATCCAATGAGGGAGTCTACGAGTAGTATCCTTTCCTTTAATCGGCTTTTCTATTTTCTGAAGAACATCACTTAACTCTTTCACACTTCTTGAATCCTTTAAAACCCTAACTATTTCTACCGCACTTTTAAGAACATGATATACAAATTCTTTTTTGATTCTCGGCCATTCGGCAGAAAACAGAGGTGGGTCCTCTGCGATTATTGCTAATACATGCTGAGGCAGATTTGTAGCAAGCCAAATTGCTATAAGTCCACCTGATGAATTACCAGAGATAATAGCTGGTCTTTTAACAACTTCCTTTAAGAAAGCCGACATATCAGCACCAATAGTTTTAAATGAATAATTACCCGTAGCCCAATCAGATTTTCCATGTCCACGAATATCAACCGCAAAAACCTCAAATTTTTTGGAAAGAGGTAGAAGGACTTTTTCATAATTCTCCCAAGAAGCCGTTTGACCAGGAATTAAAATAAGAGCCAGTCCATTGTTCGGACCCTTAACATAATTCATCTTTAGTTCACCAGTATTAAATCGGCGTTCGTTAAAACCAGCTTTTACTAATTTTTTATCCATAAGTTTTTTTACTCCCTACCAAGATAATAATTATTAAAGAGTTAAAAAAAGATTCGATTTGCGCCCCGTAGCCCGATTGCCCATAACGTTCTGCGGATAAAAGAAGTTGCTGAAGGCAATTTGGGGAAATGCTGAGCTGAGGCATTTCCCGTTTAGCCGCTGTTATATGACCCGAACGGAGTGAGAGCACAGCGTGGCAAGCGAACGAAGTGAGCACAGAGTTCCGAACCCCGCCCATGTCATTTTTCACTTCCTTAACTTCAAACGATATTTTTTCTGCGTAGCAGTTTCGTCTAATATAGAATGAAGTAATTTAGATTTCTCTTTGATTTCTAACTCTTCACAATTATTTCTCGCTTTGGCCAACGCCTCTTTTAATTCATTAATCTCTAAAACAGTAGCCGCAATACAATAATAACTTTTTGAACGCCCTTCATTATATTCTTGCAACATTTCCTTGAGTAATTTCTCTCTGATCTTCTGTTGTTTTTCGAATTCAGCTACTCCATTTTTCTGAATAAAAGCAACATCATCTTCAAGTTTTTGGTAACATTTGAATGAATCGACTTTTTTTCCAGCTTCTCGATGTTTCATCCACTTTTCACAAGTCTTACTTTCTTTGCAGTCCCAACAAAATTCAATTCCTTTTTTCTTTATTGCGCAAGTGATAAAAGGGCAGCCGACAGCCATTCTACCCTCGCTTTTGCAACCTAAACATCGACTTTTCGTGTCCATGTGATAATTTGGACAAAGTCTGCAAGAAAGCCCACATATTCCAATCTCAGGGTATTTTATTTTCAATAGTTATTCCTTTTGTAATATTATTTCCTTGCACTTAATAATTTTGTGTTACAAATGGCGGGGTTCGGAATTTCATATAACGTTTCCAGCATATACGCCGTTGCGACCGAAGGGAGCAATGTCCCGAAGGGCGAACCGAATACACCGTGTTATACGATGCCCGCTATTCCAATATTTGTTCGATAATTTCTGCTGCATCTTGGACAAACTTCGGACAAAGAGTAGTAATGAGTTTCTTCTCTCTTATAATCTTCATTCCATCAGGAGTGCTTATATCACAACCGAGCAATTCTCTACATACAATTGACCCATTCCGAGACCTAAATTTGTCAACAAATTCCTTAACTAAGTTGTAAGCTCTCTCTTTTGTCTGCTCATCTTCAACCTTTGTCTTCCCATATTTAAGTCCTATGACCATAAACGCACCAGTCACCGCTCCACATGTTTCACCCATACGGCCCATTCCACCACCAAAGGCTCCAGAAACTTTTAAAGCCATCTCCCGATTTAAACCGAATTGTTCCCCGTAAGTAGAAAGTATTGCTTGAGAACAGCTGAAACCTTCTTTAAAACAAGAAACCGCACGTTCAACCCTATTCATCTTTCAAACCTCCAATTTCTAAGCGGGTGTCGTATAACGTATGCGGATAAAAGAAGTTGCCGAAGGCAATTTGGAGAAATCTTTGATTTCCCTTTTATACGCTGTTAGGCGACCTGAAGGGCGAGCCACGAAAGTGGCGAAGCGTTTTGCTTGGCGACATTTCTTCTATACCCATATACTCCTATCCTCCAATTTCTTCCAACATTTACCATCATATCTATACCAATTGCCCATTTCTGTTCTTCTCTGCGTTGTTTGGCTAATGTTGAGGCTTGCTATAAGTATCATCTCATCCTTCGCCTCACATATTTTGTATTTTATAGAATCTTCTGGCCTTAAGCCATCTCGTTTATATTTCTCTATCCGATATGTATGTTCAGAAGCGATTATTGTTGTTCCTCCCCCTCCTACCTTATTAGCCCACTCGGTCCTTTTGGCATTTATGTGTAACATAAAAGTTGGACTCCGCGATCCATTGGGTAGATCTACGGCTAAACTACTTTTTGCTTGAAAGTTATGTTCGCTATCTATATCCCATCGCGGATTGATGACAAAGTTCAATTGCTTATTCATTCGACTTAAAAAGTCTTTTACGTCGCGCCAGTTTTCATCAAAGTCAATGCATGTTAGAACAGAAATTACTCCATATTTTGTTTGAAAAACGGAAAGTTTATCACCACACTTCAATCCTTTTCCATTTGGTTCTTCCATAATGGAGCAATTGCATTTTGCATAAAAATAATCTTTTCCATCTATGATTATTTTACAGATGTTACGATCATTGTCATCATAGAAGGTACCGCATATTATCACCATGCCTTTGTAATTATTCTTTATCTCTTTAGTCCATTCCTCAGCAAAACTGAGTTCTGGGAAGATTATTATGTTTACATTTTCCTTTTTAGCAATCTCTAAGGCTTCAAATACCTTTCCTCTCACTTTGTCTTTTTCTTCATCTACCAATTTATATGGGAAATTCGTAGTTACCGAGAAATCTAACTGAACAAGACAAACCTTTACCAAATCTTTTTTAGTATCTTCTATTGAGACGTATTTTATTTCTAATTTCTTTTCTTTTGCTGTTGGTTTAGCCGCAAAAGGCTTGCCTTTAGTAATTTCTTTGGTTAGCATACCATCTAAAACATACGCAACTTTTAAGAGCTGCAATAGATAATCTTCTACCTCCTTTGGAATCTCCTCAAGGCTTTTATATGTACTTACTCCCCTTATAAAAACAACAAGAGAACCTACTGCCATAGCAAGTGTACGAAGACCCCATTCCTCAAAGATCTCTTCGGTATCTCTCAATTTCTTCAAGTTCACCACCTCAAATTTTAGTGCATTTGACATGGCAGTAAAACAAATTTCCTTACTAATCAGAAGACGCACAGCGTCATCCGGTAAATTCTTTCTTTTGAACTTTTTAATAACAGCTTGTATTTCTTTAGATGTATTCGAGCTTTTTTCTTTTAACTCAACTAAAGTTTGACTTTCCAGGCTAATTAAAAATTGTTTATCCAAAGGTTCCAAACTATTCATCAATTCTGAAGCATTCTTGGCTAATAATCCCACCTTGTATGCTTTATTAGCATCCTTCTTTGCCCCCTTTATGGAAAAAAGTTCCCCGGCCTTTTTAAGTTCAACTTTCGCTTCATCATATTTGCGTGTATTTAAAAAAGTAATACCCTTATTACCGTATGCCTCAGCAAGGTTTGGATTTATCTTTATAGCCTCGTCATAGTATTTGACTGCCTCATCATATTTTCCAAGATTTCCCAGTGCTATGCCTTTGTTAGACCATGCCTCAGCAAGGTTTGGATTTATCTTTATAGCCGCGTCATAGCATTTGACTTCCTCATCATATTTTCCAAGATTCCCCAGTGCTGTGCCTTTGTTAGACCATGCCTCAGCAAGGTTTGGATTTATCTTTATAGCCGCGTCATAGCATTTGACTTCCTCATCATATTTTCCAAGATTTCCCAGTGCTGTGCCTTTGTTATACCATGCATCAGCAAGGTTTGGATTTATCTTTATAGCCTCGTCATGGCATTTGACTGCCTCATCATATTTTCCAAGATTTCCCAGTGCTATGCCTTTGTTAGACCATGCCTCAGCAAGGTTTGGATTTATCTTTATAGCCTCGTCATAGCATTTGACTGCCTCATCATATTTTCCAAGATTTCCCAGTGCTGTGCCTTTGTTAGACCATGCCTCAGCAAGGTTTGGATTTATCTTTATAGCCTCGTCATAGCATTTGACTTCCTCATCATATTTTCCAAGATTCCCCAGTGCTGTGCCTTTGTTAGACCATGCCTTATCATAGTTTGGATTTATCTTTATAGCCTCGTCATAGCATTTGACTTCCTCATCATATTTTCCAAGACTTCCCAGTGCTATGCCTTTGTTAGACCATGCCTCAGCAAGGTTTGGATTTATCTTTATAGCCGCGTCATAGCATTTGACTTCCTCATCATATTTTCCAAGATTTCCCAGTGCTATGCCTTTGTTAAACCATGCCTCAGCAAGGTTTGGATTTAATTGAATAACACGCTCAAATATCTTTTCACCAACGTGATAATTTCCCTTTTGCCCAAATAGGATGCCAATACTAAATAAATCTTCTACATCCTTAACATCAGATATTTGTAGAGCGTTATCTAATTTTCCCTCAGTAATAAGTTTAAGGAGCCTTTCAATCTTCTTGTTTTTCCTTTTAGGCATTTTCATATTTTTATCCCCCTGTTCTAATGTGGTGATATATCTGAATCTTTGGTGGAGTATTTCTGGCGAAAGAACCGTAGAGAATTACTTCCACAAGCGTTTCGCCGTAAATATTTTCCAGGGTCTTTCTTATTCGGGGTAAAAGATGCTCTATCTGTTGTATTGTTCTTTTGCTTCTCATCCTCATTTGCTTTTCTGGCGGAGAGGGTGGGATTCGAACCCACGGTCGGAAAATCCGACACGCGCTCTCCAGGCGCGCCTGATAGACCACTCCAGCACCTCTCCATACTGAACTCAGGATATGCTTTAAGTATACTGCATTACCCCCCTGCTTTATCATAGATTAAATTCTGTCACTAGCCTGCCTTCCGGGCAAAGACTCACTGTTTTATCTTGCCAGGCAGTATTATACACGTACAGTTTGTGCAGTATTCTGGCATAGATAAAGCGATCTACTTTTTGAAGGGCAAGATATATCCTCCATATCATGGCATCTTGCCTGTAATATGAGCGCACTTCCTTTCAGACTAAGCAATCAACTCGTTTACGCATTCAGCTAGTATCTTGAGATAATAGTCTACATCATCAGATGTAGTTTCGGGGGAGATTAATGCCATGTCATGGTATGGCGAGAGTAAGATGCCGCGGTTGGCTAAATATAGGTGAATCATTTTCTCAAGCGGCCCGGTCAGTCCGTCTTTAAACAAATCCCCCTGGTTACTAGCATCCTCTTCGAAGAGGGCCTCTCTTCCATTCTTTGGCGGAGTCGCTCGGAAGCGGAATTCTACCCTGCAGCCGAGGCGGGCAACATACCAGGGTAAGTCAGCATCCTTTATTATCTTTTCGATCCCTTCGGCTAGACGCTGAGCAAGAGGAATCATCTTGTCATAATTTGCCTCGGTTATGACACGCTTGAGTGCGGCTTTTATCGCGGCGGCTGCTGTTGCGTTGCCGGACAATGTTCCTCCAAAGCCGAAGAAATTTTGCCATGGTATGCGGGCATTGAGCTTATTGCCAATCTCCTGGCTGAAGCCAAAAACAGCTGCAGGAAATCCTGCCGCAATTGCCTTACCAAGCACTAACATATCTGGCTCAAGACCCAATTCACCGGTGAGCCCTGCTGGACCAGCACAAAGGGAATGTGTTTCATCAATAATCAGCAGGGTGCCAAAACGCCGGGTCAGGTCCCTTAGAGCTTCATGGTAACCGGGTTCAGGATGGATTATCCCTACATCTGTCATTGCTGGCTCTGCCAGCACACAGGCTATATCCTGGGGTGACAGTGCTTTCTCTAAGGCATCAATGTCATTAAATTCGATTACGCGCGTCATTTGTTTGGGGTTATCCAGGAGTGGACCCATGCTATAAGGATTGTTGATGGTTGTTCCCTCAAAGATAGCAACTAATGCTTCGTCCACACTGCCATGGTAGCAACCATTATATACCAGGGTCAGCTTCCGTCCGGTTACCTCGCGGGCTACATGGATTGCAAACCTGTTGGCATCCGTAGCTGTCATCACAATCTGCCAGTATGGCAGTTTGAAGCGTCTCTTCAATTCTTCCCCGACCCAGATAGAGTCTTCCGTGGGAAGCATGTGGGCCATACCTTTGGGCATCTGCTCCTTTATTGCTTCGAACACCGCTGTCTGCGAGTATCCGAACATCGCTCCTGTATCCCCGAGGCACAGGTCAAGGTAACGATGGCCATCCACATCCGTCAAATAGGTCCCTTTCCCTTCCTTTACAAAGACGGGAAAAGGTCCTGGCCAAACATTCATCCAGGTCATCGGGACACCCCCAAGGAGAGACTTTTTCGCTCTCTCAAATAATGCCCGTGATTTTGGTCGTTCTGCTACATAGCGCGACTCTTCCCGTTTCACAATCCCGTTAATTTTTGAACTCCCGATTGATATCATAAAGCTTAACCTCCTATTATGTTTTATTTCTTATCCCTGGTGAGACAATTGTAAAACTCTCTAATTGAAGATTTTTTAGCATGTTAGGATAAGCATTTGAATCTTAATCCGGTGAGGATGGTGTGTCAACACAGTAATTCTCCTGTTTTTCCGCAGGTAAAAACGCCGTCGTTACAGTAACAATGTATTTCCTAATATCCTCTCCTCGTTGATGTTTGGCGGAGAGGGTGGGATTCGAACCCACGAGGCATTGCTACCCACCGCTTTTCGAGAGCGGCACCATAAACCACTCGGTCACCTCTCCTCAATCTTAAACTGTTATAGTATTATAGCATTGCTGAATTGAAGACAAATTACGGAATAAAAAACTGGCTTTTCCTGGCAATAGCCGTCCTCATTACTATCCCAGGGCTATGGCTGAGACTCTCCGGGATACACATCTCACCTCAGTTTGAAGCTATGATTTTTGGCTTGGCTATCCTGGGAGCAGCGTTTCTACTTTCTTGGGCATGCGAAGTTGCCCAAATAGATATATCTCAGGCACTGGCTCTAGCTCTGATAGCCTTGGTGGCTGTACTTCCTGAATATGTTGTCGATGCCTACTTTGCTTGGACAGCAGCCAATAATGCTCAGTATATACCCTATGTTACAGCAAACATGACAGGTGCCAACCGATTGCTCATTGGCATTGGTTGGTCTCTGGTAGCTTTTCTCTTTTGGTTCAAAAAAAGAAGGACTATCGAAGTCGGTAAGGAGCAGACAACCGAGCTTAGTTTCTTACTCCTAGCTACTCTTTATTCATTTATTATCCCTATTAAAGGGACATTGTCTTTGATAGACAGTCTTTTTTTACTGACTCTTTTCATTCTTTATATGCGGACAAGTTCTCGAGGTAAAGTTGAGCCACCTGAGCTTACCGGGCCAGCGGTTAGTATAGGCTGCCTTGGTAAAGGAATAAGACGGACCGTGACCATTGGTCTATTTATTTTTGCTGCGGTGGCTATTTTCGTCTCAGCAGAGCCTTTTGCTGAAGGGCTGCTAGGGATGGGAAAAGCATGGGGGATTGAGGAATTCATCTTAGTGCAATGGTTGGCGCCCTTGGCTTCGGAAGCTCCGGAGATCGCTATAGCGGTAATATTTGTTTTAGGTAACAATGGTGGTGCTGCTTTAGGAACACTCGTTTCCTCTAAAGTTAACCAATGGACTCTGCTAGTAGCAACCATGCCTATAGTTTATAGTATTTCCCGGGGAGCGCCTGGGGCCCTGCTCCTGGATGGTCGCCAGGTGGAGGAAATACTGCTTACCTCAGCCCAATCACTCTTCGCCCTAAGCATTCTGGCTCGATTGAGGCTTCCAGCGTGGGGAGCCCTGACGTTGTTCTTCCTTTTCATTACTCAATTAGCTTTTCCTAACCCATGGGTACGCTATGGCTATTCAGCTGTTTATATCGTTTTAGCTTTGGTGGCGCTATTTAAGGATAAACAAACTATTAAAAGTCTCTATTCAATGTTACAACAAACTTTTTCTTTGATTAAATCACCTGGCAAAGGTTGACCAAATTGCTCTTGCAGTGCTATCATTTTAGCTTCGCCCCTGTAGCTCAGCGGATAGAGCACTGGCCTCCGAAGCCAGGTGCAAGGGTTCAAGTCCCTTCAGGGGCGCGGAAAGTAAATAATACAAATGGATAAACTTACTGAAATTCGCTGGCATGGCAGGGGAGGGCAGGGTGCGGTAACATCGGCAGAGCTTACAGCGTTAGCAGCGATAAAGGAAGGTAAATTTGCACAAGCTTTTCCCAGCTTTGGTCCTGAAAGGAGAGGCGCTCCTGTCCTGGCTTTCAATCGTATAAGTGAGAGCGAGCATATTCGAGTAAGGTCGGCAGTAACCCAACCTGATATTGTAGTAGTGCTAGACCCTGGTTTGCTCTATATAGTTGATGTCACCTCCGGGCTTAAGGATGGAGGTGCACTGATAGTAAATAGCTCCAAGAAATTAGTTGACATAAAACTTGAGTTTGGAGGTCCATGGCAATTAGCAGTAGTTGACGCCACAGCGATTGCATTGGAGTTACTAAAGGTGCCTATTGTCAATACTACCATGTTAGGAGCTATGCTAAGGGTAAGTGACGCGATTAAGCTAGACTCTCTATTGGAACCAATAGAGGAGCGCTTTGGAAAACTAGCTCAAAGGAACATCGAAGCTTGTAAAAGGGCATATAAAGAAACTTCTGTGGCCAAGCTGAGCCCCACTTCTAAGAAAGTTGAAAGGGTATATGCGAAGGAATCATGGCCATCGTGGCAGGAACTAACTCCTGGGTTTGTGGTAACTGAGCCAGGAAATGCCAGGAGCTACCGCACCGGAGATTGGAGAGCACAGCGTCCTATATTTAACCATGACCGATGTATCAAATGTGGCATCTGTTCTCTTTTCTGCCCTGAAGACTGTATTAGCCAGAATGGGAACGGCTACTTTGAAGCTGACCTTTATTATTGTAAAGGATGCGGCATCTGTGCCCGTGAGTGCTGGACACAGGCAATAACCATGGTTGAGGAAGTAAAGGAATGAAAAGAGTGGGATTTGAATCCTCCTTTGCTATTGCTGAAGCAGTAAAAATGGCGAACATCGATGTTACTTCAGCTTATCCCATTACTCCTCAGACTCACATCGTGGAGCGCATTGCACAATTGATCGCCGATGGTGAACTGGATGCCAATTACATACCTGTTGAATCGGAGCACTCAGCGATGAGTGGTTGTCTTGGTGCTTCAGCAGTTGGTGCGAGAACATTCACTGCCACTGCTGGTCAAGGTTTGGAGCTGATGCATGAGGTATTGTATGTAGCTTCAGCAATGAGGCTGCCGATAGTTATGGCAGTGTGCAATCGGGCTTTATCATCACCACTAAGTATCTGGGGTGACCACTCTGACGTCATGGCTGTCAGGGATACTGGCTGGATTCAAATGTTTGCCGAAAATGCACAACAAGCATTTGATTTAACCCTGTGTGCTTTCCGTATCGCTGAAGACCCTGCAGTTCTCCTTCCTACAATGGTTCACATCGATGGTTTCCACCTATCACATGTTATTGAATCTATTTTACTCCCTGAAGGTGATGAAGTGAATAAATTTCTCCCCAAATTTCGTCCTCTTTATGCACTCAATCCGAGTAAGCCATTAACCATGGGTGATTTCACCACGCCTGACCTTTATACCGAGGCTAAGAAAAGCCAGGACGAAGCTCTGCGAAATTCTATGAAAGTTATTTTACAAGCATGGCGAGAATTCGGAGGGCTGTTTGGGCGTGATTACTTCCCTGTGGAAACATATCGGGCAGAAGATGCTGATGTTTTGCTATTGACTATGGGAAGCTTTAGCGAGGTAGCTATGGAAGCTATAGATAGATTAAGAGAGGCAGGGGAAAAAGTAGGATTGGTAAAATTACGTCTATGGCGCCCATTTCCCTTTGATGCGTTCTGTCAGGCAGTAGCTCAAGCGCAGCTGCTCATCGTCCTTGACCGCGCTATCTCCTTTGGTGGCCCAGGTCCGGTCTGCTCTGAGGTAAAGGCTGCTCTATATCATTTAGAAAAGAAGCCGCAGATTATTGGCTTTATCGGCGGGCTTGGTGGCAGAGATATATCAGTTGAGGGGTTCCAGAATATGATACATCGAGGAATGGAGAAGGCTGAACAGGGAAAATTCGAGGAAGTTGAAATATTCGGAGTAAGAGAGTAATGGGTTCCCAAAAAATTGGCACAATTTTTGGGGTGAAGTAATGGAGACTTTAGGTATATATGTACCTCGTTTAGTGACAAGGAGGCAAAGCTTTGCTCCTGGACATCGTGCTTGTTCAGGGTGTGGCGAGGCTCTAGCAGTGCAGCTTGTAATGAAAGCTCTGGACAGAAATGTAATTGTTGCCATGTCTACCGGATGTATGGAGATTATATCCTCACAGCTTCCTTATACCTCCTGGGAGGTTCCCTGGATTCACACTTTGTTTGAGAATTCCGCCATAGTAGCCTCAGGCATAGAAGCAGGAATGAAGGCGCTAAGACGGAAAGGGACTTCTCTACCTAAGACCAGGGTCGTAGCTATGGGCGGTGATGGAGCAACCTTCGACATTGGACTTGGAGCTATATCCGGCGCCTTTGAGAGAGGGCATGATTTTCTCTACGTTTGCTTTGATAATGAAGCCTATATGAACACCGGCATCCAGAGGTCAAGTGCTACTCCTTTTGGTGCTTCCACTACTACTCAACCAGCAGGGAAAGTCAGCATGGGACAAAGCACCTGGAAGAAAAATATGCCCGCTATTGCTGTTGCTCATAACATTCCCTATGTGGCTACTGCCTCCCCTAGTTATCCCTTTGACCTTATGAACAAGATAAAAAAAGCAGCGGCTATTGAAGGTCCCACTTACGTTCATATCCTATCGGTTTGTCCTACGGGCTGGCGAATTCCCACTGATATGACTATAAGATTAGGGCGTCTAGCAGTGGAAACAGGAGTTTTCCCACTTTATGAGGTAGAGGATGGCAAATATACCTTAAATTATGATCCGCCACGACTACGGCCTGTCGAAGATTACCTTAAACCGCAAGGGAGATTCAGACACCTCACACCGAAAATGGTGAAAAAAATACAGCAGCGGGTAAGCGCTGAATATGCCAGCCTCAAGGAGAAAGCACAGTAGGTAAAGATGGGCAAGGTTGTTTTTAGCAGTTGGGCTGGTAAAACCGTCGATAATAGGGGGTTAGGAGTCAAGCAGCACGCCTATGCAGAGGACTTAGGGCTTCCATCAGGGTACGACCATACTGAAGCGGCAGCCTTTATGGGTTGGGATGGATTTGTGGTATGGGATGAAAAGGTTAACGTAGTGGATATGGTTCATGCCTATATCAAGGAAGTTCAAAAGGTTTGTTGCGGTGAATGTATGGTTGGCTACATTGGAATTACCGTGCTGGCTGATACTTTGGCCAGGATTTTGGATGGAAAGGGGAGAGAGAAGGATATTGATTTACTACAATGGTTAGCCAACGGAATCAAAGAGAATGCCGGGTGTACTTTCGGACAGACTGCTCCAATACCAATCATCGATAGTATCAAATATTATAGAGATGAATACCTCAAGCTGATAAAAAATAAAAAAGCTGTTCCCAAGTCAAATTACAAAGTGATGGTCACAGCACCTTGTATGGAGGCTTGTCCCGCTCATCTGGATATACCGGGCTATATACAATTGATAAGGAATCAAAGATATCGCGAATCCCTTAGCTTAATAAGAAATGGTGTTTGTCTACCGAGTGTTATCGGACGAGTATGCACCGCTCCTTGTGAAGAAGCTTGTAGACGCACCCAATATGATGGCCGTGTTTGCATAAGGCTCTTGAAGCGGTATGTGGCTGATTGGGAGATGAATAGTGGATTAACTCCTTCATCGGCTAAACCTAGAAAATCTAAGGAGAAGGTAGCCATCATTGGGGCAGGCCCAGCAGGCTTGGCTTGTAGTTACAATTTGGCTCTAAAAGGGTACCAAGTTACTATCTTTGAGGAATTGTCGGTGGCCGGGGGCATGGCTGCAGTAGGTATCCCGCAGTATCGCTTGCCAACAAAAATTCTGGAGAGAGATATTGAACTCATTCAAAAGGCGGGCGTGGAAATAAGGCTAAATACCAAAATAGGTAGAGATTTGGAAATGGAAGGTCTGTGGAAGGATGATTATAAGGCAATTTTCATCGCCATTGGTGCTCATAAAGGTCGAAAAATGGGTGCTGAGGGTGAAGATAATGACTATGAAGGCTTTGTTGACGGAATGAAATTCTTGCAGGATGTGAATTTGGGCAGGGTGATAGAACCTAAGAATAGAGTACTGGTAGTTGGAGGTGGGGATGTAGCTGTGGATTGTGCTAGAAGTTGCTTGAGACTTGGATTTAGGGATGTAAATATAGTTTACCGGCGTTCTAGGGTTGAAATGCCGGCAAGAAAAGCAGAAATAGAAGAAGCAGAGAAAGAAGGTGTCAAGATCAGTTACTTAGTCACGCCCACCAAGATATTGGCAAGGGATGGTAAAGTAATAGGCGCTGAATGTATCAAAATGGCGTTGGGGGAGCCTGACTCCAGTGGCAGACGACGACCTATTCCTATCAAAGGGTCGGAGTTCGTTATGAAAGCAGACATGATAATTCCAGCCATTGGCCAGCAGCCTGATTTGTCCTTTTTACCTGATAGGAACCAGATTAAGCTTGCTAAGCAGATGACCATAGAGACCGATACAACTACCTGTCAGACAAGTGGTGAAGGAATCTTCGCTGGTGGTGATTGTGTAACCGGGCCTGCGGTATTAATCGATGCTTTGGCATCAGGCAACAGAACAGCTCAAAGCATTGATCAGTATATAAGAAAGGGTAAGGTAACTCAGGGCGAAGATAGTAAATTGGAAAGTGCAGTGAAGGGCATTAATCTCTCCGAGCAGAGAGAGCAGGAAATTGTCCCTAGGGAAATGCCTCAAATTACAAGTCAATTATCATTAAAGAAGAGATTTGGTAACTTTCGAGAGGTGGAAAATGGCTTCAACACCGAAGCTGCTTTGGAGGAAGCAAAACGTTGTCTCAGGTGTTATAGAGTAATGGTATGGCTTCCAGCCAAATAAATTAGGATGGATGATAAAGAGAAGAACAATGGTAGAGCTGACTATAGATAATCAAAGGGTGAGGGTAAAAAAAGGCACAACGATACTCGAAGCAGCTGATAAGTTTAATATTACTATACCTACTCTGTGTCATCATGAAAATCTCACCCCTTTGGGGTCCTGCAGGTTATGCACTGTTGAGGTCATAGTTAATGGTATATCTAAGTTAACCACTGCTTGCACTTTCCCAGTGGAACAGGGAATAGAAGTCAGGACAACTTCACAAAAAGCATTGGAAGCACGGAGATTAGCGGCAGAGTTGCTATTAGCAAAGTGTCCTACCTCTGCAAAAATAAAAAGTTTAGCTCAGGAAATAGGTGTTGCCAAACCAAGAATTAAGGTAAGAGAGGAGGATTGTATCCTTTGCGAATTGTGTGTAAGAACATGTCGGGAAATTGTAGGAAGGCAGGCACTTAAGTTTATTAACCAGGGCCTAAATCAAAGGGTAGAGCCGCGTATTGATTTCTTGCCTGACATGTGTATTGGCTGCGGTTCCTGCGCCTATGTTTGCCCCACGGGGGCGATAAAGATGGAGGATAAGGATGGTACTCGAGTAGTCTATGCCCGCAACTGGGAAAAGGATTTTAAATTGAAGAAATGCAAAGTTTGTGGTAACTATTGGGCTCCTGAAGAGCAACTGGAGTATATTAGGGGAAAATTGAATTTACCTCCAGATTTTTTTGATGTTTGCCCTAACTGCAGATGAACTATTTTCCTTATCAGAGTGCTATAATGCAATTTTGGTCAGCGGGGTGTGGCGCAGCGGTTTAGCGCGCATGGTTTGGGACCATGAGGTCGGTGGTTCAAATCCACTCACCCCGAGTTTATATAAATTAAATAAATAAAAAGGAGGTTTAAAGAATGGAAGAGGTTGTGATAGTTGATTATCTAAGGACAGCATTTTCAAGGTCGAGGCCGGCAGAGCCAGAGAGGGATGTGTTTAATAGCGAAAACATGCCTGCGTTGGCTGGCAGGTTGATAAAGAAAATAATCGAGCGGACAAAGATTAATCCCGAGGAGATTGGTGATGTGCTTACCGGATGTACCATGCAAATGACGGAGCAATGGCTTTATGGTGGAAGGTCAGTAGCCATGCTAGCTGATTTGCCCATAAATGTCCCTGCACAAGGAATAGAACGTGTTTGCTGTTCAGGCATGTCTGCTATACACACCGGGGTGATGGAAATTACACAGGGTTATTCCGACATTGTTTTTGCCTGTGGCATAGAGCATATGACTCATCTTGGCATGGACATGAGTCTGAATCCGCATCTGAATGCAAGCCCAACGTTGCTACAGCCACACTATGTACAGGAGTACGATCTCCTGACAGCAATGAGCATGGGGCTAACAGCAGAAAAATTGTACCAAGAATGCAAAGACGAGATAGGATTAACTAAAGAGGACATGGATAAATGGGCTGTTAGGAGCCATAATCTGGCTGAAAAGGCTCTCAATGAGGGCTATTTCAAAGATGAGATTATGCCTGTTGAGGTAACGCTTGCTGATGGCACCAAAAAGGTTATAGATGCAGACCAGGCGATAAGAAGGGGTGCAACTCTCGAAGCTACTGCATCTCTAAATCCATCTTTTAAACCAGATGGTGTTATCACGCCGGGGAACTCTTCACCGTTGAATGCTGGAGCTACGGCTATGCTTCTGATGTCCAGAAAAAAGGCAGAAGAATATAGGCTTAAGCCCATGGCGAAGATTGTGTCCCTAGGATGGGCTGGAGTTGAGCCCAGTATCATGGGCAAGGGTCCTGTCCCAGCTAGTCAAAAAGCATTGAAGAGGGCTGGATTGGATGTTAAAGATATCGATTTCTGGGAAATCAACGAAGCTTTTACCGCGGTGACCCTGTATGCCATAAAGAAATTGGGCATTGACCCAGACAGAGTGAATGTAAAGGGTGGTGCGACCGCGATAGGGCATCCGTTAGCTGCTTCAGGACCAAGACTCACCGGGACTTTGGCACGCATCTTAAAGGAGAAAAATGCCAGGTATGGATGCGCCACGCTTTGTGGAGGTGGTGGCCAAGGAGCAACAACGATAATCGAATGGGAAAAGTAGGCTGGCTTAGCAAATAGGGAACTCGTTGACTGCTGCCATCACGGGTCTTGCGGCGGAACCGGAAACTGCCGCGCTTGCGATATTAAATTCGCCCAGCTAAGCCTTGTGAGCTAAAGATCTAGTTGCTGGGCGATGATTTCGCGATGGAAATCACTCTCGCCAAAGGCGAGTTCCATTGCTTTTGCTCTCCGGAAGTAAAGCTCCATGTCATAGTCTGTGAATAACCCTATTCCAGCCCGCCGTTATGCCGCAACACTATAGAGCCAGGATGCAATAAAGGCGCACAGGAGATTTTCGCCTGCTGATAATATGAACATTAGATAGAAATACCCTTAAAATTTAACGCTAGCTCAACGATTAGGGCTTTGTGCAGGGTTTCTATTGCGGAAGGCGCCTTTGTGACCTCTTGCTCTGTGTAAGTCTTTTCCTTACCGCCAGAAGTAATCGTGGCTCCTCTATCAGAAGTTTGTTTGTCCTGTATAGGTTTGCCAGTTTCGTCCAATGACATATTGTTAAACCTCCTGTTTTTTATTCGCCTGCTTTTTAATGGCAAGCAGACTAGCCCTTCGACCCAAGGGGGGCAGATGTATTGACAAAAGCGGGTATAGTGGTTTAATATAAAATCGGTTCGCATAACAAACCTTTTGCGAACCAAAGAAGTGGATAAAATAAAACATTCATGCATGACACAACCCTAGAGCCATTAATCACCGAGTTCTTGGAATACCTGGAAATCGAAAAGGGTTGCTCTTTTCTTACTACTCGCGTATATAGACATTATTTGAACCGTTTCCACAACTGGCTCAGTGAAAATTCCCCTGCTACCAAAGCCGAAGACATAAACTTGGAGGATGTTAGAAGGTACAGATTATATTTGGCACATTTTCGTAATAGAAATGGCGTGCCATTAAAACGTATCTCGCAAAGCTACCATATTATTGCGTTGAGAGCTTTTCTACGTTATCTCTTAGTCAAGCGTGATATACCTACCTTATCGCCTGATAAGATAGAACTTCCAAAACAAATCTCTCGTTCTGTTAGTTTCCTGGACTCGGAGCAGATAGAAAGGTTATTAAACAGTCCCCAAATATCAAACGAGATAGGGCTAAGGGACAAAGCTATCCTGGAAACCTTATTTAGCACAGGACTAAGAGTATCAGAGTTAGTGAGGTTGAATCGTGACCAGATAGACTTAAAGCGCCAGGAATTTGGTGTTAGGGGTAAAGGAAACAAACTCCGAGTAGTTTTCTTATCGGATACGGCGGTACAATGGATTAATCGCTACCTGCAGTCACGTCAAGACCATTTCAAGCCACTCTTTATTCGGTATAGCGGTGGAATAAACACTGGAAAAGACGGTGAAAAAATGCGACTGACAGCAAGATCCATCCAAAAAATCGTTACTAAATATGCAAAGAGGTGTGGATTGCCAGTCAAAGTAAGCCCCCACACATTGAGACATTCTTTTGCCACAGACTTGCTGATAAGTGGGGCTGATCTTCGCTCTGTTCAAGAAATGCTCGGCCATGAAAGTATCAGAACAACTCAAGTTTACACTCATGTTACCAACAGACACTTAAAGGAAGTGCATAAAGCTTTTCATGGTAGAAAATAAGGAATTTGCCTAGAATTGGTGCTGAGCACCGGATTTTGTCCACTTCTCAGTAAGCGCAAAGGAGGTTAAAAACCATGAGAGGGAAATGGCGAGAAACTGTACCAACAGGCCTTAGTTTTCCCATAAACAAAGCCATAATGGCACTGTTGGTCATCTTGATCGTCTTCGGGGCTTTGCTTTATACGCAGGGGTGCGGACAACCTGGTGCAATTAACACAATTATTCTCGATGAACCCCCAGTAAATCCGTTTGTGGCTGATTCACCGTGGCCTATGTCGCACGCGAATCCATACTGTCAGGCATCTTCCCTGTATCCGGGGCCAACTGAGGATACGTCGGAATATAAATTCGATTACTTGGGGGAGCTAATGTATTACCCTCCAATAACTATTGCTATTTCTGGTGCGTACCCTGACGGCAACCGCGTATTATGGGGAAATACCCCGGTCATGGTATTCAAGGCAGGTCTCGATGGAAGTAAGCTTTGCTACATTGAGAAGATGGAGAAAGAACCTTTAAATGTAACGCTATCTCGTATGGAATGCGGATTGTCCGGCGCGTATACCCTCGTTGACTGCGAAGGTACGTTTTTTGTTCCCAGCATCCGTAAGATCTTCGGATACGGTGATGAAGTTCCCGGTGATCCTTATTCAAAGATAGTAGTCAAGTATGTTTTTGAAATCCCTGAAGACCAGCTTCGCAGCGAAGATGAATTTATCGCCGGCCTTAATATTGCATACGATGGCATGCTCGTTTTCGTTACCAATAAAGCGACTGTTGGGGTTGTATCCCGCAGTTTCGACTCCGCACATTTCCTGCATCTTGGAGAGGACGAAGAAACATCGAATTCAATCGCATGTGATGAAGATGGCGGGATTTACGTGGTGACAAGCAAGCACATGTACCGTGTACAGTGGACGGGAGACGGACTAACAACCAATGAAAGCGAAGGAGGCTGGATTGCCAATTATGAAACAGGTGGTGAGGTGGGCGGTATAAGGCTTGGCATGGGTTCTGGTTCCACACCTACTTTGATGGGGACTGGAGAACAAGATAAGTTCGTTGTCATTACTGACGGTCAGGACTTAATGCACATAATACTCTTCTGGCGAGATAAAATTCCCTCCGATTGGGTGCAGATTCCTGGGACTAAAGACCATCGTATAGCAGCTCAAGTTCCGGTGACATTCGGCAATCCTGAAGCTACCGAGTCCTCCTCCGAGCAATCTGTGTGTGTTAGAGGATACGGCGCACTGGTCGTCAACAATCAACTGAATACCACCTCTGAAGACCCTATCATCAATATAGTAATGTCGCAGTATCCAGATGTAGCGCCATATGGCGCGGAGAAATTTGAATGGAACCCTCAGACCCAAGAGTTGCGCTCGGTCTGGGTGAATGAAGAGGTCAGTCTGCCTAATGGAATACCAGCAATGAGCACGGCTACCAACCTCGTGTATGACATTGGACAACGAGCAGGAAACTGGACGTGGGAAGCACTGGATTGGGATACCGGGAAATCGGTTTTCTACTATGAGATTGGCAGCAACTCACAGTATAACAGCTGTTGGGCAGCAACCGAAATCGGCCTTGATGGCCGTTTATACAGTGGATCCATCACCGGCATGATGTGTCTTCATCCTGATTAGAGCTTTACAACTAGAACGGCACTCGAATAGACATGCCATAATTGCCCTGTTCTACCTCAGCTTTTGTCTAAAAGCTCATGATTAGTTATTTCCATCCTAAGTAGCATCTCTTTGCTGCAGCTTATTAGTATTATGTCAACTACCTCCTTGTTTTACATGGTTAATATATGTTAACTTTCTACCATCGTTCAGATATTCGAAAGGAAGTCTAATGACAATGGCCTCCCTTAAAAAGATTTTCGAACCGATACAGATTAACTCCCTGGAGCTTAAAAATCGGCTGGTAGTTCCTGCAATGGGTACTAACTTTGCTAACCCCGATGGCACGGTAAGCGAGCGCCTTAAGGACTACCTTGTAGCTCGAGCTGACGGTGGATTCGGTTTGATTATCACCGAAATAACTGCTATTAGCCCTTATGGTAAAGGTTCGCCCGTTCAGCTTAGTATTTGGGATGACAAATTCATTCCGGGGTTCAGGGATTTAGCCAAGGCGATACATGCTAAAGAAGCTAAAGTTGCGGTTCAATTGTATCATCCGGGAAGACAAACCTTTTCGTTCCTAACTGGTCGACCTCTGGTGGCCCCTTCAGCAATTCCCTGCCCTGTTTGTAGAGAAATTCCTAAGGAGCTCACTGTAGAGGAAATCTGGGAACTAGAGGAACAATTTGCTGAAGGCGCTAGAAGAGCTAAAGAGGCCGGGATGGATGCCGTGGAGATTCATGGAGCTCATGGATACTTGATAGCGCAATTCATGTCAGGGTATGCCAATCATCGGTCAGACGCTTATGGAGGAGATCTGGAGGGGCTGTTACGGTTTCCCATCGAAATTATCCACAAAATCAGGGAAACGGTGGGGGCTGACTATCCTATCATCTTTCGCTTAAGTGGAGATGAGAGAGTCGCCGGTGGAAGAACCATTCAGGAAACCAAGACAATAATCCCCCTTTTAGAACAAGCTGGGGTGAATGCCTTCCATGTCTCCACTGGTGTTTACGCTAGTTCTGATTATATAACCGCTCCCATGGCAATTCCTCCTGGCTACAATGTAAGTGCTGCTAGTGAGGTTAAAAAAGCTACCTCTGTGCCAGTCATCACCGTGGGAAGAATTAATGATCCTCACATGGCTGAAGAGATCTTGAAAGAAGGTCAAGCTGACTTAGTTGCTATGGGTCGAGCCTCATTGGCAGACCCCGAACTGCCGAAGAAAACAGCAGCTGGAAATTATGATGATATCCGATGGTGTATCGCTTGCAATCAGGGGTGCATAGATAGGCTTTCTGATTTGGGGGAAATATGCATATCCTGCTTGGTCAACCCCACAGTGGGTAAGGAAAGAGAGATGGCACTCATTCCAGCCCCTCAAAGCAAGAGGGTTCTGGTTGTGGGTGGTGGTCCTGCAGGTATGGAGGTAGCCCGAGTTGCTGCTTTAAGAGGCCATGAGGTTTATCTATATGAGAAGGAAGAAAAGTTAGGAGGTCAATTTAAGCTTGCTGCTGTTCCTCCCTGCAAGCAAGAAATTACTAAAACAATAAATTACCTAAGTATCCAGATTAAGAAAGCTGGGGTAAAGATAGCTTTTGGTCAAGAAGTGACTGAAAAAACGATTGATAACCTTCAGCCTGATGCAATAGTGATTGCTACAGGAGGAACTCCTGTCATTCCTGACATTCCAGGGATAGAAGAGGAAGGAGTGGTCACAGCTTTTGACGTCTTGGGGGGTAAAGTAACACCGGGGCGCAGCATTTTGGTAATAGGAGGAGGTGTGGTGGGATGTGAGACAGCGGACTTTCTGGGGCAAATCATGGGATGCAGGGTAACTTTGGTGGAAGCACTACCCAGAGTTGCACAGGATGTCGGGGGGTCGACAAGGTATTTTCTTCTTCAAAGGCTTGCCCAGGAGAAAGCGAGCATTATTACTTCTGCCTCAGTAAAAAGGTTTGTTAAGGATGGAGTAATCCTTGAGCGAAATGGCAAGGAAGAAACGCTTTCAGGCTTTGATACAATTGTTCTCGCAACGGGAATTGCCCCGGTGAACGAGTTCGCCTCGAAAATCCGAGGTAGGGTAAAGGAAATATATGTCATTGGTGACGCTAAACAACCTCGCAAAGCTCTTGATGCTATCGCTGAGGCTACAGAAATAGGTCGCAAGATCTAACCCCTGAAAAATGTAAGTGATGAACTATCTGCGAAGAGATCGCATGCGATATCTGTAAATGTTAAACAAGGTCTTGATCGCCCCCTCAAGCGTGGGATATACCGGAAATCCTCTACTTTCAAATTCTTTCTTAACCATCAGGTGGTATTTCCTATCTACTTCATCTTCTGAATAAGCTTCAAGCGAAACACAGATCATTACAGGCTTCTTAATTTCATCTCGGGTATACTCACACGCATCTATCATAAAGGCAAGGATTTCTTTCACAAAGCGCTCAAGTTCTCCAGCCAATACTTGCTTCCAATATTTCAGCTCATCTATGTGTAACACCAATGAATGTATGTTTTCGTCAAGTGCGATAGCCTTAATGGTATCGCGAAAAGCTGATGGCTTATAGTATAGCGGCCAGGCGTCTAAAGGATTCCTGATACTTGTTCCTGCCACAGGCACTATTTCCTTTAGTTCTCTCAGCGTTTTTTCCCGGAATTGAGGAACCTCTAATCCTGCCTTTACACATATATCAGTTTCCAGCACACTAAAACCACCAGAGTGAGTAATAATTGAAACTCCTTTTCCAGAAGGGAGAGGTGAACAGCTAATTGCTAAGATGGTATTCACTAATTCATCAAAACTTTCTACTTGAACTACACCTGCCTGCTCAAAGAATGCTCTCCAGATTTTTGGGGAACCGGCCAAAGAACCAGTGTGAGAGGCTGCTGCCCTACTGCCATGCTCTGTTACCCCTCCCTTTAATGCTACTATTGGTTTCTTACTTGCGGCTTTCCTCAGTGCTGATTTAAGACGTCCTCCATCCCGTACACCTTCGATGTACAACGCTATGACTTTTGTTTCATCGTCTTCTGTTAAATATTCCAAAAAATCGGGACAATCCAAGTCTATACCATTCCCATAACTGATTACCTTGCTAAACTTGATGTTCCTTATCTTTCCAATGTCCAGAAATAAATCTGCAAACGTTCCGCTTTGTGAAACGACTCCAACAGGTCCCTCCTCAGTTGATGCCTCCGGGTTAAAGGATAACCCCGATTTAGGACAATGGATTCCAAAGCAATTTGGACCAATCAGTCTAATTTTCCCCCTCGTTATCTGCTTCAGCTCATCCTCCAATTTTATCCTCTCTGCTATCCCGGTCTCGCTGAAGCCAGAAGAAAAGACATGAGCTATCTTTACTCCTTTCTCGATGCAGTCCTTTAATACTTGGGGGATTAGCAACGCTGACACTGCTATGACAACATAGTCAACTTGCTCTGCGATGTCCAGGATGCTGGGGTAACATTTCTTACCAAAAAGCTCCTGGTGATTTGGATTGACTAGGAACAAATTGTTTCTCGTCTTTTCTGTCTTCGTTAGGCTTCTTGTGAAATCATCGGTATGTGATGCTCCTATTATCGCAATAGACCTGGGGTTGAAAATATAGTCGAACTCCTTTAGCACCCTTGTTCCTGTAGTAAGCTTGTCGTTATCCTGTTATTTAGATTAAAAATTAAATGGGCTCGGCAGGATTCGAACCTACGACCAACCGGTTATGAGCCGGCCGCTCTGCCACTGAGCTACGAGCCCATAAAGAGCGGGAGACGGGACTCGAACCCGCGACAACCTGCTTGGAAGGCAGGAACTCTACCACTGAGTTACTCCCGCATATTTTATATCTATCTTCAACCAAACCTGCGCAGTTGCGTGGTATCCCTAAGTTATCTTGATTGTTAAGGGTCAATTGAATAGTACGTTACGTAATATATTATCATCCCTTGCTTGCTTTTTGAAATTCAATAACCCGAATAATGCGGTTCAGAATTTATCCATATTTTTCCACTCTTCGCTTCTTTTCTACTATTCACCGCAGCCATCTAACCATTGTGCTACACAAGCCTCAAGATCTGGCGAGGGTAATACTTCTTTGTCAATTATCACATCTAACACTGCGGGAAGCTTGGAGTCGACTGCTCTTTGTAAAGCCGATTTGATCTCGGAAGGCTTTACCACTCTTTCCCCGTAACAATTCATGCCTCGAGCGATTTCATCATATCGGACATCACCAAGGTCAACGCCAATGTATCTTTTCCCAAAAGACGCTGTTTGTCCGCCTTTTATCATTCCCCAAGCACTGTCATTATGAACTATGAATACGATAGGCAACTGCAGACGACTCGCCGTTTCCAATTCCTGGATGTTAAGACCGAATGAGCCATCTCCGGTGATACAATATACTTGTTTTGAGGGAGCTGCTAACTTGGCTGCGATAGCATAGGGAATACCGGCTCCGAGGTGACCTGCATCTCCAGATGAACAGCTTAAGAATGTATTTGGTTCATAGATGCGATTTAACCGCACACACCAGACAGATGTGTTTCCCCCATCGCTCACCGCGATAGCATCCCGTGGAAAGAATTCCCGTGCTTCTTTTACTAATCGCGCTGGATGGATCGGCACACTATCCGACTCACACATTTCCTTGAACCCTTCAAGCCAGTCTTTCTCCACTTGTTTGTAGGATTGAAGAGATTCACGCTCCTCTTTTTTCGGCGTATGCTTCTTTAACGCTTCTAAAAGAGCACGAAGGGTGGATTTTGCGTCACCGACTATCCCGATGTCTACTAACCGGTTAAGTCCAATCATGTCGCCACTGATATCTATCTGGATAAGTTTCTGCTGTGCTGGGTCGCCCCAAAGAGGCGGTTGTCCCCAAAACTCAAGATCTGCTAATCGACCCCCAACCAAGAGCACAACATCAGCATCGGCTTGAACAACGAGTCCCCCCGTGCCAAAACAATTTGAGATAAGGCAGAGGGGATGATCCTCCGGGATGGCACCCTTTCCTTGTACGGAGGTGGTTACTGGGGCTTGTAAATACTCAGCGAGTTGAATAAGCTCCTCAGAAGCCTCTGAGCGAAGAACCCCACCTCCAGCATGGATGAGCGGCAATTTCGCCTCGCCCAACATTTTCGCGGCTTGCTCGATTAACGAAATATCCCCAACCGGACGCGCAATGGATCTATAATTTTTTGGGGGAACGGTTTTAACTTCATTTTCGTCTTTGGCTTGAAACATGACATCCGAAGGAAAATCGAGATGAACCGGTCCAGGTCTACCCGAGGTAGCTATCCTGAAGGCCTGATGAACGAGTTCCGGAATACGTTCCCAATGAGAGATAACGGCATTCCATTTAGTGACCCCCTTAAATAGCGAAATTTGATCTAAGCCTTGAGTGGAACCGTGGTCTGGATACGAACGCCATGTCTGATTCTGTGCCGTAATTGCTATTACAGGAATGCTATCTGCGGAAGGGGGGTATACTCCGGCAACCAAATTTGCAGCTCCAGGTCCTACCGTTCCGATACATACACCTGGTTTCCCCGTTACACGTGTCCAGGCGTCTGCCGCATGAGCCGCTGCAGCCTCATGCCTTGTACCAATGAACTCAATTCGCTCGTCCTTGTAGATGGCATCTAAAAAAGGTAAAAATTGAGCTCCACACACACCGAAAACATATCTAACGTTTTCCTGGACAAGACAGCGCTTCAAAACTTCTCCACCTGTTATTTTAGCCATAATCTCACCTCCTATAACGAAAATTATCTGTATACAAACAGGACTTTTCAGCTAGCAGCACTTTCCCCAAGGTGACCTTTGTGGGAAATAGAGCTTGGCTGCGCCGCTTTTTACTATTTTTAATTTTAGCTATCAAGTATAAACTACGTTCCCCTTCCAGTCAATTTAGTCTCACCCTTCAATGAAAAACCCGGTAAAATTGTCCTTGTGTTTTGCTATCATGATAAATCGACTATTATTCCCACAAAGATAATGTGACTGAATTTTGGCCCATAGGGCTGAGAAGATTTGCTTATTCTCCTTTTAAACCTTAGAAGGTTTTTTCTCGCTTGACGCGGTGGTGTATGTCTAGCTGTATTTGACGAGGGTCACCAACCGTGCTTATTTAGCTTAACGTTCTTGCTATCTTAGTATTATGGCTCAAGCACTGAAGAACCGTGAGAGGACAGATTTCCCCGGTATTCAGCATACTCAGCTAACTTAGAAAGGACGGCAGCAGCATGGTCGGGCAACAGATAGCATGGGATCCCCTTTTGCACTGCGAGTCTGCTTACCTGAGCATCTATATATCCACTACCAAACTCCGAAGCGATGACAATTGGCTTACCATACTTAGCCACCAAAAGTGCTAACTGCTCAAAAACCTCAGCCAGGGAATCCCCAAATGCCTTAATCTGCTCACGCAAATCTGAGCTCTCATTGGATACCAATACTATGCCTCTTGGCAGCATTGGTGATAAGTTCAGCAACATCAGACCATCAATAGCAGCACAACGGAGCATAACCTCGATAGATTTCATCACATCCTCCCCGAAGACCCCCGCCACCAAATCTACCGGGTTGCCCCGGCTCCACCAGGAAGGCAGGAGGCTATCCAGTTCGCCTATAGTTTCCTCAGGAAGCTGAGCCACACTAAGACCAGCATTGACACAGGCATCGGCGCCAAGAACCCCCCAACCTCCACCAGCAGTGATTATTCCTACCCTTTTCCCCCGAGGCAGTGGTTGATGCAACAGGGCAGCACCAACGTTGAATATCTCATCCATGTCTCGAACCCTTATTATCCCTGCTTGCTTGCAAACAGAATCAAAAATAGCATCAGAGCCTGCCAAGGCAGCAGTATGTGATTTGGCTGCCCTAGCCCCAGCACTTGTATATCCCGCTTTGAGCGTCACGATGGGCTTTTTTCGAGTGACCTTTTTAGCTATTTCAAAAAACTTCCTGCCGTCTTTGAACCCTTCAATGTAGCTCAATATGACTTTAGTCTCAGTATCCTCAGCCAAATACTCAAGATAATCTTCACAATGCAAATCCGCCTCATTGCCATAGCTGATAAGCTTGCTGATGCCAAAACCCTTACTGATTAATCTTTGGACGATGGAAAACCCGATATTGCCGCTTTGTGAGACTACAGCGAAGGGCCCCGGCTCGGGAAATAAAGGGGGCATAATGGCACACAAGCTGCAAGCTGTGCTGATAATGCCAAAGCAATTAGGTCCCACTAAAATCATGCCACTTTCGCGGGCTATGTTGACCACTTCCCGCTGCAATTTCTCCCCTTCAGCTCCTATCTCAGCAAAACCAGCGGTGACAATGACCGCGGCCTTGATTCCCTTCTCACCACATTCTTGCAAAACTTGTGGCACACTCGAAGGGGGGGTCACAACTACAGCAAGATCGGGAGTTTCAGGCAGAGCCTTAACAACGGAATATACCTTCAAACCCAGGATTTCTTTCTCTCTCGGATTTACCGGGTACACTTTGCCTTTGAAGTGCCCGGTGATAATGTGAGACAAGATAACAGACCCCCATTTATATGGATTTGCTGATGCTCCAATCAAAGTAAGCGACCTAGGATTGAAAAGGGGATCAAATTTTTGAGCTATTTCAGACATAACCTCTCTATTACTAACTATCATCGGCTACTAATTGCCTAAGGCTTTCGAGATACCAATTTAGCTAACCCCCTATACTATTCCATTTAGAAAGTGCAGTCAATTGCAACTCAGAAAACACCGTTGTTTTGCTCAACTAGCTTTGCTATGATGCGATAAGAGGTGATTAATTATGAAGGCAGGATTGGTTTATGACCCAATTTATCTGGAGCACGATACTGGTGCCCATGTGGAGAATTCCCAGAGGTTAGTATCCATAATGTCGCATTTGGAGGAGACCGGGATGAAAGAAAAACTTATCTCGTTTTCTCCCCGCCTTGCCTCAATAGAGGAGGTAGAAATGGTGCATGCTCCAGAATATGTTTTTCGTATTAAAGGCAAGGCTGAAAATGGTGGTGGATGGCTTGACCCTGATACTGTTATGTGCCCGAGGTCATATGAAGTGGCTTTATATGCTGTTGGTGGGTTGCTATCCGCGGTAGAAAAAGTAATGGCAGGCGAGGTTGATTCTGCTTTTGCTTTAGTTAGACCTCCAGGACACCATGCCACCTGCAATAGAGCAATGGGATTCTGCATTTTCAACAATGTAGCTATTGCAGCTAAATTCGCCCTGGCTAATTTTAATAGTGAACGCATCCTTATCGTTGATTTTGATGTTCACCATGGCAATGGTACGCAGGAGGCTTTTTACGGTGACCCCAAAGTCCTCTACTTCTCTACCCATCAATATCCCTTTTATCCCGGGACCGGCTGGCTGGATGAAACTGGAACTGGTGAAGGCGAGGGATATACCGTTAATTTCCCTATGGCTGCCGGCTGGGGAGATGAGCAATACCTGAGAGCTTTCAACGAGGTTTTTGTTCCAGTAGCTAAGAAATTCCAACCACAGCTTATTCTTGTTTCTGCTGGTTTTGACCCTCACTGGGCTGACGACATAGCTATGATGCAGATGAGCGTTACTGGTTTTGCTCAGATTGCTAAGATACTAAAACAGCTTGCTATTGAATTATGCCAAGGACATCTTATCCTTACATTGGAAGGTGGCTACAACCTTCAGGTAGCTGCTTCAGGGACAAAGGCTATTTTTGATGTTCTTCTGGGCAACACGGAGATAGTCGACCCGCTGGGCAAGGCGCCGCTGACAAGAGAAACCGTTGATTTTGAACAGCACCTCAAAAGAGTAAAGGAAACACACCATATAGAAGATTAAGGGTGAAGAGCACCTATGTTACCTTGAGCTCTTCGCTTTCTGTCATTCTGAGGGAGCGAAGCGACCGAAGAATATCGCTCAGGATGGGCTCCGTGAAGGGTCTTTAGATTCTTCGCTACGCTCAGAATGACAAGAAAAAGACTTATATTGTGGTAAGAAGCGCAAGAAAACTTCGTTCCCCAAAAGTTTGCCTTTAGTGGTTAGCCTGATTCCATGTTCATTTTTAGCTATCAAACCTAGTTCAACTAGCTCGTTAATTTGCTGTTGGGGATAAATAGAATAAAGCTCCACTCCAAAGCGATGAGTAAAGTTAGCAAGATTTACTCCCTCCTCTAATCTCAAGCCCAAGATCACCGATTCAGCAATTTCTAAATCCCGGTCAATGGGCTCAATGTTATCCACCAAGGGACTATTGAAATATGGCTGTTGAGACACTTTTGTTTCCGTATTGCTGAGGTGCTTTACATATTCTATTGGCGATGAAACATTAGCCCAGCGATAACCACCCAAATAAGAATGAGCACCGGCACCAAAACCCAAATAAGGCTCATCTTCCCAATAGGTTAAGTTGTGTTGACATTTCTTCTCGGGCAATGCCCAATTGGATATCTCATAGTGATTATAGCCCTCCTTAGCCAGCTTATGTTTAGCCAACAAATACATGTCAGCCGCCAGGTCAGCGTTGAGTTTTGGCAGTGAACCTGATGCTACAGCATTGGCCAATGGTGTCCCAGGCTCCAGGGTAAGGGGATAAAGTGAAACATGCTCAGGATTTAGCTTTATCGCCTCAACAAGATTATTTTGCCAATCGTTAATTGTCTGCTGTGGCAAGGCGTACAGCAAATCAATGTTAATATTCTCAAATCCTGCCTCTCTGGCTGTTAAATAAGCCTCTCTGGCTTCAACTGCTGAGTGAACTCTTCCCAGTAGCTTAAGTTCACTATCGCTGAAGCTTTGCACTCCTAAACTCAACCGATTAACCCCAATCTGTTTCAATTGGGTCAGAAAGGATTGGTCAATGGTTCCAGGATTTGCTTCCAAGGTCACCTCCAAATTTGGTGACATATTGAAACATCCGCTGCAGGTCTTCAGGATACAGGATACTGAGTTCATGGGAAGCAAGCTAGGTGTGCCTCCACCAAAATAAATTGTTTTCACTTCAACCATCCCGATACCGTTGGCATAAAGCTGTATTTCTCCCTTTAAGGCCTCTACGTATTGGGGAATGAGCCAGCTTAACCCAGCGTAGGAGTTAAAATCACAGTAATAACACTTAGACAAGCAAAAAGGGATGTGGAAATAGAGGCTCAGTTTCTGTGATTTGCCCATCAAGCAGCTTTTTTGGGTGAGGAGGGCCAGGGAAACATTTGCCTCCATTCCCCTTTCTCCCAAACAACTAAGAGCGGACCGGCGATGAATAAAGCGGTATAAGTACCAACAAGCACCCCGATAAATAGTGCTAATACAAAGTAATGAATCGTTGTCCCACCAAAGAGCAACAATGCTAAAATAACCAAGAGAGTGGTCAATGAGGTATTCAAGCAGCGTGCTAGAGTCTCTATAAGGCTAGAATTCACCGTTACGGCAAAATCAGGACTGATGCCCTTAGTCTTATTCTCCCTGACACGGTCAAACACAACTACACAATTGTTGATGCTGTAGCCCACGATGGTGAGTATTGCAGTAATAAACAGAGCGTTAACTTCCACATTAGCCACTTGCCCGAGAATAGCGAAAACGCCCAAAACAATGAGTACATCATGCATGAGGGCGATAATGGCACAGGTGCCCCACCGAAAGGGGCTGGGCATGCGGCGAAACGCCCAGGCAATATAAATTAACATGGCCACAGCAGCTATCACCACAGCGACGCCAGCGCTACGAACTGTTGTTCCAGCGATAGTTGGCGACACCTCAAGAGTAGTAGAAATTGCCACGTCCCTTTGAAAAGATGCATTTAAGTTATGCTCCAACTCATCTTTTTCTTCCGATGATATAAACTTCATACGAACAAAGAAATCACGACTGTTCTCTCGAAATTGGATGATGGCTTCAGAATGTCCGAGCGCTGTCATTTCCTGACGCAACTCGCTCTGAATCTGAGATGACTCACTCAATTCCACCTGAGGAGTGAAACTGATGGTCACAGATGTACCACCAGTGAAGTCAATCCCAGGCTGCAGCTTGAAAACGCCCAACGAGATTATCATCACAATAATCATTATGGCTGAGCCCAGGAAAAACCACTGTTTTTTTCCTACAAAGTCAATCATACTCTAACCCCGTAAGCTGCCAGATTAGTAACCAGGCGACCGCCAACGATAAGACGAAGGAAAGTTCGAGTGATAATAATGGCGGTAAACATGCTCAAGGCTACACCAATAAACAAGGTTATGGCAAAGCCAGTAACCATGGAGGCATGAAATGCGCTGCTCATACCAAGCCAGATAAGGACGGCACAGGCGATAAATGTAGTGATGTTACTGTCACGAATAGCTGTCCAGGCACGACTAAATCCAGCCTCCACCGCAGCACCAAAGGTGCGTCCAGAACGCAATTCCTCCTTCATCCGCTCAAAAATAAGAATATTGGCATCAACAGCCATACCTAAAGATAAAATGGCACCGGCAATGCCAGGCAGAGTCAGAGTTATCGGAAAAACACTGAAGATAGCTAAAAAGAAAACTCCATAAATCCCAAGGCTGATACAAGCTATGACACCAAGTAAGCGGTAGTAAATAACCATAAACAGGAGAAGCAATACAATCCCAATTATTGCGGCTTGCTTGCTCTTTTGGATGGAATAAGTACCTAAGGTAGGGTCTATATTTTCCTGTCCAATGATTGTCAAAGGAACATCTAAAGAACCAGAGTTAAGCTGTATTGCTAAACTTCCAGCTTCATCTATGGTAAACTGACCTTTTATATACCCTCGCTCGGTAGCAGTAATAGTCGCTTCAACCACCGGGGCTGATATCATTTCATTATCTAAAAAGATGGCTAATCTTTTGCCCACATTTCTCTTCGTTATTTGCTCAAAGAGATATGCTCCCTCGTTGTCCCATTCCAGAAAGACTACCGGACCCGCGGTAGGGTCTACATCCCGATAGGCACGGTTCAAATACTTACCAGTGAGCTCCTTCTCCTGACCATCTTTACCACTAGCCTTGGCAGGTGCATCCTGGTAAATTGGGTTCCCCAGTTCATCAAGCATTGGGGTTCCATTTACATTGAACTTCTGCTCCCTAAAGTCGAGCAGAGCGGTCTTCCCGATGAGATTAACTGCCTCGGTAATATTCTCCAACCCGGGAAGCTGAACCAATACTCGGTCAATACCTTGCTTCTGAACTGTAGGCTCCATAGCAGGATATTTATCACTAATCCTTTTCTGAATTTTCTCTACTACCGCTGCCATAGCCTCCGCATCACTCACAGAGGGGTCTTTCTGAGACAAATTGGCTTCATAAAGCAACTGACTACCACCTCTGAGGTCAAGGCCAAGCGTTAGCCCATTAGGACCGAGTAACTTCGCATTTACTGGTAATATTGCCCATAAGGCAAGGCCAAACAGCACAATGATGAAAATTAATAAGTAAATATTCCTCTTGTTCAATTAGCTAACCTTATCCTTCAAAGTGCGCTTATCCAATTCCGCTCGAGCCAGGGCTAGTGCTTCTTCCTTACTGGTTAGCTCACCACTGGCTTGAGCTTCCTGCACTAAGTCCAAAAGCTCACCAATCAATGGTCCTGGAGCTAAACCAAAGGTGTTAATCAAGTCATACCCATCAACCAGTTTTGGTGGCAGAACCTTAGCCTGCTGTTTATCATACTCGGTCAATATATAGTTTACCAGCTTACAATGCTTCTCCCATTCCATCATCTCTAACAAAGGTCCACGGCTGGCAAGATAATCAGCCAGGGCTAAAATTAAAATATCAATGCTAGCGTCGCCGGTATCCTTGAAGTAGCGATAGATTGCTCGCTGCGTAGGCAACTCTTTATCCGACATTTGCATTGGGCGAAGGTGGTGGTAAACGAGGCTTTCCACCAAGTTTATTTCTCGGTTGCTAAATCGTAGCCTTTCCAGGATAGCCGTCGTCACATCTGCTCCCTCTTTAGCATGACCATAAAAATGCGTTCTATCGGTTTTATCCACAGATTTTGTCCTTGGCTTGGCAATATCATGGAACAATCCACCAAGTTTAAGCAAGGTTTTATGAGTGCTACCACTGGATACTTCTTGAGCCAAATGTTCCTTTATACCTTGTGACCAAGGGGCGTCGGTTAATATCTCTTCATTGCCATACTCCCAATCATGCTCCCTGATTAGAAATTCTATCGCTGCTACAGTTTGCAAAGAATGGTTAAATACATCCCAAACATGTAATCTAGGTTGTTCTACACCCTTGCTTTCTGCCAACTCCGGGACTAAAGCTAGGAGCAAGCCGAGCTCATCAAGATAACACAGGTAGTGAGCACTGTTAGGCAAATTAACCACCTTAAGTAGTTCTTCCCTGATTCTTTCCCCAGGGATTTTGGTGATTAACTCAGAATAATGACGAATTAGAGTCTCGGTGCCCGGTTCAATAACGAAATTGAGTTCAGCAGCGAGACGCACTGCTCGCAATAGCCTGGCAGCATCAACCTCGAATATCTTCTTGCTGACACCTCGTATAATCTTGTTCCTTAAATCCTTTTCCCCGGAAAATGGATCAATGAACTTCACTCCGGATTGTTTTAGAATCCCTTCATTTTGCTTGGGGCTTTGGCTCACCACAGTGACAAATTGTCTAAGCTCAGCAGCCATGGCGTTTATGGTAAAATCACGGCGAGCGAGGTCAGATTCAATGTTATCTGCAAAGGAAGACAAATCAAGATACCATACTTGTTCACCGGCACTTACCACTACTCTGGCTATCCCATTTACATCGTCTAGCAGCACAAATTTGCCCTCTATGGTCTTGGCTACTTCATGAGCTATATTTATTGCGTTACCATTTACAGCGATATCGACGTCATTAGTTTTCCTATCCAAAAACCAATCGCGTACAAAACCTCCCACCGCGTAGCTTTGATATCCCAGGCGGTCCAATAGCGAGGATACCTTTTTCAGGATGGTAGCCATATCAGTCTGCATAACAAGATACGCAGGCAATTATAGTTGGAGAAAACAACGCTGTAAAGGAGTGAGTTATAAAACTTGGAACAGACACGAAATCTGAAATAATTAGCTATAAAGGTCTATCTTTCATAATATAGGTGTGTTAAAATCAGCCAGCTATCTTTATATTAACTTTATCGTTAATAGAGAGTGGAGAAGATGAGAATTTGCCTTCTTACATACAGGGGAAATCCATATAGTGGTGGCCAGGGTATTTATATCTATTATCTGGCTCGTGAATTACAGCGCAAGGGGCATGAAGTAGATGTAATCAGCGCTCCGCCTTTTCCTGAACTGAGCGAAGGAATCACTCTACATCGCCTTAAAAGCTTAAGCATATACTATCAAGAAGCTTCATTTAAGGGAAATCTTCGCAAAGCTCGAAAACCTATCGATTTTTATGAAGTATTTACTACCAAGTATGGAATATTCACCGACCCGTTGGCATTCAGCATGAGAGCTTATGCTAAGGTCAAAGAGCTTCATAAGTCACGGAAATTCGACATCATACATGATAATCAAGGGCTCGGTTATGGTCTCCTCCTAATGAAGAAATTAGGAATACCAATTGTTGCCACTATCCATCATCCCCTTACTATAGATAAGCAGGCTGATTTAGAACAAGCTGATAGCTTACGGGGTAAATGGGGAGTCTACATGTTCTATCTTCTCACTCACATGCAGGCTTTCGTTGCCCGACGCTTGGACAGGGTAATCGCAGTGTCGCAAAGTTCAGCTAAAGAAATTGAGAGGTCATTCAAAGTGACCCCGGATAAATTGAGAGTTGTCTACAACGGTACAGATACCGACATCTTTAAACCAATTAAGGAGGAAAGTCGCAATAGAAGCGGTTTAATCATGGTTGGGAATACCGATGATAGAAAAAAAGGAGTTATTTACCTCTTGAAAGCGCTATACCTACTACATAATGATGGAATAAATTTAACCATTGTAGATGACCCATGGCAGCGTTTCCCACACGGCAATCAAGCAGAGCCACCACCACCTTCCTATGCCTTGCGCTTGTTACAGAAATTCGGGGTGGATGGGTTGGTTAACTTCACTGGGCGATTAACTAAAGAAGCACTAGCTAAACAATACTCCAGGGCAGAAATAGCGGTAGTGCCTTCTCTCTATGAGGGCTTTGGATTCCCTGCGTCTGAAGCAATGGCTTGTGGTGTTCCAGTAATAGCCAGCTCCGCTGGAGCTCTCCCTGAAGTGGTAGGTAATGCCGGCATACTTGTCCCGCCAGGAGAACCTGAGCCCCTGGCTGAGGCAATCAAGCGTTTATCCGAAGATAAACAATTACAACGAGAACTAGGAGAGGCAGGAAGGAGGAGGATACAACAAGAATTTAGCTGGGAGCAGGCAGCTAAGAAAACTGTGGAAGTATATCAAGGGTTACTGTAGCGCAATGGTCACGGTACAGTTTAACTTGTTGGGGTTGAGAGATGGTGATGTGGTATTGGATGCTGGCTGCGGTGAGGGAAGACACTCCTGGGAAGCATGCAAACAAAATCACTCCACTGTTATTGCTTTCGATATTGATTGGGAGAGCCTTGAAAAAAATAAATATACTCTGGCTCTAATGAAGCAAAAAGGCGAGGTAAACAATAATAGCTATCTACTCCAGGCTGATATAAACAGCCTTCCCTTTAAGGATGGTGCTTTCAATAGGATTATTTGCTCTGAAGTTTTAGAGCACATACCCCAAGACCAACAAGCACTCAGGGAATTGATTAGAGTATTGGATAATGATGGTGCAATGGCAGTCAGTGTGCCTCATTATTTCGCCGAGTCTATCTGCTGGAGGCTTTCTAAGGATTACTATGGTTTTCCAGGAGGACACATAAGGAGGTATAAGACTCAACAAATTGTTGCTCTTCTGCGCTCCAATAGACTCAATATCTATGCTATCCGCCGCACCCATGCTCTGCATTCCTTTTACTGGATACTTCGCTGTATGTTCGGAATCAAAAAGAAAAATGCCTTGATGCCTTCGTTATACTACAAGTTTCTAACGCTTGATATAAACAACAATCACAGGGCTCGCCGCTGGCTAGAGGGTTTCTTTAACCTTATTATTCCCAAAAGCATTGTCATTTACGCTCGGAAAAAGGAACACCCTTCACTATAATAATATCTGCTAGCGAAGGAAATAAGCGAGCTACCTTGTCTAAAGTTCTCAAAATACCGTGGCAGATTGGCTTCGGAAGCCTGGAAAGGATGCTGCCCCACCAGGGTATACCCCATAACAGAGATACTCCTTTGATGCTCTTTATTTGAAAGCTGCCCTTCACCAAATCGCGGAGTGATTGATAATCGAACTTATATGTATGGTCAGGAGGTAAAACCCAGGGAGTTATTTGGTTCTCGGCTTTTCCCCCAAAAAGCGTTTTTAACCTGATAACCTTTTTCCCTATATGAAAACTAAGACTTTCGAAATTGGCTATGGCAATCATCATTTCTCCCCCGGGCTTAAGCACCCTGGAAATTTCTTCCATGGTTTTAGCTGGTGATAAGAAGTGGTCTAGTGCTCCTTTGCACATAACCTTATCAAAGAAGCATGATTTGAATGGCAGAGCCTCTCCCATACCCTGGAATAAAGCTACTGTCGTATTAGCTTCGGCAAGCTTCTCCTTAGCGCGGCATAGCATTACCCCGGAAGGCTCAAGACCAATAGTTATAGCCCCGTTCTTCGATAGCTCAGCGGCATCAATAGCTCTGCCACACCCTACATCCAATACATATTCACCTTCTTTAGCATTTACTTCCTGCAATATCAATCGCGTTGCTTGTTGAAACAAGAATTCTAAGTCGGGATATATTGTTGGCGGTACTACATTATCGTCATTCCAGTTTAAATCTAATTTTTCTTCCATATTTCTCTCCTATTAATATTACCTTATTCTATCCCTAATATTCTATATGTGGTTTGTTATTGCGTTGCGGGATGTTTTAATGTCATAATATTAACGAAATGTCGACGGAAAGAGAAAGGACTGTAGAATTAGCCATTGAGCAAATTGAAAGACAATTCGGCAAGGGCTCGATTATGAGATTAGGCGAAGCTTCAGCTAGAGTGCCCGTAGAAGCTATCTCAACTGGTTCGATAGCCCTTGATTTAGCCCTAGGTGTAGGGGGGATACCTAGAGGGCGAGTTATTGAAATCTTTGGCTCCGAAGGTTCAGGCAAAACAACCCTGGCCCAGCATATAATTGCCGAAGCTCAAAAAGCTGGCGGTGTTGCTGCATACATAGATGCTGAACACGCCCTTGACCCAATGTATGCTGCTAATTGTGGTGTGCGACTTGATGACTTGCTTATCTCCCAACCCGATACTGGCGAAGAGGCTTTGGAAATTACTGAGACTCTGGTAAGAAGCGGTGCTATAGACGTAATAGTCATAGATAGTGTAGCAGCATTAGTGCCTAGAGCAGAAATAGAAGGCGAAATGGGGGATGCCCATGTTGGCTTGCAAGCTAGATTAATGTCTCAAGCATTAAGGAAATTAGTGGCTGCTATCGGCAAATCCAGAACAGCAGTGGTGTTTATCAATCAATTACGGGAAAAAGTAGGCATTATTTTTGGCAATCCAGAAGTAACACCCGGAGGAAGAGCACTGAAATTCTATAGTTCGGTAAGGATAGATTTAAGGAGAGGCGAGACCATTAAGCAAGGCTCGGAGATAGTTGGGGCACGTGTTAAAGCTAGGGTGGTTAAGAACAAGGTAGCTCCCCCATTTCGTAATACTGAATTCGATATAATGTTTAACCATGGGATAAGCAGGGAGGGAGATCTAATTGATATTGGAGTGGCAACAGGCGTGGTAAAGAAAGCTGGCTCATTCTTTACCTACGGTGAGACGAAATTAGGGCAAGGACGAGAAAATGCTAAGAATTATCTGTGCCAATATCCAGAACTTGCTTCACAACTAGAACATGAAATAAGGACTTCACCAGCTATTCCTAATATATCTCTTAAAGGGAAAGAGGACATAGAAGCCTCTACCAAAGATGATTAGTGTCTGATTAGGAAAGCATCACTTGATGAACAACGGTGCCTTTCAACATTGTCTTAATGCAGCTTACCGCTATCTTTCCTATCGCCCCCGTAGTGAAGGGGAACTAAGACAACGATTAAGCCAGCACGGTTGTAATAGTGAGGTGGTAGAGAAGGCTATTACTAAACTGAAAGAGCTGAATCTGATTGATGATAGTGCCTTTGCACAATTCTGGAAGGATAATCGGCTATCCTTTAATCTTAAAAGCAAAAGGTTGATACAAAGAGAATTGAGGAGCAAAAAAGTGGCTGCGGAAATCATTGAGCAAGTAACCAGCAACCTAAATGACGAAGACAACGCGTATAAACTAGGCTGTAGTCGGATGCATGCTCTAGCTCATCTAGATTACCCCGATTTTCACCGGCGTTTATCCCGCTATCTCGGCTACCGCGGCTTTAGCTACGAAGTTATCAGGCGTACAATAGCTCGCTTGTGGCAAGAAAGGGAACAACATTAAGATGATTGGCATAGATTGGGGCTTAGCAGCAAAAATTGCCGGTGGCGGCTTTGGGATGGTATTTCTCATCTTAGCGATATTAGCCTTGGTAGTATGGCTAACATCGTTAGGAGTGCGAAAATTCTCAAAAGGTAGCTCAAGGAGCGAAGAAAAGAAGCAGAAGTAAGGCTAATTAATGCATTTTCATAAACTTTAAGGGGAGTAGAATTGTTTGGTCTGCTAGAAAGTGGCTTTCAGCTGTTCTATTGGGGCAATGCTTTAATGCTTGTTATTGCCTGCGTCCTCATCTATTTAGGAATTGCTAAAAAAATGGAGCCCCTCCTATTGGTTCCCATAGGATTTGGTATCCTGTTAGTTAACTTGCCCCTCAGTGGCTTAATGGATTATAGACTAGAGGTGAGAGCTCCTGAAGCAGGTAATGTAGTTGAAGTGCAAATGCAGGACGGGGAGAGGTTTAAGGAGGGGGATATTATCTGCCAATTAGACACGGGGGAGATAATAGCTCCGGCTTTCGGCAGAATTGAAGAAATTAAAGTATCACCAAACCAGCATATTGAAGCTGGAGATATAGTAGCCTCAGCCCTAACCATGCAGCAGACTGACCAATCAAAGGTGCCAACCGAACCAATAGGGCTGCTTTCCAGAATATTTAGGTTTGGCATTATGTTGCAGATAATCCCCCTTCTTATCTTTCTTTGTTTGGGGGCATTAACCGATTTTGGTCCCATGCTTGCCAATCCAAAAACTTTGTTACTCGGTGCTGCAGCGCAATTTGGAGTTTACTTTGCCTTTTTTATGGCATTGCTTTGCGGATTTACTACTCCTGAAGCCTGCTCAATAGGAATAATAGGTGGCGCTGAAGGACCGACAACGCTTTACGTTACCTCTATCCTTGCTCCTCAAATAATAGGTGCCACCGCTGTGGCTTGCTATTCTTATATGGCACTTGTGCCCGTTATTCTGCCACCCATAATAAGGCTCCTTACTTCAAAAAAGGAAAGGGCGATATACATGAAGCCACAGATGAGAGAGGTGTCAAAGCTGGAGAAGATATTATTCCCCATAATTTCAGCCATAGTTATTATATTGCTTGTCCCTTTCTCTGCTCCCCTTATCGGTTGTTTTATGGTTGGGAATCTATTTAGGGAATGTGGCGTTGTTGAGAGGCTTAGCAACACTGCCCAAACAGCATTGATTGATATTTTGACCATATTGTTGACTTTATCTATAGGAGGAACTATGCCGGCAGAAAATTTCCTCCTGCCCAAGACTTTATTAGTCTTCGGCTTAGGTGTAGTAGCTTTTGCTAGTGCCGCTGCGTCTGGTGTAATACTAGCTAAAATAATGAATTTATTCTCCAAGGAAAAAATAAACCCCATGATAGGGGCTGCTGGAGTATCAGCGGTTCCTATGTCAGCGAGAGTAGTCCAGGTAATGGGGCAAAAAGCGAATCCAAAGAATTTCCTTTTAATGCATGCTATGGGACCTAATGTGGCTGGAGCTATTGGCGCTGCTATTGCTGGCGGTGTATTCTTAGGCATAGTAGGATAGGGTCTACCCTTTATTGCTTGACAATCATTCCTTACAGAGGCTATATTTTTTAGTTAAGGGCCATTAGCTCAGTTGGTTAGAGCACGGTCCTGATAAGACCGGGGTCTGTGGTTCGAGCCCACAATGGCCCACTACTTAATTTAGCTTTTACTAAAATAAGGGAGAGTGGAGAATGGGAATGTTAAATCCTGCAAGGTGTGACGCTAAACGAAGCATTCTCTAGTTGAGGCTTATGAAGAGCAATATTGATATATTTGAGCAAGCAGTAATTCGGGCTGAGAAGCTAAGTCAAGCAGCAAGGAAAGCTGCTGAAGAATCAGCTAGAGTATCTCAAGATACTGTAACCCGAGCTGAAGAAATTAGCCAGGAGGCTGTAGAGGCCGCTGAGGAAGCAAGGAGAGCATCCCAAGATGCTATAGCCAAAGCTGAAGAAATTAGCCAGGCGGCTATGAAAGCCGCCCAAATATCAATAAAAGCATCTCAGGAAGCAATAAGTAAGACTGAAGCATCAGCGAAGGCATTTGAAGAAATAGTAAGCAAGGTTGAAGCGTCAGCTAAACTAGTCAAAGATACCACTGAAGCATCAATAAAAGCATCTCTGGAAAGAATAAGCAGGGCTGAAGAAATGAGCCGTGCAGCCATGAAAGCCTCTACACAAGCAGAAAAAGCGTCTCTGGAAGCCGTGAATAGGATTGAAGAAGTAAGCGGCACAGCTATGGAAGTGGCCGAGGAGGCAAAGCGAACATCACAGGAAGCGGTAACCAAAGCCGAAAAGATAACTCAAGAAGCCACAGAGGCCGCTAAAATACCAATAAAAGCATCCCAGGAAGCGATGAGCAAAGCCGAGGCATCGATTAAGCTGGCCCTGGAAGCTACAGAGGCATCGCAAAGGGTATTTGAAGAGGCGACAAGCAGAGCTGACGAAGTAAGTAAAATGGCTATGAAGGCTACAGAATCAGCGAGAAGAGCGATTGAGGAAGCAATAAGTAGAGCTGATAAAGTAAGCAAAACAGCCATGGAGACTACTATAGCGTCAGCAAGAGTATCCCAAAAAGCAATAAGCAAAGCTGAAGAAATAAGCCAGGTAGCTTGGGGAGCGGCTGAAGAGGCAAAAAGGGTGTCTCATGAAACGATGAGTAGAGCCGAGAAAGTAAGCCAGGCAGCCAAGGAAACGGCTGAGGAGGCAAAGAAACTGTCTCAGGAAGCAATAAGCAAAGCTGAAGAAATAAGCCAGGTAGCTTGGGGAGCGGCTGAAGAGGCAAAAAGGGTGTCTCACGAAACGATGAGTAGAGCCGAGAAAGTAAGCCAGGCAGCCAAGGAAACGGCTGAGGAGGCAAAGAAACTGTCTCAAGAAGCAATAAGCAAAGTCGAGAAGATAAGCCAAACAGCCACGGAGGCAGAAAAAGTATCTCAGGAGACACTAAGCAAGGTTGAAGAAATAGGACAAACAACGATAGAAGCTGCTGCAGAGGCAAAGAGAGTATCCCAAGAAGCAGAGAACAAAACTGAAGAATTGATTAAATCAACTATGGAAGCTGAAAAAGTAAGCAAGAGAGCACAGGAAACTGTTGAAGCATCAGCAAGCGCATCCTGGGAAGCGGTGAGTAAAGCTGAAAAGGTAAGTAAAGCAGCCATGGAGACTGCTGAAACATCAGCAAGGATATTTGAGGAAGCAATGACTATGGCTGACAGAGTAAGCAAAGAAGCCAAGGAGATTTCTGAAGCATCAGCAAAAGCAGCTCAAGAAGCAATAGGAAGAGCCGAGGAAATAAGTCAATCAGCCAAAGAATCTGCCGAGGAAGCAAAGCGAGCATCCTTAGAATCAGCAAACAAATTTAAGCAAATAAGCCAAGATATCATAAAGAGTAATGAGGAGGCGAAGATAGCATCTCAAGAGGCAATAAGCAAAGCAGAAGAAATAGGCAAGATAGCTAGGGAAAAAGCTGATGAAGCGAAAAAAGCCTCTCAGGGGGCTATAAATAAAGCTGAAAAAATAAGCGAATCAGCTAAAGAAGCTGTTGGAAAATCCACACAAGCAGCTAGAGAAGCCGTAATCGCCTCGGTAAAGGCATTAGAGGAGGCAATCAACAGAGCTGAGGAAATAAGCAAATCAGCCAGGAGAGCTGCGACGGCATCAATACAGGTATTTGAGGAGGTAATAAGTAAAGTTTCGGAAGGAAGTGCGCAAGCTAAAGAGATTGCCGAGCTGCCATCAAAGATGTTTGAAGAAGCGATAAGTGGGGTTGAAACCAATGAGGAGGAAAGGAAAAGGAAGCCGGTGGAGCCAAGCAAGGAAATCGAGACACGTTTGAACCTCCTGACCAAAATGTATGCTTCAAATAAAGATAAATATGTTGAAGAAAATGAGGAAGAAAAACCCAAAACAAACGATGAAATAGATGAGGAGGATTAGGAAAAGACAAGGTTACATGGGCAATAAAAGGGGAATTATCTCGGTGTTGACAGCTAGATAGACAAAAAGTAATAAAATAATATAAGGTATAGGAGATAAAGGAGGAATATTATGGTAGACCCAGAAAAGCAAGTTTCTCAGGATGAGGCAGACGAGGAAAAAACTGGACGGCAAATGAAGAAGGTCTCCCAGAAACCTAAACAAGCTATGGAATCCTTTGCTGAAATTCAACAGCGGGCGATGACAGCTTATGTTGCCTATATGGAGGCGGAACGTCAAGTACAACAAGCCTATAAGGATCAAGAACAACAAATAGAGAGAGTTTATGAAGACACCAAGCAACAAGCCACAAAGGTTTGCGATGAAAGCATAGCGCAGGCATTGAAAATACGTGATGAAGCTAAACAACAAGTTGCAAGGGCTTACGAAGAAAGCATGACTCAGGCACTAAAAGTTCGCCAAGAAGTTGAACAACAAGCTAGCAAGGCCTGTGAAGAAAGTATAGCTCAGGCATTAAGAATCCGTGAGGAAACTGAACAGCAAGCTTGGGAAACCCATAGCGAAGCTATAGAAAGAACATGGCAGGTCTTTACTAAGAGCACAAAATAAGAAAAAACGCGTTTCTGGTCAGTGCGATAAAGCTAATATTTAAGCCTTTTGTGAATTATAGTAACACAGGGATATCATTAAAGATTTCTTCGAGCTCTCTGCCACCATATTGCGTTCCCTGTCTTGCCTTTATAGCGGAGATTAAGTCAATCGCTTTGGTGAAGTAATTCGTTACCTTCCCTAGAGCGCTAAAATCAGACAGAATTACAGCAACATCTACCGATTTTTTTTGCCTGGGATAATCCCCACTTCGTATTAAAGCATCCGGGGCTACAGACTTTAGATTGTCTCCAAGCTCCCTGATTATATCCATATTCATCTCACCAGACGGGGCAGAAATGAGATAGAGAGCTCTTCTCGCATTTTTAGGGTCACATGCGAGTGATAACTCGCTTAAAGCTTTATCCATGGCATGGGCTCCCTTATTGGTCTCAGTTAGCTTGTCCCTGAAATGATTTTTCTTGCCAAGTGAGGGTCTCCTCTGCCGAATTAGTGATTTACCTGCGCTGATCGCTGTCCATCCTGCCAAGGTCTGTATTATATCTCCGGCATCAAGCACTTTTGCCCCGATATACTTTGGCTTTGTTTCCTCACCGGCGCAAAGTAAATTGTAAAAAGGTTCAACCACGCGAGCATTGATCCTCGCCAGATTTTCCGCAATGGAAGAATCTTTCTTGATATACCTCTGGTTATCAACAAGAATTATAGCATCGGCTACTAAGTATACCGATTTAAGGCACATAGCAGTGTTATAAATAGTTCTGCTTTCAGTTGTTTCTTCCTGGCGGAAAGGGAGAGCGATGAGGTTATAAACCGGCTTGCCAACATAGCGCTCTTTTAACAGTCGGGTTAATACCCCTATTGAGCCTGACCCCGTACCACCAGCAGCACCAGCAATCAATAAGAAACAATCTGCCTCAGGGAATTGCTCTGCTGTCCTTATGGCATCTATAACCTTGTCGCCATCTTCCCTCGCTATTTCAGCACCGAGTTCACTTATCTTACCTACTCCATGTCCTTCGGTCTTCCGCCCCCCAATAACAATTCTATGTCTATAATCAGGTTTAATATTGGATAGTCCGCTCAAATCAGCAATATCAGTATTGACAGCGAAGGCACCGGCAATCACATTAAGCCCTCGCTTAACTTGCGCTCTCTTGTTAAGCCAGGCAAACCTATCAACAATTCTACCGCCACATTGACCTAAACCTATAACTATTAACTTCATTTGATTTTTATTTTAGCTAAATCTATATGATAGTGTCAATATAGCTATTTCTAGTTCACTAAAAGGAACAGTTTAAATTATCCAAGGTCATCGCTTGGTGTATTGTGGTGCCTTGCGGGCCCGTTTAAGTCCATACTTCTTGCGCTCTTTAACCCTGGCATCCCGTGTAAGCAAGCCTTCCTGTCGCAATAAAGGTTTAAATAACTCGTTCTGTTTGACCAGTGCACGAGCAATGCTATGGCGAATAGCCGTAGCTTGACCACTCAAACCGCCACCTTTTACCTTTACTATAGCATCATATTTACCCATAGTTTCAGTAGCGTGGTAGGGAGTCTCTATTAATTGACGATGTAAAAGACGAGTAAAAACCTCCTGGTAAGGTTTGCCATTGACGGTGACCTTACCGTCACCCGAGAAAAGTTTAACTTGTGCAATAGCGCATTTACGCTTTCCTGTACCCCAAACATAAGCTTGCTCAACCATTAAATTTCATCTCCTTGATGCAACTTGGGCATGATGAGGATGCTCACTCCCGGCATAAACCCTGAGCTTTTTAAACATGGCTCTACCTAAGCGGTTTTTAGGTAGCATTCCCTTAACAGCTGCTTCCACCACCCGCGTGGGATCCTTGGAGAACAATTCTCGGAAGGTAATCTCCTTGAGCCCCCCCGGATACCCAGAATGCCGGTAGTAAATTTTTTGGTTAGCTTTCTTGCCGGAAACTTCCACTTTGGCAGCATTGAGCACCAGAACATAGTCCCCAGTATCCAGGTGAGGCGTATAAATCGATTTATGCTTTCCCATCAATAGTTTGGCTACCTGAGATGCTAATCTACCCAAGACTTGCCCGCTGGCATCAAATACCTGCCACTCCCTTTTAATCTCTGTGGCGCTGGGACTATAAGTCTTCATTGTTGAACTCCCAAAGATTTAGAATAATTAACTCTGTTCAAGCATAATCCACGAGCAGGAGCCCTGGGACCGGCTAAATCGGGGGTCCTTACTTCCATAATATACTTGAAGTCGTCGAGCCCTATTTTGCCTAGCCCCAGCCTGATTAAAAGCCCGACAGTATTGCGCACTTGATGAGGAAGAAATGAATCGGCTATCATCCGAAAAATAACTAAATTCTCTTTCCTCCTAACTTCTGCCTTATAAACGTTACGCACTGTGTTCCTTGAATTATTCAGAAAGGTGGTAAACGATTTAAAATCATGACTGTCAAGAATAAGATGACATGCTTTATTCATCGGTTTCATGTCTAGTGTTCCCGGGACGTGTAAAACAAATCCTTCGCTTAATGGAGCCCGAGATTCACTATTCAGGATATAATAGCAATATTCCCTACTCAAAGCATCCTGCCTGACATTAAAATCATCACTAGTTCGGTAGGCTGCCTTGACTGCTATATCTCTGGGAAGATAATAATTTAACGCCTTTGTCATCGTTATGGTGGATAATTCTTCTTTTGCCCAAAAGCTTACTACTTGCCCTTTAGCATGCACTCCAGCATCAGTCCTGCTAGCTGCTACAGCTCGACTGCTCTGACCACAAAATTTCTTGATAGCCTTCTCCACTTCATCCTGAATAGTGGGCAATCCAGGTTGCCATTGAAAACCATAATACTTTGTACCATCATATTCTACAACTAAAACATATTTTGTAAGAGCCACTACTTAATTAATTGGATCTGTACTAAGGGAGCATTATCCCCCACACGTCGTCCCAATTTAATTAACCGTATATAGCCTCCCGCTCGGCCAGAATACATTGGAGCAACTTCATTAAAGAGCTTTTCGACTACCTTTTTATCGGTAATAAATGCTAAGGCACGACGCCTTGAAGCAAGACTACCATCTTTCCCTAAGGTAATCATTTTCTCAGCTAAGCTACGAAGCTCTTTGGCTTTAGCCTCAGTAGTGGTAATCTTTCCATGAGTTAACAAGTCGGCTACTTGATTTCGGTACAGTGCCCATCGATGCCCTGTTGGTCTACTTAACCTGCGTCCCGCTATTTTATGCCTCATCCTCTTTTTTCCTTTTTCTTTTTCTTTTCCTTTACCGGAAACCCTAAACTTGCTAGCAGTGTATTCAGCTCTTTTTGAGATTTCGCCCCTAAGCCAGGAAGTGGTGGTAAGCCCTCTTTATTTTTCTCTATAAGCTGCCCTAGAGTCAAAATTCCGGCCCTAGATAAACTATTGCAACTACGGGTAGATAACCCTAGTTTTCCTATAGAGACATCAAACTCAACGCTAGATGTCAAACCAATAACCGGTTTGGCTTCTTTCTCCTCCAGGGGAATGAGCTCCTTGAACGGAGAAAACTGGGCGATTAAGATAGCCCCAGCTTGGCTCACTGCCTCGCTTGGAGATATAGTACCGTCAGTCCAAACCTCTAAAATAAGTCTTTCAGGACTTCCCTCTCTACCAGGGTTAATAGTCTCATCTGAAAAATTGACCTTGTACACTGGTGTGAATATAGAATCTACCGACAGTGCTCCTACAGGTAAGTTCTTGGCGGGTCCCGCTGGTAAATACCCTCGACCTAACTCTATATTAAATTCTACGCGAAGCTTAGCTTCAGGAGAATCTAGAGTAGCTAAATAGAGTTCAGGATCAGCAATCTGAAAATCTGCTGACGGTTCAATATTGCCAGCATAAACTTTCCCTTCTCCTGCTGCATCTAAAAACAATATACCCGGTTGATAGGATAGAGGACGGAATCTTATTTGTTTGACGTTTAACAGAAATTCAATGACATCCTCCTTGATATGAGGGATCGGTGAAAATTCATGCTGAACTCCGTCAATCCTAACCCAGGTTACTGCAGCCCCAGGCAAGGAGCTGAGGAGCACACGACGAAGGGCATTACCTAAAGTGATGCCATATCCTGGCTCTAATGGCTCAGCAAGAAATTTGCCATAATTGTTTACCGTCTCAATACACTTAGCGCTGGGAATAGGCAACTTAATTGAATTATCTTGAGTAGTATTCAACGATAACTTTTGCATCGAATTTAGCATCGAGGTCATCCTTGGTAGGCAATGTTAAAACTTTGCCCACCACATTTTCTTCATCTAAGCTTAGCCAACCAGGGATAGTCCTTCCCTTAATCTCCTCGGATAGCTTTTCATAATATCCAGTTTTAGTGCTGCTTTCTCGCCAAGCAATGACATCGTCTGGACGCACTAGATAGGTTGGCATATCCACCTTATGCCCATTAACAAGTATGTGACCATGCCGAACTATTTGTCTGGCTTGGGCACGTGAACTAGCAAAACCTAAGCGATAAACCACATTATCTAACCGTCTTTCCAGCAATATTAGTAAATTTTCACCGGTAATGCCTCGAGCTCTCTGCGCTTCCCGGAAAAACTTGCGAAATTGCCGCTCAAAGATTCCATAACTAAACCGAACTTTCTGTTTCTCCCGCAGTTGAAGCCCGCGTTCTGTAATCCTACGGCGTCGACTGCTCAAGGAATGTTCCCCTGGAGAGCTGTTCTTTTTCTCTAAAGGGCACTTTGGAGTGAAACATTTCTCCCCTTTAAGCATTAACTTCTCACCAAGATAACGGCACAAACGACATGTGGGTCCTGTATAACGCCCCATTCTATACCTTTCTCTTTTTAGGTGGACGACAACCATTGTGCGGAATCGGGGTTACATCCCTAATGCTAGTAACAATAAGCCCCGAAGCCTGTAATGTGCGAATAGCCGCCTCTCGTCCACTACCGGGTCCTTTAATGTAAACCTCAACCTGTCGCAAACCATCACTTATTGCTTGCCGCGCTGCCTTCTGTGCAGCTAACTGTGCAGCATAAGGAGTGCCCTTCCTGGAGCCCTTAAATCCAGCACTACCCGCACTTCCCCAAGCAATAACATCACCTTTCAAATCAGTCACAGTGATTATAGTGTTATTGAAGGTAGACTGAATATAAACTCTCCCCTCGCTGATTCCACGATGTGTTCTTCTTGCTTTGGTTTTTTTTCTCTTTGGCATTTTACTTCTTACTTAAACCGCGTTTTTGTCCTCTACCTGCCACTGTCTTCCGTAAACCCTTCCTAGTACGGGCATTAGTGCGTGTCCTTTGTCCATGAACTGGCAAATTCATACGATGTCTAATACCTTGCCATGAGCCAATTTCAATTAATTGCTTTATGTTAGACTGTATTTCCCTCCGAAGCTCACCCTCCACTTTGTATTTCTTATCCACGATATCACGAATTCGAACAACCTGCTCTTCGGTAAGATCTTTGACTTTAATACCGGGGTTAATCTCAGCAGCAGCCAAGATATGCTGGCTTAATGTAGGCCCAATGCCATAAATATAGCGTAACCCGATACTAACCGCCTTTTCTTTAGGAAGATCCACACCAGCAACGCGCGCCATTAGTTATCTATTAACCTTGCCTTTGGTTATGCCTTGGGTTCACACAAATAACCCTGACTCTGCCCTTACGCCGAACAATTTTACATTTGCTACAACGAGGCTTAACTGAAGAACTTACTTTCATTTCAAATTCATATTAAAACGAAACTTTATTATAAGAGAACATTGAATGCTTGTCAAAAACACATGGGAATCTTATCCAATTCGATAAGTAACTCTACCCCTGGTCAAATCGTAAGGAGAAAGTTCTACCAGTACCCTATCCCCGGGTAATATCTTAATATAATGCTTTCTCATCCTGCCTGAAATATGAGCTAAAACTATATGCCCATTAGCTAGTTCGACACGAAACATAGTATTAGGCAAACATACAATTACCTTACCTTCGACCTCTATTCTTTCCTTTTTAGCCATACTTGGTGAGTATTTCACCCCCACTATCAGTAATAGCAATGGTGTGTTCAAAATGTGCTGAGAGACTTCCGTCAGCAGTTAGCACCGTCCACCGATTGGGTGCCAGCTTAGTATGCCAATCCCCGGCATTAACCATGGGTTCAATAGCCAAAGTCATGCCTTTGCGGAGTAAAGGACCTTTTCCGAAAGCAAAATTAGGTACTTGAGGTTCTTCGTGTAATTCTCGACCTATCCCATGTCCGGTATACTCCCTGACTACAGAGAACCCCCTGAACTCAACATAATCCTGTATAGCAGCTGAAATATCGCCAATGTGTGCACCAGGCTTAGCTTGGGCAATGCCTAGTTCCAAACTTTTCTTGGTAATCATTATGAGATCCTTAGCTTGCGGGGTTATTTCCCCGACACCAACGGTTATGGCTGAATCAGAATGAAAGCCTTCAAAAATGAGCCCTGTATCTAGAGAAACGATATCTCCTTCCTTTAATACTCGCTCACCAGGAATGCCATGAACTACTTCATTGTTCACTGAAACACATAAATTAGCTGGGAAATCTTGATAACCCTTGAAGGAAGATTTAACGTTCCTTACCTTCAACTCTTCAGCCATAATTTCATCCAAGCAGCGCGTTTTGATTCCTGACCTTATTTCCTTTTTTAACCTACTCAAAATAGCTGCTAAGATTTTACCACTTTGACGCATAATAGCTATTTCTTCAGGGGATTTTATAATTATCATTTGAAAATCGCTTTACCTTGCTTTTCTCAATGACAGCATTATTTCCTTAGCCACCTCCTGTATTCCTTGGTTACCATTTACCTCAATAAGTTTGCTTTGACCCCTATAATAATCGACTATCGGGATAGTCTGAGCAAAGAAAACTCTTAATCGTTCTTTCACCGTCTCCTTTTTGTCATCCTCTCGCTGATATAGTTCACCGCCGCACTTATCACATTTTCCAGGTACTTTTGGTGGTGCGGTTATTAAATGATATGGAGTCTGACAATTTTGGCAAAGCCATCGCCCCCCGAGACGTTTCAAAAGCTCCTCATTGGAGACCTTAATGTATAGCACCTTATCAATACTCTTACCTTTATCAGCGAGACCCTTATCTAATGCTTCGGCTTGTGCCAATGTTCGCGGAAAACCATCAAAAAGACAGCCAGAGACGCAATCGGGCATCTCAATCCTCTGCAAAATCATTTTAATAGTTACCTCATCAGGCACTAATTCCCCTCGCTCCATATAAGATTTAGCTAATAAGCCCAATTCAGTTTCCTTCTTCAATGCCTCTCGAAACAAATCGCCTGAAGCTATATGCGGTAAATTTAATTCACTGGATAGGCTATCTGCTTGTGTTCCTTTGCCAGCACCTGGAGCACCTAGGAGAATAATATACATACTTAATCCCTCACTATCTCAAAAACCCTTCATATCGCCGCATAGTTAATTGAGCTTCTACCTGTTTCATAGTATCTAAAGCAACGCCAACAACTATGAGCAGTGCCATGCTGGAAACTGTTATCGTGGCAACGCTGGTAATTCCTTGGGCAATGAAAGGCATAATTGCCACTAAACCCAGAGAGAGGGCACCGCCAAATGTAAGGAGGCGGATAATACGGTCTAAATAATCAGCAGTTGCTTTTCCGGGACGAATTCCAGGGATGAACCCACCTTGTTCTTGCAATCTCTTAGCCAGACCCAGTTGCGCGAATATTATCATGGTGTAAAAGAAAGTAAAGCCAATTACTAATAGAAAGTATGCTCCCCAGTAAATCAACCCCAAAGGAAAGGTGGCGCCAGGATTAAAAGCATTCATTATTGTGTTCGCAAAATTCGGGGATGACGGGTTAGCAAAATAGCTAGCAATTGTTGCTGGAAGTGTCACTACAGCAATAGCAAAAATAAGAGGAATCATCCCAGCGGTGTTTACCCGAAGTGGGACATAAGTTGCGCCTGATTGTCGATACATGCGCCCGCTGCGAAAAGTGGTGCGGGCATACTGTACAGGGATACGACGATGCGCCTCAATAAATGCTACTATAAACACTAAAGTTGCTAAAACAAGGATAATAAAAACAGCCAACCCTATAAGGTTATCAGAAGCAGCCAGGATGCTTTGTCCCAGCATCGTCGGCAATCCAGCTATGATACCAGCAAAGATTATTAATGATATCCCATTTCCAATGCCTCTTTCAGTAATCAATTCACCTAACCAGACAAGAAACATAGTTGTAGCCATCATTGATATCACTACAGTCACAATGGTTAGTGGCTCAAACTCCATCACAATACCTTGTCCCCGTAGAATGGCCAGCATACCATAACCCTGCAAAGCCGCCAGAGGTATTGTTAGAAGGTGAGTAATGCGGTTAATCTTGTTTCGCCCAATTTCACCTTGTCGAGATAGAGCCTGTAGGTTAGGAATGACTGGCACTAATAACTGCATAATTATCGAGGAGGTGATATAGGGATAAACTCCCATAGTAGCAACACTGAATCTCCTCATAGCACCACCACTAAAGAGGTCAAGCATACCGAAAAGCTGGTTTTGCTCGAAAAGCTGACTCAGAGCATCAAAGTCTATGCCAGGCAAGGGGACATGAGCTATAAAGCGGAAAACAACTAAAATGCCTAAGGTAAAAAGGAGTCTTCGCCTCAAATCTGGCAACAGAAACATATCTCTGATTGCCTGGATAAGACGTGATTGTGGTTCCCTACGCTGCATTTAAATCTCTTTTACCTTGCCACCGGCAGATAATATCTTCTTTCGCGCAGCAGTAGACAGCCTGTCGGTTTTCACAGACAGCGAGTGATGGACATCACCAGTACCTAAAATCTTGACAGGATTCTTTAATGACTCAATTAACCCTGCTTCAAAGAGCTTCTCTCTAGTTACCTCGGTATTAGCAGGAAATATGCTAAGCTTGCCTACATTCACAATACTATATTTCTTTTTAAAGGCATTAGTAAAACCTCTTTTTTCAGGTAATCGCTTTATAAGAGGCAATTGCCCACCCTCAAAGCCAAGACGTACCTTGCCTCCAGAGCGAGATTTTTGTCCCTTGCATCCCCTCCCCGAATAGGTACCATGACCACTGCTGTTCCCTCTCCCAACACGCTTCTTCTTGTGTCTAGCACCTACAGACGGTCTTAATTCATCCTGCCGCATCTTGCTTGTCCTTCACAACTATTTCTGGCTTCCTCAAGTTTGCTAAGGCAAGTATTGTTGCCTTAGCTATATTAACTCGATTAGGACTACCCAGAGATTTGCTAAGGATGTCCTTTATCCCTGCTAATTCCAGTACTGCCTTAACCGTGTTACTAGCGACCAAGCCAGTTCCGGGTCCTGCCGGTTTGAGTAAAATCTTAGATGCCCCAAATTTGGCTAAAATCTCGTGGGGAATGGTATTACCTGCAAGTGGAACCTCAATCAATTCCTTTTGTGCTGTTGTGTTAGCTTTGCGAATTGCTTCGGGAACACCAGTGGCTTTACTTAACCCTACTCCAACATGCCCGTTGTTATCACCAACTACCACTAGAGCTCTGTAACGAAGACGCCGACCACCTTTAACTACCTTGGTTATACGGTCAATAGCTAGGAGCTTCTCATTAATCTCTAACCCGGAAGGGTCAATTTTAGCTTTTTTGCCAATTACTTTAGTAACTGCTTTCATTCTTAGTAGCCTTAAATTTTCAATCCTGCTTGCTTGGCAGCTTCACCTAAAGCTTTCACTCGCCCGTGATATTTGTATCCACCTCTATCGAAAACTACCTGTCTAATATCTTTGTCTATTGCTTTTTGAGCAACCAATGAACCTACAAACTCAGCTCTCTTTATTTTTGCCTCCTGCCCAAGTTTTCCTCGTGCAACAGGTTCAAGAGTACTTGCCGAAACCAATGTCTTCCTTGAAGAATCATCTATGATTTGCACATATATGTGATTCAAACTTCGGAAAACGGACAATCTAGGGCAAGATGCTGTACCTGATATTTTCCTCCTCACTCTCTTATGCCGTTCTCGCCGAAGCGCTCTTGAATTTGTTTTACGCATTATATTCACTATCCTCCGGCTACTGCCTTACCAGCTTTGCCGGGCTTGAGCCGGATTTCTTCCCCACTATATCTAATCCCCTTCCCTTTATAGCAATCTGCAGGGCGTATAGCTCTGATTTCAGCAGCTACTCTCCCCACAACTTGCTTATCAATACCCTTAATGTAAATACGGTTTGTTCCCTCAATTGAAGCGGAAACATTTGAGGGAATTTGAAACTCCACAGGCTGACTATACCCAACTTGAAATAATAATTTATCACCTTTTCCCTGCACCCTATAACCCACTCCCTTTATCTCTAGAACTTTCTCAAAACCTTTACTAACTCCTTCAACCATATTAGCAAGTAAACTACGAGTGAGCCCATGTAAAGAGCGGTGCATTTTATCGTCCCCCTTCCGGGACACTACTATATTCCCTTCCTCTAATTTAATAGACATGTCTGGGTGAAAACAACGATAAATTTCTCCCTTGCTCCCTTTTACCGTCACCTTATTCCCTTCAATATTCACCTGTGCATCTTCAGGCACCGGGATAGGAAGTAATCCAATGCGAGACATATTACTTAACCTCCAGACTACCACACATAAAGTAAAAGCTCACCCCCAAGACCAAGCTGCCATGCTTTCTGACCGGTCATAATACCTTTAGAGGTAGACAAAATAGCAATACCCAGTCCTCCGTAAACACGAGGAATTTCCCCCTTACCAACATAGACTCTCAAGCCAGGTTTGCTAACCTTTTCCAATCCCAGCAGTGCTGGTTGTTCCTCTATATACTTGAGATATACTTTTATCGTTGACTGCGGCTTGCCTTTAATTACCTCATAATCCTGAATGAACCCCTCGTCTTTAAAAATTTTAGCTATTGGTAATTTTATTTTAGAGGAGGGAATGATGACATTATCACGCCTCGCCATGATGGCGTTACGGATTCTAGTCAACATATCAGCGATTGGGTCAGTGCCTACCATCATAATATAGTCCTTACCAGCTCGACTTTCTCACTCCAGGGATTTGCCCAGTTGCGGCAAGCTCCCGAAAACAAATGCGACACAAGCCAAATTTGCGCATATAAGCACGTGGGCGTCCACATAATTCGCAACGATTACGCTGCTGAACCCTGTATTTCGGGGAGCGCTTTGACTTCACGATCTTAGCTACCTTAGCCATTGCTTTTACCCTTAAAAGGCATGCCCAATAATTCTAATAGGCTCATTGATTCTTCGCTAGTCTTGGCAGTAGTCACTATAGTTACCTGGAGTCCACGAATCTTATCTACCTTATCATATTCAATCTCGGGGAAAACTATTTGCTCCCGCATACCTAAATTATAATTGCCATCACTATCAAAAGAGGTTCTCAATACCCCTTGAAAATCACGAAAACGCGGCAAGGTTATATTAATTAATTTATCCAGAAAATCGTACATTCTCACACCACGCAGCGTGACCATCATCCCAATAGGCATGCCGGTTCTCAACTTAAATGAGGCGATAGATTTCTTTGCCTTTGTAACTACAGGCTTTTGCCCCGCGATTGTTGTTAAATCCTTTTCAGCCGCTTCAAGTGCCTTGGGATTCTGTATCGCTTCTCCCAAACCGATGCTCAAGACAATCTTCTCTACCCTAGGCACTTGCATTATGTTGCGGTAACTAAATTTTTCTTTAAGCTGAGGAACCACTTCTTTTAGGTATTTTTCCTTTAGTCGAGTCATGCTAGTATTAATCAATCACCTCGCTACAAGAACGGCAAATTCGCACTTTTCTACCGTCATCTAGAAAACGAAAACCAACTCGCGCCGGTTTACCACACTTATCGCAAAGTAGCATTACATTGGAACAATGGAGCGGAGCTTCAAGCTCAATAATGCCAGCCTGTCGGGCTGCCCCTCGAGTCCTGGAGTGACGTTTAATCAGATTAACTCCTTCCACTATAATTTTATTCTCCTTAGGAAGAGCTTTACGAACTTTCCCCTTCTTGCCCTTCTCTTTGCCAGCAATAACAACAATAGTATCGTTTTTCCTTATCTTCATCTTACACAACCTCTGGAGCCAACGAAATTATTTTAGTAAAATTCTTACCTCGAAGCTCTCTAGCCACAGGACCGAAAATACGGCTTCCTTTAGGATTATTCTTCTCATCAAGAATTACTGCGGCATTCTCCTCAAATTTAATATAAGAGCCATCTGTGCGGCGGTAAGGTTTAGCCACACGGACAACCACAGCTCGTACTACCTCACCTTGTTTCACCATACCATGCGGTATAGATCGTTTTACCGAGGCTACAATAATATCGCCAACATAAGCATACCTTCTTTTAGTGCCACCAAGCACGTTGATACACATGATTTGCTTAGCTCCTGTATTATCAGCTACTTTAACTCTGGTGTAGGATTGAATCATTCTCCTGTACTCCTGTTGGTTTCGATGTGAGTTCCACTACTCGCCATCTTTTTTCCTTAGATAGAGGGCGCATCTCCACAATCTTTACCTTGTCTCCAACCTTAAAAGCATTATTTTCGTCATGAGCTTTATATTTTTTGATATGCTTCACCAATTTTTTATACAACGGATGTGTTTTTACCGTCTCTACAGCTACTACAACAGTTTTATCCATTTTGTCACTCACTACTACCCCAGTTCTAACCCTTCTTTTTCCTAAATGACTCATCATATATTAAGTTCTCTTTCTCGAATAACAGTCTTAAGTCTGCTAATCTCCTTCTTAACTCGCGGTAACTCACGGTGATTGCCAAGTTGTCGAGTAGCTAAACGAAAACGAAGATTAAAGAGCTCTTCATGAGCCTGTTCCAATTGCTTTAACAGCTCTGCATCACCAAGAGCACGAATTTCACTGACCTTCAACCTTCATCTCTCCTTTTGTAATAAAGCTAGTAGCAATGGGAAGCTTGTAAGAAGCAAGATGCATTGCTTCATGAGCTAAGCTTTCAGTTATGCCACCCATTTCAAAAATAATTCTGCCTCTTTTAACTACAGCTACCCAATGATCGGGAGAACCTTTGCCTCCCCCCATCCTTGTCTCTGCCGGCTTCTTGGTTGCCACCTTATCTGGAAAAATGCGTAGCCATAATTTGCCACCACGCCGTACATAACGCACCAAAACACGTCGAGCAGCCTCAATCTGCCTTGCTGTTAGCCAAGCAGATTCCTCAGCCATCAATCCAAAATCACCGAAGACCACAGTATTACCACTAGTGGCTTCCCCTCTCAAGTGACCGCTGTGGACTTTACGATATTTCACTCGTTTCGGTTGTAGCACTTTCCTTCATTACCTCCTTAGAAATATCGCCTCTATAAATCCACACTTTAACCCCGACACATCCCATCGCCGTATGAGCTTCGACAAAACCATAGTCTATATCAGCAGATAACTTATGCAATGGCATTTGCCCTTGATGCAAAGTCTCAATACGAGCGATCTCTGCTCCACCAAGCCTGCCACTACACTGTATCGTTATCCCCCTTGCGCCTGCTTCTGAGGTTCTAAAAGCTGCCTGTTTCATTACTCGGCGAAATGGAATTCTGTTTTCGATTCGTTCAGCTACGTTTTGAGCTACAGGGTGAGCTTCAAGCTCCGGACGCTCAACCTCTCGAATAGTTAACCTAATTTTCCCATCGCTAATTTTCTCCAACTCCTTTTTTAATATTTCTATATTTTGCCCCCCTCTCCCAATAAGAATGCCGGGATGAACAGAATAAATGGTTAAACCTATCTCGTCTCCAAGCCGCTCGGTTTCCACCCGAGAAACACCACTACCATGGCATCTTTGTGCTATAGCCTTGCGTAATTTTAGGTCCTCCTGCAAGAAGCGGCTATAGTTCTTTTCAGCATACCATTTAGCATCCCAGCCCTGACTAATGCCCAATCTAAAACCGCGTGGGTGAACTTTATGCCCCAAGGTTAACTTCCCTCCTCCGTAACAAACACTGTAATATGGCTAGCCCGCTTTAAAATGGGGCTTATTCGTCCTCTTGCCTGTGGGCGAAACCTCTTCAAAGTATGCCCCTGATCACAAAGGATTTCACTAATTATAAGGACAGAAGGGGATATTTGAAAATTATTTTCAGCATTAGCTGCTGCTGATTTAATTACTTTGGCTACAGCCTTAGCTGCCGGAGTAGGTAGAAAACCAAGGATTGTTAATGCCTCATCAATTTTTCTACCTTTAACTACATCAGCCACCAAACGAACCTTTTGAGCTGAGATACCAACGTCCTTAGCTACAGCTTTTACCTTCATTCGCTTACTTCTTCTCCTGTACAGTAACTTTAGCCTTGCTAGCATGCCCTCTAAATGTTCTGGTAGGAGCAAATTCTGCCAACTTATGCCCAACCATACCTTCAGTGATAAAAATAGGTATGTGTCTCCTCCCATTATGAACAGCAATAGTGTGCCCTATCATTTGGGGAAGGGTAGTAGAAGCACGGGACCAAGTCCTTATTACCGCCTTCTCCCCCGAATTATTGAGCGCCTCTATTTTCCTGAGTAATTTCGCATCGCAATAGGGACCTTTTTTACGTGACCTCGACATTTCACTTCCTTCGCTTAATAATCATTTTATCCGATTTCTTATTACGGCGTGTCTTTCGCCCCAGTGCCGGCTTCCCCCAAGGTGTCTTAGGAGGCATCCCACGAGGAGACCTACCCTCTCCGCCTCCATGAGGATGGTCTCTCGGAGACATAGCAGAACCACGAACTGAAGGACGGAATCCCAACCACCTCCGACATCCTGCCTTACCCAGCACCAAATTCTCATGCTCAACGTTACCTAGTTGTCCGATAGTAGCCCAACACTTGTGGTGAAACTTCCGTAATTCACCCGAGGGCAACTGAAGCGAGACATATTTACCCTCCTTACTCAATATTTGAGCAGCAGCCCCAGCGCTGTGAACAAGCTGACCACCCCTGCCAGGCTCGATTTCAATATTATGAATTAACGTGCCTGTTGGAATCAAACCGATAGGCAAGACATTTCCTATTCTTATGTCAACTTGCTCCCCTGCCTCCACAACATCTCTCACCTGAAGACCTAAGGGAGCAAGGATATAACGTTTTTCTCCATCAGCATAATAAATTAATGCGATCCGAGCTGAACGATTAGGATCATATTCAATGGCAGCCACTTTGCCAGGAACGCCAATTTTATCCCTCTTAAAATCGATGTCCCTAAGCTTGCGTTTGGCCCCACCACCACGGTGACGTACTGTTATTACACCGCGACTATTGCGTCCCCCTTTCTTCCGCAATGGCAAGAGCAATGATTTTTCAGGAACTGCCTTAGTTATTTCTTCAAAGCTAGCTTTAACCATCCCTCTCCTACCAGGAGAAGTTGGCTTGTAACTTTTTAATGCCACAAATTACCTCCAATTTATATCTAGGGATGTTTCCTCATCCATCGAGTTTTCTTAAGGAGCTTCCGATGATGATGCTTGGACATCTTCTTTTTTCTCCACTTTATTACTGAGCCCATGGTTAACCCTTTTTAAACACCCTCAAAGAAACTGATCTTATCACCTGGGCCCAGAGTAACTACTGCTTTTTTCCATGGTGAACTTGTTACTTCTCTCCTGCCCATTCTCTTCGTCTTCCCAGGTGTGGTTATCACGTTTACTTTAGATACTTTTACTTTAAATGCCAGCTCAATCGCCTGTTTAATTTGAGCCTTATTAGTTTCTCTAGCTACTTCGAAGACATACTTATTTCCCTCTTGAAGCAATGTAGCTTTCTCCGAGATTATGGGACGTCGTAAAACTTCATAGGGATGCATGCTTAATCACCTTTCTTCCCCAAGTTTGCTCTATTTTATGTATTGCATCAATAGTAATCATTAGCTTTTGATGAGAAAGCAAATCAGCCACATTGATCAAAGGCGAAGGTAAAACATCCACGTTAATTAAATTGCTAGCTGACTTAACTACATTTGGAGTAGCATCAGGAGTAACAATTAATACTGAATAAACGATACCAAGTGCTGATAAGATGTTAATCATTTCCTTTGTTCCTGGCTTATCAAAAGTAAACTCCTCAACCACTTTCATATTACCCTCTCTAACTTTGGCAGAAAGAACGCACTTTAAAGCTAGACGCCTCATTTTCTTAGGCATAGCTTGGTGATACGTACGAGGGCGGGGACCAAAAACTATTCCTCCCCCTCTAAGAATCGGTGACCCTACAGCTCCTCTCCTTGCTCGTCCGGTATGTTTTTGCGCATAAAGTTTCCTCGTGCTTCCACGGACTTCTCCCCTTGTTTTCGTGGACGCAGTACCTTGACGCTTATTAGCTAATTGCCTTACTAATGCTTGATGAACCACAGCATCATTAAAAGGAAGACCGAAAATATCATCGCTAATCTCTAGTTGTGTAACAACCTCACCGGATGGATTATAAACCGGGACTTGCACTTACACTTCCTCCACTTTCTCAATAACCAATAATCCCTTATTAGCCCCGGGTACAGCACCCTTTAATAACAGCAGGCTGCGATTCGAATCAGCTTCGATGACCTCAACATTATGCACAGTTACTTTCCGCTGCCCCATATGTCCAGCCATACGCTTTCCTTTAAACACCCTGCCTGGAGACGTGGTAGCACCGATCGACCCTGGAGCACGATGACGGTCAGATTGTCCATGCGTTTTTGGTCCTCCGGCAAAATGATAGCGTTTTACTACACCAGCAAAGCCCTTCCCCTTAGAGAAACCGCTTACATTTACTAAGTCACCTTTTTTCAAAAATCCGACATCCATTTGCTGACCACGCTGATGTGAGCTAACATCGTCGGTCTTGAACTCATGAAGATAACGAACTTCCTCTATACCTTTGAGGTGTCCAGATTGAGGCGAGTTAAGATGGCTTACCTTACCAAAACCAAGCTGTATAGCATTATACCCATCTTTGTTCTCATTCTTCACCTGTGTGACAAAACAAGGACCAGCTTCAATAGCAGTTACTGCTGCCACTTCGCCATTCTCTAGGAAAACTTGCGTCATACCTATCTTCTTGCCAATAATGCCCTGAATCATCGCTTTATCACAATTTGATATCTACTTGCACACCAGAAGGTAAGTTAAGTTGACTTAGAGCATCTATAGTTTTAGCGCTAGGTTGTAAGATGTCTATTAACCGCTTATGTGTGCGAATTTCAAACTGCTCTCTAGAATCCTTATCAATATTCGGGGAACGAATAACGCAAAACTTCTCTATTTTTGTAGGCAAGGGTATAGGACCAACAACTATGGCTCCAGTACGTTCCACAGTATCCACTATCTGTCTCACTGACTGATCAACCAATCTATGATCAAAACCTCTTATTTTAACACGGACTTTTTGGTTGCTCATCTATCTCACCGCCATCTCAGCCATATTCTGCTTGGCTAAATTACTAGGTAATTCCTGATAACGACAAAATTCCATAGTGCAATTTGCCCTTCCCTGGCTGAGTGATCTCAAATCTCCAGCGAAACCAAAGAGTTCCGATAGGGGAACAAAACAACGAATAATAGAAAAAGCCTCGTGGGCCTCAATGTTTTCAATATGGGCTCTTCTTGAATTTAAATCACCTAGAATTTCCCCTAGAAATTGCTCTGGAGTGACTATTCCTACCTTCATAATTGGTTCGAGCTGGATGGGCTTAGCCTTAGGTATACCGTTCTTCACTGCAATAGACGCTGCTATGTTAAACGCTAAATCAGAAGAATCGACTTCATGGAAACTACCATCGTATAGAGTTACTTTAATGTCCACCACAGGATATCCAGATACTCCGCTTTGCACAGCTGCTCGACTACCTGCTTCTATAGCAGAAATGAATTCCCTAGGTATGACTCCACTGCGGATTTGATTTAAAAAGGCAAAACCACTACCTCTCTCACCAGGCTCCAGCCTAAGCCAAACATGTCCATACTGTCCTTTACCTCCAGACTGACGAATAAATTTTCCTTCAGATTCTACCGGGATGGTTATTGTTTCCTTATAAGCGACTTGTGGCTTACCAACATTTACCTTTATTCCAAATTCACGCGAAGCACGCTCCGTGAAAACCTCAAGATGAAGCTCACCCATGCCTGAAATAATAGTTTGACCAGTCTCTGAATTCTGGTAACACTTGAAGGTCGGGTCTTCATCCATAAGTTTATTTAAAACATTATGTAATTTATCCTGGTCAGCATTACTTTTAGGTTCAATCGCCATTGAAATCACTGGCTCAGGAAAATGTATAGATTCAAGGAGCAAAGGAGAGGTAACATTGCAAATCGTGTCACCGGTGAATGTCTTCTTAAGTCCAACAACGGCTACAATGGCACCTGTGTCAGCTTCATCGATTTCCTCCCGGTGATTAGCATGCATAAGATATAGCTTTCCCAGCCGTTCCTTTTCATTTCTCGTGGAGTTAAGAACCTGAGTCCCGGCTTTTATTTCCCCTGAATACACACGGATATAACTTAATCTGCCCATAAATGGGTCAGAAACTGTTTTAAAAACCAACGCTGCGAGAGCATCTTCATCATTAGGCCGACAAACAATTCTCTTCTCGCCACTAAGCCCCATTGCAGAGATAGGAGGAATATCCAGAGGCGAAGGAAGATAATCAACAACGGCATCGAGCAGAGGACGTATCCCTTTACCTCGCAGAGCACTACCACAAAGAACAGGTACTACTTGATTAGCTATGGTTAACTTTCTTATAACACCTTTTAATAATGAGACCGGGATATCCTGACCTTCGAGATACATTTGCATAATCTGATTATCACTTTCAGCTAATCTCTCAATTAATTTTTGACGGTACTCAGCAGCTACAGCCCTATCACTCTCAGGAATAGTTTCCATCACAGGCATTAAATCAGGATTATCAGGAAAAGTAATAGCTTTATTCTCCACAAGGTCAATGACTCCTCGGAAAAGATTTTCAACCCCTAGAGGGAGCTCTATGGGTAACGGTTTAGCTTGAAGTCGCTCTTCTACCATTCTTACGGCGTGATAAAAGTCAGCACCGACTCTGTCCATCTTGTTTAGAAAACAGAGCCTAGCTACATTATATTTGTCTGCCTGGCGCCACACTGTCTCTGATTGAGCTTCGACACCTGCTAAAGCATCGAGTATTACGATGCCACCATCTAACACACGAAGACTACGTTCCACTTCAGCAGTGAAATCTACATGTCCAGGAGTATCAATGATGTTGATGCAGTACTCACGCCAGTAGCAGGTAGTAGCCGCGGAAGTAATAGTAATGCCACGCTCACGTTCCTGCTGCATCCAATCCATGGTCGCGGTGCCTTCATCTACCTCGCCAATCTTGTAAGTGCGCCCTGTATAGTAGAGTATCCTCTCCGTAGTAGTAGTTTTACCAGCGTCTATATGGGCAATAATGCCCATATTACGTATCTTTTCTAAAGGGAAAGTTCGTGACACGCCCACTCCTCACCAACGATAATGTACGAAGGCTCTATTAGCTTCAGCCATCCGATAAACATCGCTGCGTTTTTTAATTGCCGCTCCTTGATCACGAACAGCATCAGTCAACTCAGCAGCTAATTTTTCTGCCATTGAATTACCATGGCGTGCTCTCGCTGCACTAATTAACCATCTCATTGCAATAGAACGCCCCCGATTTTCTTCTACTTCCACAGGAACTTGGTATGTAGCCCCACCGATGCGTCGCGACTTAACCATAAGAGCTGGTGTAACATTCTTAACCGCCTGTTCTAGAACTTCCACAGGGCTACCATCCGCTCGTTCACTGGTAAGCAACAAAGCATCATAAACAACACGCTCGGCAGTGGCTTTTTGCCCGCGCAACATGAGTTTATTAATAAATTTAGACACGATAACACTTCCATATTTAGCGTCAGGAGGAATTTCTCTTTTTACTACCTTGTTACTTTTTCTCGGCATGTGCTACCTCACTTGCCTGCAGTCCGTTTAGTACCATATCGACTACGACCCTGTTTCCGATTAGCCACCCCTTCGGTATCTAGGGTACCACGAACAATGTGGTAGCCAATTCCGGGAACATCTTTGACTCTACCTCCACGGATTAAAACCACTGAATGTTCTTGTAAATTATGCCCTTCACCAGGAATATAAGCGGTCACTTCCATCCCATTAGTTAGCCTTACACGAGCAACCTTACGTAGTGCCGAATTCGGTTTCTTAGGAGTAACAGTCTTAACCTCAATGCAAACGCCTCGCTTTTGAGGTGAACCTTTAGTCCAGCGAGTTCTGCCTTTTATAGCATTATAACTGAAATGCAACGCTGGAACCTTGGTTCGTTTACCAGGTTTCTTGCGCCCCTTGCGAACAAGCTGATTAATCGTTGGCACTTCTATAACCTTCTTATATCTTAACCTATTTTAAAACTGCCTAGTTATACATCGACCTCTTTTACTCTAACTATAGCACGGATTCAACCGGACAGCCTTTACTACCTGCTTAATTTACTCCACAACTATAGCACAACAAACCTACAATTTAGCAAACCAAGGTAAATATGTCAAATTAGAACTAGATATTTTGAAGTTTACCATAGCAAGAAGCTATAATGCTTGAGATAAAGTGCACGAATTCAACACCATCCTTACACGAGTTTCAAAACCTGCCCGCTATACCGGAGGCGAGTGGAACAGCATAGTCAAGGATTGGAAGGCGACACCAATTCGAATTGCCGTATGCTATCCCGAAATTTATGAAATTGGCATGTCCAACTTAGCAATAGCTATCTTGTACAAGATACTCAATGAACAACCAGATGTCTTGGCGGAAAGGGTTTTCGCTCCATGGATAGATATGGAAGTAGTGCTGCGAGAACGCCATATCCCCCTTTTTAGCTTAGAATCAAAACATAGGCTAGGCGAATTTGACATTATCGGCTTCTCCCTAGGCTACGAGCTTACTTATACTAATGTGTTAAACATCCTGAACTTAGCTCAAATTCCCTTGTTCAATTATCACAGGGATAACTCCCATCCTTTGATAATAGCCGGCGGTGGTTGTGCTCTTAATCCTGAGCCTATGGCTGATTTCATTGATTTGTTTGTCATCGGTGAAGGTGAAGAAATAATTATCGAGTTGCTAGAGCTCTTCCGAGCATATAGAGAGGATAAAGAAGAATTGCTTCGACAAGCTGCTAAATTGCCCGGAATTTATGTGCCTCGTTTTTACCAAGTCTACTACAACAAGAATGGTACTATAAACAGCATTGTCCCTACACTACCTGAAGTCAAGCCAAAAATCGAACGTAGAGTAGTAGCCAAATTACCTCCTCCAGTCACAAAGCCAGTGGTTCCTTACATTGAAGTAATACATGGGCATGGAACTGTAGAAATCCAGCGAGGTTGCACTGGAGGTTGCCGATTTTGCCAAGCTGGAATGATCTACCGCCCTGTCCGACAACGCCCACAACAAGAAGTAATGAAAGCTATAGCCGAATTGCTAAAATATTGCGGCTATAATGAAATATCTCTACTTTCCCTGGACACCGCAAAATATACTGACATTGAGGGACTCGTTGATAAATTAGCAAACCAGTATTCTCCAAGAGAGTTTACCTTATCTTTACCAAGCTTACGCCTAGATTCAGTCACGTCAGAGTTAACTGAATTACTAATGAGAGCACAACACAAAATAACTCTGACCTTTGCTCCCGAAGCAGGAAGTGAAAGATTGCGCCGTGTAATCAACAAAAATATTCCCGAACAAGCTATGTTAGAGACATTAACTGCTCTAAATAAAAATTGGGTAAATATAAAATTATACTTTATCCTCGGATTGCCTAGCGAGACCCTTGATGATATAAGAAGCATTGTTGAGCTTGTTACCAAAATAAGTCGTCTATGCCGAAAAAGCAGGCTACATGTTAGCACGTCTATTCTCGTTCCTAAGCCACATACTCCCTGCCAATGGATAGGACAGGAAACAGAGGAAAAATTATTACCTAAATATGAAATATTAAAGCGAGGATTGAACCAACCAGGGATAAGATTTTCCTGGCTTAATCTTAAAGCTATCCAATTAGAAGCAGCTTTATCTATGGGTGACCGCCGTCTGAGCAAAGTTATCCATCGCGCCTGGCAACTAGGGTGCAAATTTGATGCCTGGAGCGAATGTTTCGATCACCAAAAATGGATTACCTCGTTTGAAGAGCATGGACTTGATATTTCCTTCTACGCCAATCGGGGGCGAGCACTTGATGAAACGTTACCCTGGGAGCATATTGACACCGGAATAAGTAGGGAATTCCTCGAAAGGGAATATTACAACCTTTGGCAAGTGAAGGAAACACCAAATTGTAGCCACGGAAAATGTAATGCTTGTGGATTACAACGTTGGTCAATTGCCTGCCGTGAAAAATACAAGATAGCCCGTGCAAACTCCACCTTATCAGCAGATTGATTTGTTAATTAAGAAATCTACAAAACCAGAGGCTTAGGAAGCTGTTTTGTCCTTCAAGGCCACTTCAAGTGCCTTATCAATACTGTCAACAAAAATAAACTGAAGTTCTTTCTTAACTTGTTGAGGAACTTCCTCCAAATCCTTTTTATTCTCCTCGGGCAAAATTACTCTCTTGAGACCTGCCCGGTGAGCAGCCAACACTTTATCCCTGATACCACCGACGGGAAGCACTTTACCTCTCAATGTGATTTCACCAGTCATGCCGATGTCTTTACTCACAGGGCGCTTGGTTACCGCTGAAACTAAAGCTACAGCCATGGTAATGCCGGCAGATGGACCATCTTTGGGAATAGCGCCAGAAGGAACATGAATATGGAGATCCTGCTTTTCATAAAAGTCCTTGGAATTTACAGCGACATATTCACCAAGCATTCCTTTAACCTGCCGACTTAACAAAGAACGAGTATAAGTAAGAGCTGCTTTAGCTGATTCCTGCATCACGTCACCAAGTTTACCGGTAAGAGTAAGATTACCTTTCCCCGGAACCAAAGTGGCTTCAACAAAGATAATATCGCCACCTGCCGGTGTCCAAGCCAAACCGGTAGCCACACCTACCTCGTCAGCACCTTCCGCTATTTCATAGCGAAATTTCTCAGAACCAAGGTAATCATGGAGCTTATCGGAGGTAATTACACTCACCGCTTCCTTACCTTCAGCTACCTGACGAGCAACTTTACGACAAATGGTGCCAATCTCCCGCTCTAGATTCCTTAATCCAGCCTCTCTAGTATAATTCCGAATAATACTGAGCACAGCTTCATCGGCGATTTTTAGTTGCTCTGGAGTTAGTCCATTTTCATTAATTTGCTTGGGAATAAGAAATTTCTGGGCAATATGCAGTTTTTCATTTTCAATATATCCGAGTAACTCAATAACCTCCATCCTATCCAGCAATGCTGGTGGAATAGGATCAACGATGTTAGCTGTGGTGATAAACATTACCTTGGATAAATCGAAGGGCACATCAAGATAATGGTCTGCAAAGGAAAAATTTTGCTCAGGGTCGAGAACCTCAAGCAAGGCGGCAGCAGGGTCACCTCGAAAATCAACGCCTAACTTATCAATCTCATCAAGCATAAATACTGGGTTATTGGATTCAGCGTGTCTCAGTCCCTGAATAATCCTGCCAGGCAAGGCCCCGACATATGTACGCCTATGACCTCTAATGTCAGCTTCGTCTCTAATACCTCCCAACGACATACGAATGAATTTTCTCCCCAGGGCACGAGCTATAGATTGCCCCACTGAGGTTTTCCCAGTTCCCGGAGGTCCAACAAAGCACAAAATAGGACCTTTCATATCCGATTTTAATTTCCGCACTGCTAAATAATCGAGCACCCTTTCCTTTACCTTATCCAAGTCATAATGGTCTTCATTAAGTATCGCAGATGCCCTGGCTATATCTAAGTTATCCTCAGTAGTTTTCACCCAAGGGAGATTAATTAGCCAATCAAGGTAAGTTCGCGATACAGTGTACTCTGCAGCCCCGGGTGGCATTTTAGCTAATCGGTCAAGTTCTCGTTCTGCTTCTTTCTGAGCCTGTGGCGCTAACTTTGCCTTAGCAATCTTCTCCTTAAGCTCGTTTATCTCTGCAGTTCGTTCATCGGTTTCTCCCAATTCTTTCTGTATCGCTTTTAACTGTTGACGAAGATAGAACTCGCGTTGAGCTTTAGTCATCTCCTCTTTTGCTTCAGATTGAATTTTGTTTCCCAGTTGCAGCACATCCAACTCACGATTGACAAAAGTAGTTAGTTTCTTAATTCGCTCCGCAACATCAATAGTTTCTAAGATATCTTGTCTTTCCTCGAGTTTAAGATTAACGTTAATAGCAACAAAGTCAGCTAAGCTGCCAGGATCTGGTATGTTTAATACCGCGAAATTCAACTCGCTAGGTAAATTTGGGGCTAACTCAACTACCTTCTGGAAAAGTCCAGTTAAATTCCGAGTAAGAGCCTCCAGTTCCATGCTCTTCTCCAACTTATCCTTAATCACTTCAACTTTAGCTTTTATATAGGGCTCAGTTTGAGTAACTTCCTTTAATCTAACCCGGGAAAGCCCCTGAAGAAAAATACGAATTGAGCCATCAGGCAATTTGAACATCCTGGCAATTAAAGCAGCAGTACCTATGGAGTAAAGATTAGCTGGTGGAGTTTCTTTCGATTTCGGACGTTGCGCAAAATAACCAACAACCTTATCACCGGTAATAATTTCATCTATAAGCTTGACCATCTTTTCATCCGTTATGGCTAACGGGATAATGAGAGAGGGATAAAGTACCACCTCATCGCTGGGGAGAATATATAGCTCTTCAGGAACTTGAAATTCTTCTTTAGTAGTTTTTCCCTTTCTCTGGGCAACGACCATTTCTATTTCACCCTTAACTACCTAACTTTAATATTCACCCGGCGATATTTGTCATCATTCAATTTAGGTAAAACTATTTCTAAGAAGCCAGATTCATAATAAGCTTTGACTTGACTAACATCTACATTGGTTGTCAATGAGATATTTCTCTCAAAAGGACCCCACAAAATCTCCATTTGAGAATAAGTCCGCCTGATTCCTCGCTTAATATCCTTCCTATCCCCCCTAATAGTAACTATTTTATTATCAACGGCAACCTCTATTTCATCCTCCTTAACTCCTGCTAATTCGATAAGAATTACCACCTCGTTCTCAGTTTCATATACATCTACAGATGGTTCCCACGTCTTAGGTGAAAAGCGCACCATCGGTGGCTTACGAGTAGCAAAATCATCCATTAACCGCTCCATCTCTTTTTGCAAATTAATGACTACCTCAGACCAATCTCTCCGTAACTCCAGCATTGTTTACCTCCCGGTGCATATTAGTAAAAGAATCTATTCAAAATCGTAGAATACTTCAAATATGAAAAATCAACCCACTTCTTGGAAATACCATTTAAACCCCACTCCCAAGTACTTCAATTTGCCATACGGCCAGAGTAGCCAGGGAGACTACACTATCATCCTCACCCAGTGTCATCAAACGCACTCCTCTGGTATTCCTGCTTTGAATTGAAATTTGCACCATAGGTATACGCACTACGTTACCTTTGCTTGACAACATTACTAAGTAACCATCTGTTGAAACTAGCTTACACCCTGCTAATTTACCTGTCTTCTCACTCACTCTATGTGCTCGGATTCCCTTACCACCTCGCTTGTGCATTAAATAATTTGGCACTTTAGTCAACTTGCCAAAACCACGCTGTGTTACAGTAAGCAAACATGCCCCGGGAAACACGACTCCCATACCCACAGCACAGTCGCCATCCAGGCGGATACCACGAACACCACCGCTAATTCTGGATGCAGCTCTCAAATCATTAACCCTACACTTAATAGCCCGCCCACCTTCGCTCACTATAATAACCTCATCTGAATTAGTAGCTACTCCAGCTGATATTAGCTCATCTCCCTTATTAAGTCTCATACCCACAATACCTTTCTTCCTAATCTTGGCAAACTTATCTAGGGAAGTTTTTTTAATCATACCAGCCTTAGTAGCCATCAACAGGAACTTGTCTGACGGGAAATCTGCTGAAGCTACCATTGCGGTTACTTTATTCTTTAGATCAATAAGCAATAAATTGACTAGCGCGGTTCCCTTAGTACCTCGAGACAAACCTTCAGGAATTTCGTAGCACTTGAGCGAATAAACTTTTCCGGAAGCAGTAAAGAAAAGCAAGTTATCATGGGTATCAGCTATTAAGATGTGTTTTATAGAATCAGCTTCGCGAGTCGCCATTCCCATGACCCCTTTCCCACCGCGATGTTGCAATCGATACATGCCAACCGAAACTCTCTTAATAAATCCTTGATTAGTCAAGATAACTATTACTTTTTGGTGAGGAATAAGCTCTTCCTTACGAAATTCAACCGCCTCCTCTTCGCTAATCATGGTCCGCCGCTGGTCACCATACCTGGATTTCAATTCAGCAATCTCTTGCTGAATAAGGTATAATACCTTCCTAGGATTAGCCAACAAATCCTCTAAAGAGGAAATGTTGCTTATTATATCCCTATATTCGTCATCAATTTTCTCTCGCTCTAAGTGAGCCAATCGTCGAAGTGGCATGTCAAGAATAGCTTGCGCTTGAATCTGGGACAGGCTAAAAAACGATGCTAATTCGCTACGAGCGGACTCAACCGTTTCGCATTTTCGAATTATGTTGATCACCTGCTCTAGGTTATCCAAGGCAATTTTAAGTCCCTCAAGTATATGTGCTCTCTCTTTAGCCTTCTGAAGCTCAAACTGAGAGCGTCTGGTGATAATCTCTTGACGGAAATCAATGTAACAAATCAGAGCTTCCTTGAGACTAATAAGCTTAGGTTGCCCATTAACTAAAGCTACCATATTAATGAAAAAGGCAGTTTGCATTGCAGTGTTCAGGTAAAGGTTGTTAATTATTTGCTGGACAGGTGCCTCTTTCCTAACTTCAATAACAACTCGCATTCCTTCTCTATCTGATTCATCACGTACTTCGCTTATACCATCAATCTTTCTTTGTTTAACTAGCTCGGCTATCCTCCCTACCAAAGCTGATTTATTTACCTGATAAGGGAGTTCAGTGATGATTATCTGCCTTCTACCCCCCTTGGTAGTTACCTCGTTAACTTTAGCCCGAACCACAACCTTCCCTTGCCCAGTGGCATAAGCATTCTTTATTCCTTCAGTGCCTAAAATAACCCCGCCAGTAGGGAAGTCAGGCCCCGTAACAAAATTCAGAAGTTCCTCCACAGCAGCATCAGGACTGTCAATCAAATAAGTGATAGCATCACATACTTCAGCAAGATTATGTGGCGGTATATTAGTTGCTATACCTACAGCTATACCGGAAGAACCATTAACCAACAGATTAGGTAATCTTGCTGGCAAGACAGAGGGTTCCTTAAGGGAAGCATCAAAGTTAGGAACGAAGTTAACAGTATCTTTGTCAATATCTGCTAGCATCTCTTGTGAAATCTCAGCGAGCCTAGCTTCCGTATATCGCATTGCTGCTGGTGGGTCATTATCGATACTGCCAAAATTACCCTGTCCATCGATTAAAACGTATCTCAGGGAAAAATCCTGTGCCATCCGCACCATAGCTTCATAAATAGGAGCATCACCATGAGGGTGATATTTCCCCATAACCTCCCCGACAATTCGAGCACTTTTCTTATGTTGACTATTATGACGTAACCCTAGCTCATTAATAGCGTAGAGAATACGTCGTTGTACCGGCTTCAAGCCATCTCGTGCATCAGGCAATGCTCGGGAGACAATAACACTCATAGCATAGTCAAGGTAGGAGCTTTTCATTTCCTCTTCGATATTAACAGGCTTTACTATTCCTACTGCCATTGCGTCTCACCTCACTCGATATCCTCGACTACTGAAAAACCATCTGGTAACATTTCTTCAGAGGAGTCCTCGACCTCCTCCTCAAAATGCTCGGCTTCTTCTTCCTTGTCAACGATACCCCACCTGAGCAATTTCCCTCCAGCATAAGGATGGGAAGAATCAGCGATTTTACCTGGGAAGGAAGGAATACCACTCTGATCAGGACGTTGATATATCTCCTTAATTATCACCTGAGCCTTGGTTGCTTCCACACCAAAAATGGCAGCTACATACTTATTGCCGCCTTTTATAAGCTTCACGAGGCGCGAGCTATGTTTAGGCTCTACCTCGCCGAGATACATCCCATCTTCACTTGTAATGACCAACCGTTGTTCTTCCAGACTCAACTGTACTTGGTCACCTTGGTTTACCCTAGCTAATACCTTGCTCGGGGCTAAATTATGAAGGGTTACTATTCCAGACTTAGTTGATTCAGCAATAAAAAGCTCAGGGATAATTCTAGCTACTTTATTATCAAAACCTACCTTAGATTCTGATAAGCTATCCAAACGAGCAATATTCTTCTTGGCAATTGCATTATCTGGTGCGAGTTCCAGCGCCATGAGATAAGCTTCTCTTGCTTGGGCAATTTCCCCCAATTCTGTCAAAGCTCTGCCAAGACGATTATAAGCCTTAATATCATTAGGAAATCTTTCGATTATCTCCCTGTTTAACTTCGCAGCTTCTTCCCAGCGTCCCTGGACAGCCAAATTTGTCGCTTCCCTACTTAATCGCTGCCTTTGCAAAGACTCACCTTCTTCCAATTGATAAGGCATCTTCAGTCACCTCACACAATACTAGTATAAGCAAGTTGCCATAGCAAGTAAACTCAGCCACCCTGTAAACTCACTGTAAATAACCGGGAATAAACAGGTCCCTCAGGTCTTAGCTGACTCTTCATTAAGTTAATGGAATTTACAGTAATATGGCACCTGCTTTCAAATTTGGTAGAGGTCAATAACCGCCCAAGGTCTTTTCTATCACCTAATGAGGCATTATCCCTAACACGTGCCAGCGTCAAGTGTGGTACAAATGATTGATTTTCTCTAGCAAAGCCCAAGGGAACAAGTTTCGAATCCAACCTTTGCTGTAAATCTAAAAGCTTGCCTGTTTCTCCGCTGATACCAACCCAGATAACACGTGGCTGCGCCATCTCTGGAAAGGCTCCTAAACCTGAAACCTCCAATCTAAACGGAGAAATTCCATAAACAGCTTCCTTCATAGCTTCAGTTATCTCGGTTATCTGATTACCAGGGACGTTACCTAAGAATTTCAAGGTCAAGTGAACATTCTCAAAGTCCACCCACTTAACGAATGGATGCCTGGCATCCATAAGGTTACTACCCAATTGCGCTAACTCATAATTAATTTCACGGGGCAATTCGATGGCGATAAAAGACCGAATCCTTTCACGTTCAAATGTCAATCTTCTCTCCCATTAGTATAGAGTAATTCGAGCACCACTAAACCTCTAATCTCAACTTTATGGTCAACCACAAATTTTTGGGAAATATTTCATTTACCATATAGACATTATAAGTCATCTTTATTTACAATAACTAAATTAACAATATTTATTGCTATTAATCAAATGTCAAATCACATCAAAGTAGCCTCTCAAGATATTACAGGTACTAATGTCTTCGACCTTACTGTGCCGGAGCTTATGGAGATGGCAAAAAAGCTACGATGCCATATAATCACTATGATCGCTACAGCAGGCAGTGGACATCCTGGAGGCTCTTTATCAGCTGTAGATATCATCACCGCACTTTATTTCAAAATTATGCACCATGACCCGCATAACCCCAGATGGAAAGACCGTGACAGATTTATATTAAGCAAAGGGCATGCTGCTCCAGCCTTATATGCTGTCCTGGCTGAAAGTGGCTATTTCCCCGTGGAAGAATTGACCACGTTGAGAAAACTAGATAGCCGCCTTCAAGGACATACTGATAGAAATCTTACCCCCGGGGTAGAAATGTCAGCAGGCTCTTTAGGTCAAGGTTTATCCTTCGGCATCGGTATTGCATTAGCTGCTAAGCTCGATCACCATGATTATCAAACCTACGTTCTCCTTAGCGATGGTGAATGTGAAGAAGGCCAAACTTGGGAGGCAGCTTTATCAGCCTCCCACTTCAAATTGGATAATTTAACTGCGGTTATTGACCGCAATCAACTGCAACTTAGTGGCTGGACTCGGAATATTATGAACATCGAGCCGGTAAACGAAAAATGGCAAGCTTTTGGTTGGCACACCATTGAAATAGATGGCCATAACTTTGACCAAATTTTGACCGCTTTCGAGGAAGCTAAAACAACCAAAGGTAGACCAACCATTATCATTGCACATACCATTAAGGGTAAGGGAGTTAGCTTCATGGAGAATAATGTTGAATTTCACGGCAAGGCACCTACATTGGAGGAAGCTAAAAGAGCGTTAAAGGAACTGGAATAATAATGACTGTGGAAGCATCTACCCGCGAAGCTTACGGCAGAACGTTAATTGAACTAGGTAAACAAAACAAAGACATTATTGTCTTGGATGCTGATTTATCATTGTCCACGATGACTTACCTTTTTGCACAAGAGTTTCCCGAGCGTTTCTTTGACTGTGGTTTAGAGGAACAAAACATGATAGGTATAGCCGCTGGATTAGCTGCTTCAGGGAAAACCGTTTTTGCCAGTTCTTTTGCTGTTTTTGCTTCATGCCGCTGCTTTGACCAGTTAAGGATGTGTATCTCCCAACCAAAGTTAAATGTCAAGATCGTAGCCACCCATGGAGGTATTACTGTTGGCGAGGATGGTACTTCCCACCAAGCCATTGAGGATTTATCCTTATATTGCTCCCTCCCCAGCTTTACCGTTATTGTCCCCGCTGATGCTATAGAAACCACCGAGGCAGTAAAGGCAGCTGCAGCCACCTACGGACCTTTTTACATTAGATTAAGCCGTCCTAAAACACCGCTCATCTACCGCAAAGGCCACCATTTCACGGTGGGTAAATCAATAACCATGAAACAGGGTAAAGACATTGCCATTATAGCCATGGGCATTATGGTAGCTAAAGCTTTGCAGGCAGCAAAGGTATTGGCAAACCAGGGAATAGGCTGTCGTGTAATTAATATGCACACTCTCAACCCCCTGGATGAGGAAGCTATAATTAAAGCAGCCTCAGAGACGAAGGCAATCGTCGTTGTTGAGGAACATTTGGCTCATGGCGGCTTAGGTAGCCGAGTTGCTCAAATAGTAGCTAGAGAAAAACCAGTGCCTATGTCTTTCGTTAATCTTAAAGACCGTTATTCTTTATCGGGGAAACCCGGGGAGCTGCTTCAAAGATCTGGGCTGACCGCGGAAGGCATCGAAGAGGCCGTAAAGCAAGTTATTCAAAAAAATAAGCTTTCTTTTTGTGAGATGCCTAGCTAGGTTTGGCATCAAGGGCGCGGCACGAAACAGCTAATCTTCCAGGATAACCCTGGCATCCAAAGCTATAACCTTATCCTTATAGGCGAATATGGGGTTAAGGTCAAGCTCTTTAATTTCAGGGGTTTGTTCTACAAACTGTGATACTCTGACTATTAAGTCTTCAAGAGCAGTGATGTTAGCTGGTTCTTGTCCCCGGTAACCTTCCAATAAGGGGTATCCCTTTATCTCCCTGATCATCTCAGCAGCATCTTCCCGGGTAATCGGAACTATCCTGAAGGAAACATCCTTTAGTAACTCTACCAGAATGCCACCGAGACCAAACATGATCACTGGCCCAAATTGAGGGTCCTTGCTCATGCCGACAATTACCTCGATGCCCGGACGAGCCATTTTCTGCACAGTTAAACCATGAATGATAGCGCCGGGATATTTATGCTTTATGGATGACATGATTTCAGCATATGCCCTGCTTGCTTGGGTAGCATTAGCAATGTCCAATTTAACTCCGCCGGAGTCGCTCTTATGCACGATATCAGGCGAGGCAATTTTAAGCACTACCGGGAACCCCAACTCTTTGCTTACAGAAATAGTTTCTTTCCTGGTTTTAACCAATCTCGTTTCAATAACTGGTATGCCAGCTTGCTTGAGCAATTCTTTAGATTCAAATTCCGTTAACACTGTCCTTCTCTCCATCTTCGCCTTATCTAAAATTGTAGTTCCTACTGTCATATTTCCCTGTTCCCTCCTGCAATTCGGTTATCCGCGTATTATAGCTCAGCATAAAACCATTGTATACTCACGAATTGCCGAGCAAACGTGTGCTTAAGTTGAGCCGCCTGTTTATCATTCGATACACAATGTCGCTAAAGCCATTGAACGATTCATGGATTATCACGAACGAAAACAGTAGTTAGCCCAGACTGGCTCATCCTACTAGATTCCCAACTGGTGGAGGATACAAACAAACTGCTCTTATGCTGTAAATTTTGAAAAACTCACTGCCGAGGGAGGGACTCGAACCCACACTCCCTTGCGGGAAACGGATTTTAAGTCCGCCGCGTCTACCTTTCCGCCACCCCGGCAGAAATTAAAAAGGCGGCGAGCGGATTCGGACCGCTGTATCGGGGTTTTGCAGACCCCTGCCTTACCTCTTGGCTACACCGCCACAATTTTCTTGGAGCGGAAGACGAGATTCGAACTCGCGACCTCCTCCTTGGCAAGGAGGCGTTCTACCACTGAACTACTTCCGCCCTAAAATTAAATTTTACCGACTTCCCTTGATTTAGACAAGTCAAACTTGGTGCCGAGGGGGAGACTTGAACTCCCACGGGCTTACGCCCACCACCCCCTCAAGATGGCGTGTCTACCTATTCCACCACCCCGGCATGGCAGGGGTGGCAGGACTCGAACCCACGACCGGCGGTTTTGGAGACCGCTGCTCTACCAAACTGAGCTACACCCCTTAATCCAATTATAAATTATATCAAATACCCCTGGGGCGACTCGAACGCCCGACACGCGGTTTAGGAAACCGCTGCTCTATCCTCTGAGCTACAGGGGCACAATCACCACCACCAAGCTTAAGCCGCAAGATTGCCATAGCTAGAAAGCCAACCGCCATACCAATGAAAAGAGCAGCTGGCATATAATCTAATCCTATGCCAATTCCAAGACCAAGAAAGAGGCACGTTGCGAAAACTAGTCCGCTGACTCCCTTTCCCTTCTTGGGTTCTTCCATCTTGCCAGACATCTTTGTTACCTCTTCTTAAATATATCTAAAAATCCCTTGCTGTAAGGAAATCCTTGATACAATACTTCGCAGGGAAATTTATTACAATCCTTAAGACAGTAGCCTATCTTGTTTTTAAAGGCACACTCAAGAACGGGACAGTTAAAACCCAACTTCGCCTTCTGCGTTTCCAGCTTCTTTGATGCACCTTCATCATTGCCAGCAACACACCCATCACATATTCCCTTAACAAAATAACCGCAAACCTCGCAAGCTATGCCACAGGCTCCTGCTTTCATGACTTACTCCACTTTTACGCCAATGCCAGACTTAACCTTCTTTTCATACCGCTGAGCTGCAATATGGATAGCTCGGTCAAAAATGAGTATCACGCGATTATTGAACTCCAACGCTCGATGTAGCCCGAGGGCATCATATTCCCCCATGGCCTCTTCCTCAGCAAAAAGCCATAAATGCCTTCTCATTAGAATTAATGCATAGATGACATCGGACAAAGGGAGGCTCTCATCCAGTCTCTTTTCTGCAAATCCTATTAAGTATTGGTTGAGCTCTTCTTTGGGTGTCTTATAATCGACCAAATGTCCCAATCGGCGATAAATAGATTCTGCCTGATAAAGACACTCCCTGTCAGAAAGAGAATGATAGGCAGGAGTAGCAGGATGTGATTTCACCACATTGCACCATTTTCGGGCAATCTGGTCAGCATTGTCCTCAACGAGCTTGACAAGTTTGTCTGAGATTATTCTCTTCATATTGCTCCTCCTTAAATTTATGTTTGCTTTACTGGAGCCAGGGTTACAATAGGTAGAACTTTCGAACTAGCTTTCAGTTTAACCATTTAGCCTTGTAATCTCGCTGATGATAATTGTAGCAATAAAGCACACAGCACACAAGAGAAAATGGGAATGTTGCTGAAGAGGTCACAATCCCTCTGGCCGATGTGGCCACTGCACAATACGATGGATTGTTTAGCCATGTGTCCGGTTCGCATCCACTGGTATCTCCGACAACTTACCCTGTCTCAAGAAGTATGTTACCTATTGGCTACTAACAGAATGAGTGTTAAAATTACGCTATAACTTTGGAAGGCAAACATAGCCTAGAGGCAAAAGTATGCATATTAAACTAAGCTTTCTGGGTGCGGCTCGGAACGTTACGGGCTCACGGTATCTTGTGGAGGCCAATGACGTCAGATTCTTGGTAGATTGTGGGCTTTATCAGGAAAGGGAGTTCAGGGGAAGAAATTGGGAGCCCTTTCTCATCCCGCCCGACAGCATCGATGCCGTGCTTCTGACCCACGCTCACCTCGACCATTGTGGTCTACTGCCCAAGCTAGTGCGTGAAGGGTTTGACGGGCATGTATACTGCACTGCTGCCACTTCTGAAATTGCTAAAATCATACTCATAGATTCCGCAAATATCCAGCAGGAAGATGCCGAGTTCAAGAGGAAAAGGCACCAGCGGGAGGGAAGGAGAAGCCCTTATCCTGAGGTCCCGCTGTACACCACAGATGACGCCAAAGATTGTTTTCGTCTATTGTCACCTATCTACTACGGAGAGCCGGTTCAGATAGGTGATGGGGTTACAGCCACCTTCCACGATGCTGGGCATGTCCTTGGCTCATCCATGATAAAGGTCACGGTAAGCCAAGATGGAGAAAAAAGGACTCTTCTCTTTTCTGGGGATGTTGGGCGGTGGAACAAGCCTATACTGCGGGACCCAACCCTCTTCGACCAGGCGGATTACGTGCTGGTGGAGTCTACCTATGGCGACAGGCTGCACGAGAGCCAGGAAACCATCAGCGACGAGCTTGCCAGGGTGATAAGCTCAACTGTAGAGGCTGCCGGGAATATACTCATCCCAAGCTTTGCCCTTGAGAGGTCACAGGAAGTTCTCTATTACCTGAATGAATTGCTAATCAAAGACCGTATACCGCACCTTGTGGTTTTCGTCGACAGCCCTATGGCGTTAAGCGTCACGGAGGTGTTCCAACATCATACCGAACTATTCGACAAGGAGATGATGGCACTTATTCGACAGGGAAAATCGCCGTTTGACTTCCCTGGCCTCACTATGGTCAGGACAGTGGACCAGTCAAAGGCGATAAATTACATAGCCGGGTCTGCCATGATAATCGCTGGCTCCGGTATGTGCACCGGAGGTAGAATAAAATATCATCTAGTTAGAAACATTTCCCGACCGGAGAGTACGATTCTTTTCGTAGGATATCAAGCGATGGGCACCCTGGGACGAGAAATCGTTGGCGGTGACAAAGAGGTGAGGATACTGGGGCAGAAGTACCCTGTCAGGGCCAAGGTGGCTCAGATACATGGTTTTTCAGCCCATGCCGACAGAGATGAACTTTTCCGGTGGTTATCGGCTCTCCAAAGGCCACCTAGGCATCTATTCATCGTCCATGGGGAGCCAGAAGCAGCCCTGCGATTCGCTGACTTTCTGAGAGAAAGAACTGGCTGGGAGATATCGGTGCCAGGGTACCGGGACGAGATTATCCTGGATTAGTAGTGCCGGATATTTTTCAATCAAAGTCAAGGTGCGGTTATACCGTGTGCACTATTCAGTGGAAGGCCAGCTCAATAGCTATCTAGTTATCTGACCAGGGCTTTTTTACCGACAACCTCCTGCTTTGTATGCCATCTCTGAACTATCTCAATTACCGTGTCAGGTTCATCGCAAACTCTAAGTAAATCCAAATCTTCTGCGGAGATAAATCCTCTAGCCAAGACAGAACTCTGCAACCAGTCAAGAAATCCTTTCCAGTAACTGCTGTTGAATAGTATCACAGGAAAAGGTTTTATCTTATGGGTTTGCATCAGGGTTAGTACCTCAGTTAACTCGTCAAGCGTTCCTGCCCCGCCGGGCATGATGATAAAGGCGGTGGCATACTTCACCAGCATGACTTTGCGGGCGAAGAAGTGACTGAATGTTAATGACTTTGTGGTGTAGGCATTGCAACTCTGTTCCTCAGGTAGTTCAATGTTCAATCCAACTGACGTAGTTCTAGCTTCAAGGGCACCCTTATTGGCTGCCTCCATAATACCAGGGCCACCGCCAGTTACAATAGAGAAGCCCATCTCTCCGAGCCGACGTGCTATTTCTTCTGTCTGTGCATAAAGCTCAGTATCCGGCTGGAGTCGGGCCGAACCATATATAGTTACTGCTGGCTCTATACCTGAAAGTTTATCAAATCCCTCGACCAATTCGCCTATTATCCGGAACATGCGCCAGGACTCTTCTTTGGCTAACTCGTTAATTTCATATTCGTATCTCATGTTGCCCTCCACAGCAAATGAATATTACTGTATTATGCAGCCTTCAGTGTCTCTACTATTAGGTTTCCTCGCTAAAGTCACAAGGTCAGGACGTTCGCTTACTTGCCAAATCTACAATCCTCTCACCCTTTCTTGTTTCTAAATTGATTTGGAGGTCGGAGGTTCAAGTCCTTTACCGCCCATAAGATGCTACCTTTACCTACTGATTCTGCTTTACAACAACAAGCTTTTTAAGAGCTCGGAGAGTTTTATTGTAGCCACGCCGATCACCTTATCAGCCCCTCCATAGTAAACAAATAGTCGGCCATTTATTACCACAGCACCACATGGGAAAACAACTTCAGCTACCTGCCCTTCTTTTTCATAAGGCACTTCGGGCTCAAAAAGAGGGGTTTCCCTTCGGGCGATAACATGTGTCGGGTCGTCAACATCAAGGAGAGCGGCGCTCACGTAGTAATAGCGATGGCTCCCTTTTTTGGAAATGCCGTGATAAAGCAACAACCACCCATATTTTGTCTCTATTGGTGGTGCCGCAATGCCAATTTTCTCTGCAGGTGGCTGTTCCTGGTGCGGGCTCATTATGATATTTCCTTTTATCCATCTTCCTTCTTTAAAGCTTAAACTATCCACAAGGTCCAGCCAGATACTCGTGTCGAGGCGGTGGAGAATAGCATACTTGCCTTTAATTTTTTTGGGGAAAAGAGCGGCGTCCTTGTCAGCAGCACTCGGAGGCGAAATCAATACCGGGCTTGCCCAATTCCAACGCTTTGCTAAGAAGTCACTCACAGCAATAGAGGTTAAGGCTACGCGCGGTTCGCTCTTACCGTCAAACGCAGTGTAGCACATATATAAGTCATTATTGAGCCTGGTGAGCCTGGGGTCTTCGCATCCCGAATTCCCGTTAGGCACACGCTTCTTTTCAAAATTCTTGCGAGGCACATAGATTGGCTTGTCAAGTCTCTCTTCAATGATAAACCCATCCTTACTGCAAGCATACCCAAGCACCGAGGTATTGTCTTCTGACATAGCACGGTATACAAGGTGGACTTTCCCATCCTCATAGAGGGCGGCAGGATTGAAAACCGCCTTTGACTCCCACCCATGCTCGGGCTTCGGTTGGATAATAGGGTTTCCGGGGAAGCGTTCCAGCTTTATCCTCCGTGCCTTCGTCAACAGCATTTCGTCGATGAGGGTGCTCAACTTATCGGTGGCTACAGCGCACGTGCTGTCGGCGGCGCCATAGTATATGCTCAGCTCCTTATCCTTCACAAAAGCTCCGGATGGAAAAATAATGTTAGGCACTCTGCCATATTTCTCGTATACTGCCTGCGGGACTAGTAATGGTTTTCCCGTGCGTGCCACAATATTAGCAGGGTTTTCCAAATCAAGCAGAACCGCTTCAATGCCGAAAATTGGCGGGGGAGAGAAGTAATTTTGGATATACGAATAAATCAGAAGCCAGCCGAATTCTGTCATTATCGGTGGCGCACCGACTTCAATATGGTCTTCGGGGGTTCGCTGTAATGGTAGAACATGGTCGTCTAAGAAGGTATACCAGCCTTCCCAGTACTCGGGAGACCACATTTGCTCTTCCTGGTCAAAAAAGGCAAGCCCAATCTTGGCTGGGGGATTATCCGTGTTGACAGTAAGTACCGCCACCATCTTGCCCCCGATTCTTCCTGGGAAGAGTGCCATGGCTTTGGAATTGAAATGAGTGACCGGATATTTGGCCTCGATTTTGCTGAAGTCTCTGGTAATGGCTAAACCGATGCTGATACCCTCAGCACAGAAGGGATAGGTAGATAACGCAGTGTAAAAAATATAAAACTTACCGCCGAGTTTAGTCACCCGAGGGTCTTCACAACCGAATCGTTCCCAATAGTACTCGGGTTTGATGAATTGTCTTCGGTACTTGAAATGTATACCGTCAGTACTTATAGCATGCCCGATGGACGATACCATCATCTCTATACCAGAAACTATCTGCGGCGACGAAACCGCTCGGTAAAGGAAATGAATCTTTCTGCCACTGCGCACAGGACAGCCGTTAAACACCGCCTCTGCTTCCCAATCATTCTCAGTGAGTGGTATCAGAATAGGATTTTCTTCGGAACGTCTAAACTCACTCATAGACTTTGGAACATACGGTGCTCATCCTTTCAAACTTTCATTATCCGGAACATCTTGGATCCGCACACCGGGCACACTCCCTGAGTTGCTGGCCTGCCATTTTTCATAGTTATTGCTCGGGCGTTCCTCATCTCCCTTTTAGCCCGACACTTTACACAGTAGGCTTGTATTAGTTCTACCTTTATAGCGGTAACCGCTGTGGTTTCAATCTCTCTTTGCGGTGCGTAGATACCGCTTGGCACTCGTCTTCTGGAGCCAACAAGCTGCTCAAGAATCTCATCCAGTTTTGCCGAAGCAACACACGTCACTTTATCCGCTCCGCCATAGTAAACTAGCAGGCGGTCTTTAATTACCACAGCTCCACAGGGATAAATAACGCCAGCTTTCCACCCCTCGTTTTCGTACCATACTTGGGGCTCTAAGATTGGCTCTTTAGAACGAGCTAGAAGCCTGGTCGGGTCCTTCAAATCAAGCAGCATCATTCCCATCTTATAGCGACCGGGGTCACGCTCACCGACAGCATGGTAAATGAGTAGCCAGCCATAATTTGTCTTAATAGGAGGTGGTCCGGCACCAATCTTTCGACTATCCCAGTAAGCCTTTCTCGGTCGTATCATGAACTCTCCTTTCAACCATCCTGTTGTGCCATCAAAATCCAGGTCATCAACAAAATCAATCAGGATATCAGGGAAAATTCGATGGAATATAACATATTTGGAGTTTATTTTCCCCGGGAGTATACAGGCATTTTTATCTACAACCCCGGGGGGCGAGATAAGTACTGGTTTCTTCCATTGCCAATTCTTGGCAAGGAAATCACTAATATGTATCGAAGTCAGTGCCACGCGGGGAGGACTATATCCGTCAAAGGCAACATAGGTCATAAATACCCTGTCGTCAATTCTTGTCAGCCTCGGGTCTTCACACCCACCCCATCCCCCCCCCGACACATAATCCTCACCCTCAAAGGACACATGGGTGCGTTGATAATGACTCGGTGTGGGATAAACCAAGCCAGCGCCTTCAAAGGGTTCTCTCGGGACATATATTGGCTCATCCAGCCGCTCTTCTATGTGAAACCCGTCACTACTCGAAGCATACCCGAGAACCGATACATCCGAGTCTCCAACTGCCCGATATACAATATGGACCTTTCCATCCTCATAGATGACCCCGGGATTAAAAACCGCTTTTGACTCCCACCAATGCTTGGGCTCTGACTCCAGGATAGGATTCCCATCAAACCTCTCCAGAACAGTGCGAGATTTCGCTTTCCCCATACTCATATAATATATTACCTCCTCCTAATATTTCCTAATATTATAACATCAAATAAAAACGTTCTCCAAACAGTTGTACTGGTTCATATGATTAGTGACACTGACTCGTCTCTTGTCATTGCGAGGCACACCTCCATGTCATTGCGAGGAGTGTTAACGACGAAGCAATCTCAAAGCGAGATTCCTCGCTTTCGCTCGAAACAAGAATTGCCACGCTTCGCTCGCAATGACAAGGAAGTATTTCTTAGTGTTATAAACTTATAATGTGTCACCTATCTACCTGAACTAATAGATATTGCTGGTCATTAGCCTATTGAAGCGAAGATATTGATTGAGGAATGGTGGTATAATGATTAGAGGCATGTCATAGAGATGACGCAATGTTACATTTACTAATTGGTAACCTACTAAACTCGGCACACACAAGAAAAACCATGTTGTGTATTGACAAATGCGAAGATAGCATTTATATCACCAGTTACCGGATTTGAAACGGTCGTAACAAGATTATAAAATTGCGAGGTGAGAAGATGGTGAGGTTTGACAAGGAACACTGGAACTGCTGAATGATAAGGTGGTGGCTACTGTCCTTTTTTAATTTACATTGAACACTGAGAAAGGAGGCAAAAAAGTGGATGAGAAAATAGTTGTTCCATTGGACGGTTCTAAAATAGGCGAGGCTGCCTTACCATATGTTGAGGACCTCCTGTCCAAGCTATCACCAGAGGTAAAGGTAGAAGTTGTTCTGTTGCAGGTACTGTCAGCATCACCTCATCCTGTTATTGCTGGGGAGGCATCTGTTCAAGTTCCCTACACTGCGGAAGAGATAAAACAACACAGGGAGAAAGCTATAAAATACCTTAATGAGGTTGGTGAAGCCCTAAGAAGTAAAGGTGCTGCGGTTACAGCCAAGGTGGTAGTTGGTTTCCCACCCGAGGAGATTGTCAGGACTGCTGAGGAAATCAACGCGGATTTGATCGCTATATCAACCCACGGTCTGTCAGGCTCTAGTGGGTGGGCTTTTGGTGGTATTACCGACAAAGTAGCGCGGCGAGCAACAAGAATCCCGATAACCATAGTGAAAGCGCCAGATTACAGAAGGTAGCTGCCCTGTGGAGATACCTCCGCAGCCATGCTAAAAGCGATCGAATCGACGGAGTGAAATCTACGGGAGTTCGGATTTTCCCCATGCGGGGAGCCATTAGAGGTGACGGTTCTCGTTGCATGAAAGTCCACAATGTTCAATAACAATTGAAAGAAAAAATCTCTTAAGAACTACTATTTTCCAAATTCCTTGAACCGGTAGCCTATTCCCCGTTCACTCAAGATATATTTCGGGTGCTTGGGGTCATCCTCGATCTTCTTGCGTAGATAGGTAATGTAAAGCCACAGATAGTGGTCTTCATCTCGGTATTCATAGCCCCAGACTCTTCTTAATAAGGTTTCATGGGTAAGGACATGGCCAGCATTGCTCACCAGATGATACAGAAGTCGATATTCAGTAGGCCTGAGGTGGACCTCTTTACCCTTAATTATGACCTTACACCGGCTGAAGTCGATAGAGAGATTATCGTCCACCCGTATTTCGGTCTTCGGCACTGGGCTAGGCATTTCAACACGGCGCAGCACTGCTCTTATCCGTAAAACAAGCTCCTTGGGATTGAAAGGCTTGGTAATATAATCATCGGCTCCCAAGTCAAGCCCCTTTACCTTGTCGATTTCTTCGCCCCTTACAGTGAGCATAATCACTGGCACAGTGGAAACTTCGCGAATTTTCCTCAAGGTCTCAAACCCATCTATCTCCGGCATCATGACATCAAGGATAACCAGGTCAGGCAAATCTTCGGTTAGCTTTTGCAATGCTTCGTAGCCATTAGAGGCGCTGGAGACTTGATAGCCCTCTAACTCTAAATTCATGCCCACTGCCTCGACGATGCGTGGCTCATCGTCCACAACCAAAATCGTTTTGTCTTGTTCTCTCCCAGGTTCCGTCATACGTAGCCTCAATTCCTTGCCATCTTCGACCTCTATCTTTGTTCCCCTACAGGCAGAGTGAAGGTGAAGCGAGAGCCTTTTCCCGGCTCACTCTCTACCCAGATTCGACCTCCATGAGCCTCGACAAGGCTCTTGCAAATGTAAAGCCCGAGCCCTATGCCCCGGGTTGGTCTGGCCGAACTAGCCTCCACTCTATAAAAGCGCTCAAATATCCGCTCTTGGTCTTGCAGTGGGACGCCAATTCCTTCATCAGCAACTGTAACCGAGACCTCGTTCCCTGAGGTCTCGCCTTTGATGATAATTGTTCCGCCTTGGGGCGAGAATTTCACGGCATTTTCGCCAAGATTTGTGAGCACCTCCCCTATTTTTCCCGGGTCAGCAAGAATAGAAGGGAATTCAGGCGGGAAATCGACCTCAATTCTGTGAATTTCTGTTTGTTCTCCGAGCCTCTTTGCCACTTTACGCGCTTCCTTGGGTAGATCTAATGCAAGTCTATTTAAAGTCAAACTCCCAGCCTCAAGCCGGGCACTATAGAGGTTTTTGGTCACTAGCTCGCTGAGGCGGTCGCTTTCCTCCTCAATAGCCTGTAGCTTATCCCTGATAGTTTGCTGACTCCACTCGGCATCAGTGCGAGCCAGAGTACTGGCATAGGCCTTGATAATGGAAATAGGAGTCTGGAGTTCATGTGAAACTGAGGCGAGCAATGCCAATCTCCTGCCCTCAGTTTGGCGAAGGCGACTGATATCCCGAACGTTTACCACTGTGGGCAATAGAGCCTCATTGGACGAACTCGCTATAGAATAATTCATGCTCACATCAACCTTTTGACCGTCTTTGGCGACAATGCTGCCGTCGAGATTAAAGAAGCCTTCAGCACATCTGGTGATGGGACACTTGATTTGGCAAAGCTTTGCTCCCTCGTTATCCCTTAGCTTTAAGACTTTGAAGCAATAACTTCCAATTGCCTCCTCTTTTTCCCAGCCGGTAAGCTTTTCCATACTAGCATTAAAGGAAAGTATGTGTCGCTCAGTATCAATGGCCATGATTCCATCGGCACTGCTTTCCAGAATCGACTCTATCTTGTAGCGCTCTTCGGCAAGCTGGGATGCCATGCGAGCATTCTGCAGTGAGATGGCTACCTGGTCGGCAAAAACGGACAGCATATGTTGGTCACTGCTGCTGAAGAACCCTGCCAAATGGGGACGCAACACGTATATCAGCCCGATCATCTCTCCTGCGACCTGAAGTGGCAGGGCAATGATAGGATCCTGTACCTGGTCTGTTGTAGCTGCTGGAACACAAATGCCAGTGGCAAGATCGGGAATAGCTTCCTTGAGTAGGGGGCGTAGCCGTTCTACCCCTCCAGAATTCAGACCATAACTTGCCCCTTCAGCGAAACGCTTCTCCTTCTCATTCCACAGAGCAACTATTCCGGCATTACCGCCTAAGATGTCTACTGTGCTGCTGAGGATAGCCATCAGTTTGGCCTGAAAATCTGCCTCCTCAGCGGGAGCAGCCGATGGTTCAACCTCCTTCAAGCTGATTGCCTCTCCCGATTTTGCGTGTTTACCTTTTTTTGACACGGTGTCAACAACCGAAAATTCTAAGGTAAATCTAAGGTTTTTCTAATGAAACTCCAATTAATTTCTAATGTTATTTTAGCACAGGCCGCTTAGAATATATAGTAAGGAAGCCAGATATTCTTGGCAAAGGAGGCAGGACAAATGCAAAAGAGCAAACCCAAACCAAAGCCTAAGTAGAAGGGGAAAGGAACCTTTGGAAGGCGGGGGAAGCTATTATAGGATGTGAAGTATATCCTCCGCCCTCCAAAGAGCTGAGCAGTATGAGTCAAGGAAGGATTTAACAAATTATTTATTCTGTTTCTTAATCTGTGGTATGGTGGGCACAGTGTGGTTTACAAGAGTAGCCTGGGAGCTTTTCTGGCCAGCCTGCTAGTGTTGTTTCTTCTAAACGTTCTTTTGCTGTAGCGGGACAGAGGGGTAGCCGCCAGATTATATATAAAGGTCCCCTTTTGTTTCTGTCGGTGTTTGCTTGCTATGCCTTCCTGCCCATATGGCTGCTACTCCACCTAGGGATGCCAAAGGCATTAGCGCCTGGGCTGCCAATATATGTGGTACCCGTCATAGTGATGAAGAAAATAAGACTTAAGATGATGAAGACAAAAAACAGAACGAAACAACATCGAGAACTTAAATGAGGACTTGCAAAACTTCAGGGGGCACGGTGAGTGCGAGCGAAATAGCACAGCAAGGTCTACGCATGAAACTAGTGAAGGAACTGGGGGGAACGTACTCGTCAGCTTTGGATATCAACCTCGCCAGTATGGAATCAGAGGAGGTCTTTAAGTGGTTCCTGGCTTCGGTGTTGTTCGGTGCCAGAATTGGCGAGAGCATCGCCATGAATACCTACAAGGAGTTTGAAAAGGCAAATGTGCTCTCCCCCGAAGCCATCCTGGAAACTGAGTGGCAGGGACTGGTGGACATTCTCGACCGGGGTGGATATGTGAGGTATGACTTCAAGACTGCCACAAAACTGTCAGAGGTAACACGAACTCTCAAGGAAAAATACGAGGGAGACCTAAATCGGCTGCATTTCTTTGCCAAAGGCGGAAGAGACCTGGAAAAGAAACTTCGGAGCTTAGGAAAAGGAATCGGTCCAGTTACAGTGAACATATTTTTGAGGGAATTGAGAGACATTTGGGAGAAAGCAGAGCCACCACTCTCGGAGCCTGCCCTTTTGGCAGCAGGGAACCTGAAGTTAACCCAAGCAACTGATGCGGCAGTGGCTTTGAAGGAGCTAAAAGCAATGTGGGAGACAACCGAGCAAGGTGGACTGAGGTTCTCGGATTTGGAAGCTGCTCTGGTGAGGCTGGGCAAGAATTACTGCCGCAAGAAAAAATGCCTGGTTTGTCCCATGAAAGAGGAATGCCAAAAAAACCATCAAGTGAAAAGTTGATTTCAAAAAACGGAAGATAAATATGCAAGAATTAGAAATGAGGCAAAGGCCATCCTGTGGAAAAATCGTAAAGAGGGCTCTGTCCGATGGGATGGCACCGGTTACAGTTATGTCTGCCCTTCGATTGAGTTCTATCCCTTTCAGCGGTTTCAAGGAGGCCGAAATGGATGGCAAACTAATGTTGACTGAAAAGGAGATCACAGCCAGCTATGCCTATGACTAAGCCAATAGGGAAGGGGGTACCCCTCTGCTTAAAATGCATACCCTGGGGCATAGCTTAGCCCTTAATGCCCACGGCTATTTTGACCTTTCTACCTACGATTCCTTTCCAGCAGGAAGGTTGAAAGACTTCGCCTATTCGGAAGAGAAGGTTGAGGAGGCAATGGCCGAGCTCTCCAAAATTTCTTCCTGGTAGTATTTAATATTGAACGACTTTTGCGAAGTTTAAGGAGGTGATAATGATAAAGTGTACTTTCTATCTGACACCGGATGGGAAACTCTTGGACCAGCTAGGCACAGAACAAATCAGGAACTTTCTGGCAACCGGGGAGGGGCTGCTCTGGGTTGATATAGAGGACGTGACGAACGAGGATGCCGAGTTACTAACGAATGTATTCCGTTTCCATTCGCTTGCAGTGGAAGACTGCATTAGCAAGAATATACATCCACCCAAGATAGATGATTTTGAAGACTACTTGTTTATCATCGTTCATGGCATCAATTATCACATTGAGTCCGATGTGGAAGAGACCACAGAACTCGCCCTCTTTCTGGGAAAAAATTACCTCGTCACCAGCCACGATGTGCCCTTGAGAGCGGTTGCATCTGTGTTGGAGCGCGTTCGAAAAGACGGACGCCCTATGCGAAGGGAAATTGATTTCTTGGCTCATGACCTTATCGATACTCTGGTGGACAATATCATGCCCACTATCGAGGAGATGGATGATAAGAGTGCCGCTATTGAGGCTGAGGCACTTCATGAACCTAAGAGGGAGACATTGATTTCCATTATGCAACTGAAACGAAGCATACTGGCGTTGACGCGGGTCATATTGCCTCAGCGTGAAATAATGAACAGGCTCAGCCGGGGCGAATATGCCCTGATAAGCGAGCGGGCTCAAATATATTACCGCAACATTTATGACCATTTGGTGCGTATTGAGATGCTCGCTCTGGGTCTCAGAGATATGGCTGAGAGTATACTGAGCACTTATCTTTCTTCAGTATCCAACCGCATGAACGAGGTGATGAAGATGCTGACGCTTATAGCCACTATCTTCATTCCGCTGACCTTCATTGTCGGCATCTACGGCATGAACTTCGCCAATATGCCAGAGCTACAGTGGCGGTATGGGTACTTCAGCATTTTAATTGTAATGGCAGTGATAGGTACCTCTCTGGTAGTATATTTCAGGAGGAAGAGGTGGCTCTAAAGTTACTGAATGAAGAATATGTCTCTGGCATATGAACTGGAAAAGATAATAGCCTTAGACCTATTTGAAGTGGAGATAGGGGGATTCGAACCCCCAACCTCTGCGATGCGAACGCAGCGCTCTCCCAACTGAGCTATATCCCCTTAAGTTGAATTCTAGCAGAGCTTAAAATTCAAGGTCAAGTTAGCCCTGGCTGCCAGGCCTGACTAGAGGAAGACCAGCAGCGCAAAGAGGACATGCTTCAGCAGAATATACTATTGTGGGGGCACGAAGACACCTAAATAGAGGAACATTAAAATCTATTTCTTCCTCACTGCGGTCGACAAGGACTCCTATGCCAATGACAACGCCACCATGCTTATTTACCGCGTCGATTGTCCCTTTAATGGAGCCACCTGTAGTCAGGATATCATCAACTATGATAACACGCTCACCAGCGTTGAACTCAAAATCCCGGCGAAAGACTCTTGCCTCCCCATCTTTCTCAGCAAAGATGCTTCTTATTCCCAGCTGCCGAGCTACTTCAAAAGCGAGGATAATCCCCCCGGTAGTTGGACCAGCAACCACATCCACTGACTGGCCCTTAAAATGCTGAAAAATAAGGCGGCAGACTTTTTCAGTATAAACAGGATGTTGTAACAGACGAAACTTCTCCCAGTATACCGGCGAATGTAATCCAGAGGAGAGCAGAAAATGACCTCCTTTTATCGCCCCAACCCTTTTGAAGATATCCATTACTTCGTTATTCAAATTCTCCCCCAAATGTCTGCGAAAACACTATTATTTGCTCCTGCTCACTGGCTAACTCAGGATAATTGTAACTTCCCACCCATCTCCAATGCTGTGTCGGCCAATAGATAAACCAAACCTTGCCAATAATGTTCTCTCTAGGGACTGTCCCCCATATATGCGAATCATCGGCATTATTGCGGTTATCGCCAAGCACAAAATATCCACCTTCAGGAATTTCCTGCGCTGGCACAGTGTAACTAGGGGATTGTGATATATAAGGCTCATCCAACGCTGTGCCGTTCAGGTAAACTTTACCATCCTTAATTTCCACAGTGTCACCAGGGACAGCAATGACGCGCTTGATGAAGGGAAATTCGGATTGGAACGGAGGGTCAAAGACAATGACATCGCCATGAGCAGGATCGGAGGAAAAATAAGAGGCTTTGCTGACCATCACCCAGTCATGGTGCTCAATACCGGGCAACATGCATGCTCCTCGCACCATATAGCCTTGGAAGCTAACCCGGAGAAAGGCAAAGATAGCAATCGCTATCAGGATGGTTATACCAACATCACGAAGGACTTTCCACTTAGCAAAACCATTCCAGCTTTGACGAAGCCTTTGTAAACTCAACTTAAACTCAAGAATCTGCCCATTATACCATTTCATCCCAATTCTTGCCTCGCTTTATATCAACCTTTAATGGTACGCAAATGCTCACTGCTTGGAACATTACCTCCCTTACCATTTCCTTCACCTCGCTCACCTCATTCTCAGGCACTTCAAACAGTAATTCGTCATGAACCTGTAGCAACATTTTGCTTCTCAGATTTCGCCTTTCTATTTCATGTTGCACATTAACCATGGCAATCTTGATGATGTCAGCAGAAGTCCCCTGCACCGGAGCATTTACAGCCATTCTTTCTGCAGCCTCTTTAATTTGCCTGTTTGGAGAATTAATTTCAGGTATGAAACGTCTTCTCCCCATCAATGTTTGCACGTAACCCAACTTCCTAGCTTGTTCTTTGGTAGTTTCTATGTATTTTCTTACTCCAGGATACTTCTCAAAATACGATGAGATAAATTGGGCTGCTTCTTCCCTGTTGAGTTCAGTTGCCTGTTCCAACCCATAGTCACTCATGCCATAAATGACACCAAAATTGACTGTCTTTGCAACTCGCCGCATTTCCGCGTTCACCTCATTCTTAGAAACATCAAAAAGTTTGGAAGCAGTTGCGGCATGGATATCCTCATCATTAATAAAGGCGGAGATAAGCCCAGGGTCACCAGAAAGATGCGCCAGCACTCTGAGATCAATTTGAGAATAATCAGCGCTTAATAAATATGACCCTGGCGGAACAATGATGGCTCTCCTTATCACCCTGCCTACTTCACCCCTTACCGGTATATTCTGCAAATTTGGTTCGCTGGAAGAGAGCCGTCCTGTAGCAGTGCCAGTCTGGTTAAAACTGGTATGTATCCTACCCGTCTCAACATTAATTAACGCTGGCAAGGCATCAGCATATGTCGATTTAACTTTGCTAAGTTGGCGATATTCCAGCACAAGCTCAATTATGGGATGAGTACCCTTTAATGCCTCCAAAACCGATGCTTGAGTAGAGTATCCCTTCTTAGTCTTGTGAGGTCGAGGCAATCTGAGCTCTTCAAAAAGTACCTCTGCTAGCTGGTGAGGGGAATTTATATTGAATTTATGCCCTATGCTGTTATAAATCTCTGCTTCAAGCTTTGCTAATCTCTCAGCCAAGTGAGCAGAAAGCCCGCCAAGCAAGCTAGTATCTAAAGCGATGCCGCTTCTCTCCATTACCACCAGCACTGGCACCAGAGGTATTTCCACCTGAGAAAAAAGCATCCACAGTTCCAATTGTTTTAATTCCTGTTCCAGGTTATCCCTTAATTTCCTTATAGCCTCAATACTGGCACAACTATGCTCAGCTACTTGCTCCACTTCGAATTCAGCTAGTGAAGTTTGATTCTTTCCTGTCCCAACCAGCTCTGCGGTAGACATCGTTTCCACACCAAGGCGGTTAAAGGCAAGTGCTTTAAGCTCAAGATTTTTCTCACCAACAAGATGTGCAGCAATCATAACGTCAAAATTTACATTTTCTAACTTCACCATGTGGTTGGCTAACACCATCATATCCCGCTTACCATCGTAGCTAGTCTTCCCTATTCGGGCATCTTCCAAGATTGGTTTTAGCCTGACGAGGACTTGAGGCAAGGAAAGCTGCATTGGCTCAGCTAAACCAGAGTGTCCTAAGGGTATATAAAATGTCTTCCCTGAAGCTAGCGATATCATTATTCCTACCAACTTTGCTGTCATAGCTTGCTTCCCATCAGCCTCAACATGGATAACAAAATCCCCTACTTTGCTTAGCTGGTTAACAAGCTCACTAAAGGTTACCTCAGTATTTATCACCTGGTAACTGGTTTCCATTAGAACTTCGCTTTTGGCAACGATACCTTCCCCACCTATGTGTTGCGGTAGTCTAGGAAGCAATTTGGTAAACTCAAGTTCACGGAAAAGATTCACCACTTCGTTTCGGTTATAAGCACTCACTTGACAGCCCTCTGGAGCGAAGACAATAGGAACATCTCTGACTATTGTGGTCAATTCCCTGTTCCTGAAAGTTTGAGGAAGGTATTGGCATAGCACTGCTCGCAGTTTCTCAGGCATCACTTCGCCAATATGAGCTTGTATCCCCTCCAAATCACCAAATTGCTGTAGCAGTTTAGCCGCCGTTTTCTCTCCCACGCTCGGTATGCCGGGAATATTATCGGAGGGGTCACCAACTAGCGCTTTGAAATCAGGAATCTGAGTTGACTTTATACCATATCTACCTTCAACCGCTTGTTCATCATAAAGAGTGGTATCGCTGAAAGTCCGCTTGGGAATAAGTGCCTTCACCCCCAACGATATCACCTGGAGCATGTCATTATCGCCGGTAACAATCACGACCTCGATTCCCTGCTCGTTTGCTTTCCTTGCCAGAGTTCCTAAAACGTCATCTGCCTCAAAGCCATCTATTTCAAAGATAGGGATACGGAGTGATTCCACAACCCGATGGACCACTTTTATTTGCCTTTTAAGTTCTTCGGGTATTTGAGGCCGCTGTGCTTTATATTCCTTGAACTCCTTATGCCTGAATGTCGGGGAGGGACGGTCAAAAGCACAAGCCCAATAAGTAGGCTTGAATTCACCAGTTACTTTGAGCAGCGTGTTGACAAAACCATAAACGGCATTTACCATCTCGCCCGTTTTGGATACCGTTAGCGGAGGCAAAGCATGAAAAGCACGATGCACTATGGAATTGCCATCAAAAAGTAACAATAAGGGCTTGCTTTCGGCGTTCACCTAAGCCATTATAACATTTGACAATCGTGATATACTAAAATCCACTTTAGGGCTAATAATGAAAAAGGATTTCCTTTCAGTATCTGATTTTAGTCCTCAGGGAATTAAACAAGTCATAGAGCAAGCTATGACTTTGAAAGAGGAAGATTCAGCACATCTACTATCGGGAAAGACCTTGGCTCTTCTGTTTGAAAAGCCTTCCCTGCGCACCAGGGTTAGCTTTGAGATAGCTATGTATCAGCTGGGTGGTTATGCTATCTATCTATCCCCTCAAGAAGTAGGATTAGACAAGCGAGAATCAGTTTCCGATGTCGCTAAGGTGCTGAGCCGCTATGTTGATTGCATCGCTGCTCGCACTTTCTCCCACAAGACATCGATTTCACTGGCCAGACACTCACAGGTGCCAGTAATCAATGCGCTTTCCGACCTGGAGCATCCTTGCCAGGCATACTCCGATCTGCTCACTATTTATGAAAAGAAGGGGAGACTCGCTGGTTTAACCATGGCGTTCATCGGTGATGGCAATAATGTGGCCAACAGCCTTCTCCTTGCCACTTCACTTACAGGCATGAATTTTCACATCGCCTCGCCCTCAGGCTATGAAATCAATCAAGAAATATTAAGCCAAGGCAAGAAATTTGCCTCCTCATCCCAAAGCAGGATTGAGCTATTCACTAGTCCTGAAGAGGCTGTCACAAACGCTGATATAGTATACACTGATGTATGGACCAGCATGGGACAGGATGCAGAAGCAGATAAACGTCGCTTAGCGTTTCACGATTATAAGGTGGATGAGAGGTTATTGTCCTTCGCCAGGCAGGATGTTTTGTTCATGCATCCCTTGCCCGCTCATCATGGTGAGGAAATTTCCCCAGGATTATTGGATGACCCAAGGTCAGTGGTCTTTGACCAAGCAGAAAACAGGCTTCATCTACAAAAAGCACTGCTAGTCAAAATCCTTTTACCTACTGAATAAAAAGGGAATTGCTAAATGACAAAACCAGTTGTAGCAATTGTAGGACGACCTAATGTAGGCAAGTCTACCTTGCTTAATCGTCTGGCAGGCAGGCGCCTCGCCGTCATCAGTGATTCCCCTGGAACTACCAGAGACCGAATATTTGTGTCCACCTCCTGGCAAGGACAGGAACTGACCATAGTTGACACCGGTGGATGGCAACTAGAGCCTCCCTCTTTACTGGAACAAAAAGTCAAGCAACAAGTAGAAGTAGCTATCACTCAGGCCGATGTTATTATCTTCATGGTGGATGCCAGGGACGGCATCATTGCTGCTGATGAAGAATTAGCTGATATGCTACGCACTATCAACAAACCGATAGTTCTAGCAGTAAATAAGGTTGACTCAGTGCGTCAAGTAAATCAGGTGGCTGATTTTCATCGCTTCGGCATGGGAACACCGTTAGCAATCAGTGCCTATCATAACCTTGGGATAGACGAATTAATGGAAGCTGTATTGGCCTTTATTACCCCGGTGCTCAGTAGCGTTACAGGCTCAGAAGATATTAAGTTAGCTATTATAGGACGCCCAAATACGGGCAAATCAACGTTGCTAAATGCCTTGATTGGCTACGAAAGAGCCATCGTTCATGAAGCACCAGGAACGACTCGTGATGCTATCGACACCACGATTAATTGGAATAATAAGACTATCTTGCTTATTGATACTGCAGGGATTAAACGGAGAGGACGTGTGGATGCTGGGATTGATTACTACAGCTTAATTCGTGCCCTTCAAGCAATTAACCGCTGTGATGTGGCTCTGCTGTTGCTCGATGCTGTTGAATTTATCACTGCTCAAGATTTACATATTGCCAGTTACGTCGTGGAAGCAGGCAAAGGAATAGTGCTGTTAGTCAATAAATGGGATATCATTCCACAGGTACAGAAGGAGGAATTCAAACAACGTCTGGAAAAACGGATAAAATTTATGTATTATATACCTATGCTTTACCTCTCAGCTAAGTCAGGAGAGATGATAGACTATGTTTTACCTCTTGCCTGTCAAGTATGGCAGGAAAGGCAAAAACGGTTATCAGACTCAGCAGTCAACGAAGCTATCAAAGAGGCAGTGGATAGCCATTTACCCCCCCGGGTAGGCACAAGAAGGTTACAAATTATCCGCGCTTACCAAGATAAGTCCAGACCAGCAAGCTTTGTTCTCCAAGTCAACGACCCCAAGTTGATTTATTCCCCATACCAGAGATACTTAGAGAAAAAGCTTCGTTCCAAGTTTGGCTTCCGTGGTGTGTCGCTCCAGCTAAATTTCACCAGGTCCAGTCATAAAAGCAACAAAAAGGCGGAGGTGGCAAAATGATAATCGCTGAGTTTGTTGGCATAATAGTCATCGCTTATTTGCTTGGCTCTATTCCCTTCGGGTTGATAATTGGCAAGGTGTCTAAAGGTATTGATGTCACCAAATATGGAAGTGGCAAGATTGGTGGCACTAATGTGATGCGTGCCGTAGGAACTAAGGCAGGGGTTTTAACCATAGTTCTCGATATATGCAAAGCTGCCGGAGCAGTTGTTTTAGCCCAAGTGATTATTGGCTCAGGTATGTTAACCATCGCTGGAGCGAATATCCACTATTACCAGGCAGCTCAAGTAATGGCTGGGCTTGCCGTGCTAGCAGGACATAACTGGTCAATATTCCTGAAATTCAAAGGAGGAAGGGGCGTAGCCTCTTTCTTTGGCACACTAATACCTATTTTCCCGCCAGCAGCTATATTCGGCGGTGAGGTTTTAGCTGTAGTCGCCCTAAACAGCAGGTATATGTCGCTGGCATCAATAATGTCAGTCCTTGCCACATGGTGTTTATTAATACCTATGACCATTGCTTATAATCTCCCGCCCATTTACCTCGCTTATAGCCTGGCAGCTACAGCCATGGTCATCTATCAGCACCGTGGAAATATAATAAGGCTACAGCAAGGCACAGAGCGGCGACTGGGTGAAAAAAGCGAAGAAATAAGCTAGAGCATGCCCAAAGCCACTATCATTGGCAATACCACGTGGGGCAATACTTTAGGAACTTTGTTAAGTAATAACGGCGTAGCAGTAACGTTGTGGGCAAGAAGCGAAGACGAAGCTGAGCAGTTAAACCAGCAAAAGAATGATTACGCCTCCACAAGTGACATTGCAGAAGCCACTGCCGCAACTGACCTGGTAATACTGGCAGTTCCTTCCCAGAAATTGAGAGAAAACATCACCCAGATTAAACGTCATCTGAATAACAGAATGATATTAATGAGCGCTGCCAAGGGATTGGAATTGGGCAGTGGTAAAAGGATGTCCCAGATAATCGAAGAAGAAGTTCCTTCCCTGAAAGAGCAGATTTGTGTTCTCTCCGGTCCCAACTTGGCAAAGGAAATTGCCCAGGGACTACCCGCTGCTTCAGTAATCGCTGCACAAGATATCATCATTGCTGAAAAGGCGAAGGATTTGCTCCAGTCACCAAAATTCATCATATTTACCACTGATGATATTGTTGGTGTAGAGCTAGGCGGAGCATTAAAAAACATTATTGCTCTGGGCGCCGGGATGCTCGATGGATTAGGACTGGGTGATAATGCCAAGGCTGCTTTCATTGCTTTGAGTTGGAATGAGGCTGTTTCCCTGGGATTAACTTTGGGGGCTAAGAGAGATACCTTCTATTGGTTAGCTGGCCTGGGTGATTTGATAGCTACCTGCAGTAGCACTCTAAGTCGCAATCACTATGTTGGTTATCAGTTAGCTAAAGGATATTCCCTGGCTGAGATATCCGCCTCCATGCCACAGGTTGCTGAAGGGGTTACCACCACTGTAGCAGTTCATCAGCTAACTGAAAAACTCAGCCTAGAAGCCCCCATAGCAGGAATTATTTATGACACGCTGTTTCAAAACAAGCCGCCAACTGAGCTAATAGCTAGCTTCAGCAAGGTAATAAAAGATTAGCATCGGCGAGGCTTTGGCAATATCTCGCCCAGTTCCTGAAAAAGATGCTTCTGCCTTTTATCAAGGTGCTCCGGGGTAACCACGCGAACTATGACAATCTCCTCTCCCCGGCCACGACCATTGGCACTGGGTATCCCCTTTCCCTTCAAATGGAAAGCTCTTCCATTCTGAGTGCCCTGGGGTATGTTTAACTTTATTCCGCCATCCAAGGAAGGGACCTCCACCTCATCGCCCAGAGCAGCCTGGGCAAAATTAAGGGGCAATTCGTAGAAGATATCGCTTCCTTCCCTGTGGAATATCTTGCTTGGCTTTACCGAGAGGCTGGCATAAAGGTCACCAGGTCTGCCACCATATAAGCCAACATCACCTTCGCCATCCAAAATCATGGTATAGCCATCGTCCACACCAGCGGGAATATTCACCGTCACTCTCCGGTTCACTTTTACCCGCCCTTTTCCACGGCAATGTGGACAAGGGTCAGTTATTATCGCCCCACTGCCTGAACAGTGGGGACAAGTGGTAACATTGGTAAAACGTCCAAAGAAACTCTGGCGAACCCTTCTCACCTGTCCTGTGCCATGGCATTCAGGGCAAGTTTGAGGATTTGTTCCTGGCTTGGTGCCAAGACCATGGCATGAAGGGCAATTTTCAACGCGTTCTACCTCAATTTCCTTACTACAGCCGAAAACTGCCTCCTCAAAGGAAAGGGTAATATATGTTTTTAGATTATTCCCTCTCTGCGGAGCACGCTGAGCTGTGGCAGCTCCAAATGGGCTTCCACCAAAACCAAAAAATGATTCGAAGATATCACCAAGCCCACCAAAATCAAAATCAGGAAATCCCTGCACCCCTCCACCCCAACCATAACGGTCATAATTAGCTCTCCTTTCCGGGTCGCAAAGAATCTGGTATGCCTCATTTATCTCCTTAAATTTCTCCCCAGCATTAGGGTCTTTGTTATGGTCAGGATGATATTTGAAGGCTAACTTACGAAATGTCCTCTTAATCTCCTCTTCAGTGGCATTTCGAGGCACTCCAAGTACTTCATAATAATCGCACTTTTCTGTCATAGGTATTTAATCCTCAAACTGTTAGTATAGCTCTTTAGCTTCTATATTAGCAAGCTTTACACGTGATATAATCATAAAGCGGTGAAACAGAAAATCAAGCAAATTCTCAGTCATTATCACAACAAAAAGATTAACGACAAAGATTTGATTACCTCTGCGGTGCTAGTGCCTCTATTCTATGCCCAGGGAGAGTATCACCTTCTATTTACCGAGAGGAGTGGAGGGTTAAACTTTCACCAGGGACAAGCATGCTTCCCGGGAGGAATCCGCCAGCCCAGTGACGCCAGCCTTGTCACCGCCGCTTTAAGGGAAGCCGAAGAAGAGATAGGCTTAGTCAGGGAAGACATTGAAATTTTGGGCGAACTAGATGATGCCATCACTGTCACCAGTGGTTGCGTTATCTCCCCTTTTGTAGCCTTCATTCCTCATCCTTACCCGTTTAACATAAATCCTGACGAGGTAGAGCAAATTTTCTCCATTCCTTTATCAGCATTAATGGATAAAAAGAACTTCAGGCAAGAATATATGACTATTAACGGGGAACCTTTCCCGGTCTACTTCTATGAATATCAAGGACATATTGTCTGGGGGGCTACAGCTTATATCGTTAAACAATTTATAGAGTTATTGCAACAGCAGGGCTTATGAAATTATTTACTTCTTGCTTTTAGTTTCCTTGGCTTTAACTTTGATTACCTTCGGTTTAACTTTCTCACTCTTAGGAATGATGATGGTTAAAAGGCCATTCTCCATTGTGGCATCAACTTTATCCACTTGGAGCCCGCCAGGAAGAGTCAAACTGCGAGAAAAGCCGCCATAGCGCTGCTCCTGATAGAAATAAGCCTGCTGCTTGACTTCTTTCTCCGCCTTGACTTCCCCCCTGATAGTCAAAGTATCACCGGTGATGTCAATATCAACATCCTCCGGCTTGATGCCCGGTAGAGCTGCCTTCACCACCACTTCATTGGGAGTCTGATAAGCATCCACCGCTGGCATTGTTGGTTCACCAAAGGCTGCGAAGAAACGTGATGGATGAACAAAGCTATCCTCAAATAACCTGTCCATTGCCTGCCTTAAACTAACCAGGTCGGAAAAAGGTTCCCATTTTCTCATCGCCATTTGTATCACCTCCCTTTACTTTTTGCTAAAAGCTTTACCTTTGGCTATAATTAAGTTGTATTTTAGCATAATGGGAAGAGATACTCAATGACGCCGGAAAGATTTACCGAGCAAGCGCAGGAGGCTTTAACAGCCTCACAGGAGCTGGTTCGCCGCTATCAGCACAGTCAATGGGATGTAGAACATATACTGCTAGCTCTGCTGGAACAAGAAAAAGGAATAACCCAGGAAATATTGCAAGAGCTTGGTATAGACATAGAAGAGGTGAAAAGCCGGGTAGACAAAACATTAAAAAGTTATCCTCAGATAGCTTACGGAGGGACACAACTTTATATTACCCCCCGTATTCAACAACTTATGGAAGACGCCGCTCGTGAAGCAGCCAGGCTAAAGGATGACTTCGTCAGCAGTGAACATCTGCTCATCGCCATCGCTGGTGAGGGCAAAGGTGATGCTAGCAGAATCCTGGGGGAGTTCGGCATCACCCAGGAGAAAATATATCAAGCATTGCGCAAGATTCGCGGTCCCCATCGGGTTACCGACCGCCATGCCGAGAGCAAATACCGCTCCCTGGCAAAATACGGGCATGACCTCACTGAGTTAGCCCGACACGGCAAGCTCGACCCTGTGATCGGAAGAGAAAGGGAGATCAAGCGAGTAATGCAGATACTCTCCCGACGAACCAAGAATAATCCTGTGGTCATTGGCGATGCAGGCGTGGGCAAGACAGCCATTGCTGAAGGTCTCGCTCAAAGAATTGTCGCTGATGATGTCCCTAATTCACTTAAGGGGAAAAGAGTAATCGCCTTAGACATGGGGGCATTAGTAGCCGGGAGTAAGTTCCGAGGCGAATTCGAGGAAAGGCTGAAAGCAGTTCTCGACGAAATTCGCCAGGCAAGCGGGGAGGTGATTCTGTTCATCGATGAACTTCATACCGTGGTAGGTGCTGGCGGTGCTGAAGGAGCGATTGATGCCAGTAATATGCTCAAACCAGCGTTATCTCGAGGTGAGCTTCAGTGCATCGGAGCTACCACGCTGAACGAATATCGAGAGCATATTGAAAAAGACAAAGCCTTAGAGCGGCGCTTTCAACCCATTTTCATCAATGAACCAAGCGCTGATGATACCATAGAGATGCTTAAGGGCCTAAAGCCCAGATACGAAGCTCACCATAAGATTAAAATCGATGATTCAGCCTTAGTAGCTGCAGCGAAGCTCAGTCAACGCTATGTCACCGACAGATTTTTGCCCGACAAAGCCATTGACCTCATTGATGAGGCAGCCAGCAAGCTACGCATTGACCGAGAGAGCGCTCCACCAGAGGTCAATGAGCTGGAACAGAAGATAAAGCGTTTGCTTGATGAAGAACAGGCCGCTTCACAGCGGGGAGACTATCAACAGGCGGCTGAACTGAGGGCGGAAAGATCACAATTAGAGCCGAAATATAACGAATCCAAGACAAAATGGCTTCAAGGAATAAAGACCGATGCCGTGGTTAGTGAAGAAGATATCGCACAACTTATTTCTCAATGGACTGGAATTCCCGTTTCCCGAATGCTCGAAACTGAAAGTGAGAAGCTAGTTCACATGGAGGAGAGGGTTCACCAGAGGATAGTAAACCAGGAGGAAGCTGTGGCTTCTGTCTGTGAGGCAATAAGGCGAGGCAGAGCTGGCCTCAAAGACCCAAAACGACCTATAGGCAGCTTCATCTTTCTGGGACCTACCGGGGTAGGTAAGACTGAGCTAGCTCGAGCCCTGGCTGAATTTCTCTTCGATGACGAGAACGCCATGGTAAGGCTTGATATGTCAGAGTATATGGAAAAGCATACCGTATCACGTCTCATCGGAGCACCCCCGGGGTATATAGGATATGAAGAAGGAGGGCAGTTGACCGAGGCAGTGCGCCGCCGTCCTTATCGCGTGATTTTACTGGATGAAGTGGAGAAGGCACATCCTGATGTATTTAATATCTTGTTGCAAATATTAGAGGATGGCAGGCTCACAGATGGACATGGCAGAACAGTAGACTTTAAAAATGCCATCGTCATTATGACCAGCAACCTGGGAACAGAGGAATTTCGCCGCCAAGGTGTCGGATTTCTCCAGCGCGACAAAGATGAAGAACAACGGTTAAGAAGTAATATTGAGACTGCGCTAAAGAGCACCTTCCGCCCTGAGCTGCTTAATCGGGTAGACGACATCATCATCTTTCATCCTTTGACTGAACAACATCTGGCAAAAATTATTGACTTATTGATTAAAGATCTAGAACGGCGTCTCGCCGAACACAATATTGCATTAAAGGTAGACAATGAAGCCAAATCATGGCTAATAAGCAAAGGCTACAATCCTGAATATGGGGCACGACCGCTACGACGTGCTATTCAACGCTACGTGGAAAACCCCCTATCAACAAAGATACTGCGTGGCGATTTTAACGAGGGAGATACCATAGCTATCGGCGTTGAAGCCGAAGAGTTGAGCTTTACCAAAACAGAGCCGGTAAAGACAAAGGCATAGCTCAGAGCCAATCCAACAGTGGATTTAGCCTCAAAAATTAACAGCTACTTTCCCAAGGAACTCCTTGAGTTACTTCAAGATACCTCCACGGAGGCTAACAAGCTAGGACAAAGGGTTTACCTCGTTGGAGGCATAGTACGAGACTTACTTATAGGCTACCCTAATTTCGACCTTGATTTGGTAACCGAGGGCGATGCAACGGAACTAGCTAATCGGATAGCTAGAATGAGCGAGGCAAAATTAGTGATACATCCACGCTTCAACACTGCTAAAATCAAGAGCGGTGACTTCGCCATAGATATCGCTACTGCTAGAAGCGAAACTTACGCTAGACCTGGTGCACTGCCTACAGTTACGCCATGCCCCATTGAAAAAGACCTCTTCCGCAGGGATTTCTCCATCAATGCCATGGCAATATCCCTCACCCCTGAGCACTATGGAGAGCTGCTTGACCCTTATCATGGCAAAGATGACCTGGATGCACATCTCATTCGCATCCTGCACCCCGGGAGTTTTACCGATGATGCCACCAGAATTCTACGAGCAATACGCTACGAGCAACGATTGGGATTCAACCTTGAGCATGAGACCGCTCAATTACTCAAGCGAGATATTTCAATGCTGAACACCATAAGTGGAGACCGAATAAGGCACGAATTGGAGTTAATTTTCCGAGAAAAATATCCCGAACATGTTCTTAAGCGACTTGGTGAATTGGGAGCACTGCAAAGGATAAACCGTTCTCTCAAAGGCAATGGATGGCTCACTGGTAAATTTGATGACGCACGCCGATCAGGTAAACCTGGTGAACTTCCAGGACTTTATTTCTGCCTCCTTGCCTACCCACTTAATGCGGAGCAAGTTAATCAACTGATGAAGCGCCTTAACCCACCAGCAAAGCTAACCAAGGTAGTAAAGGATACTGCCAGACTTAAGCTACACCTTCCCCTATTAAACAATCCATCTTTAAAGCCCAGCGAAATATATTACTTCCTTCAAGAATATGCCCCATTAGCCATCAAAGCTAACATTATAGCCGAGGATGAGCCTATGATTCGACAACATCTTGAGCTTTTCTTTTCTAAATTGCGTTATGTAAAGCCTTGCCTTAACGGGGGGGAGCTTCAAAGGCTGGGCATCCCTGCGGGAACAAAATTAGGAGAAATCCTCGAAATATTGCACAAGGCAAGATTGGATGGCGAGGTTACCACCAAGGACGACGAGGAAAAATTAGCCCAGCGGCTGAAACCATAAGGGGAGAAAATGAAGCAGTCCAAAACCAAAATAACAAAACACAATATACTTGGGGAATTTGCCCGCCCAGCACGGCAACAAGAATTTCCATAGCGGTAATCTTGATACTCCAGCGGTAAGCCCGGCAATATCAAATGGTAAAATGGGCTGCAAAGAAAAGAGGAATATCGCCAGCACCCCATATCGATTAACCCAATCCACAAACCTGTTATATCCCGGTATGTCCTTAGTGATCGCTATTCTCTTTCCGAAGTAGCCAGCATAGTAGCTACTTATTTCTCCCAGGGTTCCTGCGGCACTGGCTATAAAAGCCACCAAAATAGGGTCCCACTGCGAGGCTGCTATCATCATAATCGAAATGTGTAAGGCCACGGGCACCAGAATACTAGCGTTACACAGGAAACTAATAATGAAAACAGCAGAATAAGCACCAGGGGCAAACTCCCCTGAGGAGATATTAAAGTGAACTATCAGATACTGAAGAAGATAAACAAGCCCAATGCTAAGCCCGATAAGCCCAGCACCATAAAGAGTTAGCATAAGCCATCTTCTTCGTATCTTAGCCACCTGGTTCACCCCTGGGAAGCGAGGTTACCACATAGCATTCCAATCCTCGTCTCTGCATAGATAGACACACTTCATTAGCCTTTTCTTTGTTCTGAACGGGAGTAAACAGGCAGGGACCTGAGCCAGTGAGGTGGACAGGCAAACCCGCTGTTTGTTCAAATATTCCTTTATATTTATTAAGCTGGGGAAATACATCAAAAGCTACCGCCTCAAAAATATTGAACATTAAGGACGGGGGAAGTGTCTTTTCCTGTTCCAGAGTTTGCAAGGCAGCATGTACAAACTGTCCTCGAGTAAAGTTCGCGGCACTCAATTTGCCATAAAGCTTGCTTGTTTTATCCAGTATCCTTGGTAACGGTGGCACATGCAAAACGAAGTAAGTTGGCGTCACATCTGGCAGCAAAGTCACTTTCTCCCCTCTCCCCTCCACCAGAGTTGTGCCCCCATAGACAAAAAGGGGGACATCCGAACCTATCTTTGCGGCTAAGTGAGCCAACTGAGATGGAGGAAAATTCACCTCCCAGAGAGTGTTGAGGGCTACAAGAGTGGAAGTAGCATCGCTACTTCCACCACCTAAACCCACCCCCCATGGTATATTCTTGTGAAGCCTGATTCGCACGCCTTTACGGCAATTGGTAACCTCCTGGAACAGCTTGGCTGCTTTTATCACCAAATTCTCAGTTTGCAAGCTTGCTTCGCTGCATTCCAAGGATATTTCTTTTTCCAGTTCAAAGCTGAGAACATCGTACAGAGTTATCGTCTGGGCAATGCTCCTGATTCGATGGTAGTCATCATCATACTTACCCAAAACTTCGAGAACGAGGTTTATCTTCGCCGGCGCATAGACGGTTAGCATAATAATTATGTTCCAAGTGAGGCGAAAGCTTTCCACACCTTCCGCCATTCCTCCAGGCTAAGGGTTTCTGCTCGCCTGGTGGCATCTACACCGATTTCTTCAAGTAACCGGGAAACCTGATTAGGCGATATTGCCAAGCTGTGAGCCAGTGAGTTGCGAAGTTGCTTGCGACGTGAACTGAAACCGCAATGAACCATGCCAAAAAAACCATCGACATCGGATACTTTAACAGGTGGCTCAGAATAAACATCGAGACGCAAGACCGCAGAATCTACCTTAGGTGGGGGGCGGAAATCCTTAGCTGGCACATAAGTTATAATGGTTGGCTTACTATAAAATTGGACACCGATGCTGAGCTGAGTCATCTTACCAGGCACAGCAGCTATAGCCTCGCCAACCTCTTTCTGCACCATTATCACCATTAGTGAGGGTTTCAGCCCAGCTTGGAGGAAATGCCGTAATATTGGCGAAGTAATATAATAAGGAAGATTACCCACTACTTTATAAGCTTGTCCGCTACCCGCAGGAGCATTAACTTTTTGCTTCAAAAGCTCTTCAGGAGTGATTTTAAGTATATCAGCATGCACAATGTCGACATTTGAGAAAGAACCCAGCCTTTTGGTCAATATATTAACCAATCTAACATCAAGCTCCACAGCAATCACTTTAGCAGTTCGCTCAACCAGCTTTTTAGTTAATACGCCCGTCCCCGGACCTATCTCCACAACAATATCTCCCCTATCAAGTTCGGCAGCAGAGAGGATGCATTCTGCCACATGTTCATTAATCAAGAAATGCTGGCCTAATCTTTTCTTCGCCTTGAGATACATCAAAATATCAATTTAGGTCGTGCACCTGCTCTCGGTTCCTATGGTGCAAATTACCTTTGCCAGCCAGCTCCATTCAGGCACCTCTATGTCACCTGGAGAAAGCTACTTACCGCTGCTTCCTTCCGGACCTGACGGGGTTCATAGTTCTCCACCGCATAGAACCCAAATTTCACCGCCGCTTAGCAGAAAGCAACCTTACACCTCAAAATCTCAAGCAGGAATTCAGCCCCGCTATAGCGGATTTCGGGTTCAGGGCACCGCTAGCTCCCCACCTAGCACGACCTACTATAAATGTTATCAGCAACAATTAATCTCATCAAGGCTGGTTTGGTAGATTTTTAACATCACCTCACCTCCTTCGAAGATATATCATTGCTATTGGTAGCGAAGTTTCCTTACAATTAATGCGTTAGTTCCAGTATCGATAGGCGGAGGTAAAAAATGGAGACGATGATTAATCAAGTCAAGCTTTCATTAATTCGAGGAGATATTACTCAGCAAGACACCGACGCTATAGTCAATGCTGCTAATCCCAGCTTAATGGGTGGTGGAGGGGTGGACGGAGCGATACATCGAGCTGGGGGGCCGGCTATTTTAGAGGAATGCAAGCAAATTGTGGCTAACCAAGGACGATTGCCAACAGGAAAAGCCGTAATTACTACAGGAGGAAACCTTAACGCAAAGTATGTCATACACACCGTGGGTCCTATCTGGCATGGTGGCGACAGAAATGAAGCTGAGCTTTTGTCTAGCGCTTATCGGGAAAGCCTCAAATTAGCAGCAGATAGAAATTTGACCAGCATCTCCTTCCCCTCTATAAGCACAGGTGCATATGGCTATCCCTTGGATAAGGCAGCAAAAGTAGCTCTTAGAGCGGTGACTTCGTTCCTCAAAGAAAAACATACTTCCGTGAAAGAGGTAATTTTTGTCCTTTTTGATTCCTCAGCTCATGAAAGTTACTGCTCCGCATTGAAAGAGCTAATACTAAAAGTAGCCTAACGTGTTAACTCACCTCAGCATAGCAACGTAGCTATTTAGCGGTATTCCCAGCGAGTTCGCTACCGGTCTACACTTCGCCATGAGGCAGTAAAACACCTTCCCTTGACCGGGAAGCTCGCTCAATGACTCATAATGCCCCATCCCTTTAGCAAATATAAGGTCTGCCGCTTCAAACTCCTGTCTGAATTGCTCAGAAGCCCAGTCAAGGATTACTCCCGGCGAAGCCATACCTGTAGTTATCACCACTCCAAATTCGTCTTCCAACCCAGCCTCCTTAACATCCTCCACCGTGGCATCATTCTGAACAGGTGAAGGCTTAACCACATATTTAACATCAACCAACTGCCTCATCCTCTTAACCAAAGGCAAATCAAAGTAAATCTCGCCAACATTATCCGCTAAATACAAGACTTTAGACGCCTTTTTTAACTTTGCTTCAAATTGCTGTGAATCATCTATGGTAAACTTCATTGGTCTCTTCATATCCTCGGCAACGGCGTCAAGGCTCCTGAAAAAATCTATGGCATTGGCTACAGTGGCAAGCTTGATATAATCATTAATAGTATTTTTATACTGAACCTTCACCTTGGAGAACAATTCCCCAGCAACCCTCAGCTCATCTTCCTTCACTGTTCGATAGGGGTCTGGATTACCAGTTATCTCCCGTATTACCTTATGGAGCTTAGTAGCAATTGCGATAGATATCTGCTCACCAGAGAATTCTTGGTCAAGGACATCCCTGGCTTTTCCCACCGCCTTCTGCCTGAGAAGTTCATCACCTGTAGCCAGCCTGGCTGCCTGGCAAATTAGCCTTCCTAAGCAATCATAGCACTCCAGGGAAACTTTCATAGTAATGCTATCTCCCCAAACCTGTTTGAATAGCCTTCATAAGCTATATTATAATAGCTTTGCGGAATAAAAAGATTAATTAAGAGCTATGTTTGATAAACTGGCATTAATAGAAAAGCATTATGAAGAACTGGAGCAGATGATTGCCCAGCCTGAGATTGCTACTAACCAAAAACAGCTACAAGAGTTGACGAGGAAAAGAGCTAACCTCAAGGGCATCGTCACCCAATATCAACAATATAAAGCGCTTTTTGACGAGTTAGCTGAACTCGAAGCTTTGCTTAATAATGACCTTGAGCCTGAAATGACTGCTCTGATCAAAGAAGAACAAAACAAGCTAGAACAACGTCGAAATGACCTTATTGGTAAACTAAAACTTTCCTTGTTACCAAAAGACCAAAACGATGACAAAGATGTCATTGTTGAAATAAGAGCGGGCGCTGGTGGTGAGGAAGCAAGCCTTTTTGCTGCCGACCTATTCCGTATGTATAGTCACTATGCTCAGAGGAAAAGATGGCAAACAAATATCATGAATAGTAATCAAAGTGATATCGGTGGTTTTAAGGAAGTGATATTCGAGGTTAAAGGCAAAGGTGCCTTTAGCAAGCTTAAGTATGAGCGCGGGGTACATAGAGTGCAACGAGTGCCTATTACCGAAGCCTCGGGACGGATTCACACCTCAACAGCTACGGTAGTTGTCCTTCCCGAAGCAGAAGAAATCGAGCTAAACATCAAGCCCGATGACCTCAGAGTAGACATCTTCCATAGCCACGGTGCCGGGGGACAAAATGTAAACAAAGTAGCCACTGCGGTACGCTTCACACATATCCCTACAGGAATAACAGCTACCTGCCAGGATGAACGTTCCCAGTTGAAAAATAAGATGAAAGCTATGGCGGTTCTTAGAGCAAGATTATTCGACGTAGAACAACGTAAGCGATCAGAGACAACCGAAAAGGAGCGGCGAACACAAGTAGGCAGAGGTGACCGAGCAGAAAAGATTCGCACTTATAATTTCCCTCAGGACCGAGTCACCGACCACCGCATTAACGTCATTTTTCATAACTTAACTCAACTCTTAAACGGTGAGCTTGATGAACTCATTGAAGCACTATCCAACACAGAGCAAGCTCAACAACTGGAAGCAGTCCTCTCATGACCTTGAGAGAAGCTTTGGTTCTAACCAGACAAACACTGGCAGCGGCAAACTCTGACGAGGCTGATATTGAATCTGAGCTTCTACTTTGCCATGTGCTGGAAATATCAAAAACAAAATTGTACAGTGAGCCGGGAAGAGTATTGACCCCAACAGAAATAAAAGAGCTACAGTGCTCGGTTAATCGCCGACTTCTCCGCGAACCTATTGACTACATCCTGGGATATTGCGACTTTTATGGTCACGATTTTTATGTTGACCATCGCGTCTTTATTCCCAGACCGGAAACCGAACTACTGGTAGAAAAAGCAATTGATTTCGCTCATCACCACAACACTTCCCAAAATCAATTTATCCTCGCTGACATTGGCACTGGCAGTGGCGTCATTGCTATCAGCCTTGCCCTAGCATTGCCTAAAGCAAGAATTTACGCCACGGACATCGCTGCTTCAGCTCTCCATGTAGCCCATTTAAATTGCCAGCGTTACCACGTTGCCCATCAAGTCACCCTTCTCCAGGGCAATCTGCTTGAACCACTGCCTGAACCCACAAATGTAATAATAGCTAATTTACCTTATGTCAAAGACCATGAGATGAGAACACTAACCCCGGAGATAATAGACTTCGAGCCAACCGTAGCTTTAGCAGGTGGTAAAGATGGCTTGGATATAATACGCCAGCTATTAATTCAAGTCCCAGGAAAGATTCGTCCAAATGGCTGTCTGCTTTTAGAAATAGGCTATGGGCAAGATAAGGCAGTAAATTCATTGATAAATAGCTGTTTCCCACATGCTAGTATCAAGTTAGTTCCTGATCTATCCGGCATCAATAGGATAGCCAAAATCCTGTTATAATAGGTGTTCTCTCTTCCAGTAGATATTGACTCTGGTTAACATACGATATAAAATCTCCACCTGTTGCTCAAGGAGTTGGGCGCAAGTTCAAAAAATCTTTTGAAGGAGGGAAGGTGATTTGTATGCACTGGGAAGACATCTGCTACTAGAGTTAAAAAATTGTAATGAGGAGGTGTTAAATGACGTAGATTTCCTGAAGGATTGCCTTAATGAAGCTGCTACTCGATGTGGTGCTACCGTAGTTGGTGAATCCTTCCATAAATTTTCCCCTCGTGGAGTGAGCGGCATAATTAATATCGCTGAATCACACATCTCTATCCATACCTGGCCTGAGTATGGTTATGCCGCTGTAGATGTGTTTACTTGCGGGAACAATGTAAATCCTGAAGAAATAGCCGAGCTAATAGTACAAAGCTTGGAGGCCAAAAATTGTTCCATAATCGAGTTGCGAAGAGGCATGATAGAGGAAAGCAAAATTAGGAGCATCGTAAAATAATGAAGGATTCTGACCCCGATAAACATAGATGGTTTCATGATTATGTCAACCCCGACATTACCATATCATATAGGGTTAAGGAGTTAATATATTCAGGGCAGACCAAATTTCAATCTATAGCTATCATTGATAATGATAGCTTTGGCAAATGCCTCGCGCTTGATGGCAAAATTCAATCAAGCGAAGTGGATGAATTCATCTACCATGAAGCTTTAGTGCACCCTGCTATGGTCACCCATCCTAATCCTGAGAAGGTATTTATCGCTGGAGGTGGTGAGGGTGCTACCTTAAGGGAAGTGCTAGCACATAACACAGTAAAGAAAGCCATCATGGTAGATATTGATGAAGAAGTAGTAAATATTTGTCGCCATTTTCTACCTTCTTGGCATCAAAATTCTTTTGATGACCAGCGGGCAGAACTACATTTCGCTGACGCCAGAGCATACCTCGAAAAAAACGACGCTAAATTTGATGTCATCATTATTGACTTGCCTGACCCTTTGGAAAAAGGACCAGCTCGTCTACTATATACTCGAGAATTTTATGAACTGGTTAAACAGAGGCTACAACCAGATGGGATTATCTCAGTTCAAGCTGAATCCGCCAACTGGACACAAATAGCAGACTTCGTGGATATCGTTAATACGCTAGCGAATGTTTTTCCTATAGTTCGCCCTTATCAAGCTCACGTACCTTCCTTCAATAGCCTGTGGGGCTTTGCCACTGCCTCCCAGAAACTTGACCCCAAAAAATTAACACCTGATGAGGTCGAACCTAAAATATCAACAAGGATATCAAGCGAGCTAAAATTTTATGATGGCCTTACCCATCAAGCTATGTTCACTATACCCAAACATATCAGGCTTCGACTCTCAAGGGCTAAAAAGGTCATTACCGATAAAGAGCCTATCTCTATTTACTGATATATTGTTTCCTGAGGACCTTCTTATCTACTTTCCCCACAGCCGTGTGAGGAAGTTGAGCAACAAACTCGATTCGGTCAGGGATAGCCCATTTTAAAATTGTCCCATCCTCGACAAACTTCTGTAAGAATTCCCTGATATCTTCTGGAGAAATTTTATCCTTATACTCTGGCTTGGGGACAACCACAGCCATAGGTCTTTCCCCCCATTTCTCGTCTGGCATGCCTATAACCCCCGCCTCCGCAACTGCGTTATGTTCACTGATAAGGTCCTCTAACTTCAATGAAGATATCCACTCTCCTCCAGTTTTAATCACATCTTTAATCCTGTCTGTTAAGTACAGATAGCCTCCCTCATCAATATAGCCAATATCACCTGTGTGTAGCCAACCATATTGCCACAACTGTTCTGACTCCTTTGGCATCTTAAAATAGCCCTCAGTAAGCCAGGGTGCCCTGGTAACAACCTCCCCTATTGATTTACCATCATGAGGAAGTTTCCTGCCCGATTCATCCATAATTTCCATCTGCACCAGTGGCACAGGAAGTCCCGCCCGTTTCAAGACACTAACTTTCCGGTCTGTGTCCCAGTCCAACATATCATCTTTTAAGTCAGTTACCGTAAGCGCAGGGCAAGTTTCCGACAAACCATAAGCACAGTAGAATTCGATCCCCGCCCTTAGTGCATCATTAGCCAGTCCCCCGGGCAAAGCAGCTCCGCCGATGATCATCTTCAACCCAGACAAATCAGTCCCCTCCATCTCAACACCAAGCAGCAGCATGCCCAAGATAGTAGGAACACAGTGAGTATATGTTACCCCTTCTTTCTTAATTAGCTTAATTAACAGCATGATGTCATATTTCCCGGGGTAAACCTGTTTCATACCCGACATCGTAGACAAATATGGCGTTCCCCAGGCATGGACATGGAACATCGGAGTAAGCGGCATATAGACTTCATCGGGTGTTACGAATCTAGGATAATTCTGTCCAGCCCCTAATAACGCAATACCAAAGGTGTGGAGAACAATCTGGCGATGGGTGAAATAAACACCCTTGGGACCTCCTGTAGTGCCAGTGGTGTAAAATAACGTCGCCTGTGTATCCTCATCGAAGTCAGGAAAATCATAGCTCGACGAACCAGCTCTCAGCATTTCCTCATATTCAGCCTCTATGTTCAACTTGGTATCAGGCTTTTTGTTATCATCGGTCAATAAAATAAACTTTTCTACCGTAGTTAATTTATCGCCAAAACTTTCTAGCACTGGCAGGAAATCAGAATTGACAAGGACGATTTTATCCTCTGCATGGTTCATAGTGTAAAGCATTTGCTCAGGAGGAAGCCTCCAGTTGACTGTGTGCAGCACCGCTCCCAACATTGGAATGGCAAAATAGCTTTCCAGATAGCGGTGGCTATCGTAATCAACAACAGCAACGGTATCGCCTTGTTTAACCCCTAGCTTGTCTAAGCTACTGCCTAATCGATTGATACGCTCGAATAGCGTTCGGTAATTAAACCTGACTAAGTCTCGATAGACTATTTCCTTATTTGGTGTCCGAACTGATGGCGCGAGTAATAATTGTTTAATAAGTAACGGATATTTGTAAGCTGGCATTGTAAACCTCCCCTTTTTAATTTATTTTCTACCTGGTCGCTAATATCGCTATTTTGCTATTTATCTTATCATAGTGTTCTCGAAATTACTAGCCTTTGTATCTCTTTTTTAATTTATTTTCTACCTGGTCGCTAATATCGCTATTTTGCTATTTATCTTAATCATAGTGTTCTCGAAATTACTAGCCTTTGTATCTCATTTGTGCCTTCGTATATTTGAGTTATCTTGGCATCCCTCATACGTTGCTCCAGAGGATAATCACGGCAATATCCAAAGCCACCGACGATCTGTACCGCCTCGGTAGTCACCTTCATCGCCACATCACTGGCGAAGGTCTTGCACATTGATGAATACCTGATTTGCTCGGGTGCCAGTCTGGTCATATTTTTGGGGCATTCTTGCAGGATGGAACAAGTCTTGTACAAAAGCTGCCTTGCCGCTTCAGTAAATATGCACATGTCTGCCAGCTTAAATCCTACCCCTTCATGCTGGCTAATGGGCATGCCAAATACAATTCTCTCCTTAGCATAATTTATACAATAATCTAAGGCACCCTGAGCTATGCCTAAGGCCTGGGCTGCTATTGCTGGTCTGGCAAAATCCAGGGTCTTCATAGAAATGGCAAATCCCCTCCCCTCTTCCCCCACAAGATTTTCAACAGGCACATGACAATCATCAAATACAAGCTCCACAGTATCAGAACTCCTGATACCCATCTTCATTTCATGTTTACCCACAGAGAACCCGGGAGTTCCCTTGGCAACCGCTAATACGCTGGCGCCTTTAGAAGCACCTTTCTCAGAGTCGGTTACTACATAAACAGTAACTACATCAGCGACACTGCCATTGGTAATAAATATCTTATTGCCGTTGAGAACATATCCATTCCCTTTTTTATCAGCCCGACAATCAAAGTCAGCCACATCGGAACCACCTGATGTCTCAGTAAGCGCAAAGGCAGCTAAATGCTCACCGGTGCTTAGCTTAGGAAGAAATCTATCCTTCACTTCTTTGTTACCAGCCAACATTATAGGCAATGCGCCAAGTGCCTGGTCGGCAACAAGAAGTCCAACTGAGGCATCCACTCGAGAGAGTTCTTCTATCACGATAGTTTCAGCCAGCATCCCAGCATCACCTCCCCCATACTCTGCGGGAAAGTCTATGCCCAAGTAGTCGCCATCCCGCAAAAGCCTCACCATCTCCCAGCTAAATTCTTCCTTCTCATCCCTCTCATGCACCCCTGGCGCAATTTGCTCCTCAGCTAACTTCCTAACCGCAGCCTTCAGCATTTTTTGCTCTTCAGTTAACTCGTATTGCACTTCTCCCTCCTGTGGTTAAAATCTAGATAAAACGACATCAACGAAATCCTAAAACAACGATATTACATCCTGGATTACTAGCTTGCCAAGACTAGTAGGGTATTATAAACAAGTTCTGCATATATTGCACAGTATTAAACAATGAAACCCGAGGTTGTTCGCTCGATATTAGCCCTTTACCTCAGCTTCAGCCCCATTTTGACGATGCCAGCATAGGAAATCACTTCATAAGATTAACCATAGCCACATCTCTAGCCAGGTGGAAATGGACGAACAGAAATTGCAAGGTATGGCAGCGCACTAGTGGAAAAAGTTGAATTAGATTATTGGATGTTCTAAGGTTTGGTTACCTTGCGAAGTTACTTTCCATAGTTTGTCGGGGCTTTCTACATGGTCGATATATAGAATGCCATTGAGATGGTCTGTCTCATGCTCTAAAGCGTGTGCTAGAAGTCCCTCCCCCCTAAGCCGAAACTGCTTACCTTGCCTATTTTGCGCCTTCACCTTGACTACTTCTGAGCGCTTAATCTCCCCATAATAACCAGGATAGCTCAAACAACCTTCTTCAACCACCCGCACACCCTCCCTCCTTACTATCTCAGGATTAATCAAAGTAATGACTTCCTTTTCAGAAATTCCGATGACCGCTATGCGCAACGACACCCCTATTTGAGGAGCAGCTAACCCTGTACCATGGACAGCCCGCAGAGTATCAATCATGTCATCGATTAACTTCTGAATTGAGCCATCAATAGTAGTTACCCTCTTCGCCTTTCGCCGCAACACCGGGTCAGGCAAAGTGCGTATCTCTAAAACTGCCATGCCTGAATTATAACCCAGCTTTTCCTACTCCGTAAAGCTAGACCATCCCCACAGGGTCAACATCCACAGTCCAGCCTTGGGGTAAGGCTATATTCAATAAAGCTTGAGCAGGATTAGAACCACGAATGATAATCTGCCAGCGATATCTCCCCCTAACTCTGGAAGCAAAAGCAGGGATGGGACCAATTAAGTTCCAATCAGGCATTTTCTCCCGTTTTTCCCCCAAGAGTAAACTACTCACCCTCTCCGCCTCTTCCTGACACAATTTATCATTGGTATAAGTATAAACAAGGCGAATGAACCGACTGAAAGGAGGATAGCTATATTGCTGCCGGTAATTTATTTCTTGATTATAGAAACCCACATAATCGTGTTTGGCTGCAGCTTGAACAGCATAGTTCTCTGGAGAATATGTTTGAACGATAACCCTTCCCGCCTTAACTCCACGTCCAGCCCTACCAGCTACCTGACAAAGAAGCTGGAAGGTACGTTCACCAGCACGAAAATCAGGAAAGTTAAGTCCAGTATCAGCGTTGATTATTCCCGCCAGAGTTACCCAGGGCAAATCTAGCCCTTTGGCTACCATCTGTGTGCCAATGAGTATATCAGCCTTACGCTCACGAAAAGTCCTTAATAGTTCCTCATGCGCATATTTCTTCGTTATTACATCCCTATCCCAACGAAGCACTGTTGCCTGCGGGAAGAATCGCTTCACTTCATCTTCCACCCTCTGCGTGCCGATGCCAAGAAACCTGAGGCAAGAGTCTAAACAATTTGGACAATTTCGGGGAACTGGCAAAGCATAGTGGCAACGATGGCAGACTAACTTTCTCTCCGTCGAATGATAGGTAAGCGCTATTGAACAACGTGGACAGCGAAAAACAAACCCACAACGACGGCACCGGACAAAAGTAGCTGTGCCACGCCGGTTAAGGAAAAGGATTATTTGTTCTCCTTGAACCAAAGCTTCTTTCATCACACTTAGCAAAGAACGGCTAAACATGCTGGTATTTCCTGCTTTAAGTTCTTCCTTTAAGTCCACTATGTTTACTTCAGGAAGTGGTGAATAACCATGAGGAGTAATTCTTTCCTTCAGTTCCAATAGTTGATATTGTCCCAACTGTGCTCTGTGAAAGCTATCAACATCGGGGGTGGCACTGCCTAAGATAACGGTAGCACCGCTCAATTCTGCCAATTTAATAGCTACATCTCGAGCATGATAGCGAGGAGATTTATCTTCCTGCTTGTATGTCCATTCGTGCTCCTCATCAATAATGATAAGGCCAAGGTTAGGTTGAGGAGCAAATAGAGCGCTTCGAGGACCAATAACCACATCGCATTCTCCCTACCTTATTCGCTGCCATTCATCAAATTGCTCGCCTAAAGAAAGGGCACTATGCAACACCGCTACCCGACCTGGGAAACGGCTAGCAAAGCGTTCTACCGTCTGTGCGGTAAGGGCAATTTCAGGAATAAGGCAAATACCACGCTTGCCTTCAGCGACGACTTTAGCCAGAGCCCGCAGGTAAATCTCTGTCTTTCCACTCCCGGTAACTCCGAAAAGGAGAAAAACAGGTGATTCGCTCCGGTTATGTTCTATTACGCTCCAGGCAGCTTCCTGGGATGAGGTAAGAAGTGGCGGTGACATTGGCTTGATATCGAAACGCGACAATGGGTCACGCCTGACATTAACCAATTCCACAGAAAACAAGTGCCGTGATTCCAGAACCCTGACCGCTTTAAGCGAGCAACTGACTCGCTTCCTTACTTCGCTGATGGGAAGTGGCTCGGGATGCTCGGCCAGAAATTGTAACAATGCAACCTGCTTATAGGCTCTGGTTTTTTTTAGCCGAGCTATTTCAGCCGCAATATTGTCCTTACTGGCAATGAGCTTAATATAAGGAATTACCTTTGGTTTTACCCTCGCCTTTTGCAATTCTGAAAACCTGACTACCAGACCAAGATTAACAAGCCCGTCAGTGACTCGCCTGGCTTTACTTACGCCAAATTCTCGCTCCAATTCCTTGAGGCTTACCCTTCCCTTCTCTTCCACAAAGTGAAAGACATAAGCTTGGTCTGGAGTAAGCGATGGTAAACTACCTTGATCACCTGATAGACAGAGGTAAGTGGCGAGTTTGCGTTCAAAGCCTGGTGGCAGCATTAGAGCTATGGCATCAAATAAAGGGGAAAGATAATGCTTGCTTATCCATTGGGCAAGCTGGATTTGAGTGGGAGAAAGTAAAGGGTAACCAGTAATAACATCAACTATCTCCTTAACCACATCAACAGAAGGAGCCTCACTCAACCTCACAACAACGCCTTGAACAATTCGAGAACCAAAAGGAACCCAGATTGCCTGACCCACATCCACTTGTAAATGAGCCGGAATGTCATAACAAAAAGGAGAGTAGCTTGGACAGTTAACTGCTACATGAGCATAGCTCATTTAAGGTGCTTGAATTTTCTCTTGCCTCTCTTCCAATCGAGCCTGTTTAGCACTAAGTTTCCGTATGTAATAAAGCTTGGCGCGGCGCACCTTACCATGCTTGAGCACCTCCACACTTTGTATAAGCGGAGATTGCAAGGGAAAAGTACATTCTACTCCAACCCCATAACTTACTCGCCTCACCGTAAAATTGCCGCCATCAACACCTTTCCTCAGCTTGATTATTACTCCCTGAAATTGTTGAACTCGCTCCTTACCAGCGTCTATCACCCTTGATCTAACCTTCACCGTATCACCTGGGGAGAGTTCAGGGATATTTGAGTTTATTTCCGGCTTAACTAGCGATTTGACATCCATTTTTACTCCTCAGCAGATAAATTTGCTTGTTTAGCAAGATCAGGACGGCGCTTTAGAGTTCGCAAGATAGCCTGCTGCCGTCGCCATCGAGCAATCTCTCCATGGTTTCCAGAAAGCAAAACCGCAGGCACCGACCAACTTCGATATACTTCGGGCCTCGTATATTGAGGATATTCCAGAAGTCCGTTGCTATGAGAGTCACTGTGAAACGATAGCGGTGATCCCAGTACTCCTGGTATTAATCTAACTACAGCATCAACAACAACCATAGCAGCTAATTCCCCGCCACTGAGTACATAATCACCAATGCTAATTTCATCGGTAATCAGATGTTCCCTCACCCTTTCATCCACACCTTCATAATGACCACAAACTAGCATTATATTCTGATGTAAGGCTAACTCCCTGGCAACCTGTTGTGTGAAAAGCCTACCTTGGGGCGTAAGTAAAATAATTGGCAACCCACTGTAATCAACCTGTTTTTTTATTGATTCCACTGCTTCAAAAATTGGTTCGGGTTTGAGCACCATTCCCGGACCCCCCCCATAGGCATAATCATCCACGGTGCGATGTTTGTCATGTGTGTAGTCCCGAATATTATGAACTACAACTTCCACCAATCCACGCTCTCTAGCCCGCTTAATAATACTACAATCAAACGGCGATACAAACATCTCCGGGAAAAGGCACAATATATCAATTCTCATTTCCGCTGTTTTATCTTATCACACATTAATTCAACAGAACCATTTCTTTATTTTCAAGAGTCGTGTTTTCCCAGAACAACTTCAACAACTTGCATGCAAAAATCAAAAAATTAGCGAAAAAGATGAAAAAGGTATTGACAAAGTAATGGGGGGGAAATGTATAATGATTGTGGGAAATTGTGGGAGATTGTGTGGGATAGGCCAGGAGGAGGCTATTATGAATGCAGTTGAAGTAAAGCTATCCAACTCTGTGGAACCACCTAATTATACTTTTATAGAACAGAGAGTCCGACTTTTCTGCACCAAGCATCCCAAAATGAAGTTTACCCCCGAATGTCTTTTAAATGACCATGAAGGAGATAAACTTGAGCTAGATAAAGAGATCCAAGCCCTAGTAAATGATGGAATTCTCGAAAAGCAAATAAGCGCTGCCGGTACTGTTTGGTATTACCTGCTAAATTAACATGAAAGAAAGTCTCTTCTACGGTACATATCGGTATAAGGTTGACGAAAAGGGAAGGATGCCCCTGCCCAGAAAGTTCAGGGAGCAATTAAAGGATTCAAGAGGTGGCAAGCTGGCCAAGGGGGCAGATAAATGCATCGTCATTTACCCTTTAGGGGAATGGATAAAACAAGCAGATGAACTAGAAAAAGCAGTAAGGCCCCCAGACATACAAAGAAAATTAAGCCGCCTTTTCGGCGCCAGTATCTTCGACCTTGGCTTCGATGGGCAAGAAAGAATAGCACTCCCCGTAGAGCTACGCAACTACGCTGAAATCACCGATAGCGCTGTCGTTATCGGTGCTGGGAAATATGTAGAAATCTGGAATCCAGAACTTTGGGAAGAGCAAATGAAGGAATGGGAACAACTAGATACACTTTGGAACATGAAGGAGAGTAAGTGATAACCTTGGATATTCCTTTGCCTACTCATATCCCTGTCATGGTTAACCAAATAATAGCAGGACTTCAACCTCAGCCAGGGGGACATTTCATCGATTGCACCGTGGGGTTGGGAGGACATGCTTCAGCAATCCTAGAGAGGATTTTACCTGATGGGAAACTCCTCGGCATTGATGCTGACCCCGAGGCTATTCAGCTAACCAATGCCAAACTGGCACATTACAGTGAGGCGCTCATCCTGGTTAACGATAACTTCACTAATGTTTCGAATATTTGCCAGGAATATGACTTTCATCCCGTTGATGGTATTCTGTTTGACCTTGGTATTTCTTCCTGGCAACTGGATACCGCACAACGTGGCTTTAGTTTTCAACGCGAGGCGCCTCTGGACATGCGTTTCAACACTAACCAAGGGTTAACCGCAGATGATTTGGTTAATACCCTCTCTGAACAAGAATTAGGGCGGATTCTTCGAGAATATGGTGAAGAGCACCATAGTCGAAAAATAGCCCACTACATTGTCCAGAACCGCCCCATTCACACTACCTTGAAACTTGCTCGGGTAGTAAAGCAAGTTCTAGGTGGCAAGCATACCAGAATTCATCCTGCCACCAGGACTTTCATGGCACTTCGCATCGCTGTCAACGGTGAATTAGAGAACCTGGAGACAGCCCTTGGGCAAACCATCAACCTCCTTCGCCCTGGAGGTAGGTTAGCAGTCATCAGCTATCATTCCCTGGAAGACCGCATAGTCAAACGATTCATGCGCCAGGAATCCAGCACTGAGATACCTACCTTAAGGCTCATATCAAGGAAGGTCACTAGACCTACTTCGTTGGAGACAAAATCCAACCCACGCAGTCGCAGCGCTAAATTAAGGATAGCCGAGCGGCTCAGCTGATACAGGAAGAATCTCAAGAAAACAAAGGAGGTGAAAATGGCAAGAAGGAAGGTTATTTCAGCTATTGATGTCGGCACAACTAAAATAGCCACCATCATGGCTAACGCTAAAGCAGAAAATGACATCGAAATCCTAGGAATAGGAGTCGTCCCTTCCCACGGTTTACACAAAGGCATAGTAGTCAACATGGATGAAGCTAGGGAATCCATCGTCGCTTCAGTGAAAGAAGCTGAAAGAATTAGCGGCATACGCATAGATTCTGCCTATATCGGTGTTACTGGTAGACACATAAGCTGCCTGAACAATCAGGGGGTAGTATCCATTCCACGCTCTGACCGACTGGTGCGTCCTGAAGACCTCAAACGCGCATTATCGGTAGCCCGCAGCGTTTTCGTCCCTGAAGGGAAAAAATTGCTCCATGCTATCCCTCGTTATTATGCCCTGGATGGACAAGAGGGAGTAAAACAGCCTGTAGGCATGCATGGCACCAGGCTTGATGTGGAAACACATATCATCACTGCCTCAGCAACTGCAGTGCAAAACTTGGTTAAATGTGTCCGCAGTACCGGTATCGAGGTTGAAGACCTGATTCTAGAACCACTGGCTAGCAGTGAAGCTGTGTTAACACAAGAGGAAAAAGAAGCTGGCGTGATAATGGCTGACATCGGTGGAGGCACAACAGATATAGCAGTATTTAAGGGTGGCAATATCTATCACACCTCCATTATTCCAGTAGCTGGCTACCAAGTAACCAGTGATATATCAATTGGATTGGGCTTACCTTTCAGCATTGCTGAAAAAATGAAGAAGAGATATGGTAATGTAACCCCAGACCTGGAGATCAACCAAGAAGATCGGGTAGGCATCGAAAATGGTCATAGTGCCTCTTACCGTGACCTGTGCACTATCATCCGCTCCCGTATGGAAGAATTACTTCAACTCATCCTTCTGGAAATGCCTACCACTGATTATCGGTCACTAGCGCCATTCGGGCTTGTGCTCACCGGTGGAACTGCCAATTTAACCGGGCTTGAGGAATTAGGAAGTTCACTGCTGCGAATGCCCGTGCGCAAAGGACGCCCGGTAAATTCGGGAATCTATGGCATCTCTGATATTTTACATGATTCGGCCTACGCCACCACCCTTGGACTGATCCTGTGGCCGCTTAATGGAAAAGAGGGAGCTGCCTTCCGAGTGAAAAGGGCTGGAATCTTGGGTGGCTTCGTGAGCCTTATTAGAAGAATGTTCCGCAGCTAACAATGAATTAGAAAGGAGGTTAAAATGGCAAAACAAATTTATACTCCGTCACCAGCAAGAATTAAAGCTATAGGCATTGGTGGGGGTGGCTGTAATGCCATTACCCGCATGGTGCGTGAAGCAATAAAAGGGGTCGAGTTTATCGCCATGAACACCGATGGGCAGGCGTTGGCTCTAACTGAAGCGCCCGTCAGAATCCAACTAGGGGAGAAATTGACCCGAGGTTTAGGTGCCGGTGGCGACCACAAGATTGGAGCTAAAGCAGCGGAAGAAAGCCGTCAAATTATCGAAGAGCTTGTTGAAGGTACCGATATGGTATTTGTTGCCGCTGGAATGGGTGGTGGCACAGGAACTGGAGGCATACCTATGGTAGCTGAGATAGCCAAACAATCTGGCGCTCTGACCATCGGTGTGGTAACCAAACCCTTTAGTTTTGAAGGAGCACATCGCGCCCAAGTAGCTGAAGAAGGATTGATTGCCTTATCAGGCAAGGTCGATACGCTCATCATCGTTCCCAATGATCGCCTTCTCCAACTTTGCGATGCCAAGACAAGTGTTGATAGTGCTTTTACACTTGCGGATGACGCTCTTCGGTCAGGAGTAAAAGCTATCTCCGAAGTAGTCACCGTTCCAGGCCTAATCAACCTAGATTTTGCTGATATTAAATCAGTGATGAAAGACGCTGGTCCAGCCTGGATGTCCGTAGGAAAGGGTAGTGGACAAAATCGAGCTGCTGAAGCTGCTAAAGCTGCTTTAGCCAGTCCACTATTAGACGTATCCATAAGTGGGACCAGAGGCGTACTGTTTAACATCACAGGCGGTTCCAGTCTCACCCTCTTCGAGTGCAACGAGGCTGCCGCGGTGATTAGTCATGCAGTAGATCCTAGCGCCAACATAATCTTCGGTGTAGTATACGACCCCAAGATGGATAGTGAGGTACAAATCACCATTATCGCCACCGGGTTTACCAGCCAGTATGGTAAGGGGATAACTAACGCTGAGGAGCTTCGTCGTTTGATAACAAGCGGTAGCGAAACCCTCGATGTCCCTTCCTTCCTGCGTCGCACTCAGCGATTCCCTGTATCCTCTATAAGCACCACTACCAAAACAGCAAACATTTCCCACCAGTAAACCTCCCGCCTCATTTAGAAAATGGGGGTAGCGCTCGCTGCCCCCTTTTCTATTTCCAAATAAAAAGCTATAATTATAACCAAAAGCAAGGAGGTGGCATCTTCCTGAAAGCTGAAGGAATAGCACAATTAGCTACTGAAGTTGCATCGGAGAAGCAAGCAACAAATATTGTCACGCTGGATGTAAGGAAGATTTGTTCATTTACGGACTATTTTGTTATTTGTAGTGGAGATTCTGACCGCCATATTGAAGCTATATGGCAAGGCATTAACGAAACGATGAAAAACAAAGGGATTGTCCCTCACCACAAAGAAGGCACCCCTGATTCGGGTTGGATGCTTACTGACTTCGGCTCAGTAATTGTTCATATATTCACAGCAATAGAGCGAGATTACTATCAACTAGAAAGGGTTTGGGATAAAGCAATCCCGATAATCAGAATTCAATAATCTGGGGCAAAAATTTCTTTGGCTGAAAAAAAGAGGGCGACCTCACTTTCAGCACTCTCCAGCGAATCTGAGCCATGTATTAAGTTATGGCTAACATCCCCTCCAATGTCACCTCTAATAGTGCCTGGCGGAGCTTTTGCTGGGTCAGTTTCACCCATTGTTTGCCTTATCACCTTTACCGCGTTATCACCCTGTAAAACCATAGCAATGATAGGACCAGAGGTAATAAAATCAACCAACTCATCAAAAAATGGCTTATTTTTATGAACAGCATAGTGCCGCTGAGCCAATGCGTTATCCATACGAAGCATTTTCATCGCTACGATTTTGAGTCCCTTACTTTCAAGCCGAGAGATAATTTCCCCGGCTAATCCCCTTTCCATAGCATCAGGTTTAATGAGCACTAAGCTTCTTTCCATCTCGCTTAACCAGCAAATATCCGCAAATTGAGCCCCATAATTGCTTATTCTACAAAAGGTGAGTTACAATTCAAAATCCCTTGCTTTTAACGGAAAATATAATGGCACTGAGATACTCTGGGCATTCCACCTTCGAAATTACTTCTTTAACGGGAAAATTTATCTACATCGACCCTCGATTGAGGGAAATCCAACATGCCCTATTAAATTACAGGATATAACCAAGGTTGATTTGGTTTCAGTTATTCTAGAACCAGGCGGAACTTACGAGTTCATAACCAAATCCAAATAATGCTGACGGCACCATAAACAAACAACCTCATTCATTCCACTTCCATATAATGTGCTCGTCGTCTAAATGGTAAGTCAAATAGTTCTTGTCTATCAGCTTCTCAATCTCCGTTTTAACAAACTCAAGGGGAAAGTCAAGGGTATTCCATACTCGCCTTTGTAATTCAGCAACATATCTCTCCACTTCTAAAGGATTACCATCTATCCTTATCTTTCCCTGTTCCTCAATCACTTCCTGGTGCAATAATTGCCATACGAAATTTTGCGATATCACATTCCGCAATTTTTGAATTTCTCTGTCGGAGAGGTCACCGAGCAACAAGCCCATGATACACCGCTCGTAATACTTTTGAGTGAGTTCATTGACTACCTTGTTTAATGTCTCCGCCTTTATCCCTTCAGTTTGGCATACAGCCTGATTACAATCATAGCGTTCCCAATCATCAGTTAATATTCTAAGCCCAAGTTCTGCAGCCCTCTGTCTGACCTCTGTTCCAAAGAAGGGAGATAAAATATGGAACCCCCAGCTACCATCACCAAGGCTTTTGGCAAATTCTACACTCTGCCTCAAAGTATCTTCAGTTTCACCGGGAAGCCCAGCAATAAAAGAAGCAATGAAATCATACCCTGAATCTTGGCATAGCGTAATAGCCTCCCTTATTTTCGCTGGGGTAATTTTTTTATGAGCTAGATCCAAAATCTTCTGATTGCCACTCTCCACCCCAAAACACAGACCAAAGCATCCAGCTTGTTTCATCTTCTCCAGCAAAGGTTTATCTACTGAGTCCACCCGAGCATAAGCTCCCCATATAATATCTAGCTTCCGAGCAATGATTTCGTCACAGATGTCAGTGCAATGTTTATGGTTAACGGTGAAAAAGTCATCTTCGAAGGAAAGCAACCCAAACCCCAACTTTGTAAGGCTTTCTATTTCATCTACTACCAACTTCGGGGTACGGTATCTTAGCTTTTTACCAACCATTCGGTGTCCCACACAAAAAGAGCAGCCGAAAGGGCAGCCTCTGCTCGTCGATAAGCCACAACCCGCCTGCAATGCTTGATATCTAGACACCGGAAGCAAATGTCTTGCTGGAAACGGAAGCTCATCCAGATTCTGGATTAATGAACGCTCAGGAGTCAGCACCATTTCCGAATCTTTTCTAAAAGCTATCCCCTTAACTTGGTTTAAATCTCCATCCTTTGCAATGGTTTCCACCAGCTCCACTACCGTTTCATCTCCCTCCCTTATCACCACGATATCTATAGATGGCGATTCAAGTAGCGTCTCCTCCGCACTGAAGGTGACATGGGGACCTCCCACAACAATAATAAGGTTTGGAGATATCTCCTTACAAGTCTGGGCAATCCGACGAGCTGCAGGATAATTCAGTGTAACCGACGTTATTCCCACGATATCAGGCTTAAATTTTCTTAGCTTTCTCTCAAGGTTTTGGGGAGAGTACTTGGTGACCAGAAAATCTAAAACCTGTACTTCTACCCCTTCTCGCTCCAACACTGCCGCTATGGAAGGTATGCTCAAGGCAACATGAAGCCCTTCAGCTTCCGGGTAAGGAGGATTTATCAATAAAACACGCATTAACGCCCCAAATCCTATAACGACTCTACATAAATCGGCTAATTGTACGCCTTTATCCAAACTAAAATCAATAGTTTTATGCCACAAGGTGGAAAATATCTTTGACGAGGTTCTCCTCTGCATTTATACTATACTCAAGTATTATGGAATTGCGTTTTGGCCCTGCTGGGGTTCCCCTAAGTACTAAAGACCGCTCTACTGAGGGTGGTATTCGGCGTGTGGCCGAGCTGGGGCTTGGTTGCATGGAGCTGGAGTTTGTAAGAGGAGTAAAAATGGGAGAGTCTGTTGCTCGTAGCATAGAAAAGTCAGCCAAAGAGAAAGGAATAGCACTTAGCGCCCACGGACCTTACTTTATAAACCTGAATGCCAGGGAAGCCGAAAAAATAACCGCTAGCCAGGAAAGATTACTACACGCCGTTCGAATTGCCTCTTTATGTGGAGCAAGAACCGTAGTCTTTCACGCTGCCTTCTACATGAATGACCCGCCAGACAAAGTGTATTCCATGGTAAAGCAAAACCTGCAAGAAGTACTGAACAAGCTAAAACTTGAACAAAACAAAGTTTGGGTTAGACCTGAAGTTACCGGGAAAAATACTCAATTCGGGACTTTACCGGAGGTATTACGGCTAAGTAGTGAGACCGAAGGGGTTGCCCCATGTATTGATTTTGCTCACTGGCATGCTCGCACCAGAAGATTCAATTCATATGGTGAATTTGCCAGCATACTAGAACAAACAGAGAATAAATTAGGAAGGGTAGCTCTGGATAATATGCATATACATGTTTCAGGAATAGCCTACGGAGAGAAAGGCGAAATCAAACATCTGAATTTGAAGGAATCGGATTTTGATTATGTTAGCTTGGCTAAAGCTTTGAAAGATTTTAATGTTAAAGGATTGGTTATCAATGAGAGCCCTAACCTGGAAGAAGATGCCCTATTGCTCCAAGAAACCTATAACTCTCTTGGTTAACTCAACTTCGTGCTCACAATGGATATAAAAGGGCTAATTTTTACATTTATGCCATAGTTGATATAATAAACATAAGATTATGAAAGCTAAATGGTGGCAAAGTGGTTTCTTTTACATACTGCTTCTAGTGGTAGTAATTAGCCTTATGTTTGTCGTTGTACCGAGGGTGCAACAAGGTCCCGAAGAGGTAGAGCTACCTGTGTTTATAAGCTACGCCAAGGAAGGGCAAATTGATACCATCAGGCAGGATGGAGGCACCCTCATTGGTATCAAAGATGACAAGCAAGCATACACAACTGCCTTCCAGGGCAGTACCCTTGAGCTGTCTAATTATCTCAAAGGAGCCGGAGTAGAGGTTCCCATCGACGTCAAACCCACCGGCACTAACTGGGGGACGATAGCATTAACGGTGATATTACCTATGGCATTGATTGGGGTATTGTTCTATTTCTTTTTCCGCTCAGCCCGAGGAGCAAGCATGCAGGCATTCAATTTCAGTAAGAGCCGTGCTCGATTAAGTTCTCCTGCCAACCCCAGAGTGACCTTTGCCGATGTCGCCGGAATTGAGGAGGCAAAAGAGGAGGTTCAGGAAGTAGTGGAGTTTCTCAAGACGCCTGAGAAATTCCGCGCCTTAGGTGCTCGTGTACCCAGGGGCGTTCTCCTGGTAGGTCCGCCAGGAACTGGTAAGACCTTGTTAGCCAAAGCCATAGCCGGGGAAGCAAAAGCGCCTTTCTATTCCATCAGTGGCAGTGAGTTTGTGGAAATGTTCGTGGGTGTCGGTGCCGCTAGAGTTAGAGACCTATTTGAACAAGCAAAACGCACTACGCCAAGCCTTATCTTCATAGATGAGATTGATGCCGTCGGCCGCCACCGCGGCGCTGGAGTAGGCGGCGGTCACGATGAAAGAGAGCAGACCTTAAATCAAATTCTCGCCGAGATGGATGGCTTTGATACTAATACCAATGTTATCGTCATGGCTGCCACCAACCGTCCCGATATACTTGACCCCGCTTTGCTACGCCCGGGACGCTTTGACCGTCACATTGTTATTGATACCCCGGATATAAAAGGGCGTAAAGCTATCCTGGAAGTGCATGCCAAAGGCAAGTCATTAGCACCAGGGATTGACCTTGAAATAATAGCCAAACAAACCCCTGGCTTTAGCGGTGCTGACTTAGCTAATCTGCTTAATGAAGCTGCTATCTTAGCAGCCAGACACAACCGCAAAGATATCAGCATGAAGGAGCTTGAGGATTCCGCCGACAGGGTTATCGCCGGTCCGGAAAGAAAAAGCCGCGTAATTACCCAAAATGAAAAGAAAACCATTGCATATCACGAAAGCGGACATGCGTTGGTAGCCAAGATGTTGCCCAATGCTGACCCGGTGCATAAAGTCTCCATCATCGCTCGAGGGATGATGGGAGGCTGGACACGCTTCCTGCCCACTGAGGAGCACCATCTCTGGACTAAACCTCAACTCGAAGATAGGTTAGCAGTTAGCTTAGGTGGGCGAACTGCTGAAGAAATCGCCCTCGGTGAGATAAGCACAGGAGCACAAAATGACCTGGAACAAGCAACTAAATTAGCCCGCAAAATGGTTACTGAATACGGGATGAGCGATAAACTAGGACCACGAACTTTAGGACAAAAGCCCGAATATGTTTTCCTGGGTCGCGAGATTACCGAGCAAAGAGACTATGGCGATAAGATAGCTGACGAAATAGATGAAGAGGTACACAATCTTATTCAGCGTGCTTACTCCACTGCTAAGAAAATCCTGACCGCTCATAAAGCAAAACTAAAGGAAATAGCAACCCTTCTCATCGAACGAGAAACCTTGGAAGAACCTGACCTGGATAAGCTATTTGAAGGGCTATTGCCAAAACCCACCGCCAGCTAGGTTTTTCATCCTTTCCTTTGCACAACGTAATGAGCCAAATCAACCAGATGTGAGCGAAGAAACTTATCAGGCAAAATTTCCAATGCTTGGCAAGCTTGAATGGAAAAATTGCGAGCGATATCAAGACAGTCTTGAATAACCGTTGCTTGGCAAATCTTGCCTCTAGCCAATTCTATATCTTCAGCAATTTTACTTCTTAAAGTTTTCTTTACCGTATCATCATCAGGATAGCGCTCCAGAAAGATTATGGTTGGTAAAGTCAGTACTCCTTGACTTAAGTCAGAGCCCGGAGGCTTACCCAGCTTCGCCTCATCACCAATAAAGTCCAGAATATCATCCACAACCTGAAAAGCCATGCCCAAATTATAGCCATAATCACCTAAAGCTTGAATTGCCTCCCGGGGAGAATTAGCCAAAATCGCTCCTGCCTCTGCCGCCGCTGAAAAAAGAGCAGCAGTCTTAGCTGCAATCCAACGATAATAATCATCCCTACTCTGTTTCTTATCAAAGGAAAGCCCCTTTTGTCTTAACTCACCTGAAGAAATGACCATAACAGTGTTACTGAAAAGCTTCATAACCTTAATATTTTCCGTTCTTGCCGTTAATTCAGCACATTTACCTAACAGATAATCTCCCACCAATACCGCACTTGTATCACCCCATAATTTGTTCAGTGTTACTTTACCACGTCGCTGTGGCGAATTATCCACAACATCATCATGAACCAACGTAGCGGTGTGTAGCAGCTCTATTGCCGTGGCTACGGGAAGCAAAAGTCCCAAATCGTAGTTATAAAACTTCCCGCTAAACAAAGTAAGGGCAGGACGAATCCTCTTGCCACTGGTTTTGACTATATAGTTCAGTAGTTCCTTTAGAATCGGTATATTAACATCGGCCACTGCGACTAAACTCTCCTCCACCTTCTGCAGGTCATCCCGGATAGGTTCATAAATGCTATCAAGCTCCATTTATCTCACCAGTTACATATTGAGCCAAGTTGACTACTTTCCCGGTCAGCAACATCCTCATCCAACTTGCTAAATAGTGGCTGTGGTTGGCACAGTTTTTGTCCCTCCGCTGGCAACTGAAATCTCCAACCGTTATCAATGAGGCTTCCTTCAAAACCAAGAAGAGAGTGAAGCTTCTCAGAACTGAAGGGGAGAAAGGGATAAAGAGCAGTTTTCAACGCTGATAGACTCGATATTGCAGCATAAATAGACCTGGCTGAAGCCTGGCGGTTCTCCTTAATCGTTCTCCACGGGGCTTGGTCGTCGAGATAACGATTTGTCTCCTGCGCCAAAGACATAGCCTCTTTAATCGCCGCCTTGAATTTACAGTGGTAAAGCAACTTATCTACCTCATTGAGCATTATCTCCATTTTATGAAACAATGCCTCGCTCTGTGAGTCAAGTTCACCTGGCGAGGGCACCGCTCCATTAAAATTGCGATAAGCGAAGCTGAGAACACGATGAACCAGATTACCATAGGTAGCTACCAGTTCATTATTATTTCGCCGAACGAACTCACGCCAGGAAAAATCACTATCCGCGGTATCCGGCATATTCACTGATAAAATATACCGCAATGAGTCAGGGTCATACCGCTCCAGATAATCAGGAAGCCAAACCGCCCAGTTACGGCTGGTAGAAAGTCGTTTGCCTTCTATAGTCAAAAATTCGTTAGCGGGAACATCATAAGGTAGATTTAACCCACCATAGCCCATCAGCATCGCTGGCCACACGATGGTATGAAAAAAGATGTTATCTTTACCTACAAAATAAAAGCTTTTTGCGTCTCCCTCCCAGAAACACTTCCATGCTTGCTCATCATGGTGTAGTTTTGCCCATTCTTTACTTGCTGACAAATAGCCAATAACTGCCTCAAACCAGACATAGATTCGCTTTTCCTCGAATCCTGATTGTGGCACGCTTACTCCCCAATTTATGTCGCGAGTTATTGCCCTATCCCTTAACCCTTCATTTAAAAATTTCCATGTAGTGCCAGCCACATTTTTCCGCCAGTGAGACTGAGTTGCTACCCATTCCTTTAACCTATCCTGAAAAGCGCTGAGGCGTAGAAAGAAATGCTCCGAAGATTCGAACCGCGGTGAACTGCCACAAAGAACACAATGTAAATCCTTGAGCTCGGATGGATTTAACGGCCGTCCACAATGGTCACACTCATCCCCCCTTGCCTCAGAAAAACCACAGTAAGGACACACCCCTTCCAGATAGCGGTCAGGAAGAAAACGTCGACACTCAGGGCAGTAAGCCTGGAGTGCTCTATCCTTATAAAGATAACCCTTATTGAGCAGGGTCAGGAAAATATCATGCACAACTTGAGCGTGGTTTTGAGTGCCTGTGGTAGTAAATAAATCAAAAGAAATGCCCAACTTTTGCCAGCAATCCAGGAATTGTTGGTGATATTGGGACACTATCTCTTGTGGAGACCTGGATTCCTGGCCAGCGCGAATTAAAATTGGCGTTCCATGCTGGTCACTACCCGAGACCATCAGCACCTCGTTGCCCTTAAGACGATGATAACGAGCAAAGATATCCGCAGGCAAGTAGGCTCCGGCAATATGCCCAAGATGCAAAGGACCATTAGCATAAGGCCAGGCTACACCGATGAGAATACGCTCTTTCAAAATTTCCCCAAAGGAAATACTCTATCATACCTTCCATCTCTAGAAAAGTAACACCCCGAGTCAAGTGGGCAGGATTTCCTCATTTAATATTGTCAATGGGGCAAATACTTTACTAGCATATGGGATATAAGCTAAACTTACTCAGTAAACATTGAAAAGATTAAGAAAAGTCTTTTCTGATTCATAACTCTATGTGGGAGAATGTAGTACAAATACTCGGCACTGTAACCGCACCCACCTTGTTATGGATGGCTGTTATATTCCTGCTTGCTATGCTCACCGAAATGGGTGTGCCGACATTCCCAATTATAGAAGGCTTATTAGTTTTTGCCGGATTCCAAATCGTCCACGGCGTTTATAGTGTAGCACCGCTCTTGGTCCTGGCACCTACTGGACGCTTATGTGGCTCCATATCAACCTATTGGCTTTCACACTCCTTTGGAGACAAGCTTGTGAATAAATTTGGCAAGCGTATCCGAATCACGAGAGAGCGCCTGGAAAAGACGAAGCAAAAAATGTCACGGGTTGCCCTGCCCAGCATCATTATCGCTAGACTTACACCGGGGCTTGGCGTTCTTGCTTCAGTTACTTACGGTACAACACGCATTCGTTTCCGATACTTCTTCAGAGGTGTGCTTATCCAACTGCTAATCTGGGAGGGGATTTACCTTGCTCTAGGAGCTTTTGGGGGTGGCCTATCAAAGCTCCTTGCTCCAGAATTTCGTCCTCTCTTCATCAGTGCCCTAATAATAACAGTAGTTACCATAGGAGCAGCAGTATGGTATTTCTTTTTCCGCGAAACCAGGAAAGAGCAACCGGAAGAAACACCTACTCCTGATGAAAACAAAAATTAGCGTGCTTTATGTCAACATAGTGAGTGTTAACTCTAGAGCAAATATGGAGCTGATGGGATTCGAACCCACTACCTCCTCAATGCCATTGAGGCGCTCTCCCAATTGAGCTACAGCCCCACGGCTAATTTAGCACAATGCTATAGTAGATTCAAGCGATAAAGATAATGCCGGATAAAGATTATCAACTTAAAGTACTCATCAGCAGAGAAGAAATAAAGAACACCGTAGCCAGACTAGCTAAGGAGATAAAAGAAGATTACCATGACACGCAACCCCTGCTTATCAGCGTCCTCAAAGGCTCTTTTGTGTTTATGGCTGACCTTATTCGCCAACTGGACTTGCCAGTGGAAATCGATTTCATCAAGCTCTCCAGCTATGGCGCTGGCATGAAGAGTTCAGGTGAAGTCAAGGTAGTTCAAGAACTCAAAACACCGATAAAAGGCAGAGATGTTCTGGTGATTGAGGATATTGTGGATACCGGGCTTACCATCTCCTTCTTGCTCAATTATCTGAGAAAGAAAAAGCCTGCTTCCTTAAAGCTCTGTGCCCTAACCGATAAGCCATCCCGCCATAAGGCTCCAGTATCTATTGACTATCTAGGTTTCACCTTGCCTGGTAAATTTATTGTTGGTTATGGGCTTGACCTCCATGAGAAATTCCGTAACTTACCAGATATATGTGTTTTAGAGAACGATGAATCTAGCTGAACTTATCTCCGTAGCCAGAGGAGATTCTCTACCAGACTTGCTGCTAAAGAACGCCCGCATCATAAACACCTTCATCGGTGAAATAGAGCGAGGTAATGTAGCCATTTGTGGTGATAGGATTGCTGGCATAGGAGATTATAAACTGGCAAAGGAAATCATTGACCTGGAAGGCAAATACTTATCTCCAGGGCTAATCGATGGGCATATCCACATTGAGAGCTCCATGCTTCATCCCGCTCGATACGCTCAAGCGGTAGTCCCTAGAGGAATTTTAGCTTCAGTTACCGACCTCCATGAACTCGCCAATGTGTGCGGCATCCAAGGCATAAAATTCGTCACTGATTGGGCACAAAACTTGCCAATGGACATATTCTTCATGGCTCCTTCCTGCGTGCCATCAACTTCTCTTGAGACATCAGGTGCCAGAATAAGTGTCGCAGAAATAAAACAAATCCTCGCTCTCCAAAATGCTATCGGATTGGGAGAAATGATGAATTTCCCTGGCGTTATAAGTGGTGATAACGAAATATTATGTAAAATTAGTGCTGCCCAGGGAAGAATAATTGATGGTCATGCCCCGGGAGTCAGCGGAAAAAAGCTCAATGCCTATAAGGCAGCAGGAATTTTATCCGACCATGAATGCACTACGAGTGAAGAAGGGAAAGAAAAACTAAAACGAGGAATGTATCTCATGATTAGAGAAGGTTCCTCAGAGAAGAACCTCGATACCCTCTTGCCACTAATTAATGACAACACTTATAAAAGATGTTTTTTTGTAGTGGATGACCGCAGTTGCTCCGACTTGCTCCGAGAAGGTGACATCGACGCCGTGGTGAGGAAAGCCATCAACCAGGGGATGGAGCCAATCCGAGCCTTGCAATTGGCTACCATAAACACCGCGGAGTATTTCCAACTTGGTGACTGCGGAGCCATTGCCCCAGGCTACTTGGCTAATCTTATCACCATCACGGAACTTCTCACGTTAAACATAGATATGGTGTTCTACAAAGGCAAGCTGGTGGCTAAACAGGGTAAATGTTTATTCCCCATACCACAGATCATACCTGAATTGACAAATACAGTGCATATCAAGAAACCGCTTACCATTGAGCAATTTAAACTCACTGTCAACAATGAAACTCAGCCAGTTATCGAAATCATCCCAGGGCAAATAATTACCAGAAAAAGGTTGGAAAAGGTGAAGATTGAGCAAGGGGTAGTGGCGCCCGACATTGAAAATGATATCCTGAAGCTTGTAGTGGTGGAAAGACACAAAGCTAGCGGAAATGTTGGTGTGGGATTAGTCAAAGGCTTTGGCATGAAAAATGGAGCTTTAGCCTCATCAATAGCCCATGATTCTCATAATATAATAGCAGTAGGCACCAATGATGCTGACATCCTTGCTGCAATCAAGGAGATAGAGAATTTACAGGGTGGACTTGTCGTCTGCACCGCGGGAGAGACCATAGCTTCCTTACCACTGCCTATCGCTGGACTGCTCTCCTCCGAGCCTTTGGAAACAGTGGTAGCTCAATTTGAACAAGTAGAAAAAGCTGCTGCCAGTTTAGGCAATTTGCCTCCCGCACCCTTTTCCATCCTTTCTTTCCTGGCCTTACCGGTAATTCCTGAACTGAGGTTGACCGATTTGGGATTGGTAGATGTCACGGCGTTTAAGTTGATAGAGTAGCCTTACTTCTCCCGTGTTGCCCATAATGGAGAAGCGTCAAAAGGCTCACCACTCAACTTGGTTTGCAAAGTCTGCTCAAGCTTCTCTATGGGTACCCTGATTTGTGCCAGGCTATCTCTATCCCTGATGGTGACCTGGTGGTCTTCCAGAGACTCAAAATCTATGGTGACACAGAACAGCGTGCCAGTTTCATCCTGGCGTCGATACCTTCGCCCTATACTTTGAGTATCATCATAATAGGTCATGAAGCTAGAACGTAGTTGTCCATAAATCTCCTTGGCTAAAGGAGTTAGCTTTTCATTCCTGCTCAAGGGTAGCACAGCTACTTTTATGGGAGCTAAAGAAGGATGGAGAGACAAAACTACCCTTTTTTCACCTTCCACTACTTCTTCACGGTAGGAATCGATGAGGAAGGCTAAAAAGGAGCGTTCAACACCAGCAGAAGGCTCAATAATGTAAGGAACATAGCGCTGCCCACTTTCATTATCATAATAGCTGAGGTCCTTGCCGCTAAACTTAGCATGCTGAGTTAGATCATAATTTCCTCGGTTAGCAATGCCCTCAAGTTCTGCCCATCCCATAGGAAACAGATACTCGATGTCGTAGCAGTCCTTAGCATAATGGGCTAACTCCTCTTTGCTATGCTGCCGTAAACGGAGGTTTTCTTTTTTGATGCCAAGGCCGATATACCAGTTAAATCGTTCCTTTACCCAATAATCGAACCAATGTTTGTCATCCCCGGGTTTGACGAAGTATTCCACTTCCATATGTTCAAACTCTCTAGTTCTGAAAACAAAATTACCCGGTGTAATTTCATTGCGAAAGGATTTACCAATCTGGGCAATGCCTAGAGGTAATTTTTTCCTCGAAATAGCAACAACATTCTCAAAATTGACAAACATCCCCTGAGCAGTCTCAGGACGGAGATAAATAGTGCTTGCCTCATCCTCAACGGGACCCATGAAGGTCTTGAACATCAGATTAAACATACGGGGCTCAGTTAACTTACCTCCACATTTGGGGCACTTTTCATCCCTTAGTTCTTCAGCTCGCCACCTCAGGTGGCAGGACTTACACTCCACCATAGAATCAGCAAATCTATCAACATGACCACTAGCTGTCCATACTCGGGGATGCATCAGGATGCTGGTGTCTAGCCCTGTTACATCGTCTCGCTCTTGAACTATAGTCTTCCACCAAGCATCCTTAATGTTTCGCTTAAGCTCCACTCCAAAGGGTCCGTAATCCCAGCAGCTAGCCAGCCCACCGTAGATTTCACTGCTGGGAAAAACAAAGCCCCTCCGCTTGCACAAAGAAACAATCGTCTCCATACTCACGTTGTTAGTCATTTCACTTCTGAATTATGTAGCTTACCAATTTTGCTCACAATCGTCAAAGGATGCAAGCTGTGTTACGAAGATTAACAAATGCAAAGACTTTCCTCCACTCATTGCATGGTATAATATAATAGTAGCAATGACATTGGTGGACATAGCACTTTGCATAAATTATTAATTAAGGGGGCTACTAGATAGCAAGGTTATGGAAAAGCTAAAGTCGTTTTTTGAGCCTGAGAGTATAGCCCTGGTAGGGGCTACAGATAGGGAAGGGACAGTAGGGAAAATAATTCTAGAAAATCTATTGCTGGCCAAGGATAAGCGTAAAATATATCCCGTAAATCCCAATCGAGAAAAAGTACTCAATATGGAATGTTATCCTAACATAGGTTCATTACCTGAACCGCCCAGTCTTGCTGTCATTGTTACACCCGCTGAAGGCGTTCCTGATTTGGTCAAAGAAAGTGGCAAAGCTGGTGTTAAAGCTATCATCATCATTTCCGCTGGTTTTAAAGAAATAGGAGCCGAGGGAAAAGCGCGTGAAGATAAAATAGCAGATATAGCCAGCAAATATAATATTAGGGTAATGGGACCTAATTGCATGGGTGTAATTAGACCTAGTGCTAATTTGAATACAACATTCACTACCAGGATGCCTAAACCTGGATATGTGGCTTTCTTGTCACAAAGCGGCGCACTAGGCTCTGCTGTCCTCGATTGGGCCATCAGTAAAGGTATTGGCTTTAGTGCCTTTGTTTCGCTGGGGTCTATGCTGGATATCAATTTCGGTGACTTAATAGATTACTTTGGTGAGGATCCTGAGACCAGAAGCATAATTATATACTTAGAATCCATAGGAAACGCTAAGAAATTTATGAGCGCTGCTCGGGGTTTCGCTAGAACAAAGCCCATAATCGTACTAAAACCGGGAAAGTTCGAAGAAAGCGCAAAGGCAGCCCAGTCTCACACAGGAGCTATGGTACGGGATGATTCGTATTATGATGCTATTTTTCGTAGAGCTGGTGTCGTGAGAGTAGAAGAGATTGCGGACCTTTTCAACTGCGCTTCTATATTGAACACCGCTCCACTGCCTAAAGGACCAAATTTAGCTATAATAACCAATGCTGGTGGCCCAGCAGTGCTAGCCACGGATACACTGATAAGCAGAGGCGGCAAGCTAGCTCAGCTCAGCGAAGGAACGCTTACCAACTTGAATGGGTTCTTACCTCCCAACTGGAGTAAATCTAATCCTATTGACATTCTTGGAGATTCAGATTCCCAAAGATATGCGAAGACTATCGAGGTTATCGTTAAAGACCCTGGAGTTGATGGCGTCCTAGCTATATACACGCCACAAGGTGGAGCCGAACCCATTGAGATAGCAAAGGCTATTACCAATTATGCTAAAAGTAATAAGCCTATTCTGACTACTTGGATGGGTGATGAAGTAGTAGCTAATGCAAGACAGTTATTCTACCAGAGCAAAATCCCCACTTATGAGTTCCCTGAAGGAGCAATTAAAACATATTTATATATGTATCAGTATGCTCGTAATCTAGAGTCATTATATGAAACCCCTGAAGAACTACCACTTGACATGGGAGCTTCTAAAAACTATCTAAAAATACTCATCCGCAAGGCAGTGAGGGCGGGGAGAACGGTTTTGACTGAGGAAACCTCAAAAAAGTTCCTGGCAACATATGGAATCTCAGCGACAACTGCATATGTAGCTAAAGATGCCAAAAATGCTGCTCGGATAGCATCACAGGGTGGTTATCCAGTGGTTATGAAAATATCCTCTCCCGACATAGTCCATAAATCAGACGTCGGAGGAGTCATGCTAAATATTTCTTCCGCTGACGAAGTAAGAAAGGCATTCAATGAAATAGTGGAAAATGCTAGGAAGTTCAAACCTGATGCTGAGGTCGAAGGGGTTAGCGTGCAGAAGATGATCACAAATTATGATTATGAACTTATTATTGGGAGCAAAAAGGACTCAATTTTTGGTCCCGTAATAATGTTTGGCCTTGGAGGGATAGAGGCAGAGTTCTTTAAAGATATTGCGGTAGGATTACCACCTTTAAATCAGGTATTAGCTACAAGACTGTTAGAACAGACCAAGATTTATAAGATGCTATCCCAGGGATTCAGAACCAGACCGCCTATTAACTTGCGACTGTTGGAGGAAACCTTAGTAAAGTTCTCAAACTTGCTCATCGATTTTCCAGAGATAGCAGAAATTGATATTAATCCATTAATTGTGACTAGTAATGCTGCTATTGCTCTAGATGCAAGGATAATTCTTGATGAAGAAGCAATACAAAAAGGAATACATGAATATGGCCATTTGATAATATCTCCCTATCCAACTAGATATGTCCAGCCCTGGAGATGTAAGGATGGAAGAGTTGTATTATTAAGACCCATCAGGCCTGAGGATGAATTACTCGAAAGGGAGCTTATAGCAGGCCTATCAGAAGAATCTATGAGGTCTAGATTTTTCTACTTAATTAAATACATAACGCATGACATGCTCACCAGGTTCTGCAACATTGACTATGACCGGGAGATGGCTATCACAGCTGAGTATACCTCGAACGGTAAGAGGAGGAACGTGGGAGTTGGAAGACTGATAATTCAACCTGGCGGTGAAACAGGTGAATTTGCTGTTTTAGTTGCTGACGATTTTCAAGGTAATGGTTTGGGACTAAAACTCTCTGATATGCTGATAGGCATAGCTCATGAGAAAGAGCTCAAAAGTATCTATGGAATAGTGTTAAAGGATAATACGGCAATGTTAGGATTAGCAAAAAGGCTTGGGTTCGTGACACAGACTTATTCCCCAGACGAAATCAAAATAGTCTTGGAGCTCTAGCAACGGTAGAATGCACCATAGGGAAACTGAAACTAAAATGTTACCAAATTGGTTGATAACTACGGGCTTTACCATTCGACTTAGTTAGTTAATTTTACTTTCATTTTACCGGAGCGACCTAAACGCGAGGAAAGATGCAGCGTTTATAAAACAGAGCAATTTAAGGAGGGCAAAACTATGTCCAGGAAAAGTTTCGGAGAGCTTTTAATTAACCTGGCTAAGTACAACTCAAGGGGCATAGCCATCACTTATGGGGACAGAAGAATCACCTGGAAGGAGCTAAACATCAGGGTAAACAGATTTGCCAATGCACTCACAGATCACGGCATAAAAAAAGATGATCATGTTATCATCATGTTTCACGATTGTCCTGAGTTTATAGAATCAAATTATGCGCTCCAAAAGATTGGTGCCATACCAATTCCAATGAACTTTAGGTTTGTAGCAAGGGAAATCGAATATCAAACAAATCAATCCGACTCCGTTATGTTTATATTTGAGGACTTATTCCTGGAAGAGATAAATAATGCTCGACCTAATTTAAAAAAAGTTAAAAATTATATTTGCCTTGCGCACAAAGGAAAAACGATTCCCAAAGATATGTTAAATTATGAAGAGTTGATTTCTAAATACCCTTCAATTGAGCCATCTGTGTATACCACCGAAAACGATATTTGTACCATTTCTTATACCGGGGGAACCACTGGGTTACCTAAGGGGGTTGTACTAACTTACCACAATTTTTGGAATCTGACAGATGCTATGATGGGGGATCTGCTAAGTCGATTGATAGCAGATCCAAAGGTGAATATCGGCGATATGCTCAATAAATTATCACCGCTCCCGGGGCTTGGGTGGGTTATTGCTAAACTTATTAGTAATTTTGCTACGCGTCCGCTCACTGTAAGATTAATACCGCGCTTATTACCGCGCTTGTTTGGCACCCCAATTGCACCCATGCTAAATAGAATAACCGGTGGTTTCTCAATGTTCCTAAATATGCCCTTATTCCACATGGCAAATTATCAAGTATTAATGCTCGGACCTATGTCTGGGATGATGAGATATATACTGCGTACTAGCATCAGCTTTGATCCAAAAGAAGCGCTTGAGACCATCGAAAGGGAAAAACCCCTGATGGCAATGCTCGTCCCTACTCAATGGAAAAAAGTATTGGATTTCCCAGAGATAGGCAAATATGATAAAACCTCCTTTTTGATAGCTTTTACAGGAACCGGGGTCAATCCAGCCAAACAGAAGAAAAGAATTCTTGAAGAGTTTCCAAACTCTGTGGTTGTCGATGTCTTTGGACAAACAGAAATGACACCTGATACCTCGATAAGAATAGATTCCACTGTGGGTGGTCTACGAGATAGAGCTGTTGGTAAGCCTATATCCGGGGTTGAAATGCGCATTGTAAATGAGAATGGCGAAGATGTTTCACCAGGTGAGGCAGGAGAAATACTCTATCGCAGTGGTACGGTAATGAAGGAGTATTACGAGGATAGTGAAAAGACCGCTGAAGTAATGGAAGAAGGATGGTTCCACTCCGGTGACATCTGCTACCGTGATAAGGAGGGAGAGCTTATCATAGTTGATAGGAAGAAAGAGACCATCTCAACTGGTGGAGAGAAGGTCTACCCGTATGAGGTGGAGGAGATACTAGAATCACACCCAAAGGTAAAACATGCGTGTGTCATAGGTGCTCCTGACGAGACCTGGGGGCAGACTGTTCGTGCTGTGGTAGAATTGCAAGGGGGAGAAGAAGCGACTCAAGAAGAGATAATAAATTGGTGCCGGGACAAGATGACCGGCTTTAAGAGACCTAAATCAGTTATATTTACCGATTCCTTGCCTTTAAATCCTGTAGGGAAGGTCATGAGGAGTCAGGTGAAAGAAAAATATGGTAAGCCTTAAAAGATAGCTAAAATGAAAGGAAAAGGTCTTATAGCTGTATTAAAGGCCTTCCAGAATTATTGTTAATAGAGCACTGTAAAAATCAAGGGCTATATATGGATACTAAGATTCCAAATATGGTAAACTCTCAGCTAAATTCCCCGCCGTCAGAATAACGCTATAGCTGAAGACGAGGAAAAAGACAAAAGGAGGTGTTATATGGATTTCGACTTTACTGAGGAGCAGCGGATGTTCAGGGATGGTCTGCGAGACTTTATGCAACGGGAATATGCCCCCATAGTTGATAAACGGGACAGAGAAGGACCATTTACCAGAGAAGAGGAAATAGAGATAAATAAGAAGTTCCAAACGCTAGGAATCGGGCTTGACCCAGAAAGCATAAAGGCATTGCTAGACCCGGTATTATTCGCAATAATATCAGAAGAGGTGTCGAAGGTATGGCCAAGTTTATTACCCCTTTCTGGCATGGGTGCCATTCCGGCACTTTTTATCCCGCTAGCCTCTGATGATATGAAAGGCAGGTTGCTTCCCAGGCTTGAAAGTGGAGAGTTCGTGGGAGCCTTTGCTGAGACCGAGCCAGAGGCAGGATGTGATACCCGAGACATTCAAACCACCGCCAAGCTCGACGGAGACTATTATATCGTTAACGGCACAAAAACCTGGATAAGCAATGCCGTAACTTGCGATACCGCATTTGTGGGCGTAAAAGATCCCCAAACAGGAGCACAGACCTTCCTCCTGATAGAGAAAGAGATTTCCCCATGGGAGACAAGCCCGCTACACAAGATAGGGTGGAATGCCTCAGACACCGGGGAGATGTTCTTTGATAACTGTAAAGTCCCCAAAGAAAATGAGACGGGTGCCATAATGAAAAGTGCTTTTGAAAAAGGCCAGGCTTTACCAGTTTCAGGGGGATTTGCGAAATTGCTTACCACATTGTCACCAACCAGTGCATTGCTCACGTTGCCCAGAGCGGGAATGGCACTGATGTCGGTGGGGATAGCACAAGCAGCTTTCGAAGCTTCGGTAAACTATGCCAAGGAAAGAGTTACATTTGGGAAACCTATCGGCAGACACCAGCTTATCCAGAATATGCTCTATGAAATGAACCTTTTAATCGAGACATCAAGACTTTTGGGGTATAAAGCTGTAGATGCAATTAACAAAGGAGACCCGGATGCCAGGAGACTTTCAGCAATGTCTAAAGTATATGCTGGTGAATCTGCGGTGAAGGTAACTTACCATGCGATACAAATTCACGGTGCGAATGGACTTTCCCAGGAATTGCCCCTAGAGAGATACTTCAGGGATGCCAGAATGATGGTAGTTCCCGATGGCACAAGCGAGATGATGAAGTTAATAAGTGGTTACTCCATCCTGGGCAAGGGATTTTCAGCATACGCTTAAAGAACCTGAAGTGTGATACCCTTTTCTTCGGAGAATAAAAACAAGGGGAGTAGTTCCAGTCCGTGGTAACCACGCACGGGTGGATTTTATCAATCATAGAAGGCCTGAATTCTATGGCATGATTGGAAAGTCATAGAAATTCTCCGTAGAATCGTAATTAGAGTGATAACCAGGAAAGTAAAATTTCCCTGCGGTGGGCTTTTCCTAGAGGGGATACTAGGCATACCTGAAGGCATAGAGCCTTTCCCCGCAGTGATAATCTGTCATCCTCACCCACTCTTCGGCGGCAGTATGGATAATAACGTGGTAGTCAGCGTCTTTGAAGCGCTCGGACGAAAATCGCTCATCCCCCTCAGGTTTAACTTCCGTGGCGTAGGTGAAAGCCAAGGCAAGTTTAGCCACGGAATTGGCGAACGAGAGGATGTCAGGGCAGCGATCTCCTTTGTGACTTCCGTGAAGGAAATAGACTCACAAAGGATTGGACTCGTTGGCTATTCAGCTGGTGCTGGCTTCGCTTTGCCCGCTTGCTTCAATGACGACCAGGTTAAAGCCCTGGTGGCAATTTCCCCACCACTTGCTATGTTCGATTTCCAGTTCCTTAAAGGTTGCTCCAAACCCAAGTTTCTTCTCTCCGGGAGCGAAGACAATTTCACCCCTCCAGCTCAATTCCTTGAATTCTGCCAAAGCCTTCCCAAACCCAGGAAATGCGAGGAGGTTCGAGGAGCAGACCACTTCTGGTGGGGATATGAATCAACCGTCGCCACAAAAGTAGCTGCCTTCTTTGCCGAAGCACTATAATGCAAAAACTCATTGACGGTGCCCGGAAGCTGGGCATAAATCTCAATGACAAACAGATAACTCAATTTAAGCTTTACTATCAAGAATTGGTGAATTGGAACAAAAAGCTTAACCTCACCACGATAACAGATTACCAGGAAGTACAGATAAAACATTTCCTTGATTCATTAACCGTGACTTTGGCGTTGACAAAAGAAGAATTAAGACAACCTGGGTTCAGCATTATCGATATCGGCACCGGCGCTGGCTTCCCTGGCATACCACTTAATATCTTCCTTCCCGAATCAAGATTGGTGCTTCTTGACTCTAAAGCCAAGAAGGCGACTTTCCTTCAGCACATTATCGATCAACTGAAATTAGAGCATGCAGAGGTAGTGGTTGGCAGAGCTGAGGAAATAGCCCACCAGCCACTATTCCGTCAGAATTTCACCTTAGTTGTCTCCCGCGCTGTAGCTTCCTTGCCCACGTTAGTGGAATTAGCGCTGCCTTTTTGTCAAATTGGGGGTGAATTCGTAGCTCAGAAAAAGGGAGAAATTAAGCAGGAAATAATTCAGGCAAGCAAAGCCATCGAGTCTTTAGGGGGGAAACTAAAGCAGGTAAAGAAAATAGAGCTGGAAGAATTCAGCGATGAGCGTTATCTAATAATTATTGATAAAATATATCCTACGCCGGAAAAATATCCACGGCATCCCGGTATACCAGTGCGACGCCCAATTTAAGAGGTGAATAAAGATGTGGCGTAGAAGGTCCTGGAGGTTTTATTTTGGCTTCCCCCCTTTCGGTTTCTACTTTCACGGGATAAGACCATTTCCAAGTAAAGAGGAATACCTCGGTATGCTTGAGGATTATAAAAGGGAACTGGAGGAGGAACTGAAGGAGGGGGAAAAGGAAATCGAGGAAATAAGAAAGAGCCCTTAACTTATTTTTGCTTTTTGCTTCACGCTTTCTTATAATGAGATAGATATGGAGAAAGGCAGCTGGAAAGTTAAAACTGGCTTAGCACAAATGCTAAAAGGCGGGGTAATTATGGATGTAGTTACCCCGGAGCAAGCTAAAATTGCTGAGGACGCTGGCGCGTGCGCTGTTATGGCGTTGGAGCGAGTGCCCGCCGATATTCGTGCTAGTGGCGGTGTTGCTCGTATGGCCGACCCAACTATAATTACGGCCATAATGGAAACCGTAAGCATTCCAGTAATGGCCAAGTGCCGCATTGGGCATTTTGTTGAAGCTCAAGTGCTTGAAGCACTGGGGGTGGATTTTATCGATGAATCCGAGGTGCTCACCCCCGCCGACGAAAGCCACCATGTCTGGAAACATGATTTTAAGGTGCCTTTCGTTTGTGGCTGCCGTGATCTTGGCGAGGCATTACGTCGTATTGCTGAGGGTGCCGCTATGATTAGGACCAAGGGCGAGGCGGGAACAGGAAACATTGTTGAAGCGGTGAGGCATATGCGGGCAGTCCAAGATGGAATCCACAAACTTCAGGCTTTATTTAAAGAAGAGCTGGTAGCTGAAGCTAAGACCTTAGGTGCCCCCCTGGAGTTAGTCATGGAGGTCCATAACACAGGAAAATTGCCCGTGGTAAATTTTGCTGCTGGAGGTATAGCCACACCGGCTGACGCTGCTTTGATGATGCAACTTGGAGCTGAAGGGGTATTTGTTGGCTCAGGTATTTTTAAGTCAAGTGACCCTCCAGCTAGAGCACGAGCAATAGTCAAAGCCACCACTCATTATCAAGACCCGGCAATTATTGCCGAGGTATCCAAGGGTTTAGGAGAAGCTATGCCCGGCCTGGATATAAAAACTATACCCCAACAGGAGTTGCTAGCTCCTAGAGGCTGGTAGTGAGGATAGGTATCTTAGCCCTACAAGGAGATTTTGCCGAGCATATAGCAATGTTATCCCGCCTGGGTGTTGATGCTTTCCCAGTGCGCTTGCCTTCACAGATCAGTAACCTGGATGGTTTGGTAATCCCCGGCGGAGAGAGCACCACTATCAGCAAACTTATGGCAGAGTATGCCCTGGCTAAACCAATAAGAGAGCTGGCTTATCAAGGTTTGCCCATTTGGGGAACCTGTGCTGGCATGGTGCTTCTAGCCAAAGAGGTAACCAATTCAGCAAATGGAACCCTGGGAATTATGGATATTAAAGTTGAGCGGAATACCTTTGGGCGGCAAGTAGACAGCTTTGAGGCTGACCTCCCAATCCCGGCATTGGGCAATCATCCTTTCCATGGCGTTTTTATCCGAGCTCCGATAATTGAAGAGGCAGGACCCAGAGTAGAAATATTATGTCAATTATCGGATGGCGCAATAGTGGCAGTTAGAGAGGGAAACTGCCTTGCTTGTTCCTTTCATCCCGAGTTAACTGATGACTCGAGATTTCATGAATACTTTCTTAATTTGACTAAGGAAGGTGTATTTGCGAAGAGAAATCACTGACGACTTAGACGCTCTACTTGATATTTTACCACCCCATATTCGGGAAACACTTTGGCAGCAAGACGACCGTAGCGAGCTAATAGAAGTAGTGCTAGATTTAGGGCGTCTTCCTGAAGCTCGCTTCCCCCACCGAGAACTGATCATTGATTCCAAGGAAATTAGCCACAATGATATTGACTATGTGGTGTCACGAGTTGGTGAGTTTAGCGGAGACAACAGGGCCGGAATTGAACGCACCCTCCATCGCATTTCAGCAATACGGAATAGAAACGGCCATATAATTGGATTAACCTGCCGTGTAGGCAGGGCAGTGTTTGGCACTGCAAAATTGATACAGGACTTCGTTGAGTCAGAGAAAAGTGTTTTACTCCTTGGCAAACCAGGTATAGGCAAAACGACCATGCTAAGAGAAGTAGCCCGGGTGCTAGCCGATGACCTTAAAAAACGTGTTATCGTGATTGACACTTCTAACGAGATTGCCGGAGACGGTGATATTCCTCACCCTGCTATCGGACATGCCAGGCGAATGCAAGTAGCCACTCCTGACAAACAACACGCAGTAATGATCGAAGCGGTGGAGAATCACATGCCTGAAGTCATTATTATTGATGAAATAGGCACTGAGCTTGAGGCTCAAGCGGCTCGAACTATTGCTGAACGTGGAGTGCAACTGATAGGCACAGCACATGGAAATACACTGGAGAATCTAATACTGAATCCCACTCTGTCCGACCTTGTTGGAGGGATACAAACGGTTACCCTTGGAGATGAAGAAGCAAGACGGCGTCGCACCCAAAAATCCATCCTGGAACGTAAAACGCCGCCTACCTTCGATGTAGTGGTCGAAATCGTTGATTATTATAAAGTAGCCGTTCACCCCAGTGTTACCGAATCTGTGGATGCTGTCTTGCATCAACAGCCAACTCAGACAGAACTTCGCTGGATAGATGAACAAGGAAATGTAAATAAGGGGAAAATGGCTATGCCTTCGTTAACAACAAGTATGCCCAAAAACCATGACGAACAGCTATTGCGCCTTTATCTCTTCGGGGCTAATCGCTCCCGATTGGAACAAGTCGCTGAAGAAAAACGAAGAGAAGTAAGAATAGTTACTGACTTTAAACAAGCTGACCTTTTCCTCACCATCAAAAGCTATTACAACCGAAAACCCCAGAAAATAAGAGATGCTGAAGCACTTGGCATTCCAATCTATGTTCTCAAGAGCAATAATGCTAACTATATGCGACAATGCTTGGATACGTTATATCCCGCTGACTCCCCATCTCCTTACATCCAGCATGTACAACATCTATTAGCTAAAAGCCGAGAACTTGACTCCGAGACTCAGAGAATAAAGTAACATCGCAAATAAGGGAGTTAAAGATAGTCTTTTGAGCCTATTTATTACCTTTGAAGGCGGCGAGGGCTGTGGGAAGAGCACCCAGGCTAAGGCTTTATACCAGAAGCTGCAGCAGGAAAATCTTCCTGCAGTGCTGATACATGAGCCTGGAGGAACAACACTGGGTGAGGAAATTAGGAAAACGCTAAAACGGAAAACAGAAATTATTCATCCCAAAACTGAATTGCTCCTCTTTGCTGCCTCGCGTTCTCAATTAGTTGCCGAGATAATCCAGCCTGCCTTAAAGGAAGAGAAAATAGTCATTTGCGACCGCTTTAGCCATTCCACTATTGCTTATCAAGGATATGGACGGAAGCTTGATCTGGCTACTGTGAAAATGGTCAACAACCTGGCAACCCATGGGATAAAACCCGACATCGTTATATTTTTAGATTTATCACCCGAGGAAGGATTAGCGCGAAGGGGAAAGCTATTAGACCGGTTTGAGTTACAGGAATTGTCATTTCACCGCCAAGTAAGACAAGGCTATCTTAAAATGGCGGCAGATGAGCCTGACCGCTGGTTAGTAGTAGATGCTACACTACCCAAGAAGAAAATCTCCGAAATAATTTGGGGAAAGGTCAATCACTCGCTAGTGGGAAAGGGATACCTGTAAGCCATGTGCAGAGAACGAGTAATTGTAGCACTGAGTGGAGGAGTGGACTCCTCGGTAACTGCCCTATTACTTAAAGAAGGTGGTTATGAGGTCAGCGTAGTATACATGCGCCTATGGAACACTCTACACTCCGCATATCAGGAATGTTATGCCGCGCAAATATGCCGAGTGTTAAATATTCCCTTCGCTGTAATTAACTTGCATCGAGAATTTGAGCATTACGTAATTAACCCCTTTTGCCAGGAATATGAAAGTGGCCGCACCCCGAATCCATGCGTCGCCTGTAATAAACACATAAAGTTCGGCTCTCTGCTTAGCAAAGCGCTCTCCCTAGGCGCTGATTATCTAGCTACAGGACATTATGCCAGAGTTGTGCATTCAGAAAATAGTTATCACCTAATGAAAGCCAATGACAAGAATAAAGACCAATCTTACTTCCTTTATACCTTAACTCAAGAAAAGCTTAAATACCTTCTTTTCCCCCTGGCCAAATATAGTAAATTAGAAGTCAAAAAGTTAGCAAAAGAGAAGGAATTACCAGTATCACCTAAACCCAGTCAGGACCTTTGCTTCATTTCTGATAAAAATTATCGCACTTTCCTTACTCAACACTTTTCAACCAAACCAGGTGATATTGCACACTCTAACGGAGAAATATTAGGACGCCACCAAGGAGTAGCCTTTTACACCATTGGACAAAGGCATGGTCTGGGAACAGCTTCAGAAAAGCCATTCTATGTAATAAAAATAGAGTCGGATAATAACCGCATTGTGCTTGGTACTGAAGCAGAACTTTACACCCAAGAAGCCACCATCAAAAGAGTAAATTGGATAGCCGGCACACCGCCTGCCAAACTCAGCAACATTACCGCTAAGATACGATATCGCTCGTTACAAACACCGGTCACCTTATCCCCCAAAGGAGAGAGTATCAATGTCTGGTTTCCACAGCCACAGCGAGCAGTCACTCCTGGTCAAGCCATCGTGTTTTATGACGGTGATGAAGTGCTCGGCGGCGGCGTCATTGAAAACTTTTCCCCAATATCCCTCACTAGAAAAAAGGGAAATCGTGTCTTAGCGAACCAACCTAACTAAAGCCAAAATGGGCATGAACCGCAAAGATGTTGGCAAGCTAGGTGAAAAACTAGCTCAGAAATTTATCAAGAAAAAAGGTTACCATATCTGTGAGACGAATTTCCGTTGTCAGTCAGGCGAAATCGATATTGTAGCAAGGAGAAAGGATTATCTCGTCTTCATAGAGGTGCGCACTAAAAGTAATTTAGATTTTGGCACCCCTGAAGAATCAATAACAGAGAGCAAGAAGAAAAAACTTGTCTCTTCCGCTTTACATTATATTAACACTCATCGTGATTTACCAGCCTCCTGGCGTATTGATGTCGTGGCAATAGAAATCGACGATAAAGGGAAAAACAAGCGCATTGAGCTTATTGAAAACGCTATAACGCTATAAAAGCTAAAACAATTAATATCACCTTATGCCTAGCCTGCTCTCAGCAAACTCTTTCAGCACCTTCTTATCTATCCTACCACTAGGTGACCTGGGAAGAGACTCCACGAATATCACATGTTTTGGTATCTCACCTTCAGAGAGGCTACGATGACAATATTCAATCAACTCCTCCTCATTAAGCTCCTCGCCTTTCCTTATGTCAACGATGGCAGCTACCGCTTCACCTAGCTTTTCATCAGCAACAACCACAACAGCTGCATCCCTGACACGAGGATGAGCTTTTATTACTTCCTCGATTTCATCAGTGTAAACTTCCACCTCGCCACTCCTGGTAACCTCTATGCCCTTCCTACCCACCAAATGAACCCACCCTCTCTCATCAACATAACCCTCATCTCCAGCATAGAAATATTTGCACTCGTCCACTACCATGAAAGCCCGCTTTGTTTCCCCCGGATTCTTCCAAAATCCTAAAGCACTATAACCACAGGTGAGAAAGTCTCCTATCTCCCCCAAGCCAGGTTTAACTTCCTTAGCCGTTTCAGGATTGATAACTTTGCACGGAGCCTGAAAAGCATATACCCCTTTTCTGTCACCCCTGATTTGTAAGGGGGTTATCTCCTCATCCCCGGAACAGTTAATAGAAGCATAGGTGACGCCACAACCTTGGCCCCCATAGGCATCTATTGTTATCAGATAAGGTATCAATTCCAAAAGTTCCTTCTTAACATGAGGCTCCCATGCCACCCCAGAGGAGAGCATAATTCCTAGTGAGTAAAGGTCATATCTCCTTCCTACCTTCTGCACCCGCCTTAATTCCTCTACGATGGGTATAGCAAAAGGGTCACCTGATATGACAGCCATATTTACCTTTTCCCTTTCCACCGTTTCCCAAAACTCTCGAGCATCAAAGGGATAAGGAGTGGGGAGAAAGACAGTGCAGGCACCGGACACAAAGATATTGCCCAAAGTTGGGTTATAGGATGCCTCAAAGAACAAAGGACAAGCAGGGAGAACTTTATATCCCTCCTTTCTAAAAAGCCTCTTTAACTTGATATACAATGTAGTGCCGCCTAATCTTCTGATAAACCTGAGATAAAATTTCTTCCACAGCGTCAAGTCAAGGATGGGACGAATTAAATGCAGCAAAGTTCTGTATCCGGGTATAGGAAACGTGGCAACACGAAAATTAATAGCGACTTCCTCTTTCCCTCTATCCACTATTGGCACACCAACACTAAAGATAATTAGCATTACGCTCTTTGTGAGCCGCTCATAATCCCACACTGCTGCTACAGGGTAATCTGCATCTCCAATGGTGTACTCCAAATGGGCGAAATCTTCATTGGTCACCCTGTAACTCAGCCTTGGCTTTGCAGATGGGTACCTTGCCATCAAGTCATCATAGATAACTGCCCCAGGGGGAATAAGCTGTGGCACCTTACCTACATCATAAACGATCAGATACCTCAGGGAGAGCATTCCTTCAGTCACCCTTGCTATAATGGAAGCATACCCACCCTCCACTATCACTGCTACCGCATCGGCATCTTTGATTACATATGCTATCTCCCCAAAAGTAAACTTGGGATCTAAGAAAAAGGAAACCGCCCCGATCTTAGCTATAGCAAAGTTGGCTACCATCCATTCTATAGAACTAAACCCAACGACACCTACTCTTTCCCCCCTCTTAATCCCTAAGTCTAACAGGGCATTAGCTAATCTATTTACCTGCTGGTCAAATTCCTTCCAGGTAAGGCTTCTGTTTCCTTGAATAAAAGCAAGCCCAGCGGGAATAATCCTTGCCAGCTTCTCCAGCCTGCTTCCCAAAGTGTTGTTAGATTTTATTCTACCCCGATAGTGTTGGCGGTAATTGGAAAAGCTATCCCTCTCTAACCTCCCTGGTTCAGTTCTCAATCCGCTGGCAGACACTTTCCTTCCTGCTTACTGTTTTTTAACCTTTTCAGGTTTCTCTGAATTTACAATATCCCTTATCTAGCCATCGCATTATGTTACGCGCTCTATTCAATATTATACCAAGATATCACCAAAGTGGGTTACCATAAAAACAACAAGGCATCATTCAAGGGAAATAAGCACACTGCTTTTCTAGCGCTGGAAAGTCAATAAGGCTTATACAATAGGTATGTCCTTCTCTTGCGAATGCCACAATAAGGTTCGCCCCGCCACCCTACCTCATTTACTTTATGCTTAACATTGTTAATGCGCCTCCCCCCCCAGTCTAGACTCAACAAATTCCCTTAGCACCCTTTTCTCCATTTTGCCAGTTGCCTCCCTGGGAAGAGACACTACGAACATTACATGCTTTGGTATTTTGTGCGCTGGAAGGCTTTGGCTACAGTACTTCACTACATCATGCTCGCTTAACTCCTCCCCTTCATCCAGCTCGATAACGGCAGCTAATACCTCACCCATCTCTTTATCGGGAACCCCCATAACAGCAGCATCCCTCACTTTGGGATGAGATTTGATGACCTCCATTATCTCCTCGCTATAGACCTTCTCTCCCCCTACATTTATGCGTTCCTTGCCTCCTCTTCCCACAAGACGGAACCGCAATCTCTCATCAACACAACCATCGTCTCCAGTAAAGAAACATCTTCGTCCACCTATAACTCTGAAAACCCTCCTAGTCAACACAGGACGCTTCCAGTATCCTAGAGACACATATCCTTCAGCAACAAATTCTCCTAGCTCTCCTGTTCCAGATTTAACCTCCCTCCCCGTTTCACGATTGATAACCTTGAAAGGAGCTTGTAGGGAGTATACTCCGCCCTTGGCAGGAAGCGTAGCTCCAGCACAGGGCAGTTCTTTATCCTCCAGGATAGCAGCCGAGCCATAACCAATGCTAAACTCTGTGCATCCATATGCGTCCATTACTACGACCTGAGGTAAGAATTCACAAAGTTCCTTTTTAGTGCGAGACGCCCACCCTACTCCCGAAGATGTTATACTTCGACAGGATGAGAGGTCGTATGTTCTACCCTCTTTCTTTGCCTTCTTTAATTCGTCCAGGATTGGCAGAGCGAAGGCATCTCCATTTATCATAACGCCATCCACCTTCTCCCTCTCTATTGTTTCCAAAAGCTCCCTAGCATCTAACGGATAGGGAGTGGGAAGGAAAACTGTAGTAGCTCCAATTGCAGCAATATTACCAAAAGTTTGCACATAGGCACTTGCCTGGAATAAAGGGCAGACTGGAATATACTTAATCCCCCCCTTCTTGAGGCGCCTGCTTACGTCCGCCATCAAACCAGATCCCCATGTCATCCTAAATAACCTGCTTACCACCACACGAATAAAGCCAAAACGACGGCTCAAACGGGATAATGTCCTAAGTCCTGATAGAGGATATAAATTAAAGAGAAACTCGAAAATTTTCGCATCACCATACCTGTCAAGTGATGGTAACAAAACATTGTAAACAACTTGCTCAACACCCTTCACCCTCTGTTCACCATCCCACACCACCCCTTTGGGATACCCAGTCTTTTCACTAGTGTACATTAGATAGCAAAAATCCTCGTTTGTTACCCTGTAACGTAGCCTTGGCTTTCTAGACGGATACTTTGTCATTAAGTCATCATAGTCAAGTGCCCCATGGGGAATACACTGTGGCGACTTACCTACGCCATAAACTATGAAATGCCTTGACGAGGCTATTCCTTCAATTACCCTTTCTATAACACGGGCATACTCATCTTCCACTATCATCGCCACTGCATCGGCATCCCTGATTACATATGCTATCTCATCAAGGGCAGCCCGGGGGTTTAAGTTGAACGGAACGGCACCAATCCTAGATATGGCAAAGTAGGATTCCATCCACTCTATGGAGTTAAACCCAGCAATACCTACTCGCTCTCCTTTCTTAATCCCTAAATCTAATAGGGCGTTACTCAAGCTGTTTACCCGCTCATCAAATTGCTTCCAGTTAAGCCTTCTATCGCCTTGAACAAAGGCTAATTTGTCAGGGATAACCTGAACTATCCTTTCCAGTCTGGCCCCCCAGGTGTTGTTGGATCTTCCCCCAGCGAAGTAGCTCCGGCGGTAACTAGTAAAACTATCCTTCGCTAGCCTCTCATCTTCCCCTAATTCATTAAAACTCATTTCCCTCTATTCCACACTTCAATTCTTTGCATCACTTCAATGATAGATAGCAACAACTATATATACTATATACTGTGCCATAAAATTACAAGGAATGAACTCAGTCACAAACTGATGGGGGTTAAATTACCCCTCATTCATCGAAAGGATACCAAAAGGCAGCACTCATTTGGTTTTTGCCATCATATCTTGTATCAAGGTATTGCTCAAATAGGAAGTTATCTTCTCTAACAATTTGTTTATACCCCAGCCATTAACAGCAGAGATGAGAACAATATTTTTACTTGGTAGTCCGATTTCCCCTTCAAGAAAAGGAACAGTAGTCACACATTCTAATTCCTCCTCACTGCCCAGGGCTAAATCTAACTTATTGAACACCGTAATCCTTGGCTTATCATTAAGGTTTAGTTCCTTTAGTATTTTCTCCACCACGAGGCATTGATAGGAAGCATTCTTATGCATTATGTCAACCACGTGCAGAAGCAAATTAGCTTCGCTAAGCTCCTCAAGAGTAGCCTGAAATGCCGCAATTAACAACGTTGGCAATTTGTGAATAAAGCCAACGGTATCAGTAATTAGAAACTGCTGCCCTTCAGGTAGGGTCAAACGACGGGTTACCGGGTCTAAAGTAGAAAAGAGGTCTTCCTTCACCACCATGCTTGCCTTGCTCAAAGTATTGAATAAGGTGCTTTTGCCGGCATTGGTATAGCCTACAAGAGCCACTACAGGCATACCCCTTGTCCTGCGATGCTTTCGATAAAGGTCTCGATGCTGCCTTATTTCCTCTATCTCGTGTTTAAGACGGTTAATACGTTTGCGGATAAGACGCCGATCAGTCTCCAACTGCGATTCACCAGGCCCTCTAGTACCAATCCCGCCGCCAAGTCGCTCCAGGTGACTCCATTGACCAACAAGCCGTGGTAACAGATATTGATGCTGAGCTAACTCGACTTGAAGCTGCCCTTCCCGAGTCTGAGCATGTTTGGCAAATATATCCAAAATGAGCGCGGTGCGGTCAACAACCTTAACCCCGAGAGCCTCCTCAAGATTTCTCTGCTGTCTCGGGGATAAGTCATCATCAAAAATCACTGTATCATACTGAATTTCCTCCTTAAGATTGCGTAGCTCATCAATCTTGCCTTTGCCGATATAATGAGCTGGCGAAGGCATATCTAGCTTTTGAATAAGCTTACCTACCACAGCAGCGTTAGCCGTCTTGGCTAAATAAGATAGTTCCTCCAATGAATCAGTTGTAGACCAGCCATCACTAGCGACTTTACAATCTACCCCTACTAAGAATACGCGCTCTTGTTCAGCTTGCGTAGCAAAAGTCTTCCGCCTTATTTTTGCCTCCCTTGCCAGGATAATAATCGCTCTATTCCTTGCTCCAATTTGTCATCGGGAAGAGTCAAGGAGAACCTGATATAGCCTTCACCCTCCTTTCCATAACCAATGCCGGGGGTTACTGCCACCCCGGCTTCATTGAGCAACTTATCAGCAAAATCTGTAGAGGTGCAACCTTGAGGAATACTCGCCCAAATATAGAAAGTAGCTTTAGGCACTCTCGCTCGCAACCCCATCTGATTAATAACCTGTATTAACTTATCCCGACGGCGTTGCAAAATAGCATTGTGCTCTAAAATATGCTCCTGAGAACTGTTTAGAGCCTTTATGGCAGCATGCTGGATTGCCTGGGGAATGCCTGAATCCAAATTGGACTTAACTCGGAACAAGGCATTTATCATTTCAGCATTACCCACCACCATCCCTATGCGCCATCCAGTCATATGATAAGTTTTCGATAAAGAGTGAAACTCCACCCCGACTTCTTTAGCCCCGGCGGCTTGCATGAAACTCGGTGGCTTGTAGCCATCAAAGGCAACCTCGGTGTAGGCAGCATCATGGCATATTGCCAGACTATGCTGCCTGGCAAAATAAACCGCTTTCTCAAAGAAATCAAGCTCAGCAGTAGCACCAGTAGGATTATTGGGATAGTTCAGCCACATGAGCTTTGCTCTCCTGGCTATATCCTTGGGGATAGCCTCAAAATCAGGCAAGAAATCGTTCTCCGCCCTCAAAGGCATAAAGTAGGGTTCACCGCCAGCCAGCAGAGTTCCCCTAGCATAAACGGGGTAGCCCGGGTCAGGCACTAAAGCTATATCACCTGGCTCGATAAAAACAAAAGCTATATGTCCAATTCCTTCTTTCGAGCCAATGAGTGGCAATACTTCTCTATTCGGGTCCAGGTCAACACTGAATCGCCTTTGATACCATCCAGCAATAGCTTCACGAAGTTGAGGCAAGCCAGCAGTTTCAGGATAACGATGGTTAGCAGGGTCATGTGCTGCCTCACACATATACTCAATGATATGAGATGGGGTGGGTAAGTCAGAGTCGCCGATGGCAAAGTTGATCACATCCACCCCCTCAGCCCTTTTCTCAGCAATCTTTCCGCTGATTTCTACGAAAAGATAGCGAGGTAACCTATCAAGCCGTTTCGCCAATCGCATCAATTCCCCCCTTGATTGTGGCCCAAATCTCTCTTATTTTAGCCACTCCCCAGTGAATACCGCTTCTACAGGACCACCGAGCACCACCCCACCCTTTCCATCCCAGGCTACCACTAAGGTTCCTCCTGGAAATATTATGTCAACATTATTGTTAACATAATTAAGCAAACGGGCAGCTACAGCGATCGCACAAGCACCACTGCCACAAGCGAGAGTCTCACCGACACCTCGCTCCCACACTCTAGCTTCTATTTTGCTCTTATCTAAAATCCTTGCTATTTCAAAATTCGTCCCTTGTGGAAACATACAATGCCTCTCCACCTGGGGACCTATTTCAGCTAAAGGAAACTTAACAACCGGCTCAAAGACGAAGTACACCGCATGAGGATTTCCCATAGATAGAAGAGATAAACTCAATTTCCTTTCGCCCAAGGTCAAAGGATAGTTTAATATTGGTATTATATCAACTTCCTCTTTAATGGGAATCTGCTCAGGCTCAAATCGAGGCATGCCCATGTTTACCTCAACCCACGTTACTTTATTCCCCACCATGAAGGCTTTGGCCTCTTCTGTGCCGGCTAAAGTTTCTATAGTTAACCAAAGGCTATCTTGTTGCCCCTTCGCCTTGCTCAGGGTTTCAGCTTGCAATGCCACTTTGTCAACTATCCCTCCTTCAATAGCATATTTAACAAAACATCTCAGTCCATTACCACATACTTCAGCCTCAGAACCATCGGGGTTGAAAACACGCATCTTTAAGTCAGCGGCATTGGACCTTTCCACCAGCAGCAATCCATCGGCTCCTACACCGAAACGGCGTTGACACATAGCCTGCGCTAGCTTTGCCCAGTCTCGTTCCATATCTCTACCATCTACCAAAATGAAGTCGTTTCCTGTAGCTTGTAGCTTTGAAAATTTCATGGCAAAAAGCTTTGTATTAGATTCTTCGCTTCACTTAGAATAATAAAAGGGTGAGTGGTATCAAACCAATTGATTCTGGCATCGCTGGGCCGAAACCAGGCGTATTGATGGCGAGCCAAACGGTGAGTCTCATACTTTATTTTCTCTACTGCTTTAGGCAAGGCCATCTTGCCAGAAAGAAAATCACCAATCTGTTTATAGCCTATACCAGACATTGAAGGCAAGGAAAGGCTATAACCTTTATGCAGTAGCTCTTTCACCTCTTCGATTAACCCTCTACTAATCATTTTATCCACCCGCTGGTCAATTTTGTGGTACAGTTCGCTTCTTTCCGCAGTCAACCCAATAATGAGGACGGGAAAATCAGGTGCCTCTTTTCGCCTGACCAGCGAAGGGGACTGCCCAGACAACTGGTAAATTTCCAAAGCTCTTATGATACGGCGTATATTATGGGGGTCTATTTTTGCTGTTGCTATGGGATCAACTTCGCACAATTGCTGATAAAGAGCATGACTGCCTTGCTCCCTTGCTTTAAGTTCCAGCTCCCGCCTTAAGTCCTGGTTGGGAGGAACGTTAGGAATTTCCCAACCTTCAATTATCGACCAGACATAAAGTCCGCTACCCCCTACCAGCAAGGGCAACTTACCCCTTTGTTGGATAGCCTCGATAACCTTGCGAGCCATATGGAGATAGTCAGCCAGGTTAAAATCCTCGTCTGGATTCACCACGTCAATGAGATGATGAGGAATTGATTTTTGTTCCTCCAGCGTAGGTTTGTTGGTGCCGATATCCATATACCGGTAAAACTGGCGGCTATCAGCGCTTACTATCTCCGCTCCAAAACCCGAAGCTAATCGGAAAGCAAGCTTGCTTTTGCCTATCGCTGTGGGACCAACAATAGCAACAAGACATCTCATCTTCAGAAAGTAATGGGTAATGGGTAATGCGTAAAGGGTAACTCATCACTCATTACACATCACTCCTCAGCTTCTTAATCGCAGCCGATTGACCTACAATGCTTGAAAACTCATCGGCCTTAAGGCTCGCACCACCAACTAAAGCACCGTCAATTTCAGGTTGGGAAACAAACTCAGCAATATTGTTGCTAGTAACACTACCACCATAGAGAAGACGGACTTCTTGAGCTATATCGCTATTCCAAAGGTTAGCAAGGGTATCGCGAATAAACTTGATGGTGGTAGCTGCTGTTATGCCATCAGCTGCCTTGCCTGTGCCGATAGCCCATATTGGCTCATAGGCAATAACTAAATCGATGCTGGGCTCTATATTAGCTAGACTTCCCACCAATTGCCTGGTGATAACCTGTTCTGTCTTACCAGCTTCATTTTCTTCAAGCCTCTCACCAACACACAGGATAGGCTTGAGCTTGAAATCCAGAGCAGCTTGCACTTTTTTATTGACCAGCTCATCTGTCTCAGCAAAATATGACCGCCTCTCGGAATGTCCCAGAATAACAAATTCCACGAGCCCTTTAAGCATCAACGGGGATATTTCCCCTGTGTAAGCCCCCCTGGCTTCAAAATACATATTTTGAGCCCCTAACTTCACAGATGAGCCCTGTAGCACCTTGCTCAATGTTGTTAAAGAGATAATCGGTGGACAGAGCACTTTCTCTATCCCATCTATTTTATCCAAGCTGTCTCGCAGTGAAGAGGCAAGCTTCTCAGCCTCAGCCACTGTGGTATTCATCTTCCAATTGCCAGCAATTAAAGGAATGCGCATGACAAGCTTCTATCGTTCTTCACAGTTCAACAGGACTTCTACCCCAGGCAAAGGAGTACCCTCCAGAAACCTCAAACTTGCCCCACCACCTGTGGAGACATGAGTCACTTTATCCCCCAAACCCATTTCCTGAATCACCTCAGCACTGGAACCACCCCCGACGATAGTAGTGGCATTACTGAGAGAGGAAAGAACACTGACCAATGACCTAGTGCCATGGTCAAAAGGAGGCACCTCGTAAACACCTACAGGACCATTCCACATAACAGTGTGGCATCTTCTCAGTTCATTTGAAAAAAGCTCGATGGTGTTTGGTCCGATGTCTACGATTAAACTGTCAGATGGAATACCATCTATAGACACAAGCTGGCTGCCAATACCAGGAGTAATTGCTGGCGCTACCACAACATCTACAGGCAACAAAATCTTGGCAGTCCGTTCCCCACCCGACTCCTGCAATAACTCCTTAGCTAGTTCCAGCTTATCCACCTCAATAGGGGAATTGCCCACCTCATATCCCATTGCCTTTAAAAAAGTAGCCACCATGCCACCACCAATAAGTAAAATATCCACCCACCGCAACATGTTCTGCAACAACCCCATTTTGTCGCTTACCTTGGCACCACCTATCACGCAAGCAAAGGGGCGTTGTGGCTCACTTAATAAGTGCCCTAATGCTTCCAATTCCTTCTCCAACAGAAAACCAGCCACTGCCGGCAAATATTGAGCCACACCAACAGTGGAAGCATGCGCCCTATGGCTGGTTCCAAAAGCATCGTCAACATATAAATCAGCTAACTCAGCCAGCTCTTTAGCGAAGGAAGGGTCATTTGCCTCTTCTTCAGGGTGAAAGCGAAGATTTTCCAGCAAGAGAATATCTCCGCCTCCAAGCATTTTCACCTTGGTTTTCACCTCTTCCCCTATGCAATCATCTGCAGTCTCAACTGGCAACTCCAGAAGTTCTGACAACCGTTGTGCTACCGGTGCCATCCGTAATCCCTCGACAACTTTACCCTTAGGACGCCCCAAATGAGAACAAAGTATCACCTTCGCTCCGTGGGCAACAAGATACCTGATGGTAGGCAGCGAGGCACGAATACGGCTATCATCGGTAATGATGCCTGCTTCCATATCCATAGGCACATTAAAATCAACCCTAACTAAAACCCTCTTTCCTTCGACCGGGATATCTCTAACAGTCTTTTTCTGCATCTTTCTACCTAATAATCGCGCTCCAATAAAAAGCTCGCTATCTCCTTTAACGGAGCCTGCCGTGATAAATCCAAACCGCTTACTTCCAACATCGCCAAGGCTTGACGATGATATTGCTGTATCAACTTTTGACCATACCTACGCGCCCCGGAGCGGTCCAGGATTTCCATCACCATGGCGACGCCCTCACTTGAAATAACTTCCTGTGAATAAATCTCTTCCAGTTTTTTACGGTCACTATCCTTACAATTCTCAAAGGCGTAGGCTACCGGCAACGTTTTCTTCCCTTGTGAAATATCATCTTTCACCGGCTTCCCGATTTCCTCCTCTTTTCCCCAGATACCCAACATATCATCTTGAATTTGATAGGCCATACCCAGCTCTTCACCAAATCCATAGAAAGAATCCACCATCTTATCATTATCCACAGCCAAACATGTCCCTATGGCAGTTGATGCTGCCATCAATGCTGCTGTCTTTTTAGCTATCATATCAAGATAGTCCTTTATAGTAACATCAAGACGGCTCTGATAAGCAATATCCAGATATTGTCCCTCACAAAGCTTCAGACAAGCCTCATTTAACAACTGAGACGCAGCCATAACCCTTTGCTCCTCTATGCCATTATACTTTAATTTGAACAAGGCTGAGAAGGCTAAGGCAAACATAGCATCGCCTGCGTTTATCGCCTGTGATTGCCCCCATATCTTCCACACAGTGGGGCGGTGATGGCGTTCGCGACTAGCATCTTGAATATCATCGTGAATTAACGAGAAATTATGAATAAGCTCTAGCGCTGCTGCGGCAGGCATTATCCGCACTGCATCCCCTCCTACTGCTTGGCAACTAAGCAAGCAAAGGAGAGGACGAACAAACTTCCCCGATTCCCCATCGTAAGGACAACCCTGCTCATCCTGCCACCCCATGTGGTATCGCAATATGTCATAGAAAGTCAGAGGATTATTCCCGATAATCTCCTTCAGCTCCGCTTCTATCCCTTGCTGGTAAGATTGAAAATCTTGAGGTAGCCTCTTGTTGCTTCCCATCAACTCATCTTAATTGTGGGGAAGGGGGGACTCGAACCCCCACGCCTTGCGGCACATGATCCTAAATCATGCTCGTCTGCCAATTCCGACACTCCCCCTCATACGAAATACAGAATACAACAATATTTTACCAAACTTGCCTCAACCTTCATAACTCATATCCTACCACACCCCACAGTCCCCGCAAGATTATACAATTCGCTCTACATTGTATGTTGACACTGAAGGTATCTGGGGGATATATTTGCCAGTAGATCGAAGTCAAACCGATACTAAGAAATTTAAAAGGATAAAAATGATTATAGATGCGCATTGTCATGTTTGGACATGGGACATTATATCGGATAATTACTGGAACGAACTGGCTGAAATCGCCATAGATTTTTTTAGGAAGAACAAACTAGGTTCTCCTACAGTAGATCAAGTAAAGAAGGGCATCATGGACCCAATGATGGATGCTGATGGCTCTAAGCTGATAGCAAACATGGACGCATCAGGGGTGGACAAGGCCTTTATTATGGCCCTTGATTGGGGATATGGGATAGGAGAGGCAGAGAAAACAGTGGACGAGATCAATCAATTCTATGGCTCTTTAGCAAAGAAGTATCCCGATAGAGTTGTTGCATTCGCCGGGGTTGACCCGCGCAGGGCTGACGCAGTTGATATTCTGGACAGAGCGGTGAACGACTACGGATGCCGGGGTCTTAAATATCATCCCACAGCAGGCTTTTATCCTGATAGTAAGGAGTCATATAAGGTACTGGAGAAGGCTCAGGAGTTGAATATCCCCTTGCTTTCCCATCTAGGGCCCATTTCAAAACCCTTGAAAAGTAAATATGCCAGGCCTGTCTACCTGGATAGCATAGTAAGTGATTTTCCAAGACTTACAGTCATAGGTGCTCATCTGGGCTTCTGCTGGTGGCGCGAGATGGTTAACCTGATATCTACCAAGGCAACCACCTTATATGCCGATTTCTCAGGTCAACAGGTAACAGCAAGGAGGAACTTTGCGGAGTTTTGCCATATGCTAAGAGCAGCCTTTGATGAGGCTGCTGCATCAAAATTCCTTTGGGGAACAGACAATCCCGTATTGGAGGCTGTAATCCCTATGAAAGACTGGCTTAACATGATAAAGGAGCTCCCTGAGAATACACCTGACGGCATTAAGTTTACAAAAGAAGAAATAGACGCGGTACTTGGAGAAAACGCTGCGAAAATCTTTGGCTTTAAAAGCTAAAAAGGAGGGAAAATGGCTATTAAGACTTACAACGATTACTTCAACAGAATCAAGAAGATGAGGAAGAATCTCTACATCGCTGGGGAGAAAGTGACCAGGGATGATGAGAGACTTAGTGGACAATTGCGCATCATACAGGAGACATATGACCGTGCCAATGACCCTGAGTGGGAAGACCTATGCACTGCAACATCACACTTAACGGGGGAGAAGATAAACAGGTTTACTCACATCCATCAAAGCGTGGACGACCTTCTAAAGAAACAGCGGATGACCAGGCTCCTTTGCCACAGGGTTGGAGGCTGTATTATGAGGTGTATGGGAATAGATGTTATGAATGCCCTCTCTGTGGTTACTTATGAGATGGACCAGTTCTTAGGCACAGATACCAATCAAAACTTCTTGAAGCATCTTAGATATTGGCAGGACAACGATATATGTGCCAATTGTGCTCAGACCGACACCAAAGGCGACAGATTAAAAAGACCTCATGAGCAGGTTGACCCTGACCTTTATCTCAGGATTGTAGAAAGCAGACCCGATGGAATCGTGGTCAGGGGTGCCAAGATTGATAACACAACTGCCCCAGTGAGTGATGAGATTATAGCTATACCTACAAGATTCATGACTGATAAGGATAATGACTACGCTGTTGCCTTCGCTATCCCAGCCGACTGGGAAGGAGTAAAAATGCTTGTTAGACCAGCGCGTATGCATAAGGTGAAATACGGACAGGCTCCTGGTGCAGAAATGGGCGATGCGGAATCGTTTACCATCTTTGACGATGTCTTTGTCCCTCGGGAAAGGGTCTTCATGGACGGGAAAGCTGACCCAAGACAAACGCCCTTCGCTGGTTTCCTTGCTTTGCTTTTTGCCCATTACCACCGTCATTCATATACCGGTTGCAAGCCTGCGGTATCGGAAGTTCTAGCCAGTGCTGCAGCACTCGTGGCAGAATACAATGGGATTGAAAGGACAAGCCACGTGAGGGACAAACTATGTCATATGATAACCACGGCAGAGCTTGTTTTTGCGGCAGGTCAAATGAGTGCCTACCGAGCTGAAAAATCGTCGTCTGGAACATGGGTACCCGACGAAATTTTAACTAATGCTGGCAGGAAGCTTGCTGGAGAGGAAATTTATAACGAGTTTAAAATCCTTGCTGACCTCGCTGGAGGTTTGTGTGCCACCTTGCCCTTCGAGGAGGAATTCTTCTCCAAAGAAACGGGAAAGCTGGCAAATAAATACTTGATGAGGAATCCCAAAATATCTGCCGAAAATCAACACCGGTGTTTTCGGGGTATAGAGGGTATGATAGTCTCTGAGGTAGCTGGGGTAATGCAAGTGGCAGGATTGCATGGCGGTGGCTCTCCTCAGATGGAAGCCATCACTATGATGGGAAGGTATGACCTCGAGCCTTTGAAGAACATAGCGAAATACCTGTTTGGCATAGAAAAAGAGCTTCCTAAATATGAAAGACCTACCGTAACCCCCAGAAAGATGCTGGAGCGATTTCGAGAGATGTATGGCAAGGCCTAGACTATCAGCATGCTTATCGCAGTATCACTATAAGGAGTAGTATTATGGACGACAGTAAAAGGGAGTCATTTCTGGACAAGTTTCATCTTCCCGGAAAGGTAGCCTTAGTCACCGGTGGAAGTCGGGGAATCGGTCGAAGCATCGCCTTAGGGCTGGCAGAGGCAGGTAGTGATATAGTGCTTGCCAGCCGTAAATTACCAGATTTAGAAAAGGTAGCTCAGGAGATAACCGATATGGGAAGGAAAGCCCTTCCGGTATCAGCCAATGTTCGCCACCTCCCCGAGATCGATAACCTGGTTAAAAAAGCGATGGACGAATTTGGCCATATTGATATCCTGGTGAATAATGCTGGCACCAATCCCACATTTGGCTCGGTGTTCGATGTTGAAGAGGGAATCTGGGATGTAACTATGGGGTTAAACCTCAAAGGCTATTTTTTCTTAAGTCAGGCGGTGGGCAAAATAATGCGCGATAAAGGTGGTGGAAGCATCATCAATGTTGCCTCAACAGCCGGAATTCATCCTGACATAGGATTAGGAGTTTACTCCATAAGTAAGGCAGGCGTCATTATGCTTACGCAGGTACTTGCTCAGGAATGGGGGCAATACAATATCAGGGTAAATGCAATTGCCCCAGGTGTCGTGAAAACCAAGCTTTCCTCTCTGCTATGGAGCACCCCCGAGATTCGTGAGAAGGTTGAAGATAGTACAGCCCTAGGGCGGATAGCTGAACCTGAGGAAATGGTTGGGGCTGTGCTTTTTCTAGCCTCTGAGGCTTCGAGTTATGTGACAGGGCAAACTCTTGTGTTGGATGGATGTCATTCCTCTTATGTGAGAACTTTCTTGTCAGCAATTACTCCAACGAAGTAGCTCTTGGAGCTGCGAAAGAGCATAGCTGGATAAGTGTAAACATCGGCATGCTGTAAAACCTACATATTTACTAATCTTAATTAACACCACCAGGGCAAGTAACCCTGGTCCGACAGTCCCTTCATATGAAAGGGGCTGTTTCTTTTTACGGTGTCCCAAATACCTACAATGGTATTTTCAAACCTGCTGGCTGGGTTTGTCTTTACTTGCTCAATGCTCTCTGTAATTCGCTGTGTAGCTCTTTCAAGAAACGTTTGGTAAAGAAGTCCTGTCTAATCGCATCTTTCAGCAGATTAAGAAGCACATTCTCCTCATACATACCTGGACGCTGTCCCCATTTTATTTTTCCTGCGGTTCGTGAAGTCGCAATCCAATAAGCAAACCATAATGCTCTAGACCTACTACTTACAGACTCCAACAAAACTATGCGTGGACAATAACTTACCTTGTCTAACTTAGAGTCATCATACTTTATAGGTTCCGTCAGTTCAGCAATTGCCTTAATCTCCCAATTATCAATTCCCTTATACCTGGGATGAACTATAGTTCCTACTTTGGCTTTCATATTACCCTCCAAATCCGCTGGTTAGGCTTATTCGGTCTCAATTATACCTTTCAACCAACCTCAAATAGAAACTACCCCAGGCACAGGGATTTCACTTGTAGTCATAGAATCCCTTCCCTGTCTTACGTCCCAGCCGCCCGGTCTCAACCATCTTTTTTATCAAAGGAGATGGAGCATATTGAGGGTCCTTAGTTTGCTCATACATAGCCTGGCACACCTTATAGGCAACATCGATACCATTAAAGTCTAATAGAGCTATCGGTCCTATGGGATGATACAACCCCAAGGTCATACTCTTATCAATATCCTCTTTGGTGGCAATGCCTTCTTCCAACATCTGGATGGCTGTGCCTTCCAAGGCCATCAACAGACGATTGAAAATAAACGGTGGAACATCTTTGGCAACAATGACGGCCTTCCCCAGGGATTCACCAAATTTCTTGCCGCTCTCAAGGGTCTCATCGCTGGTAGCAGCAGACCTGACAATTTCCAGTAACTTGCTGGGCGGTACCGGGGAAAGGAAGTGCATACCTAATACCTTTCCAGGCCTGTTGGTTACCTTAGCTAACTCAAAAATAGATATACAAGAGGTATTGCTAGCCAGGATGGTACGCTCAGGGCATATTTTATCAACCTTGACGAATACCTCTTTCTTTAAATCAATATTCTCAGGAACAACTTCTATCACCAGGTCACAGTCGCTGAAGTCTTTGGTATTAGTAGTGCCCTTGATACGAGCCAGGGCAGAGTCCTTATCCTGCTGAGATATCTTGCCCTTCAGTACGCTTCTAGTTAGATAATAATCAATTGTGGTCAGCCCTTTATTCAAAAGCTCATCACTTATTTCTGATACTACCACCTGATAGCCTGATTGAGCGCAGACCTGAGTAATACCAGAACCCATAAACCCACAACCAACCACCCCCACTTTCTTAATTTCCATACTGTTTCCTCCTCTTATTCAACATATTATAGACCCCATAATTTTGGAATAGTTCTCAATTATACCTTCACCCAACTTCAATTAGAAACGTCTATTTAACATTCTAATAAACCCTCTTATTTGGATTTATGTTACCACTACATGCTAAAATCAACCTAAAAGGAAAATATGACTGAGCAAGCTGATTATTCCATCCTGGATCAGCCTATGGTCCTTTCCTTCATCTTTTACCCCAGGAAGGATTTCACCACAGCGCCTGCCAATGCCAGCGACTATCTTATTCCGGTAGAGAGGGATGTCTCCGTTTCTTGTCGCTTTTATGTCCATAGCCAGAGAGCACCCTCCGCCATCTATTTCCATGGCAATGGCGAGGTGGTCAGTGACTATAACTACATCGCCCCGATATATAACCAACTGGGTATTAACCTATTTGTGGCAGACTATCGAGGCTATGGCGCAAGCCGGGGTAGACCTACCTTCAGCAATATGATTTCAGATGCTCCGGTGATGTTTAAGGCATTCGTCGACATCCTGAACGAAAACCACTACAGCAACGATATCTTTGTGATGGGTCGCTCTCTGGGAAGCGCTTCCGCCATCGAAATAGCCCACCGCTACCAGAAGCAATTAAAGGGGCTCATTATCGAGAGCGGCTTCGCCAGCGTTATTAACCTCCTTTTGCACCTGGGATTCCCCGCTGAATCGCTGGGTATAGCGGATGCCGAATTTCCCAACCTCGTCAAGATGCGAACCATCACCATACCAACGCTCATTATCCACGGCGAGTATGATAGCCTTATCCCCTCCACTGAAGGCAAAGCTTTGTTTGATAACGTCGCCTCAAGCAACAAGAACCTGGTTATTATTCCCAATGCAGAGCACAACGATATAATGCTAGTGGGAATGGAGCGTTACTTCGAAGCAATCAAACAGTTCGTCTTTGGTTAGTTTTAAGATGACGGACTTTCCAGATAAGCTTGCTGGGGGCTGGTTATCTTCCTAACCGTCATCCATCCAGTTCTAACTATGTCGGGGAACTTTCCCTCTCGTTGATAGCACTGCCTGAGGAATTCTCTCGTTTTCCTATCCGAGGGATAACCGGAGCCAAAGTCACCATATTCACCACGTAATTCCTGTATCACTGCGTCTCTATGGACTTTAGCCAATATAGAGGCAGCGCTCACCACAGGATAATTCCGGTCAGCAAAGTTCTCCGCTATGATTTGAATTCTGACATGAATTGCGGAATTAATTAACCTTGCATAGCCCTGTGCCCCTTTACCGGGAGCATCAATATAGGCAACAGCTGGCTTAAGATGGTTTACCATTTCGGCGGTTTTCGCCGCCTCCAGCGAATTAAGCCCATGCCTCCACAAGCATCCATCTATCTCACCAGGGCTTATCTTGATGAGCATGAAATCTTCCGCCAGGCTTGCTATCTCAGAACCAAGCTGCTCTCGCTTTTTTCGGCTCAGCTGCTTAGAATCCCGAACGCCTATCTCTTGAAACCGCTCTATGGTTTCCTTACTGGCCAATACACCACAGATAACCAGCGGACCAATTACACAGCCTCTACCCGCCTCATCAACACCTAAAATCATCCTGCTAATCAAAAATCTTTCCCGGGTTCAAGATACAGTTTGGGTCAAAAACCCTTTTTATGTTTCTCATGAGTTCTATCTGCTCTTGTTTTATCGCAATAGGAACATATTTCTTCTTGGCAACGCCAATTCCATGCTCACCAGAGATGGTACCTCCTAGAGCCACACTTCCTCTAAATACATCCTTGAAGATTTCAGGCAATTTACGCTTGAACTCCTCCTTTTCGCCACCAAAGGAGATGATGCTAAAATGCACATTCCCATCGCCAGCGTGCCCGCTACCGCTTACCAGAACACCATGCTTCTGCGATATTTCACCCAACATCTTCATGAAGTCAGGAATTCTGCTCCTCGGAACCACAGCATCTCCCATATCTACCAATCCTAACTCTTTCACGGCAAAAGCCAGCTTTGCCCTGACATCAGACACCTTCTTCATATCTTTCTCCGTGTCCACGATGAAAACGTCGGAGGCACCATTATTTAAGCAGATAGCGTTAACTCGCTCGGTAAGATCCTTCACCTCCAATTCACTGTCCGATTCAATAATTATAATAAGGTAATTTTTTGCCTCTGGAATGGGAAGTTTTATGCCCGTATAATTTTGACACAGGTTCATGGCAGCGCCTATCATGAATTCAATGGCGACCGGGACTATGCCTTCTTTTAGTATCTTTGGGACAGTGCTTATGGCATCTCCAAGCGATTCAAAGGCGGGAATTAGGTAACATCTGTTCTTTGGCCTCTTGATTAACCTCAGTATAATTTTGGTTACCACAGCCAGGGTTCCCTCCGAGCCTGTTAGAAGTTGAGCCAGATTATAGCCAGTGGAATTCTTTACATATTTTCCCCCTGTCTCTATTACGGTGCCGTTTGGAAGCACGGCCTCCAACCCCATGACATAATTTCTGGTAACACCATATTTCACTGCCTTCATACCGGCAGCATTCGTGGCCACATTCCCCCCAATGGTGGCACTCTCCTCTTCAGGATAAACAGGATAGTAAAGCCCTCTATCCTCCACAGCTTTGTACAACTCAGCTAAGATAACGCCAGGCTCAACTACAGCCACGAAATTATCCTCATCTATCTCCAGGATTCTATTCATTCGTTCCAACGAAAGGAGAATCCCACCATAAATGGGGACTGCAGCACCGGACAGTCCTGTTCCACCACCCCTGGGAGTGACAGGAATTATTTCCCGGTTAGCGAGTTTTAATATCTCAGATACCTCCGTTCTGTTTTTCGGTTTCACAACAACTTCGGGAGGCACCCAATCCAATAAATATGTCTCATCGTGTCCATAATCCATAAGATATTCACAGAGGACATTTTCATCCCCAACTATCTCCTTGAGTCTCCGGATAACTTCGTCAGTAACCTTTTTGTAGTTCATATTAACCTCCCCCCTATTTTACTAACCATATGGAAGCTAAAAAGATGTGGCTGTTTTTAGTATGCCAAAAACACCTTGTTTGTTTAACAGGAATGTTACTAAGAGCCAAAAGCGACTCCCCTTGGGAAATGTCTCTGAGCGCGACTGCGACATTATCCCCGGGAGCTATAATCAGGGCATTAAATCCCTTCATCTTACCTCAAATTAAAAGCCTGAGCTTCCCCACGTCTTAAGCGCCCTCGCCTTTCCCACGGAATATCTTGGGAATCTCCCTTATTCCAAAAAGCAGACCCACAGCGATCGGAGCTAAACAGATGCCATCCACCATGAACAAAATCCATGCCCCTTGAGCCATGTGGACGGTCGACAGGGGAGCCAATCCCACCAAGCTCGCAACGAGGACCAGGATAAAGGCCGAGCCCAGCCTTCGGGTAAATGCCAGCCAGAAAAGCACACCAGCACAAATAGACAAGCCTGCTCCTAGAAGACCAACCAGGAGTACCAGGTCAAAAGTAAAATGCTGACTTGATTCTACCAACATCCCTAAATCCCCACCACTAAAAGCACGGTACTGATAAACAGCAATCGGCTCTCTGAAAACAGCAGCTAGAATCCCGTAGACCGCATACAAAGAACAGCCAGCAACTATCATCCTAGAGCTAATCCGCATTCTTCGACTCATCTCTTGTTTCATTTTCCACCTCTTTAATTCATTCTATCATTTTATAGAGCACCAACGTGCCTTCTTAAGCAACCTATATGCTAAAATAAAATGCTATCCTATAGCATGCAATATATTTTGCAGCAATAACAATCATCTGAAAGGAACAAACTATGGATATGAAAGTCAAGGGTTCTAAGGAGCTACTCACGGAGGTTATAGATACTGGATTATGCACTCTATGTGGTGCATGCGCTGGCAGTTGTCCTTACTTGGTTTCCTATAAGGGCAGGATAGTGCTTCTGGACAATTGCACCCTATCAGAAGGGCAATGCTACCAGTACTGTCCCCGAACCTGCACTGACATGGATGCGATTAGCCGGCAAGTTCTCGGAATGCCATATAGCAGTGATGAACTGGGAGTCACCAAGGAAGTTCTGATGGCAAGGTCAACAGATGCAAATATCAAAGGGAGAGCACAATATGGAGGAACGGTAACCACAATCTTATCGTTGGCATTGGAGGAAGGGCTTGTTGATGGTGCAATTCTGACAAGAATGTCCGATGATAAAACACCAAGCGCTTTTCTGGCTCGAAGCAGGAAGGAGATACTTCAAGGTGCTGGCTCCAATTATATGGCTTGCCCGGTATTAGAGGTTTTAAACCATATTCCTAAGGATAGTACGGAGAGAATGGGGGTAGTGGCTATGCCTTGCCAGGTCTTAGCGCTGAGCAAGATGAGGAATGAGCCACCACAGGACAGAATGAATATAGGCAATGTGAAGCTAGTGGTCGGGTTGTTCTGCACCTGGGCGTTGTCCCTTAATGGATTCCATCAATTTTTACACGAAAATCTCGATTTACCACGGGTGATTAAATTTGATATTCCCCCTCCCCCAGCAAATAGATTCGATGCGTATACTTCATCAGGCAAAATCTCATTTCCACTGGATGAAATCAGGAAGTTTATCATGCCTGCCTGCACCTACTGCCTGGATATGACATCGGAGTTTGCCGATATTTCAGTAGGCTCAGTGGAAGGTATTGAGGGATGGAATACCGTTATTGTCCGTACTGATGTCGGTGCTGACCTGATGAAGATGGCTAAGAAAAAGGGAAAGCTTGAGGTCAATATCCTTCCCCCTGAGAATCTAGCCCATCTTAAGGAAGCATCTTTACTTAAAAAGAAACGGGCGCTGAAGGAAATCATCACGAAGAGTGGCGATAGGAAGAATCTACTTTACGTTGGTCTGCAAGAGAGCATAATAGATAATCTCCTAGCCTAAAGGAAGATAGTAACTTTAAGGAGGCAAATAATATGGCGGGTATTGGAATAGATGCTCCTGGTACAACTCAGCTCTTTATTGGCAACGAAGCCATTGCCCGGGGGGCACTGGAGGCAGGTATAGGATTCGCTGCCGCCTATCCAGGGACACCTTCAACGGAGATAATGGAGAGCCTGGCATCCGTGGCTAAGAAAATGAATTTTTACGCTGAATGGTCTGTAAACGAGAAAGTAGCCTTGGAATCTGCCGCTGGTGCCTCCTTCGCTGGCATTAGAGCGATAGCCGCTATGAAACAGAATGGCGTGAATGTTGCCTCCGACTTTCTAGCCAATATTGTCATGAGCGGCATAGGTGCCGGATTGGTCCTGGTATGTTGCGATGACCCATCTGCTATATCCAGCTCTAATGAGCAGGACACCAGAAACATAGCTAAGTGGCTGGATATCCCTCTCCTGGAACCAGGCACTTTCCAGGAAGCCAAGGACATGACAAAATGGGCCTTCGACCTGGCAGAAGAATTGGATACTATCTGCGTGATACGGAGCGTGACACGTATTGCTCACGCCAGAGGCAATGTAAAGCTGGGCGAATTGCCCAAAAAGGAACACAAGGCACATTTCGACAATATATGTCCAATCGCGCCCACATTAACCAAATTCATACCATACCCAAGCGCATGGTTGCATCAGCAATTACATGTAAAACTGGATAAGGCACGTGAAGTATTCGAATCGTCTCCCTTTAATTGGTATGTAGGACCGGAAGAGGCGGAATTATTAATCATAACCTGTGGTAGTTGCTGGCTATATTCTCTAGAGGCAGTGAAGACATTGAATTTGGAGAGTAAAGTGGGCATTTTGAAGCTGGGCACTATCTGGCCGTTACCACAAAAACTCATCGAGAAACATCTAAGCAAATCACCGAAAATACTGGTGGTTGAGGAAATTGACCCCTTCCTGGAGGGAAACATAAAGGAGATGATTGCTGACCTGCCACCTGCCAGTCCTCATCCTACATTCTATGGTAAGCGCTCAGGGCATATAAATGCCTACGGCGAGCTAAACCCAAATATGGTTATTGGAGCGACAGCTAGGATAATGGACATTACCTACGAATCTCGCCCTGCAGAATACAGCAAGAAGGCCGCGGAAATTCCTTTTACCTATATGCCAATGCGAATTATGACCTTCTGTCCTGGTTGTCCTCATCGGGCTACTTTCTGGGCAATCAAAAACGCACTCAGGCTGGATGGACGAGACGGGTTCGTTACCGGCGACATTGGCTGCTATTCCATGGCCATAGGTCCTGCTGGCTTCTTTCAAGAGCGAACAATGTATTGTATGGGAGCAGGTGCTGGGGTAGCTAATGGATTGGGAAAGTTAGCACAATTTGGCTTTAACCAGCCAGTGCTCGCTGTGTGTGGTGATTCCACTTTTTTCCATGCCACAATTCCAGCACTGATAAATGGTGTCTATAACCACTCGAATTTTACCCTTGTCATCTTAGATAATAGCGCCACTGCTATGACTGGCTTCCAGCCTCATCCTGGAACAGGAATAACCGCTATGGGAGAGACAACAAGAGTTGTAGATATAGAGGATTTATGCCATTCGTTAGGAGTGCAAGTTGATGTCTGTGACCCGTTTGACCTTGAGAATACCACAGCAACGCTACTAAAAGCGATAGCTGAAAACGGAGGACCTAGAGTGGTGATAATGCGACGCGAGTGCGAGTTGGTGAGAGCAAGGAGGGAGAAGAAACCTCTCTACAAGGTACATGTTGACCCTGATAAGTGCTTGGGGGAAGCATGTGGCTGTAACAGATTGTGTACCAGCGCGTTTAGTTGCCCAGGACTGATATGGGATAAGGATGCCGGAAAGGCTAAGATAGATGAAGTTATCTGTGCCAGCTGTGGCATATGTGCCGACATATGCCCGCAGGGAGCTATTATTAAGGAGGCAGTGTGATTATGAAGACGCTAACGAAAGACCCACTCAATTTAATTATTGCCGGTGTTGGTGGGCAGGGAAATGTGATGATCTCACTGCTTATCGGTAAAGCCTTTGTAAGACAAGGTTATTTCGTGACCATCGGGGAAACATATGGTGCATCCCAGCGGAGCGGCAGCGTTATGAGCCATCTGAGAATCTCACGGGAAAGCCAGTATAGCCCTTCCATCCCTAATGGGCGTGCTGATATTATCCTTGGCATGGAACCGGTGGAAACCCTGCGAATATTACAGCAATTCGGAAACTCGGATGTTATCACCATAACCAACTCCAGGCTGGTATATGCCGTTGGAATGGAATACCCAAGCCTGGATAAAGTCGCGGAGGCTATCAAAGGATTATCAGCTAGATTATGGCTGATAGATGCTACTGATGAAGCAGCGAAATTAGGTGACCCTGTCTTCGCCAATATGATACTCATTGGTACTCTGATTGGCTCTGGCATCCTACCCATTGATAGGGAATCAATAGAACTGTCGCTGCAGGAAAGCTCCCCCAGGGAAAAACTCGACGCCAATATGCTAGCCTTCAATAAGGGCATGGAGCTTGTAAACCGAGGTTAAAATTGGTTGCAACGTCAACTCCAGAACTGGTAGAGCAATTTAAGTCAGTAGCTAGCAATGTTGTCGCTGTGGTCTACGAGGCTGAAGGTGCCGAGGACGCTAATAATTATGTAGTGAAGCTAGCACAAGAACATAATGTGAAACGAGTGGTTAAGTCAAAATCTGTTGTAGCCACGGAGATTGGATTAAATAAATATCTTGAGGATGCTGGATTTGAGGTAACAGAAACCGATATCGAAGAATGGATTGCTCAGCTAGCAGGAGAAAGACCTTCACCGAAAAAACTGGAAGAGATAGCTGAGCTATTTTCCAAAGCTATTGGTGAGAGGTTGGAACCTGACCCCCAGGTTTTACTAAAGGCAGCACGGCGCTATTTGAGGCAGTCTATTATCAATGCCGACATGGGTATTTCCGGAGCCAATATTGCCATAGCTGAAACCGGAACTCTGGTCATCATAAACAGTGAGGGGAATGCCCGCCTGGTTGCTACTTTACCTCTTATACATGTGGCGATGATTGGCCGTGAGAAGTTGGTTTCTAGCCTGAACGATGCCGCTACCATCCTCAAACTACTTAGCAAAAATGCCGCAGGATACAAGATGCCAGGCTACATCACTTATATTAGCGGAAGAAGCACTACCGCTGATATACCCGGAGCACCGATGATCCGTGCTCAAGGTCCCGAAGAAGTCCACATTGTCTTGCTAGACAGCCATAAGCAAATAAAAGAATTCAATGAGGAAACATATCGGTTACCATGATTCTTACTCCACTGTCATTGGGAATGTAGACGAATCAACCTCGCCATTGGGAAGGATATAAAAATGACGGCAAAGATGAAAAGGCGGGTGAATAAGGCGCTGGCAGATAAGAACCTGCAGACAGCCCTTCCTACTTTCATGCTGATCACAAAGGTAGCCCGTCAGATTGGGATGCAGGGCATTGATTTTAGCACTTTAAGAGACGAACTTCGCCGTGTAAAAGAGAAATCCATCGCCAACCTTCCCCAACTTGTGCAGCAATTTAAGGCACAAGCTACTAAAGCCGGTGCCGTGGTCTATGAAGCTAAAGATGCCCAAGACGTCAACAATTATATTTTAAAGCTGGCACGAGAACACAATGTGAAGCAGATAGTCAAGTCAAAATCAATGGTGACCGAGGAGATTGAATTAAATAAACATCTAAAGGACGCCGGCATTGAGGTAACAGAAACTGACCTCGGAGAGTACATCGTCCAGCTGGCGGGAGAAAAGCCTTCCCATCTGGTAGGACCGGCAATACATAAAACTATAGAGCAGATAGCCGAGCTTTTTTCCAAAGTAACTGGTGAGAAGCTAGGATTTGACCCTCAGAAGCTAGTGGAGGTAGCCCGTCGCATATTGAGGCAAGCCTATCTTAATGCAGATATGGGTATTTCAGGAGCCAACATCGCCATAGCTGAAACCGGAACCCTGGTCATCGTGACCAACGAGGCAAACGGTTGTCTGGTTACCACCTTACCCCCAATACATGTAGCGGTAGTTGGTTATGAAAAGCTTGTTTCCAGTCTGGACGATGCCACTGCGATACTTAAATTACTTAGCCGAAACACGACAGGTCAAAAACAGTCGGTCTATGTCTCTTACATTACCGGCCCCAGTGCTACCACCGCTATATCAGAAGTACCGCTATTCGGAGTCCAGGGTCCCGGCGAACTTCACATCATCCTGGTAGATAATGGCCGCATGCAAATGCGAGAATCTGATGAGTTCAAAGAGGCGCTATATTGCATCAAATGTGGTGCTTGCCTCAATATTTGCCCTGTTTTTGGCTCAGTCGCCGGGCAGACTTATGGCTACATATACCAGGGGGGCATCGGTGCCATCCTGACTGCCTTCTTACATGGTATGGATAAAGCTGTTGACCCGGCAAGCTTGTGTATGAATTGCATGGCTTGCACTGAAGTCTGTCCCTCGCATATTGACATACCACGCATGATATTAAGGCTCAGGACGAAATTCGTGGAAGAAAATGGATTGTCACTGACACGTAAGATTGCTTATCATGGTATCTTGAGTCATCCAAAGCGACTGAACACAGCAATAAGCATTGGTTCACGCTTACAATCCCCATTTGTGGGCAAGGACTCCATGGTAAGACGGCTTCCCTATCCATTGAATTCCTTGACCAGAACCATTAGTCTCCCAGCTCTAGCTCAGCATCCGCTACGCGACAGATTGAAGGCTTTTTCATCACCCAGAGCAGGAACGCACCCTGCAGTGGCTTTTTACGCCGGGTGTGTTGCTGACTACGCCTATCCTGAAATTGGCGATGATGTGATGAAGTATCTCCAGGAATGCGGTGCTGCGCCATATTATCCCCAGGAGCAAACCTGTTGTGGTGCCCCAGCATTAGTTACTGGCGACGAAGAAACATGCATCAAGCTGGCCAAAATAAACATCGCTGCCATTGAAGAAATGAATCCTGATTATATTGTTACCGTATGCCCTGGCTGCGCCGTTATGCTACAACAGGAGTATCCACGGCTGCTTGCTAATGACCCCGAATGGAGTCTGCGAGCAGAAGCAATATCCACCAAGGTTAAAGACTTTTCACAGTTAGTTCTTGAATTAACTCCCTCAGCACAGAAAATGCTTTCTCAAAACCTCAAGGTTACTTACCATGACCCCTGCTACCTAAGACGGGGGCTTGGCATATATCACGAGCCCAGACAACTGCTCCAGAGAGAAGGCTTTGAAATAGTAGAGATGAATGATGCTGATGCTTGCTGTGGCTTTGCTGGCACATTTGTCCTTGAATACCCCGAATTATCCGGCTCAATCTTGAACAGAAAGCTGAACAATATAGAAGCTACTGGCGCCGATATCGTGGTTACTAATTGTATCCCTTGTGTTCTTCAACTCAGGGGTGGTTTAGATAAGCGTAACAGCAATATCAAGGTGATGCATAGCGCCGAGCTGTTGGCAAGCTACCACAAATCACGCCATATCAATACCTGACATCCACATAGAGACCTTATCTTGCTTTGACCTCCACAGTCCTGGTGCCTCGACCTGAAGCGGTGCAGGCGAGGCAGCAATGCTGTACATCAAGCTTACAATGGACGGAGGGTCCTTCTACTATGTCGAACCTCGCTCCCTTAAACATGACATCTATGGGAACGTACAGCAAGGTGGCTGCAGTGATTTCCGGCTGGTTCTCCCACTCGAGGTAGATTCTGTTATCGCTGACCTCCAGCTTTTGTGGTATCCCGGCAATACGCTGAGCATAGCCTCTAACCTTAAAGTTCCGGCGTATATTACCCTTGTCATCAATGATTGAGTAATTCTCCCTGTTCCAGCCATCGAGCTTCGTGGAGTCCCAACCAGGGCAGTAATCCCATTGAGTTCCCCCGTAGAAACAATCATCGAGTCTCCGGTATATGTCAGCGATGTATTCCGAGACTTTAGTCTTTTCAGGATACATCCCAAATTCTCCCAGGAGTAATGGAACTCCCAGTTCTGCTACCTTGGAATTAAAATCAGCGAAGGATTTATCGGCTTCAGAGAGTGAAAAAATATCGGTAACGAGCAGAGATGCGCTGTAGAAGTGAGGAGCATAGGCATAATTACCCCGGGAAAGTGGCGGCAGTCGAGAGTAGATAGCCCCAAAACTCGTTAGAATGCTTGGCTCAACGAACAGGATACCATCAGGGTCCACCTTTCGAATAGCTGCTCCGGCATCTTCATAAAGAAGAGCGAGCTGGGAGACCTCATCGCCGATGGGCTCATTCATCAGGTCGTAGCCAATTACTGCTGGGTGGTCTCCAAACCGCCGTGCTATATGAGCCCACATAGAGATGTAATGGTCGCGAATGCTATTTACATTGGCATAGAGGGAATCAAACGCTCGCAGCACATTCCTGTCATTCAAACCGTTAACCCAATCAATGCACCTTTCATCGTTACTTGGTTCATCCTGAGGAATCGAAGGGTCGATGGCCCAGGATGGAGCACCATCCCCACAGCCACCATTAACATAGCGAGAGAACATGTCTTGATGCATATCAAGAATGACGTATATCCCGCGTTCTCCCGCAGCGTTTACCAGCGTCTCCATAGCATCAATGTATCCCTCGTTGTATTTCCCCGGCTCAGGCTCGATAGCCTCCCATATCAGCACCAGGCGAATTACATTCATCCCCCATTCTTTAAGAGGATCGAGCAGCGCTGCATCGGCAAAAGGTATAAAAGGAGGAACCTTGCTATTGCCAGCTACGTTCACGCCACGTAAGATAACTACCCTGCCTTGTTCATCTTTGAACCAATAGCCATCTATATGAAGCGGATTTTGGCTCATTTCTCACCTCCCGTTATACTTACTCCAAAGGGCACTATTATCTGTCTAAAAATGTAGTTGCCCAATTTATTGGGCGATTGTACCTGATGAATCAGGCAACTACAAAATCTTTATATTAGCTGAGTATAATACTGGCATCAACTCCTGAAAAGTCAAAGGGCAAAAAACAGTCAATATAAAGCTAAAAACTCCCAGCTAACAGCTACTAAATTGGTTGACTTCAATTTTCTGTAGATGTATAATCCATGCGAAAAGCCGACTCAGCTCTTTAAAAATCTAAGGGAGGTAACGTTAATGGAAGAAGCAGTAATAGTTGATTATTTAAGGTCGCCATTTTCAAGGTCGAGGCCAAGGGAGCCAGAAAGGGATGTGTTTAATAGCGTGAGGATGGATGATGTTGCCGGGATGTTGATAAAGAAACTTATTGAACGCACCAAAATTAAGCCTGAAGAAATCAACGACGTGTTAACTGGAACAGCTTTCCCCACAGGTGAACAGTGGCTCTATGGAGGACGGCACATCACATTTCTGGCAGGATTGCCATTTAATGTTCCCGCTCAACAAGTTGATCGGCAGTGTGGCTCGGCAATGTCTGCCCTACATCAAGGTGCTATGGAGATAATGCTCGGCTATTCAGACATTATCATTGCTGGGGGAATTGAACATATGACGCACAATCCCATGCCCGGTCCTGGCATTGAGGAGTCGAGAATAACGGTAAAACCAAACCCCAGATTCTTCTCCGAGCCAGAGTATGCCAAATACGATATGATGACCACCTACAATATGGGGCTTACCGCAGAAAAATTGTTCGACCAGACGGACTTCACCAGGGAGGATATGGATAAATGGGCGCTGGGGAGTCATCAAAAGGCCGCAAAGGCACTGAAGGAGGGATTTTTTAAAGGGGAAATAATGCCCCTCGAGGTGATAATGCCAGACGGTACAAAGCAAGTCATTGACCATGATGTGAGCATCAGACCAGATACGACTATGGAAGCTCTGGCTCAATTAAATCCGTCTTTTAAACCAGATGGGCACATAACCCCGGGGAACTCCTCCCCGTTAAACGCTGGCGCAACCATGATGATGGTAATGTCCCGAAAAAAGGCGAAGGAATACGGGCTTAAACCGCTAGCCAAAATTGTGTCCATGGGATGGGCTGGCGTTGACCCAAGTGTTATGGGATTGGGCCCAGTTCCGGCAAGCAGAATGGCTCTCAAGCATGTTGGGATGGAGGTCAAGGACATTGATTTCTGGGAGATCAACGAGGCGTTTGCCATCGTGACGCTTAATGCCATAAAGGAGTTGGAAATAGACCCTGACAAGGTAAATGTGAAGGGCGGTGCTGTTGCAATTGGTCATCCGCTTGGTGCTACGGGAACAAGGCTCGTTGGAACACTGGCACGAATACTGGATGTGGAAGGAGGGAGATTCGGGCTTGCCACGCCATGTGTTGGTGGTGGACAAGGTACTGCCACCATAATCGAAAGGATAAAGTAAATCAAAAAAGGAGGGACAGGATGGCTTACGAAAATGTGATTGTTGAGAAAGAGGGTAACATCGGGATAATTACCTTGAATCGACCACCAGCTAATTCGGTAAATTGGGCACTGCTCGAGGACTTCGAGAAAGCCCTGGACCAATTCGAGGAAGATAAAGAAGTGAGGGCATTGATTATCACCGGTGCTGGTGAGAAGGGATTCTCAGCCGGTTTTGATGTCAGTGAGGCAGCAAGGGCAAAAGAGATTGGAAACAAGGGGCGGGCGCTATGGACTCGAGTTGAAAGATATCCCAAGCCTGTGGTCGCCGCCATTAATGGTTATGCCCTTGGAGGTGGCTGTGAGCTAGCGATGGCGTGCCATTTCAGGGTCATGGTCAATACCGAGAAGGCTAAGATTGGCTGCCCTGAGGTCAACCTCGGCATCATTCCTGGCTGGGGCGGCACACAGAGGATGCCCAGGTTAATCGGGAAAACAAGGGCACTGGATATGCTCGTCTTCGGAAAGAGAATACTTGCTCCTGAAGCCCTGGATATAGGTCTTATCAACAAGGTCTCTCAACCAGGGGAACTAATGAAGGATGCCAAGGAACTGGCCGGGAGATTGGCAAAGCAGGCACCGCTTGCCGTTAAGGCTATTCTCGAATCAGTCACCAAGGGACTCGAAACATCTATCGATGAAGGACTAAAGGTCGAAGGGAAAAACCTCGACATGGTGTCAAGCTCAAAGGATGCCATAGAGGGAATAACAGCATTCCTGGAGAAGAGAGAGGCCCACTTTAAGGGGGAATAAACAGAATAAATTAAAAAGGAGGTAGGTCAAAATGAAGGAAATTAAAAAGGTAGCGGTGATGGGTGCCGGAGATATGGGGCATGGGATTGCCCAGGTCGCACTGATGAAGGGCTACAAGGTAGCTCTGAGGGATATCGAGCAGAGGTTCATTGACAAAGGTGTCCAGGGGATTAAGGACAGCCTCGAGAAATTCTTTGTGGCCAAGCAAAAGATATCTCCAGAACAAAGGGATGAGATGCTAAAGAGGCTAAAGACAACTGTTAGCATAGAGGAGGCAGTTAAAGATGCTGACTTTGTGATTGAAGCAGTTCCTGAGGTTATGGATATTAAAAAATCAGTTTTCAAGGACCTGGATAAGTTTGCCCCAAAGGATGCCATTCTTGCCACAAACACCTCGAATATGAGCATCACCGAGATAGCAGAAGCAACAAAAAGACCTGATAAGGTTGTTGGAATGCACTTCTTTAACCCTGCCGTCAGGATGAAGCTCGTTGAGGTGACAAAGGGGAAGAAGACCAGCGAAGATACGATGCAGGTAACATATGATTTAGCGACGAAGATGGACAAGGCTCCAGTCAGAGTTGAGAAAGATTCCCCTTCATTCATTTATAATAGGGTAAACGCCCCGGTCATGCTTTTGCTTGAGCTAATACTGGAGAAAAAACTTGTGTCCCCGGAGGAGTTCGATGCTGCCTTCAAAGCAGTGATGCCTATGGCTCCTTATGAGCTGCTGGATTTCGTAGGAATCGATGTTGCCTATCACTCACTCAAGTACCTCCACGATAAGCTTTCTCCAGAGTACCGCTCAACAGCACTTGAACAGAAGGTTAACACAGGCAACCTCGGGAAGAAGACCGGAAAAGGCTTTTACGATTGGGCTGCCGGTAGACCTACAATAGATACTTCAAAGGCTACTAAAGAGTTCGGTTTGAATGACCTCATTGCCTTACAGGTAAATGAAGCAACGAAACTGCTTGACGAGGGAGTAGCAAAGAGCGCAGCGGATATTGATAACGCAATAGTCAATGGAGGAGGCGGCTTCGGACCTTTCCAGCTTGCAAAGGGCATAGGATATCCTGAATTGGTCAAGAGATGTGAAGCTCTTGCCCAGAAATTCAACGTAGCCGTGTTTAAACCGACTGACACGATGAAGAAAGGAAAAATCGAAGTCTGACCATCGAGCCCGTTTCCATTCCGTGCCTCGCAATGACGTAAGGCGGTCATTGCGAGGCTTTTCCTTTGTCATTGCCAGCCTTTTTTCCTTGTCATTGCCAGCCTTTTTTCCTTGTCATTGCGAGCGAAGCGTGGCAATCCCAGGGAAACTCAAAAATCAAAATGCAAAATGACAGAGCAAAAATAGAAAACAGTCAGTAATCAGCAGTCAGCGCTCAGCTGATAGCTGAAGGCTGATAGCTGATAGCCACTATTTCACTCACTTATCGGGCTCCTCTTTCTTGGTGGAGCAGCATATATCTAACAACAATGGGACTTAGTCATAGAGTACTAAAATACCGTTCCAAACAGTACCAACGGGGGATTCGCACAATAACGAGTACAGCTTAGACTGTATATATAAGAGTATACCTGATTAGTGTTGGAGATTCACAAATATGTCGGTAACAATAAATGGTACCACCTACTATAGAACCGCCGAAGTCTGCCGAATGGTAGGTATAAGCAGAACTACCTTGTTTCGCTGGCTCAAGGACGGCCTGCTCAGGGAAGCTCAATACCGGGATAGGAGAGGATGGAGGCTGTTTACCAAGGAGGAAATAGGTAGACTGAATGAGGAGGTCAACGAGATAAATAGAACTGCGGGATAACATAAGACGCTGTCAACAACAGCAGAATGTGTCGTTTTCGCCAATCATAGTGCAACAGGAATAATCGAAAGTGGAGGGATTGGAAAGTAGCATGAAAGTAAAAGAGCAACCCATTGAAGAAATAAAGCGGCTGCGCCAGGAAGTAGCTAAGCTGAGGCAAGAAAAAACCGAGCGCAAGAAGGCGGAGGCGGCGCGGCGGGAGGGTGACGCAAGATATCACGCGCTTTTTGACCGAACGCTTTACTGCGTATATGTGCATGATTTTGAAGGCAGGTTCCTGGATGCTAATGACGCCGCTTTGAAGCTCCTGGGATACACCAGAGAGGAGGTCCTTTCCCTTAATATTTCTTCATTACTCGGAGAAGACCAGTTGCCTACCGCCTTCAAAACCACTCAAGAGATTAAACAAACTGGTCGCTATAAAGGAATTACCGAATACAAATTGAGAACAAAGGATGGCGATTATGTCTGGGTAGAGACCGAAGCCTCCCTCATTTACCGAGAAGGAGTGCCCTACGCCATTCAAGGGATTGCCAGGGACATAACCGAGCGCAAGCAGGCAGAGGAGAAACTGCGGCAGAGTGAGAAGAAATACCGAACCATCCTCGAAAACATCACAGCTGGTTATTATGAGGTTGACCTTGCCGGCAACTTTACCTTCGTCAATGATTCCATATGCCATCACCTGGGATATTCCAAAAACGAAATGATAGGTATGAATAACAGGCAATACACGGACAAAGAAAATGCCAGGAAGGTGTATCAAGCATTCAACAAGGTATACACCACTGGAAAGCCTACCGTAGGGATTGATTGGGAGACCATAAGAAAGGATGGCACGAAGAGATTCATTGAAACTTCTGCTTCTCTAATAAGGGATGCACGAGGTGAGCCAATAGGCTTTCGAGGTATTTCCCGGGATATCACCGAGCGCAAGCAGGCGGAAGAGGCACTCGAAGAATCTGAAGAAAAGTATAGAACGCAATTTGAACAGGCATTGGATGCTATCTTCCTAGCCGACGCCGAAACAGGCATAATGATTGACTGTAACCGGGCAGCATGTAAATTAGTCGGCAGAAAGAAATCAGAGATTGTTGGGCAGCATCAGCGAATTCTCCATCCTCCGCAAGAAATGGAAGGAGAGCTTACCAGGACCTTCAAACAGCATCTCGGAGGAAAAGAAGGCAAGACTGTGGAAACTCAGGTCATTACCAAGAACGGAGAGATTAAAGAGGTTGCCATCAAAGCCAATACCATTGACTTCAGGGGCAAAAAATTACTTCAAGGGATATTCCGGGATATAACGGAGCGCAAGCAGGCGGAGGAGATGTTGCGGCAGAGTGAGAAGAAATACCGAAGCATACTCGAAAACACCGTAGAGGGCTACTATGAAACTGACCTTGCCGGCAACTGTATCTTCGCGAACAATTCCATATGCGTTGACATGGGATATTCCAGAGACAAGCTGATAGGCATGAACAACAAGGAGTACATGGATAAAGAGAATGCCAGAAAGATATACCAAGCATTCACCGAAGTATACACCACTGGGCAGCCTGCCAGAGGATTGGAGTTCGAAGCCATAAGAAAGGATGGTAGGAAACTATGCGCTTCATGTTCCGTATCCCTGATAAGGGATTCAAAGGGTGAGCCGATAGGGTTTCAAGGTGTTGTCAGGGATGTAACCGAGCACAAGCAGGCAGAAGAGGCGCTCGAAGAATCTGAAGAAAAGTATAGAACGCAATTTGAAACGGCAATGGATGCTATCGTCCTAGCCGACGCCGAAACAGGCATAGTAATTGACTGTAACCGGGCAGCATGTAAATTAGTCGGCAGAAAGAAATCAGAGATTGTTGGACAGCATCAGCAGATTCTCCATCCTCCGCAAGAAATGGAAGGAGAGCTTACCACGACCTTCAAACAGCATCGCGGAGAAAAAAAAGGCAAGACTGTGGAAACTCAGGTCATTACCAAGAACGGAGAGATTAAAGAGGTTGCCATCAAAGCCAATATCATTGAATTCAGGGGCAAAAAATTACTTCAAGGGATATTCCGGGATATCACGGAGCGCAAGCAGGCGGAAAAAGCATTACAGGAAGCTAAGATACGCTTTGAGGACCTCTTTGAAACCGCAAATGAACTAATCATAACAACAGACGCAGAGGGATGGATATTGAGGCTTAACAAAGAGGTAGAAAAGCTTTCCGGTTATTCAAAAAAGGAACTGGTAGGGCAAAGCATATTGAACATCGCCTATCCCGAAGACAGAGACAACTATATCCAGTTCTGGAAAGACATCCTCAGCGGGCTTAATCTTCACTATCACCTAAAGGGTATTTCAAAGACCGGCAATGTTTTTGACTTACTGGCAAGCGGCAATGCAATTAGAAAAGACGGAAACGTCGTCGAGATACAATACAATGCCAAGGACATTACCGAGGAAAAGCAGGCGGAGGAGATGCTGCGGCGGAGTGAGGGAAAATACCGAAACATCCTCGAAAACATCACAGATGGCTACTATGAACTTGACCTTGCCGGTAACCTTACCTTCTTCAACGCTTCGTTGTGCCGAACCCTGGGATACGCCAGAGATGAGATGATGGGTATGAACAACAGGCAATATATGGACGAAGAGAACGCCGCGAAGGTGTATCAAATATTCAATGAAGTATACCGCACTGGTAAGCCTTACACACGAGCTGATTGGGCGATCATAAGAAAGGATGGCACGAAGCTATCCATTTCATCCTCGGTATCACTGATAAGGGATTCACGAGGCAAGCCGATAGGGTTTCGAGGCCTTAGCCGGGACATTACCGAGCAAAAAAGGTCAGAGGAGGAGCTGCGGCGAAGTGAGGAAAAATACCGAACCGTCCTCGAAAGCGTCGTAGAGGGCTATTATGAAGTTGACCTTGCTGGCAACTTTACCTTCGTCAATGATTCCATATGCCATAACATAGGATATTCCAGAGATGAACTGTTGAGTATGAACAACAGGGACTACATGGATGAACAGACTGCCAAGAAGGTGTTGGAAAGATATGCCGAAGTATACACCACGGGGCAGCCTGCCAGAGGATTTGATTTTGAGATCACAAAAAAGGACGGTACGAAGCTATTTATTTCAGTTTCCATATCCCTGATAAGGGATTCAAAGGGTGAGCTCACAGGTTTTCGAGGTGTTGTCCGGGACATTACCGAGCAGAAGCAGGCGGAGGAGAAACTACAGGCAAGTGAAGAGCGATACCGAAATCTATTTGAGAACGCCACGGACGGAATATTTACGCTGGATTTGAAAACTAGATTTAACTCAGGCAACAAGAAGGCTCAAGAAATGTGCGGCTACAACAAGGAGGAGCTGATTGGACAGTATGCCACTGTCATCCTTCCCGAGGAAGAGATCCCGCGCATGGCCGACGCCTTCGAAAGGGTGCTCAAGGGGGAAATAAATACCTATGAGACTAAGATTATTACCAAGAACGGTGACCTCATTCCGGTAGAGGTCACCTCATCCCCTATAGAAGTAGATGGGAAAATCGTAGGCACTATGGGCATGGCGAGAGACGTTACCGAGCGCAATCGATGGGAGGAGATGCTGCGGCAGAGTGAGAAGAAATACCGAACCATCCTCGAAAACATCACAGATAGCTACTATGAACTTGACCTCGCCGGCAACCTTACCTTCTTCAACGATTCCATGTGCAAAATGCTGGGATATTCCAAAAACGAAATTATGGGTATGAATGACAGGAAATACACGGACAAAGAAAATGCCAGGAAATTGTATCAAGCATTCAACAAGGTATACACCACCGGGAAGCCTGCCGAAGGATTTGATTGGGAGCTTACAAGAAAGGATGGCACGAAGAGAATCGTTGAAGCTTCCATAACTCTAATAAGAAATCCGGAAGGAGAGCCAATAGGGTTTCGAGGTGTTGTTAGGGATATTACCGAGCGCAAGCAGGCGGAAAAAGCATTACAGGAAGCTAAAACGCGCTTTGAGAACCTGTTTGAAACCGCAAATGAACTAATTATAACAACAGACGCTGAAGGATGGGTATTGCGCCTTAACAAAGAGGTGGAAAAACTTTCCGGTTATTCAAAAAAGAAACTGATAGGACAAAGCATATTGACCATCGCCTATCCCGAAGACACACCGAAATATATCCAGTTCTGGAAAGACATCCTCATCGGGCTTAATCCTCACTATGAACTAAGGGCTATATCAGCGAAAAACCCCGGTGACATCCGGTACTTATTGGCAAGTGGCAGTGCAATTAGAAAAGACGGAAACGTCGTCGAGATACAATACAATGCCAAGGACATTACCGAGGAAAAGCAGGTAGAGGAGGCACTGCGGCGGAGTGAGGGAAAATACCGAAACATCCTCGAAAACATCACAGATGGCTACTATGAACTTGACCTCGCCGGCAACCTTACCTTCTTCAATGATTCGCTGTGCAAAATCCTGGGATATCCCAAAAATGAACTCCTCGGTATGAACAACAGGAACTACATGGACAAAGAAAATGCCAGGAAGATGTATCAAGCATTCAACAAGGTATACACCGCTGGAAAGCCTACCATAGGGATTGATTGGGAGGTCACAAGAAAGGATGGGACGAAGGGATTCATTGAAGCTTCTGCTTCTCTAATAAGGGATGCACGAGGTGAGCCAATAGGCTTTCGAGGTGTTGCCCGGGATATCACCGAGCGCAAGCAGATGGAGGCAGAGAGAAACGAGCTAGAGAAAAAGGCTCAGTTAGCCACCCGTTTGGGCGTTATTGGCGAGATGGCATCGGGCATTGTGCACGAGGTAAATAATCCCCTCACCAGTGTTATCGGCTTTGCTGAGATGTTAGCGCAAAAGGATCTGCCCGAGGACGCTAAGGAATATGTAAGGATTATCAATAGTGAAGGAAAACGGGTAGCCAGTATCGCAAGCCGGCTGCTTAACTTTTCCCGCCACCAGACTCTAGGGACAGTATATACGGATATTAACAAGCTGATAGAAGCCACCATCGAACTGCAACAATATGAAATGACGAGCGGTAACATAAAGATTACTGCCAAACTTGACCCTCATCTGCCACGAACCATGGCAGACCCTGGTCAAATGCAGCAGGTGTTCCTTAATATAATGCTAAATGCCAGGACGGCGATGAGATTAGCCAACGGCGGGGGTAAGCTCTTGATTAAAACAACGGCGATGGATAACACTATTCAGATATCCTTTAAAGATGACGGCCCGGGGATAGCGAAGAAAAATCTACAGAGGATATTTGACCCCTTCTTTACTACCAGAAAGCAAGGGGAAGGAACGGGGCTTGGCTTGAGCATCTGTCAAAATATTATTGCCACACATGATGGCACGATATATGCCAGGAGCAAGTCAGGAAAGGGAGCCACCTTCATCATAAAACTGCCTGTAGTCGCTCGCCAAAGAAAAACAGACGGAAATGGTGAGGCTAACCACATTAACGGTAACCCCTGGCGGTAAGTCAGCACAATGAGTGGCTAACAAACATGGCAAGACAAAACTACAAGGAGGCGGCAAAATAAAAGTAGCAGATAAGGCGGAAGAGCAACTTATTGAAGAAATAGAACGGCTGCGCCAGAAAGTAGATAAGCTGAGGCAAGAGAAAACTGAGCGCAAAAAGGCGGAAGAGGCACTGCGGCACAGCGAGCAAAAATACCGAACTATCCTCGAAAACGTCGTAGAGGGCTATTATGAGATTGACCTTGCTGGCAACTTTACCCTGGTTAACGATGTCATATGCCATAACCTGGGATATTCCAGAGATGAACTGATAGGTATGAACAACAGGGACTACATGGATGAACAGACTGCCAAGAAGGTGTTGGAAAGATATGCCGAAGTATACACCACGGGGCAGCCTGCCAGAGAATTTGATTTTGAGGTCATAAAAAAGGACGGTACGAAGCTATTCACTTCATCTTCCATATCCCTGATAAGGGATTCAAAGGGTGAGCCCACAGGTTTTCGAGGTGTTGTCCGGGACATTACCGAGCAGAAGCAGGCGGAGGAGAAACTGCAGGCAAGTGAGGAAAAATACCGAACCATCATCGAAAACATCACAGATGGTTATGAGGAGGTTGACCTTGCCGGCAACTTTACCTTCTTCAATGATTCGCTGTGCAAAATCCTGGGATATTCCAAAAACGAAATGATAGGTATGAACTACAGGCACTACATGGACAAAGAAAGTGCCCATAAGGTGCATCAAGCATTCAACAAGATATACACCACCGGGAAGCCTACTGCAGGGGTTGATTGGGAGCTTATAAGAAAGGATGGCACGAAGATAATCGTTGAAGCTTCCGTAACTCTAATAAGAAATCCAGAAGGGGAGCCAATAGGGTTTCGAGGCATTCTCCGGGATATCACCGAGCGCAAGCAGGCGGAGGAGAAACTGCAGGCAAGTGAAGAAAAATACCGAACCATCCTCGAAAACATCACAGATGGTTATTATGAGGTTGACCCTGCCGGCAACTTTACCTTCTTCAATGATTCGCTGTGCAAAATCCTGGGATATTCCCAAAACGAAATGATAGGTATGAACAACAGGCAATACACGGACAAAGAAAATGCCAGGAAATTGTATCAAGCATTCAACAAGGTATACACCACCGAGAAGCCTGCCGTAGAATTTGATTGGGAGCTTACAAGAAAGGATGGCACGAAGATAATCGTTGAAGCTTCCGTAACTCTAATAAGAAATCCAGAAGGGGAGCCAATAGGGTTTCGAGGTGTTGTTAGGGATATTACCGAGCGCAAGCAGGCGGAAAAAGCATTACAGGAAGCTAAAACGCGCTTTGAAAACCTGTTTGAAACCGCAAATGAACTAATTATAACAACAGACGCTGAAGGATGGGTATTGCGCCTTAACAAAGAGGTGGAAAACCTTTCCGGTTATTCAAAAAAGAAACTGATAGGACAAAGCATATTGACCATCGCCTATCCCGAAGACACACCGAAATATATCCAGTTCTGGAAAGACATCCTCAGCGGGCTTAATCCTCACTATGAACTAAGGGCTATATCAGCGAAAAAACCCGGTGACATCCGGTACTTATTGGCAAGCGGGAGTGCAATTAGAAAAGACGGAAACGTCGTCGAGATACAATACAATGCCAAGGACATTACCGAGGAAAAGCAGGTAGAGGAGGCACTGCGGCGGAGTGAAGAAAAATACCGAACCATCCTCGAAAACATCACAGATGGCTACTATGAACTTGACCTAGCCGGCAACCTTACCTTCTTCAATGATTCGCTGGGCAAAATCCTGGGATATCCCAAAAATGAACTCCTCGGTATGAACAACAGGAACTACATGGACAAAGAAAATGCCAGGAAGGTGTATCAAGCATTCAACAAGGTATACACCGCTGGAAAACCTACCGTAGGGATTGATTGGGAGGTCATAAGAAAGGATGGGACGAAGGGATTCATTGAAGCTTCTGCTTCTCTAATAAGGGATGCCCGAGGTGAGCCAATAGGCTTTCGAGGTGTTGCCCGGGATATCACCGAGCGCAAGCAGATGGAGGCAGAGAGAAACGAGCTAGAGAAAAAGGCTCAGTTAGCCACCCGTTTGGGCGTTATTGGCGAGATGGCATCGGGCATTGTGCACGAGGTAAATAATCCCCTCACCAGTGTTATCGGCTTTGCTGAGATGTTAGCGCAAAAGGATCTGCCCGAGGACGCTAAGGAATATGTAAGGATTATCAATAGTGAAGGAAAACGGGTAGCCAGTATCGCAAGCCGGCTGCTTAACTTTTCCCGCCACCAGACTCTAGGGACAGTATATACGGATATTAACAAGCTGATAGAAGCCACCATCGAACTGCAACAATATGAAATGACGAGCGGTAACATAAAGATTACTGCCAAACTTGACCCTCATCTGCCACGAACCATGGCAGACCCTGGTCAAATGCAGCAGGTGTTCCTTAATATAATGCTAAATGCCAGGACGGCGATGAGATTAGCCAACGGCGGGGGTAAGCTCTTGATTAAAACAACGGCGATGGATAACACTATTCAGATATCCTTTAAAGATGACGGCCCGGGGATAGCGAAGAAAAATCTACAGAGGATATTTGACCCCTTCTTTACTACCAGAAAGCAAGGGGAAGGAACGGGGCTTGGCTTGAGCATCTGTCAAAATATTATTGCCACACATGATGGCACGATATATGCCAGGAGCAAGTCAGGAAAGGGAGCCACCTTCATCATAAAACTGCCTGTAGTCGCTCGCCAAAGAAAAACAGACGGAAATGGTGAGGCTAACCACATTAACGGTAACCCCTGGCGGTAAGTCAGCACAATGAGTGGCTAACAAACATGGCAAGACAAAACTACAAGGAGGCGGCAAAATAAAAGTAGCAGATAAGGCGGAAGAGCAACTTATTGAAGAAATAGAACGGCTGCGCCAGAAAGTAGATAAGCTGAGGCAAGAGAAAACTGAGCGCAAAAAGGCGGAAGAGGCACTGCGGCACAGCGAGCAAAAATACCGAACTATCCTCGAAAACGTCGTAGAGGGCTATTATGAGATTGACCTTGCTGGCAACTTTACCCTGGTTAACGATGTCATATGCCATAACCTGGGATATTCCAGAGATGAACTGATAGGTATGAACAACAGGGACTACATGGATGAACAGACTGCCAAGAAGGTGTTGGAAAGATTTGGCGAAGTATATACCATGGGGCAGCCTGCCAGAGGATTTGAGTTTGAAGTCATAAGAAAGGATGGTACGAAGCTAGTCACTTCATCTTCGGTATCACTGATAACGGATTCACAACAAGGTCAGCCAACAGGGTTTCGAGGCATTGTCCGCAACGTCACCGCGGAGAAGCAGGCAGAAGAGGCACTGCGCCAGAGCGAGGAAAAATACCGAACCATCCTCGAGAGCATTGAACATGGTTACCTTGAAGTGGACATCAGAGGAAATTTCACTTTCTTCAATGATTCCATGTGCAAAATCCTTGGGTATCCCAGAAACGAAATGATAGGTATGAACAACAGGCAATACATGGACAAAGAGAATGCCAGGAAGGTGTTTCAAGCATTCAACAAGGTATACACCACTGGAAAGCCTACCGTAGGGGTTGATTGGGAGCTCACAAGAAAGGATGGCACGAAGAGAATCGTGGAGGCTTCCGTATCACTAATAAGGGATGCAGGAGGTGAGCCAATAGGATTTCGGGGTATTGTCAAGGACATTACTGAGCGCAGAAAGGCGGAGATAGAGAGAAAGACGCTGGAACAAAGAGCTCAGCTAGCCACTCGTTTGAGCATTGTTGGCGAGATGGCATCGGGCATCCTCCACGAGATGAATAATCCCCTAACCAGTGTTATCGGCTTTTCTGAGATGCTAGCGCAGAAGGAGCTCCCCGAAGACGTCAAAGAATATACAAGGATTATCAATAATGAAGGGAAACGGGTGGCCGATATTGCAAGCAGGATGCTTGTTTTTGCCCGCCCGCAAAAGCCAAAGAGAGTGTATGCTGATATTAACCAAATTATAGAAACCACCCTCCGACTCCAAGCCTACGAAATGGAGAGCGCCAACATAAAGGTTACTACCCGACTTGACCCTGACTTGCCATGGACCCTGGCAGACCCTGGTCAAATGCAGCAGGTGTTCCTTAATATAATCCTGAATGCCAGGACGGAGATGAAATTAGCCCACGGCAGGGGTAAACTCTTAATTAAAACAAGGGTCATAGATAACACTATTCAGATATCCTTCAAAGACAACGGCTCAGGGATAACCAAGGAAAACCTGGACAAGATATTTGACCCCTTCTTTACCACCAGGGAGCCAGGCAAAGGAACCGGGCTTGGCCTGAGCATCTGTCATGAGATTATTACTAACCATAATGGCCAGATATATGCCAGGAGCAAGTTAGGAAAGGGAGCCACCTTCATTGTGGAATTACCGATAATCGCCGAAGCGCAACAGCTAAAGCAGGCTGCGCCAGCTACTGACAAACGCACAGCATTAGCTGGGGCAAAAAGACGCACCTAACCACTGGTGAGCCGCCAGGGACTCGAACCCTGAACCGGCTGATTAAGAGTCAGCTGCTCTACCAATTGAGCTAGCGGCCCACTAAAAATTTATGTTATCACCTGGAAAATATAAAGACAAGGAACTGCAGTAGCTATCAGCTTTCAGCTTTCAGCTTCATACTGACCTTTTTTTCATTTTTGCTCTGTCATTTTGCATTTTGACTTTTGAGTTTTGCCTTTCCCTGGGATTGCCACGCTTCGCTCGCAATGACAGGTGAAGAAGGGCTGACAATGACACGTGGAGAACGGCCGCAATGACCCCCTTCCGTCATTGCGAGGAGCACTAGCGACGAAGCAATCTGGTACCCCCCTTCATTATTACAGCCAAATAGGTTAAAATAATAGTTTCATTGAAGATTTTTATATGGTTCGGTGAAGGATAATGGAAATTAAGGCTGTAATTGGTGATATAACCGAGAGCGAAGCCGATGCACTGGTGGTCAATCTTTTTGAGGGGGTGAAACAGCCCGATGGAGCCACCGCTGCTGTCGATAAAGCTTTAGACTGGGCTGTGAGCCAGCTTATTAATCAGGGCGAAATTAAGGGCAAACCTGGAGAAGTTACCATCATTCACACGCTTGGCAAGCTGCCCAGCAGGATAGTGGCTGTGGCAGGATTAGGTAAAAGAGAAGATTTCAATTTAGACAAGGTACGCAGGGTAGCCGGCGATTTTTCTCGCTCATTACGTAAATTAAATTGTCACAAGGTAGCCACGATACTCCATGGGGTAGGAACAAGCAATATCGAACCACAAGATTCTGCAGGAGCAATCACTGAGGGCAGCCTTCTCGGCCTTTACAATTTCACCAGGTATAAAAAGCCTGAATATGAAGAGATAGCAGAAATGCTAATAATAGCCAACAGCTTTCAACTGACATCTGTCAGCCGTGGCATTGAAAATGGCAAGATAATGGCGGAAACTACGGCAACTGCCCGTGACATGGTTAACGAGCCAGCTAACCAGATGACCCCCGCTCGAATGACTGAAATAGCCCGAGAGATAGCCACCAAATATAACCTTGAATTCAAAGTTTTTGATTCCAGGGACATGGAAGCGATGGGTATGGGTGCACTCCTAGGGGTGGCAAGTGGAAGCAGCCAGCCACCGAAGTTGATAACGCTTGGCTACAAAGGTAATCCGGATTCCCAGGACACTGCTGGCTTCCTGGGCAAAGGAGTAACATTTGATTCTGGAGGAATTTCCATTAAACCTTCAGAGGGCATGGGTGAGATGAAAGATGACATGGCTGGCGGTGCTGCTGTCATGGCAGCGTTAGCCGCCATTGCTCACCTGAAACTTAAAATCAATGTTACCGCTATAATCCCAGCAGTGGAAAACCTGCCCAGTGGTAATGCTCTAAAGCCTGGAGACATATTAACAGCGATGAACGGCAAAACTATAGAAATAATAAGCACCGATGCCGAAGGAAGGCTTATTTTAGCTGATGCTTTAAGCTATGCAGTAAAACAAAAATTATCTCCGTTAATAGACCTGGCTACTTTAACTGGAGCCTGCCGAGTTGCCCTGGGCACTGGCTATAGCGGGCTGTTCAGCAATAACCAGCAACTGGCGAATGAAATTGTCAGAGCTGCTAACAAAACTGGAGAGAAACTGTGGCAAATGCCACTGCCTGAGGAATATAAGAAGCAAAACGAAAGCGTGATTGCTGATATCAAAAATACCGGTAACAGATATGGCGGGGCTATCACTGCTGCTCTCTTCCTGGCTGAATTCATCGCGGATATCCCCTGGGCTCATATTGATATCGCCGGCACTGCCTCTAGCGATAAAGAGAGCGGCTATATCGTGAAAGGAGCTACCGGGGTAGGAGTAAGAACATTAGTGGAACTGGCTTTGTCATTAGCTAAGCAAGGAGGGTTAGTATGAAGGTGAAGTGGCTGGGTCATTCCTGTTTCTTGATTACCTCTGAGAAAGGAACAAAGCTAATTACCGACCCCTATGCAGTCGGCGGAGGCATTAATTACTCTCCCATTAAGGAAAGTGCTGATATCATTATTGTAAGCCATGACCACAGTGACCATAACAATGTTTCCGCAGTGCAAGGACAACCACAAATAATCAAAGGTAGCGGCATTAAAGATGTCAGTGGTATCGAGTTTAAAGGCATTGCCACCTACCATGATAAATCTAAAGGAAAGGAACGGGGAGGTAATACTGTATTTTGTTTTACCGTCGATGGCATCAGACTTTGCCACCTGGGAGACTTAGGACATTTGCTTAGCCAGGAACAAATAGCCTCAGTTGGCGACGTGGATATATTATTCATTCCCGTGGGTGGTTTTTTCACCATAGATGCTGCCGAAGCAAGCCAGGTATGCACTCAATTGATGCCTAAGGTGATAATTCCGATGCATTTTAAGACAACAAAATGTGCCTATCCCATAGGCGCGGTCGAAGATTTTCTTAAAGGCACAGAGAGGGTCAGAAAATGGGATACAAGCGAGATAGAATTTCAAGCAGGGAAGCTGCCCGCTGAGAGTAAAATTATTGTGTTACCGCCAGCTTCATAATCCAGACTTTACCATTGGCAGCATATTCTTCCGGAGTGAGAACCAGTGATTTTTAAAGATTCCGAATTCGTTTTCACACTACCCAGACAAATTTCCTGGGCAAGGCGCATTTTAATCAAACCTTGCGCCGACTATCCTGCACCATACCCGGTAACTACCAGCCCCCAAATACTTAGTACCATCATTGAAGGCATCAGGAAAGTGAGTAGTGCTGACATTATCATTGCCGCCGCAACTCCAAGCGGTAAGCCAATCTATCCCATATATAAATCCTTAGGATATAACTTTCATAATGTACTATTGCTTGATACCAAAGACTCCATTTTCGTGGAAGTGGAAAATCCCTTATCTAAATTTTTCGCCCTGCCCACTTTTTGGATCCCTAACGTAGTTTTACGCAGCGATTTATTAATTAGCGTGACCCCGTTTAGGGTTTCCCAGGACATAGCACGATTCAGCATAGCAAACTTGCTAAGCTTACTACCAGTGAGCAAATACCGCTCGGACGAATCAGGTGGCTGGGGAACATTGTATCAATTAGGAATAGAAAAGGTACTTGCTGACCTTTATTTTACCATGCCCTTCGATTTAGGAATCATAGAAGCTCGGCAGAAGTTATTCTACTCCGATGACCCCACAAAAGGAGAAACTAAGGAATGTGGAAAAATTTTTATTGGGGAACCCTATGAAGTAGACCGCGAGGCTTCAAAGGCGACAGCTATTAAGTGCCGCTATCTACCCTTAATTAAGGAAGGCAAAGCCAAGCCCGAGGATTAAAGGAGACTACCCTTCAAAATAAGTATTGATATCTGCAGCGGCTCGCTTACCAGCCCCCATAGCGCTGATAACCGTAGCCGCTCCTGTAGCCATATCACCTCCACACCACACTCTGCCCTTGCTTGTTCTACCATTATCTTCATCAGCTTTCACAGTACCCCACTTTGTAACTTCAAGCCCTTTAGTCGTTGAAGGGATGAGCGGGTTAGGTCTGGTGCCTAAAGCAACAATCACGGTATCAACGGGCATAGTAAACTCAGTCCCCGGCTTCCGAATTGGGCGCCTTCGTCCGCTCTCATCAGGTTCACCCAATTCCATTTCATAGCACTCAACTGCGTTAACCTTACCCGATTCATCCTCAATAAAGCGGCTGGGGTTTGTCAAAAGCTTGAAAATGACCCCCTCCTCTTTAGCATTTTCCCTTTCTTCAGCCCTGGCTGGCATTTCTACCTCGGAACGCCGATAAATGAGATGTACTCCTTCAGCCCCGAGCCTCAAGGCACATCTCGAGGCATCCATAGCGACATTCCCCCCACCGATGACAGCCACATTCCTCCCCACCTTTATGGGAGTATCATACTCAGGAAAGAGATAAGCCTTCATCAAATTCGTCCGAGTAAGAAATTCATTGGCGGAGTAGGTGTCACTCAAATTTTCACCGGGAATGTTCAAAAACATCGGTGCCCCGGCGCCAGGAGACAGGAAAACAGCGTCGTAGCCATTTTGTAAAAGCTCGTCCACTGTGGCTATTTTACCAATCACATGGTCAAGCTTGATCTCAGCGCCCAATGATTTCACATAATCAACCTCAGCTTGAACAACATCCTTGGGCAACCTGAACTCGGGAATGCCATACATTAACACACCACCAGCCACATGGAGCGCCTCAAAAATGGTTACTTCGTATCCCAGTTTAGCCAGGTCAGCAGCGCAAGTTAAACCTGCTGGACCTGAACCGACTATCGCTACCTTCTTACCATTAAATGTAACCCGCTTTTTTTGCCTTGCATCAATTTCTGGATGAGCCCTCTCCCAATCAGCCACATATCTCTCCAGTCTACCGATAGCAATGGGAGCGCCCTTCTTATTTAACGCACAGACCATTTCGCATTGCGTTTCTTGAGGACAAACTCTGCCAGTAATGGCGGGAAGGCTATTCGTGCTTTTAATTATTCTCACTGCCTCAGGCATATCACCTTCGCGCACCGCCCGTATAAACTCAGGAATATTTACCCCCACAGGACAGCCTGTTATACAATTAGGTTTCTTACATTGAATACATCGGCTGGCTTCTTCAACAGCCTGCTTTTCAGTATATCCTAGAGCTACCTCATTAAAATTCCTCTTCCTCACCGCCACCTCCTGCTTGGGCATAGGTACCCGATTTAGATTTATCTTTATCTTTTCACTCACTTTGTTTCCTCAGTGCGTCTGTTTCCCAGAGTTCCAGCGATTTCTCTTCCTCTTCAAGGTAAGCACGCTGCCGCTTCATGAGCAAATCCCAATCAACTTTATGACCCTCGAAATCTGGACCATCAACACAAGCAAACTTGGTTTCCCCTCCCACAGATACCCGGCAACAACCACACATCCCGGTGCCATCGACCATTATCGGACTTAGGCTCACAATGGTGTTGACACCATAAGGTCTGGTAGCTTCTGAACAAAGCATCATCATGAACGGACATCCGCGGGCAAACACTCTTTCTATTCTCTGCCCCTGTTCTAACATCCCCTTAATCACATCATTGACCCAACCTTTACGTCCATAAGAACCATCCCCCGTAGTCACTATCAACTTATCGCTTGCTTGACGCAGAGGTTCTTCCCAAAAAAGAAGGAACTTACTCCTTGCCTCTATGATTGAGATAACCTCGTTGCCCGCTTTTTTCAATGCCTTGACAACAGGTAAAATGGCACCGATTCCGTAGCACCCGCCAGCACAAATAACTGTGCCAAATTTTTCGATGCGCGTAGGTAAACCTAATGGACCAACAAGACTGAAAATGTGAGCACCTGGTTTAAGTTGAGCTAATTTATAAGTAGTCATTCCCACTTCAAGGAAAACAATAGTGATAATCCCTTCGCTTTCATCCCAGTCAGAGATAGTTAAAGGGATACGTTCTCCTTTCTCATCAACCATAACGATAACAAATTGCCCTGGCTGGATTTTCCTTGCCACTGTTGGTGCCTCCACCTTCAACAAATGAACGTTAGGAGCTAAATCCTCACTTGCTACTACCCTATACATTTATCCACCTTCGGTACATTGATTATGATTCATTGGACCTTTTCCACCCTCACTGCACATAGCTTAATTTCAAATGGCTCGGTAACAACATCACGATCAACTGTGAGGCGAAACAAGCTGTCAATAAAGTGAAATTTAAGGCAGACTGTGCCACATAATAAGTTCTTCGTCACTTTCGCCTTAGCGATGCTTTCACCATGCCGTGAAACTATCCTCACTTCATCCCCGTCACTGATGCCAAGTTTGACAGCATCGGCTGAACTTATCTCCAGCAATTCTCGGTCACAAAGCCTGCCGAAACCCGCCATTTTTGATTGGACGTCACCACTGGCATAAAAACAATAGAGGCTGGGTTGAGCCATAAGAATCAAAGGATATTGACTATCCACTGCCTCGGTAGCTTCTTCATAATCAATGGGCATAAACTTGGCTTTGTCGCCAGCTTTGTCTCTTCTGCGAGTGGGCATACCGAAGTGTCCATCATCAGCATTCCTATACTGGGGTATAAAGTTGCCAATTTCATTCATTACCTCACTGGATTGAGAGAAATCGAAACCGCTAGCGTGCATCTTTTGAGCAATTTGACATCCTACCCACCAACCGGGTCGAGCATAGTTTATAGGCTCAATAATCTTCCTCACGGGTTGTATCCGATGCTCAGTATTGGTGAAAGTGCCATCCTGCTCGGCAAAACTCGCTGCTGGCAACACTACATGGGCCAAGTATGCCGTATCGGAAAGAAAGACATCCTGAACAACCAGAAATTCCAATTTGGATAATAAGTCCTTGTATCTAGAACACATTGCCATTAGCAATGCATCCTGACCGAAAATATAAAGTGCCTTTACTTGTCCCTTATCAATGGCGTCAAAGACCTTAGTAACAGCCAGCCCTGGCATTGAAGGCAATTTGCAGCTCCATGCGGCTTCAAATTTCTGCCTCATTTCAGAAACAGGCTGGCGACCAGGATAAAGGTAGGGCGAAGCTCCTACATCATAGGCGCCCTGAGCGTTATTCAACATCCCCAGCAAGTTAACCCCGGATGATGGCTTACCTACGTTGCCAGTAAGCATAGCTAAATCGCAAATAGCGAACACACTATCTAGCTCGTAAGTAAGTGGAATGCTTCCCAGAGGGTAAATAATGGACGCAGGCTTAGTGGTAGCATAACATCGAGCAGCTTCAACAATCTGGTGCCATGAAACACCCGTGGTTTTCTCCACAAAATCAGGCTTAAGTTCTGCCAGGGATTCTTTTAAACCATTAAAGTTCTCACAGTACTTGTCAACAAACGCCTGCTCAACTAAGTCTTCAGTGATGATAACCTGCATCATACCCAAGAACAAAGCGACTTCGCTGCCCGGTGAGTTTTGCAACCAGCTATCAGCAAAACGACACAGTTCAACTTTGAATGGGCTAATCACGATAAGCTTTGCCCCGTTACTCACCGCTTTCTTTATCGTTAGCTCGGCAATCGGTTGAACAGAAGCTACATTGCCGTTAATAGTCACTATGCAAGCCGCATTTTCAATCTCGTCAATGGAGCTAGCAATGATACCACTACCCAATTTCCGAATTAGACCGTTCAATAAAGGAGTCTGATAAAAGGAAGCGCTGTTATCAATATTATTGGTATTCATTACCACACGTGCGAATTTCTGGGCAATATAGCTGTCCTCATTGGTATTGGTAGCGGATGACAAAAGAGCAAACTGTTCCCCTCTATATTCAGGCAGTCTATCAGCTATCAATTGGCTGGCTTCATCCCAGGTTGCCTCTTGTAAGATACCGTCCCGTTTGATTAAAGGAGAGGCTAAACGAGCAGGGTGATGAACAAATTGCGCAATGCCAAAACGACCTTTGACACATGCTTGACCCTGGTTTATCCCACTCAATGCCGGTATAGAGTTAATGATTTTGCCCGCCTTGACCTGAAGTTCTAGCTGACAACCAATACTACAGTGAGGGCAAGTGGTAGTTTCCGAGCGTTCAGGTAACCCCAGCCACTTAGCTGTCTTTTCAACAAGAGCCCCTGTGGGACAAGCATCAACGCAAGCACCACAGAATTGGCAGCCTGAATCTTCCAAGCTTCGACCAAAGGCAGTGCCTACCAAAGCGTGAGAGCCTCGATAAGTAAAAGCGATAGCACCTACTCCTCGCAACTCCTGGCACACTCTCACACAGCGCCCACAGAGGATACACAGGTTGTAATCCCGGTCAAAAAAGGGAGAATCCCGTAATACCGGAACTTCTCTGGGGGTATAAGGAAGGCTTATTTCGTCTATGCCTATGTAATCGGCTAACTTCTGCAATTCACAGCGTCCATTCTCAGGACATGTATGACAACCAACAACCATCCTCGTTTTCTGCACCTGTCCTCTGAATTGTTCACAGTATTCCCGCCTATCACAAGTAATACAAAAATAAGGGTGCTCACTTAGAATCAGTTCCAGGACATTACGGCGCAGCTCCTGTATTGCTGGTGTATCGGTAGAAACTGCCATGCCTTCAGCCACTTGCGTGGTGCAAGAGGTAGGAAACCCTTTCATACCCTCAACCTCCACAACGCAAAGCCGACATCCCCCATAAGGAGTAAGTGGCTGATAATAACACAGAGTAGGAATATAAATTCCCGCTTCGGTAGCTGCCTGGAGTATTGTAGCTCCCTTCTTTGCAGTAATCCGTTGACCGTTAATGGTCAGGGTAACAGTTCTTGCTTCTTCAGTCATAATGCTTAACCCAAATTGTGGTTAAAATGAGTTCCTACAGGAATAGGTTTTTCAGGAACCTCAATTTCTTTGCCCGAAACTTTAACCACAGCAGAGAACCTGGTGGGACAAACATCCAGGCATGTGCCGCATTTGATGCACTTGCTCTGGTCAATAACGTGAATCATCTTTTTACCACCAGAAATTGCTTCTGCCGGGCAATCTCGTAGACAAATCCCGCATCCCTGGCATTTATCAGGCAATATGTAAAAGGAAATGAGTTTCTTACATACACACGCTGGGCAACGCCTTTCCTTGATGTGGGCTTCATATTCGTCACGGAAATAGCGAATAGTGGTAAGCACAGGATTAGGTGCTGTTTGCCCTAGACCACAAAGGGAGGTCGATTTCACTGTATTAGCCAACTTCTCCAGCAACTCAATGTCGCCAGGCGCACCATCGCCATTACATATCCGCTCCAAGATATTGAGCATCTGCCGAGTGCCTACTCGGCAAGGCACACATTTACCACAAGACTCCGCCTGGGTAAATGACAGGAAATATTTTGCGATGTCCACCATACAGGTATCTTCATCCATAACAACCAAGCCGCCAGAGCCCATGATTGAACCTGCGGCAGTAAGAGATTCATAATCAACGGGCGAATCAATCATGGTCGCTGGCAGACAGCCGCCTGACGGACCACCAGTTTGCACCGCCTTAAAATCCTTACTGGCGGTGATTCCACCACCAATTTCATGAATGATTTCGCCGAGTTTAATCCCCAGCGGCACTTCAATTAGTCCAGTCCGCCTGACTTTACCGGCCAAGGAAAACGTCCTGGTTCCTTTGCTTTTCTCATTGCCATATTGGCTATACCATTCACCACCTCGTTGCATGATCAGCGTCACTCCTGCCCAGGTCTCAACATTATTGATGTTGGTTGGTTTTCCCCATAATCCAGAACTCGCTGGAAAGGGAGGACGAGACCTCGGCATTCCCCTTTTACCCTCGATAGAAGCCATCAGCGCAGTTTCTTCACCACAAACAAAAGCCCCGGCGCCTTGCTTTACCTCCATGTGAAAACTAAAGCCGGAGTCCAGTATGTCATCCCCCAGTAAGCCATATTCCTCCATCTGACGTAAAGCTACTGTTAACCTTTCTAAAGCCAGAGGATATTCAGCACGGCAATATACATAACCATTATTAGCACCAATGGTATAGGCACCAATGACCATCCCTTCCAAAACTGAGTGTGGGTCACTTTCTAACAGGGCCCGATTCATGAAAGCACCAGGGTCACCCTCATCAGCATTGCAAATGATATATTTGTCTTTCCCTGGTGAACGCCGACAAAGAGACCACTTCTGCCAGGTAGGGAAACCAGCACCCCCCCTCCCCCGCAATCCCGCCTTCCTGATCTCCCTTATAATCCCTCCAGGAGTCATGCCAAGAGCCTTCACCAAGCCACTATATCCCCCGTTAGCAATATAATGCTTGATATTTTCGGGGGCGATAAAGCCACAATTGCGCAGAATCAGGCGCTTCTGGGGCTTAAGCACCGGTAATTCAAAAAGCTTTGGAATACCGTCTAACTTCCCCTCGCCAATATAGCCCAGAGCTAAGTCAGGACGAGGATTATCCTTAATTAAATAATCCTCGATAAGCTGAGGCACGACCTTTGTGGTTAAGTTGCCATAGAGAATGTGTGGTTGCCCCGGTTTGATTATGTCAACAATAGGCTCTGCATAGCACAAACCAATACAGCCAACTTGTATCACGATAGCTTCAATGCGCTGCCGTGCTAGTTCCTCATGAATAACTTCTAAAATATCTAAAGCTCCAGCTGCTCTGCCGCAGGTAGCGGCCCCAACCAGGATACACGGTTTATCTCCACCCCACAGCGCATTCCACTCAGCCACGGATTGTTGATAGATCTGCTCAAAGGTCATCGATATTTACGTAAAATCTCCGCTACTCTACTAACGGTCATGTGTCCATATACATCCTTATTGACAACCATCACAGGTGCTAAAGCACAGGAACCAAAACAAGCCACCCTCTCCAGGCTAAACTTACCATCCCCGGTTATTTCGTCATGTTTAATGCCTAATTTTCGTTCCACCTCATCCAGAATCCTTTCCCCAGCGCGAACATGGCAGGCTGTCCCCTCACAAACCTTTACAGAATATTTACCTCGCGGAGTTAGATGAATCCCGGTATAGAAAGAAGCAACGCCGAAAACCTCGCTTTCCGATATCTTGAGGTATTCAGCTACTTCAGAAACCGTCCCTCTAGTGATATATCCCAGCTTGTCCTGAATCTTTTGCAAAATGGGAATCAGTGATTCCCTTCTTTTTTTATGACAGGTTAATATCTCACTTAAGTTATTCCCCATCCTGCTTTCCTTTCTGCTGCCGTCACAGTATTTGCCAGAAGCATAGTGACCGTCATTGGACCCACGCCACCTGGCACAGGAGTAATAGCTTCAGCCTTTTCCTTTACTGCCTCAAAATCCACATCGCCAACCAGCTTTCTCCCACCTTCAGTAGAGGAAGCTTCCACGTAATTTGCCCCAAAATCTATTACAATCACCCCCTTTTTAACCATATCAGCGGTAATAAAATTTGGCTTATTCACGGAAACAACCAATATGTCAGCCGTTCGAGTATAGGAAGCTAAATTTGGCGTTGAAGGATGGCACAAGGTCACATTAGCTCCTTCCTTTTCTTGAACCAAAATAGATGCCAGGGGCTTCCCCAATAAATTATCAGCATTTATGATGACCACCCGCTTGTCCTTGACATTATAACCGTAGCGAATGAGCAATTCATAAATGCCAATAGAGGCAGCGGGGAGAAACCCAGGCTGTCCCAGCCAGGCCCTACCTATATTTACCGGATGAAGCCCATCTACATCTTTATCAGGGAAGATAAAGCTCAACACCTTCCCTTCATTTAAATGCGCTGGCAAAGGGAGCTGAATAAAGATGCCATGAATTTCAGCATTCGAATTAAGCCTCATAATTTCCTGAAATAGCTCCCTTTCCGCTACATCCTGAGACAACTTTATTATCTGCGAGTAAATACCTACTTCCGTGCTACCCTTCTCCTTGAGTTTGATATAGGTAACCGAGTCCGGGTTTTCTCCCACGAGTATGCCGGCGAGCTCAGGAATTATCCCCTTATCCCTGAGTCTCCTCACCCTTTCCTTGAGTTCTTCCTTGATTTCAGCAGAAATCTTCCTGCCATCAAGTATTATGCCTGGCATATTTCTCCTCAACCATCATTGTTTTCCCTCAACTGTCATTGCGCCCTTTTCTATTGTCATTGCAGGCTCCGCAAAGCAATCCCTCCAGCTAGTGCTTCCGCCGCCTTAACCACATTTGCCAATAACATGGCAGTGGTAACCGGGCCAACTCCACCAGGAACAGGAGTTATTGCTCCCGCTTTTCCCTTCACAGCGTCAAAATTAACATCTCCCGCGAGCTTAAATTTTCCAGACCCAGCAGGAATTTCAACTTGATTAACACCAACATCTATAACTATAGCTCCATCCTTAATCATATCCGCAGTTATAAACTCAGCTCTTCCTATAGCAACAATAAGGATATCCGCCTGCCTGGTTATTGAGGAGAGGTTTTTCGTTCCGGTATGACACACGGTGACAGTAGCATTAGCATCTTTCCGCTTTTGAACCAGAAGACTAACAAGTGGCTTACCCACAATGTTACTCCGGCCACAGATAACTACGTGTTTACCCTCGGGACTGTTACCACTGTGGATGAGAAGCTGATGCACCCCGTAAGCAGTCGAAGGAACAAAGGCTTCCTCTCCCAACAATAACCTCCCCATATTCACTGGATTTGCGCCATCAACATCTTTGCGGGGCAAAATGGCACTTCCTGCTTTAACAGCATCCAGACGCTTTGGCAATGGAAGCTGGATAATAATACCGTGAAATTTATTATCCTGATTAAGTTCCTCAATCCTCTTCTCCAACTCCTCTTGCGTTACACTCCGGGCAAGCTTTACCGACTCAGTGTATATCCCCAGTTCATCACATCCCCTCTCTATTTCCCGAAGATAAGATAAAGAGCCGGGGTCTTCCCCCGCCAATAAAATAGCCAGGCCGGGGATTATACCCCTCTCCTTTAATTTCTTCGCTCTCGACTTCAACCCGCCACGAATCTCAGCAGCTATCTTCCTTCCATCGATTATCTTTGCTGGCAATTTTCACCTCTCAGCCTAGATATTTTGCCCCAAATCACTACATAATAGAATATATCAAATCTTAAAGAAAGGAGGAAAGGTATATGAAAAAGACAAGAATTATAGATTTAAGTATTCCCGTTGAGGAAAGCCTCAGCGACCCTTCTCCGGTGAAAGTCGTCCATGAAACACATGAACAAAGCGTCGAAGTTATGATGCTGGTTTTCAGCTGTAGCAAAAATGACCTTCCAGAAGGGCTGGGCTGGGCCAATGACACCATAACATTAGGTGCTCACGCTGGAACTCATGTCGATGCCCCATGGCACTATTTCCCTACCTCGGAAGGGAAAAAGGCAAGGACTATCGATGAGCTTCCTTTAGAATGGTTTTATAGCGATGGTGTGGTGCTAGATATGAGGCATAAGCCTGGAGGGTCGTTAATCGCCATCAGTGACCTTCAGGAGGCGTTAGATAAAATTGGCTATCAAATAAAGCCCTGGGATATAGTGATGATACAAACAGGGGCTGACAAGCTCTGGGGCAAGGCGGAATATTTTAATGCTGGCTGTGGCATGGGAAGGGAATCCACGCTATGGTTAATAGAGCAAGGTGTGAGAGTCATGGGAATTGATGCCTGGGGCTGGGACAGACCATTCTGGTCAATAAAAGAGGAATTCCAACGAACGAAAGATAGAAATATCCTCTGGGCAGGACACCGTGCCGGTATAGAAAAGGAATACTGCCATATTGAAAAACTGGCAAACCTGGATAAACTTCCCAAACCTTTTGGCTTTAAAGTAGCTTGCTTTCCAGCCAAGATAACAGGAGGGAGTGCTGGTTGGGCTCGCGTGGTAGCAATCGTAGAAGAATAGCTCGCTGCCTGAATATTCGCAACATCTATAACACATGCCAGAATGGTATCTGATGTAGTTCAGATAGATAGGTGACACCTCGAAGAAAGTCAAAAAGCAAAATGACAGAGCAAAAATGAAAAAACTGTCAATTCTGAAGCTGAAGGCTGATAGCTACTACATTGGGATTTCAACTCTGAGATTGCTTTGTCGCTACCGCTCCTTGCAATGACAGAGCGGGATGGCATTGCGAAACTAAGTTCCGGGGAAACAAAAATAGAAATATTAAACAATGTCAAATGACCGCGACAGTTTTGAGTTTTGAATTTAGATATTGGGATTTGTTTAGGATTTAGAGCTTGAGATTTAGGATTTCCCCTGCGGGGTGTCAGTGCAAGCTGCTTTGCCTCGGGATTTTGTAGTTGCCTGATTCATCAGGCACAATTGCCCGATAAATTGGGCAACTACATTTTTAAACTACGCCTCGTAACGACAGAAAAAGGAGATGTCTTTGCGAGACCCCTATTTGTCATTAGCGAGACCCCCATTTGTCATTGCGAGACCCCTATTTGTCATTGCGAGCGAAGCGAAGCAATCTATGCCTTTAAAAACATTAAAGAAGGAGGTTACGAAATCTTGCATTATTTGGACTGGTATGCTATCATCGTTGGCTTGGTTTTTGAAATGGATTAATTAGGACATGCTTGCATAGCTCTAAAAAAACTAAGATAAGGAGGTTTTATATGTCTAAAGAGAAGAATGTAGGAGAAGAAGCCATAGCGGTTCACTGGAAAGAAGAGGAGCTTATTCCACCTAAAGAAGAGTTTATCCGACAAGCCAATATGAGCGACCCGAAAATTTATGAGCGATTTTCGGAAGAGAATTACCCCGAGTGTTTCAAGGAATATGCCGACATGCTTAGCTGGGATAAACGCTGGACACAGACGCTCGACGCCAGTAAGCCGCCCTTCTTCAAGTGGTTTGTTGGTGGAAAATTGAATGCATGCTACAACTGTGTCGACCGTCATCTGGAGAAATATGGAAATAAAGCAGCAATTATATTTGCCCCAGAGCCTGAGGATGAACCTTACCAGTTTATAACTTACAAGGAACTTTACCGAAGGGTCAATGAATTTGCCGCGCTTCTCCTAGATATGGGAGTTAAAGAAAATGATGTAGTAACAATGCATCTGCCAATGGTTACCGAGTTGCCGATATCGATGCTTGCCTGCGCCCGAATAGGGGCTATTCATTCCGAGGTATTTGGAGGGTTTAGCAGTAAATCAGTCGCTGAAAGGGCAGATGACGCTGGAAGTAAAGTGTTAATAACCATAGATAGCTATTATCGCAACGGCAGACTCATTGACCATAAAGCCAGGGCTGATGAGTGTGTCAACCAGTGTAAAGAAACCAAAATTGAAAAAGTATTAATCTGGGAGAGGTATCCTGGGAAGTATAGCTCCGAGGCTCCATTGGTAGAAGGGTGTGACTATATCATCAACGACCTATTGAAGAATTATCGCGGGAAGAGGGTGAAACCTGTTTCCAAGCGAGCCGAAGATGTTCTATTTCTAATGTTTACCAGTGGTACCACGGCGAAGCCTAAAGGATGTCAGCACAGCATTGGTGGGTATTTGAGTTATGTTGCGGCGACATCAAAGTATCTCTTTGACATCCATCCCGAGGATACGTATTGGTGTCTTGCCGATATAGGATGGATTACTGGTCATTCATACATTGTTTATGGTCCACTAGCCATTGCTGCGACCAGCGTAATATTTGAAGGGGTGCCAACTTACCCAGATGCTGGACGCTCCTGGAGGATAGCTCAAGACCTTGGTGTAAACATATTCCACACGTCTCCTACGATGATCCGCATGATAAGAAGGGAAGGTCCCGATGAACCTGCCAAATATAACTACCACTTCAAGCTAATGTGCACGGTAGGAGAGCCCATAGAGCCAGAGGTGTGGAGATGGTATTATGAGAAAGTTGGTAAACGAGAAGCGACAATTATCGATACCTGGTGGCAAACAGAAAATGGAGGTGTTATCGGCAGCAACTTACCAGCGCTTAAACCCATGAAGCCAGGAAGTTGCGGCATCGGCATGCCCGGTATATACCCCGTAATCTTCGATGAGAACGGGACCGAAATCGAGAAGGGATCCGGCAAAGCAGGAAACATATGCATTAAGCGACCATGGCCTGGGTCATTCCAAACGATATGGAAAGACCCTGACCGATATGTTGATACCTATTATCGCAAATATTCCAACTTGGAAAGCAAAGATTATCGTGATTACTATTACTTTGCCGGCGATGGCTCTGTTCAAACTGATGATGGATACTTCCGAATTTTAGGCAGGATAGACGATGTGATAAATGTTGCTGGACATCGCCTGGGTACCAAGGAGATAGAGAGTTCTTCAGGCACTAATGAAGAGGTGGCAGAATCAGCGGTTGTGGCAAAGAAAGACCCCATAAAGGGCACCGTAGTTGACCTGTATGTCGCCCTAAAGCCAGGTTTTGAGCCCAGTGCAGAATTGGAAGAAAGAATCAGAAATAAGGTTGTCACTGATATCGGTCCAATTGCACGGCCGAACAAAGTTTACATTGTGCCCGATATGCCGAAGACACGCTCGGGAAAGATAATGCGCCGTGTGCTCGCCTCTATCTCCAACAAAGAAGATGTCGGCGATGTAACTTCTCTGTCTAATCCCGAAGTTGTGGAGATTATTAAGAAACGAGTCCAAGGATAGGGGGGAAGAACACAGGAGTTCAAATTCAGGATATATGAAAAGATGGCGCCAGGTGAGACAAAACCTATCTGGCACAATCAATTTATATTAACAAAAACGGAGGCTTACTATGATGCAAGAAGTTAAATGGGCACACCCGGGAGCTTTAGGGCTTGCTGGATTCGGTTTTAACACCATTCTGCTCCAGATACACAACATAGGACTGATAACCAACGTAGAGCCTCTGCTCTACGGGTTCTTTTGGGGAGGGTTGGCTCAGGTCATCGCCGGCATAATCGATGGCAGGCGTGGAGACACTTTCGGGTTAACCGCCTTCACCTCCTATGGCTTGTTCTGGATAGGCTTGAGCTTTATGTTCCTTATGCAGTGGCTCGGCGTGGTCGAACTATCAGGTCCCGGGCTCGCCTGGACATTCATCCTGTGGGGTATCTTTACCGCTTACATGACCGTAGGCACATTTAAGATTTCAAAAGTTCATGTCTTTGTGTTTGCCTCATTAACATTATTGTTCGGGCTGCTTGCCGCAGTTTTCTTCGGTGCTCTCTCCGCTAAAGTTGCTGGAGTAGAGGGGATTTTCTGTGGCGCTGCTGCTGTTTATGGCTCTGCTGCGGTGGTTCTGAATGCGATGTATGGCAGGTGGATATTGCCTATTGGCTTATTAACCAAATAAGAGCAAGCACCTAACTGACATCTATGCCTGAAGTGTCTCCCTGAGCACAGCAGGCCATTTGTTCCCAAAATATCTTATATCTAACTTCACCTGGGTATTACCTGCTTTAATTGCCTTGCCATATTTATCAGGCAGGGATAAGCGGTTAATTTCCCTCCCCTCTTTGAATTTGACCACCACATGATTACCCGAAGTGAAAATAGACTCTACCCCCAGTTTGGCAGCCAGTGCCTTTATCTCCACCACATAGAAAAGATCCCTCACTGGCTGAGGCAAACTACCGAACCTATCCTCAAGCTCTCGAGCTATATCCCCTACTTCCTCGATACGCTCTATTTTTGCCAACCTGCGATAAAGGCTCAACCTGGTATCCAAATCAGCCACATATTCCTCAGGTATATAGGCGCTTAATGGCAGGGCTATGCTGGGAGATTGCTTTGCTACTTCCTTGCTACGAGGTTGCTTCGCTTCCCCTTCGCTACGCTCAGGGCTTTGGCTCACCGCAATGACATTCTTATCGGCTTTCAACTCCTCCACCGCTTCAGCCAGCAATCGACAATAAAGGTCAAAGCCCACAGCAGCGATATGCCCGCTTTGCTTAACACCGAGAAGATTGCCCGCTCCTCTGATTTCCAGGTCTTTCATGGCAATGCTAAATCCAACCCCAAGCTCGGTAGCTTCAAATATAGCCCTGAGCCGCTCATGAGCTTGATAGGTTAGTTGCTTATTTTTGTCAAACAGGAAATAAGCATATGCCTGGTTGATGCCGCGCCCTACCCTTCCTCTCAATTGATAAAGCTGGGTTAACCCAAATTTATCAGCATGGTCAACAAACAGCGTATTAACGTTGGGCATGTCCAACCCCAGCTGAACAATAGTGGTGGTAACCAGCACATCGCTTTTGCCAGCGATAAAATCCGCCATTACTTTCTCCAGCTCCTCCTCCGCCATTTGTCCATGCGCTATAGCTATTCTCGCTTCAGGCACCAGAGATTGTAATTTACTCGCCACAAAGGCAATACCGCTCACTCGATTATGAACAAAAAAGACCTGACCATTTCTTTCCAGTTCATGCAATATCGCCCTTCGCACCAATACTTCGTCATAAGCACCAACATAGGTTTTAACCGCCAGTCGTTGCTCTGGAGGCGTCTCCATAATATTCATGTCCCTCAGCCCGGTTAACGACATGTGAAGCGTGCGGGGAATCGGTGTGGCGCTGAGAGTGAGAACATCCACCTCCTTTCTCATCTGCTTCAGCTTCTCCTTTTGCACCACTCCAAATTGCTGCTCTTCATCAATTATCACCAAACCTAAATCTTTAAACACAACATCTTTTTGTAATAAGCGGTGAGTGCCAATGCACACATCCACCACACCGCTAGCCAACCCTTCCAGAATAACCTTCTCCTTCTCCGCAGAGCAAAAGCGACTGAGCATCTCCACCTTTATCGGAAAAGCTCCCAGCCTTTCCCCGAAGGTGATGAAATGCTGCTGGGCCAGCACAGTGGTAGGAACTAAAATAGCCACCTGCTTATTATTCATTATCGCCTTAAAGGCGGCGCGAACAGCTATTTCGGTTTTACCATAGCCTACGTCTCCGCAGATAAGCCGATCCATTGGCTTGGTCTCTTCCATGTCTTCCTTGACCGCTATGATTGTCTCCAGCTGGTCGGGTGTCTCCATATAAGGAAAAGACGCCTCCAGCTCCTGTTGCCATAGTGTATCCTCGGAAAAGGCAAAACCGGGACTTACCTCCCTCTGAGCATAAAGGGCAAGCAATTCCTGAGCAATATCAGCTATTGATTGCTTAACCCGTTTTTTGGTTCTTTCCCAGTCTGAGGTTCCCAGTCGATTCAAGGTTGGTGAGGGAACACCGCCGACATATCGACTGACCCTCTCTATATGCTCAGTAGGCACATAAAGTCGGTCATTGCCGGCATATTCCAGAATAAGATATTCCCGCTCAATACCGTTATCGGATTTTTTTATCAACCCACCAAATCTGGCAATGCCATGGTCAATATGGACTACGTAGTTGCCTGGCATTAATTGCGGAAACAGCCATTGATGATGCAATGGCATCCTTTTGCCCTGACGTGCCTGTTTCACAAAACCGAACAGTTCAGCATCGGTGAGCAGAGTCAACACATCCTTAACAATCCACCCTCCGGCCAGTGAACCCTGAACCAGGGAGATTGAACCAGAAGGAGGCACCTCATTCACCTCCAAAGTCGGAAAAGCATGTATACCCTGCTCTTGAAGAAGCTCAGCTAACCGGTTTGCCTGATGACTAACTACAACCACACGCTGCCTTTGTTCAATCATCTGCTTAGCATCATCGAGGAATATGTCCAACTTACCACCATAGCTTTTAGGCAGTCTAAAAGGCAAAGATTGCTCACCACCGGTACCCCTGGAATCAAACACTAACTGTTTCTTGCTTCTCAGTCTCAACGATAGTTCATCCCAAGTTAGGCAAGGAAGGCTTGAAAATCTCTCCCCCGGCTCCGCTCTGTTCCGCACTTGTTCCTCGATTTGGGCATACACCTCCTGAGTAACATCCTCAATTTCCTGTGGAGAATCAATGATGAGTAAGCCGTTATCCTGGAGATAATCGAGGATATTCCCTCCATTTGCAGGAACTTCCTTAGCTGGAACAATGGTTAGCGAGTTTAGAAACTGGGTTGACCGCTGGTCCGTCGGGCTGAAGAACCTCATGCTCTCTACTCGATTTCCGAAAAATTCTATCCTCACCGGCAAGTTGTTATCGGGAGGAAAGATATCAACGATGCCACCTCGGTGGCTCATCGTCCCGGGCAATTCAACCATGTTCTCCATTTCATAGCCCATGTTTTGCCATCTATACAAAAGCTCCAGTGGGTCTGCAGTCATACCTTGCTTCAACACGTGGCATGCAGAGACGAAACCCTCTTTAGGAGTAGTTTTGCTCATTACCGCCGGTAATGAAGCTACTATCAAAGGAGGCTCCCTGATATCCTGCTCAAACGCTAACGTCGATAATGTTTGTAACCTTTCAACCACGGTATTGCTGTGATACAAAGCAACAGAGTCATAAGAGTGGAAATCAAGCTCGGGAAAATAATAAACATTAGCTGAGGGGGAACACCAAACTTGAAGTTGCTCATATAATTTTCTAGCATCCCTGGGCTGGGCAATAATCACCATTATTGGTAAGCCGAGTTGTTCATAGAGAGCAGCTATGAGATAAGGCTTAGCAGCATCGAGCACCACCGTCTTGCCTTCCCATTCAGCACTTACTTGCCTCACCAGCTGTGCATAGGAAGGCAGTTCTTTCATCAGTGAAAGTAAGCATGAAAGATTCATCTTCCGTAGTATAGTAGTATAATAGTATTTTGTTCAGTTGTTGAGCTTCCCCAGCATTGCTATAATCTCACTGATGTCATACCACCGCATAATAGCTAAATTTGGCACAAGGCTTCTTACCTCAGGCACAGAGCACCTTGATTTAGAAGTTATGTCAAGTTTGGTAGCGCAAATAGCCCAGCTCCATCACCAGGGCAAGGAGATAATAATCGTTTCCTCAGGAGCCATAGCTGCGGGAAGAGAAAAACTAGCCGGAATTTCAGAACGTAAGAATACGCAGTTTAAACAGGTTCTAGCTTCAGTAGGACAAAGCTACCTTATGTCTGCTTATGAGCAGCTTTTTAACAGGTATGATATACCCATAGCCCAGGCATTGCTTACCAAAGCAGATATGTCTGACCGTGCTGGCTACCTTAATGCCCGCAATACACTGCTGGCATTGATGGAGTTGGGGGTAATCTGCATCGTCAATGAGAACGATGTTGTTGCCCTGGACGAGATTGAGGAGCTTAAATTCGGGGATAATGATAACCTTTCCGCTATGGTAGCCAATCTGGTTGATGCTGACCTTCTAATACTGCTCACCGACATCGGAGGCTTATATACTGATGACCCGAACTATAACCCCGAGGCTCAACTCATCCGCCGGGTGGACAAGATTGATTCCGAAATCGAGCACCTGGCCAGCAAAACCGCCAACCGGCTGGGAACCGGTGGAATGGTAACCAAGATCGAGGCTGCCAGGCTTGCTACCTCCTCAGGGGTAAGCGTAATCATTGCCGATGGGTACGAGCCTGACATCTTATTAAGGATTGACAAGGGAGAAGATATAGGCACGTTTTTCCCGGCACAGGTAAATAAAATGGAGAGCAAAAAAAGATGGCTGCTCAGCGGTCTGGCTTCCAAGGGCAAAGTAGTGGTGGATAAAGGTGCTGAAATAGCCATCAAAGAGCAGAACAAAAGCTTGCTTCCCGCTGGCATCCTGGAAGTAAACGGCAATTTCCAGCGTGGCGATACCCTGGATATCCTCGATGAACAAGGAAGGCAAATCGGCTGTGGAGTCTCCAATTACAGCTCTGCCGATATATCCGCCATTAAAGGCGCCCACTCCGCTAAAATATTAACCCTTCTGGGGCATAACTATGGCGACGAGGTGATTCATAAGAATAACATGGTGGTGGTGTAGGAAGGGGAATGGATAAAGAAACTAATGAAAAAAACTGTGTCCAGCGCTTCTTAAACTGGTATAACGAACAGCATGAAAGAAACTATATTTATCAGAGAGCCACGAAATGCTTCCCTGACCTAGAGGGTAACTTGAATTGGGACTTTGTAGCTTACGAGAATAACAACCCAGAGAAGTGGATTGGAATTGAGGTGAAAGAACTAGCTACTGCAAGGGAGGTTTCTATATGGTTTAAATTCTGGCAGGACCTGTGTCTAAAACTGACCCAAGATTTAAAAGGCAAGGAAATTCAAGGGGAATTCGGGATTATTCCACCAGTCCTTGAGTCAAAGCCTGAAGAACGTTCAAATTTCCGGAAGGCGTTTACCGCAGTTTTGTGTCAAAAGGCACCTAATATGAAGATAGACGAGATGATAGACATTGGCCCTGATATTGCAGCTAAGTTTGCCAACTGGCCTAAAGATAAAAGCAATAGTCTTGATGAATACGACAAATGGGGAACGTACCGTCCATCTGAGCTACAAATTACAAAAATTGCAGACTCAGGGTGCGAGGTGATACCGCTTACTAACCCAATTCGTGTATTTAGTGTCCCTGAGAAACACAAAGAAGCTTTCAATGAGGTGTTTAAGCTTAAAAATGACGCAATACGGGCAAACGAGCAGCTTAAATCCGCTAAAGAAAGCGGGGCAACACAGACCATTCTTTTACTTTGTTGTAACGCTTTTGTTAAAGAAGACCTAATAAAGGATCGAGTACAAAATTTAGACCGCCACTCTATTTCTGACATTGATTATATCTACCTCGTTGATATAGGTAACAAGGATAGAGTAGTTAAGATATATCCTAGCTAGTGGTCAATAAAGGGAGGTACAAGCTATGAAATCAGCAATTAAAGAACTGGAACAAAAGGCTAAGGCTGCTAAGGCAGCTTCAAAAAAACTTGCCTTTCTTTCCACGGAAATTAAGAATAAGGCTTTGCTCAACATCGCTGAAGCCCTAATTGACAAACAAGACGAAATCCTGGCGGCCAATAAAGTTGACTATGAGCAAGCCAAAGCTTCAGGGATGAGTGAAGCCATGCTTGACAGGCTTATGCTTTCGCCATCCCGCCTGGAGGCAATGTCCCAGGATGTGAAAACGGTAGCTGCCCTGCCTGACCCCGTGGGCGAAGTATTCGAAATGAGAACCTTAGCTAATGGCTTGCAAATAGGCAAGAAAAGGGTCCCCCTAGGAGTGATAGGTGCCATATACGAGAGCCGCCCTAATGTCACCGTAGATATGTCGAGCTTATGTCTTAAATCAGGCAATGCTATCATCCTTCGCGGTGGAAAAGAAACGATAAATTCCAATACCGCACTTGCCAGAGTAGTCCAGCAATCTTGCTTAGAAGCTGGAATGCCTGATGGTGCAATTCAGTTTATTGAATCTACAGAACGAGCTCTGGTTAACCACATGCTTAAGATGAAAGGCATTATCGACCTGATAATCCCCCGCGGTGGCGCTGGATTGATAAAGCTCGTCTCAGAAAATGCGACTATGCCCGTGGTTACCGGGGGCGTGGGTGTTTGTCACACCTATGTGGACAAAAGCGCTGACCTCAATAAAGCCACAGCTATTGCCTATAATGCCAAGGTGCAACGCCCAACAGTATGCAACGCCCTGGATTGTGTTTTGGTGCACGATCAAATTGCTAAAGATTACCTGCCTTCCATCGCCAAAGAGTGGGCAAAAGCTAATGTGGAAATGCACTGTGACGAGCGTGCTATGGTTATCCTTAAGCCTATCCCCTCCTTGAACTTGGTTCCGGCAACGGACGAGGATTGGGGAAAGGAATTCTTATCCTTAACTGCCGCTATCAGGGTGGTTGATTCTCTAGATGAAGCCCTGGAGCATATCGAGAGATATGGTTCAGGGCATTCCGAAGCCATTATCACCGAAGATTACTCCGCTGCGATGAGGTTCCTTAATGAAGTGGATGCTGCCTGTGTCTATGCCAATGCCAGCACCCGCTTTACCGATGGCGCACAGTTTGGCCTGGGCGCCGAGATAGGTATAAGCACTCAAAAATTCCACGCTCGTGGCCCTATGGCTCTCAAAGAGCTAACCAGCTATAAGTGGATTATCTTCGGCAGCGGTCAAGTTCGCCCTTAGCTTCCCTGTCATCGCGAGCAAAGCGAAGCAATCTCCATAGCTTTTGCTCAATATTTCGTCATTCCCAGGTAAGCCTAACCTGAAAAAAGTTCATCGCTGCTCTTGCCGAAGGCGGCGTGAACGTCGAAGCGGACGGCGCCAACAGCAGCTTGTCCCCTCACTGCATCAGCAATTTTGCCTGTCATGCTATGGCCAAAGCCGGCGCACAGTTCAATTACGTTACATCCCTGGGCTGTCAGTTGCTTGGCCATGTCGATAGCCTGGTTCATGTTGGGAACAAGCTGGATGATCAACTCAACAAGTCCAGTTGTCATCGTGCAACGATGCTTATCAGGGTCAGCATCGGGCACCAGAGTCATAAAAGCCATTTTTAGCTGTGGTGGCATTTTGCACCTCCTTTTTTGTTTATATTTTCAAATAGTTATGCTCTTCCGTTTCCTTAAGGTCAAGGGAATGTAGCCACAGCACAGGAACCCATTAAATCCCCGTAGCGGTACGGCCCAAAGAGTCCCCTTCTGCACCATAGAGGATATTCTTGAGTTGCCGCTAATCCTGCCCCAGCATCTTTTTGAGATCCAGGAATGGAGGAAGCTCCGGCTTATACCTAACATTGGAGAGGATGGGATAGCGGAAGCCCAGCTGGTGTGTCATCTCCAGCCCCTTCATCGCCCCTTCTACCGTGCCCCAGGGCAGAGCGAAAATCATTTCGAAATCCTGAGTGGTTCCAAATACCCTGTCACCACCGCTAGGGAGGATGAGACGTGAATTAGGGCCATCCTTCGTGGTGGCAATATCCAAGCAATCTGCCATTCCTGTACCGATGCCATTCACCTCTTGTCCCCCTAAAAAGAAGGACTGCGCCAGTCGCATCATCTGGGCTGAGTTGCCGTAGATCACCAAGGCATCAGGCTCAAAGCTGGCTGCATGCAGGGCAGCGACTACAAGGTACTGGTATTTGCCATATTCCAGGGTTCTTGCTGGAAGGATAGTTCCTTCGGGAGGGCTAAGTTCCTCCCGGCGCACAAATCCCAACCCCACTGCCGCAGGGGCACAGCTTACATCTTCCTTCCCCAGCGCTACTATCCAGCCATAATGGCGCGCCATTGCCACCCCCTGGCACACTGTAACGGCGTAGCCAAGGTCTCGTGAAGGTATCCTCGCCTTCTGGGGGAGCTTCTCTTTAGAACCCAGGAGTTTGATTGCCAGGGGAAAGCTCTGAGGGCGAATGTAATAATTTAGCCTCTCATTTACTTCCTTTAAATCCATCATGCACCCTCCTTTTAAAATTTACGGATTTAGTCCCTTTGGCACCAAATTTTACATGTCTTCCTGGACAAAAACAAAGATGTATGGACCTTAGCGCTGCCTTTCTTCTATGCATGAGGGAATTTCTGCGCTAACGCAAGTATGATGACATTGGGTTTCAAGACAAGTGCAAAGGTTAACAGGCTAAAACTTTTTCCTGGTGATGGCTTGGATAAAGCTCATGACCTGCTTAATATTGCGAAGGTGGCACTCCCAACTAAGATAAAGTCTTTACTGCTTCCTTTTGGCTTTTGAATAGCCTCGTTATTCCCTGCTGGGCTAATGAGAGCAGTGAATCGATAGCTTCTTTAGAGAAAGGTTTACCCTCAGCAGTTCCCTGGACTTCTACAAATTCGTTTCCATCAGTCATAACTACATTAAAATCCACTTCAGCACGATAATCTTCCTCATAGCAAAGGTCGAGCAGCATATCACCATTAACAATTCCCACGCTAATACCAGCTGCCATCTTATTGAGCGGCATAAAGGGCAATACACCTTGTTTTCTCAAATTATGGAACGCTTGATACAGGGCAACATATCCGCCGGTAACCGCAGCAGTCCTGGTGCCGCCATCTGCTTGCAATACATCACAGTCCACAATGAAAGTTCGCTCACCCAGAGCAGCCATATTAGTTATCGCCCTCAAACTGCGACCAACAAGGCGCTGGATTTCCTGGCTTCTTCCCCCCATCCTATCCCGTGGCACGCGGGTAAGCGTTGAGCGAGGCAGCATAGCATATTCCGCCGTCACCCAGCCCTTTCCACTATCCCTGAGAAAATTAGGAACCCTTTCCTCCATACTCACAGAACATAACACCCTCGTCTGCCCCAGCTCTATCAACGCTGAGCCCTCAGCGAAAGATTGATAACCCAAGGTTATACGCACCGGGCGGATTTCATCATTCGTTCGCTTGTCTATCCTCACCATTCCTATACGTCAGAGTATAACACCGCCTATCACCGTCAACAAAATCAGGAGTAAGCTACAAAAATGCCTATTTTGCTTTAGCGAAGGGCGAGATTGCTTCCTCGTCCTTCCTCAATTCAATAATGCGGTCGCGGAGTAAAGCAGCCTTCTCAAATTCCAGATTCTTAGCCGCCTTCTTCATTTGAGATTCTAGCTGTTTAATGAGGCGATGCATCTCCTCTACAGAAATAGGGGCAGCTATGTAAGGAGTTCGAGTCTCCGCTACCACCTGAACCCGCTCAGTGATATCCTTAATCGCCTTCTTTATTCCCTGTGGTGTTATGTCATGTTCTTTATTGTAAGCCTCCTGAATTCGACGGCGCCGCTGCGTTTCTTCTATCGCTTCATGCATAGACTTGGTAATAGAGTCAGCATACATTATCGTATGAGCATTTACATGCCGAGCCGCCCTACCCATGGTCTGGATAAGCGCTCCTCTTGACCTTAAGTAACCCTCCTTATCAGCATCAAGTATGGCTACCAAGCTCACCTCGGGTAAGTCCAATCCCTCTCGTAATAAATTTATGCCCACCACTACATCGTAAACACCAAGCCGAAGGTCACGCAATATCTCTACCCTCTCCAGGGTCTCGATCTCGGAGTGAAGATAATGAGTTTTTATCTCCATCTCCCTGAGATAGTCACACAATTCCTCAGCCATCCTCTTAGTCAAAGTAGTTACCAGGCAGCGTTCGCCTTTATCCACCCTCGTCCTTATCTGATAGATGAGGTCGTCGATTTGCCCTTTAGCTGGCTTAATTTCCACGCTAGGCTCCAGTAAACCTGTAGGGCGAATCAATTGCTCCACAACTTGCTGGCTATGCTCATATTCATATTGTGCTGGTGTAGCCGAGACGTATATGGCCTGGTTAAGGTGCTTCCGAAATTCGTCAAAATTCAATGGGCGATTATCCAACGCTGAAGGAAGGCGGAAACCGTAATCAACCAAGGTCTGCTTTCGGGATGTATCTCCATGATACATCCCCCTTACCTGAGGCAAGGTCATGTGGGATTCATCAATAAACAACAAATAATCATCGGGAAAATAATCAAGCAACGTCCAGGGTGTACTTCCTGGAGCACGCCGCTGAAGATGTCTGGAGTAATTCTCCACACCGGTGCAATAGCCCACCTCTTGAAGCATTTCAATATCGTAATTAGTGCGAGCTTCAAGCCTTTGAGCCTCAAGAAGTTTGCCCTGACTCTTCAGCGCCTCAAGCCTTTCCCTTAATTCCTCCCTAATATCCTCAATCGCCGCCATCAACTTGTCATGAGGAGTAACGAAATGCTTGGCAGGGTAAATGTCTACCTGCTCACACTGAGCTAGGAGTTCACCTGTGAGCGGGTCGATTTCCACGATACGGTCAATTTCGTCTCCCCAGAACTCAATTCGCAGTGCTATTTCCTCGTAAGCTGGCTGGATTTCCAGCGTGTCACCCCTAATGCGAAATTTACCTCTGGTAAGCTCAAAATCGTCCCTCACATACTGCATATCAACCAAACGACGGACAAGCTTATCACGGTTATAACTTCCACCTTTTTTCACAGTAAGGGCAAAACTATGATATTCCTCAGGGGCGCCTAAGCTATAAATACAAGAGACTGAAGCCACGATAACTACATCTCGGCGCTCGAACAGAGCTCTGGTTGCAGCGTGACGCAGCTTATCGATCTCCTCATTTATATCGGTCTCCTTTTCAATATAAGTATCGGTGCTGGGGATATAAGCCTCAGGCTGATAGTAGTCATAATAACTGACAAAGTATTCCACGGCACTCTCAGGGAAGAATTCCCTAAACTCAGTGGCTAGTTGAGCAGCTAAAGTCTTGTTGTGAGATAGAACGAGTGTAGGTCTTTGTACTCTCTCAATGACATTAGCCATGATGAAGGTCTTGCCGCTGCCAGTCACACCCACCAATGTCTGCTCGCGATATCCCCTTTCCAACCCTTGGACTAACTTCTCCACTGCTTGTGGCTGATCCCCGGTGAGATGAAAGTCAGAAACGATTTTGAACGAAGCCATTGATTTTAATCGCCTGTCCTTTTCAAATAGCCGAAGGTATTTAGAACGAAGAATTGCTTTACACCCGCCTTCATGTTACTGGCTGCTTCAATTACCTCAGACATATCGTTGCCCTTAGCAGCAGCTCGAGCTGCTGCCAAGGCGATGAAGCCTTGAGCCATAGCAAATACTTCAGCGTCGAACACCTCTACCTGCAACCCAGGCATAGCTTCCTCTGCCATTTTGGCGCCTGTTTTAGCTAACGATATCGTTGAAGTGAACTGAGAAGCACCAGCTACATGGACTACTTTATTCGCCTTTTGACCTACTTTTTTATATGCTTCACAATAAACTGTTGGTGGCCAGGGGGTAGTATCAATTTGCGCCAGTTTCTGAAATCTATGAACTACCTCCGGAGGTAAATCCTCGTTAGTATCCTGATAAACTTTACCTTCAACCGTAATCCGAACAGGGATGACGTAAATGCCATATTTATCCGCTAATTCCTGAGACAGGTGAGCACCGCTATCAGTAACTACAGCTACTTTATTCATGATGCCTGGTATAGCGCGCTATGATAACTGCTGCTTAACCGCCCCACAAGCTCCTTACTTGCTAGCTAATTCCTGGAGTGCTGTTTTAACTTTTTCTTCCAAACTTAGCTCCGAGGAATTTGGGATGCTGGAAACAACCTGAATAACTTCCCTCAAAGAGTAGCCCAGGCTGGTTAAGGCAGCTATAGCATCGCTATCTTCGGGAGCTAAGGGCAAAGCGGCTTCCTTCCACTCCCGCTCCAGCTTGTCTCTGAGCTCGACAACGAGGCGGTTTGCCATCTTTTTGCCGATGCCAGGCACCTGCTCAATAAGGGCAACATTACCGCTGATAATCGCTGTGGCTAGTTGTTCCGCACTCAGTTTAGAGAGCAATGCTAATGCTATCCTGGGACCAATTCCTGAGATAGAGATAAGATTCTTGAACAGAGCTACCTCCTCACTGGAGGCAAAGCCATAGAGGGAGATATTATCCTCTTTTACATAGAGGTGGGTATAAAGTGAAACTTTATCACCAATAACTCCTAATCGACTTAAAGTTAAGCTGGGAACATATACCTGAATACCAACACCACCCACCTTGATGACAACTGAACCGAGACCACAGTGTTCCAGTATTCCCTCTAGGGTGGCTATCATCTCAACCTTCGTTAGCAAGCAACTTATCAAGGCGACTTTGCTGGATATGGCAAATTGCCACAGCTAAGGCATCACTGGCGTCGCTTGGCTGAGGCGACTCTTGAAGTCCCAGAAGCATTCTCACCCCTTCCTGTACTTGTTTTTTATCGCTCCCTCCGTAGCTGGTCACTTGCTGCTTTACCTGAGCAGGAGAATACCGATATACCGGCAGTCTTTGATTGGCAGCCACCAAAATAGCTATAGCTTGCGCTCTGCCAATAGCCAGTGCTGAACGGATATTACGCCCAGCGAAGGGTTCCTCAATAGCTACTTCGTCGGGATGATGCTTGGCAACAATTTGAGATAATCCATCATATATGGAACGCAATCTTTCCTCCAAACGAGCATACCGTGAAAGGCTTAGCACTCCATAATCCACCATCCGCATCTCCTGGCCATCGTCTACCACTCCATAGCCTAAATTCACCGTCCCGGGGTCAATGCCAAGAATACGCATTAATTTATCTCTGAGAGCGTAGTCTCTCTAAGGTAGTATCTGAAAAATCAATGTTAGAGGATACCCGCTGTACATCATCCAGCTCTTCTAACTCATCAAGAAATGCCAAAGTTTGAGTTGCCTCCTTTTCACCAAGCATCACCGTGGTTTTGGGCACTAAGGATAATTCTGCGGAGATTATATGTCGTCCTTCGCCGATAGCTTCCTTTACCTTCTCCATATCTTGTGGTTGAGTATGTATCTCAAGGTAACCCTTTTCCGTCTTAACATCTTCAGCACCAGCATCGATAGCTTTTAATGCTATTTCCTCAGCCTCAGAGCCATCGCTTTCCACCACGACCACACCCTTATTTTCAAAAAGCCAGGAAACACAACCACTTTCACCTAGGCTGCTATTATGGCGAGTAAAAAGACGACGCACTTCTGGAATAGCCCGTTTACGGTTATCGGTCAATACCTCCACCAACACTGCTACTCCGTTCGGACCATAGCCTTCAAGCGTTACCGAGGCTAACTCAGAGGCCTCACCCCCTCCACTAGCACGATTTATAGCCCTCTCGATATTTTCCAAAGGCATATTACCATCACGAGCTCTTTGCACTGCCAGACGCAACTGAAAATTAGTTTCCTGGTTTGCCCCTCCTTGCTTTACCGCGACTATGATTTCTCGAGTAAGCTTGGTAAATAACTGACCACGCCGGGCATCAGTCACTCCCTTTTGCCGCTTAATCTGTGACCACTTAGAATGCCCCGACATAGCTAAATTTTAACACTATAAGTTACAAAATTAAAGTAAAAATGTCTTTATGAAGGCAAAGAAATAAGCGTTATGTTAACTTCTCGCCTGCTAAAGGAACGCCAGAATACTCAGAATATCTCATAGGATGGCGGTAAGCCAAATTCCACCATGGCAATTAGATTTTTACACATTTCATTGGAGATAGGCACCATTAAAAAGAGTTCTAAATCTCGATAAGCTCAGCCTAAAGATGATTAAGGTTACTGTATATCATGCTGATGGTAACTCTGGGTATAGCCAACTATGGCTACTCTTCTAGCCATTACGCCTCCTTGAACTATTTGAACTAAAAGTTGCGAAAACCTAGCTATATTGAGTTGGCTTTTCAGAAATGCCAAGCATCTGTCTGGCTTCCTTGGGTGTCGCTATCCTGCGCCCCATTTCCCTGGCCAGTCTTACTATCTTCTCCACTTGCTCGGCATTGCTCCGGCATAATTTCCCAGGCTCAATGTAGATATTGTCCTCCATGCCAACCCGGACATGACCGCCAAGAATAATTCCCATGGTAACCATGGGAATCTGATTAACACCCGTGCCAATCATACTGAATAGGGAATTCGGCGGTAAGTGCTGAACCAAATTTAACACGTTCGCCGGCGTAGCATACATGCTCGTTTGAAAGCCCATGACAAACTGAATCCAGTAAGGCGGGGCAACAAAGCCACCTTTAATTAAGCTATCCACAAACCAGAACTCACCAGGGTCATATATCTCTAGCTCGGGCTTTACTCCCTTCTCCTTCATCTTCGTAGCATATTTCTCCGATTCGCCATAAGTCCAGGGTATACAGACATCAAAGGACAACGGCTCCTGCCCAGGTTCACGCGCCTTTATGACCAGACGCAATATAAACGCATGGACATCCAGACTAGCCATCTCAGGCTTGGCATGCTCTACACAAGCCAGCCTTTGCTCTATGGTAATCCCGGGAAGACCGCTTGTGGTATTATTTATAATTATATCGGGGCATTTTTCCCTGACTAGAGCATTAACTTCCAAATAATCATCGCCACTATAGGAAGTCATCGTCGGGTTATCTCTCAGACGACGATGGATATGCACGACACTTGCCCCAGCTTTATAAGCATCATAGGCTTGCTCCGCCTGCTCTTCGGGCATTTCCGGTAAGTTGGGATTTGCTTCCTTGCCATGTACGCTTCCCGTCAGTGCCACCGAGATAATCATTGGTGGCAGACTGTTTAAACCATGATCGATCTTCTTCAAATACGCATAAGGGTCGGAATAGTTCCACATGTAATCTTTGACTCCTGCCATAGTAAACCTCCTTTTTTATTTTATTATTTGGCGATTATATCAAAAAAATCACCGCGACAGCAATATACCCCTTCTAACTTTCAAAGTCCTAATTCAACAGCCACTCTCTCTCGCCATAAATCGGTATCCCCCATAGCAAACTCCGATGCCTTGACACGCCGGAAGTAGAGACCAACATCGTGTTCCCTGGTAAATCCAGTGGCCCCATGGATTTTAATCGCATCAAGGCAAGTCTTCTGGTAAACTTCGCCTGCTTTCGCCTTGACTAAGGCGATGTGTAACTTAGATGGAGACCCGGCGCTTATCTCCCACGCTGCTTGATATACCAGATATTGCAAGCCTTCTGCATTAACAAACATGTCAACCAACCTATGTTGAATCGCCTGGAAGGAACCAATAGGCTTATCAAATTGAACCCTGTCTTTAGCATAGGCATTAGTCATTTCCACAACAGCTTGGCATCCTCCAGATACTTCAGCACACTTTAAGATAGCTGCTCTATCCAGAATAAACTCCACTATACCCCACCCCCCTCCCACATCCCCAAGAACGTTACCTTCAGGGACTTTTACCTTGGTGAACGTCACCTGACACTGTTTATCCTGGGCTATAGTGGGAATTACCTCTACCTCCACGCCTGGACTGTGAGCGTCAACGACAAACATTGTGATTCCTTTATCACCCTCACCGGTTTGCGCTGCTACCAATAAATGACTTGCTACGGTGGCATTGGGAATAAAAAGCTTAGTGCCCTCGATAACATATCCCCCATCTCCTATCCTGGCAGAGGTCTTTATCTCCGAAGCTTTATATCCACCCAGTGTCTCAATTAACGCCAAAGTCCAAATTGCTGCCCCACTTGCTATTTGAGGAAGAAATTTCGCCTTTTGCTCTTCATCCCCATACTCCAGTATTGGCAGAGCACAAACAACAGTAGAAAAGAAAGGACCGGGGAGAATATTCCTTCCTATCTCCTCCATCAGGAGCACCAGGTCCAGAAAAGTTGCCCCTGTACCTCCATAGTTTTCAGGGAAAACAAGCCCGAGCCACCCCAACTCAGCCATCCTTTCCCACATCTGCGGGTCATACCCTTTTTCATCCCTCTCTAGTTCCCTGACTTTGGCCTTGGGGCACTCTTTTGTCAGGAAATCCCTGGCTAAACTCCGGAGCATCTCTTGGTCTTCTGAAAGCTTAAAATCCATCATACCCCCTGATATTTCAATATGATTTGGGCAAGCCTAGCTTAAACTGCCCTATCACGTTCTTCTCAATTTCATCAGTTCCAGCAGCAATTGATATGCCAGGGAAAAGCAAATACAGCCTTTGGATGATGCCGTGGAGCTTAGTCCATTTCGAATATGGGTCAACCTGGGAGTAGGCACCTATGAGCTTCATCCCGATAATACCTAACCGTTCCAATAGTTGGTCGCCAAAAGCCTTATTTCGTGATGAGCCATAAATGGGGGTAATCCCTTGAGTCAACTCCCAGGTTACCTGGTAGTTGAATAGCTTTAGCATCTCTGCTTCAACAGCAGCATCAGCTAACATATGGCGAACTTCGGGATTTTGACACAAAGGTTTACCATCATACTGAGTTTCTTTAGCATAATCTACCAACTCTTCCAGCAATCTCCTGGCACTTCCATAAAGCGATGGACCAAAGCTGTGCCTCTCAGAAGCCAATGACTGCATTAAGTGATACCATCCCTTATTTTCCTCACCAACCAGGTTGGAGGCAGGGACCCTTACATTGTCAAAGAAAACTTCATTAAATATGTGGGCACCATAATAATTTAGTAAAGGGTTAACTGTGATCCCCGGGCTCTTCATATCTACGATAAAAATGCTAATGCCACGATGTTTTTTAGGAGCATTTGGGTCTGTTCTGACAGCAAGCCAACACCACCTTGCCCGATGAGCACAGCTAGTCCACACCTTTTGACCATTAATAACATACTCATCCCCATCCCTTATGGCACGAGTCTGAATGTTAGCAAAATCAGAACCAGCATTAGGCTCACTATATCCTGTGCACCACACACCATCCGGTTCTCCTGAAGCAATCAAGGGGAGGTATTTTTTTCTCTGTTCCTCGTTTCCAAACTGCATGAGGGAGGGACCTACCCAAGCTACACCACTTATCCCCATGGAAATACCGGGTATTCCCCAATATCCGCACTCTTCCCCGTATACCATTTGCTCCCAGTAGGAAACCGCGCTGCCACCATATTCCTTTGGCCACGCCATAACCAGCCATCCTTTTTGGGCTAATTTCTTGGATGTAGACATGGCAAGCTTCCAATCTTCATCGCGACTTTCCTCCTCCAGAAGTAAAGTAAACGACCCTGGAGGAAGCTCCTTCTGGGCAAACTTACGAATTTCCTTCCTTAACGCCTCTTCCTTTTCCCCAAGCTTGAAATCCATTCTTTGCGTCTCCCCCTTTTAGAATTAAAACCATTCCATTATAACGTTTGATAAACTCTAATGCTAGGCAGTTATATGCTAACATATGATAAACATAGAGCTTCTCAAAGGACAAACCATGAAAATTTTGGGTATCGAAACTTCCTGTGATGAAACCGCCGCCGCAGTCGTGGAAGACGGCACTAGAATTTTGTCCAACGTTGTAGCCTCGCAAATAGAAATACATGCTCGCTATGGTGGCATAGTGCCCGAAGTAGCCTCAAGACAACACATGCTTTCTATTGTTCCTGTTATTAAAAAGGCGATCACTGAAGCTAAGACACCGTGGCAAGACCTCGATGGCATTGCAGTAACCTTTGGACCAGGGTTAGCTGGTTCATTATTGGTGGGAGTCAATGTAGCTAAGGCAATTGCCTTAAGCCAAAACCTTCCCTTCACTGGAATTAATCACCTTGAAGCACATATCTACGCCAACTGGCTGAATAAGGAAAACCCGCCTTCCTTTCCTTGCCTCTGCCTTATCATCTCGGGAGGGCATAGTGAGCTAGTGTTAATGAAAGGACACGGACAATTTGAAAAACTGGGGCGAACTCGCGACGATGCTGCTGGTGAAGCCTTAGATAAAGCAGCTCGAATCCTGGAATTAGGCTACCCCGGGGGACCAATTATTGAGAAGGAAGCTAATTTGGGGAAACCATGCCTACAATTTCCCCGCGCTTGGCTTAAAGGAAGCCATGATTTCAGCTTCAGCGGCCTGAAAACTGCCTTGTGGCACTTTGTCCAGAAGAATCAGGTCCTGGGAAATAGCTCGTTGGTAGCTGATGTCGCCGCAAGCTTTCAGGAAGCGGTAATAGATGTTCTGGTCACAAAGACAATCAATGCTGCCGGGGAATTACTGGTAAAGCAAATCTTGCTTGGTGGTGGCGTGGCATCCAATAAATTTTTGACACATCGCTTTCTCCACTCCTCATCGGTACCTGTTACAGTCCCTCCGCCTTATCTGTGCACCGATAATGCCGCCATGGTAGCCGCCTGCGGCTATTATCATTTCCAGAACGGCAATCTTAGTAGTTATAACCTGGATGTAGTCCCTAGCCTCAGCCTTGGGTAACCAGAGGACATTCAGAGCATTTCGCCTGACAACAATAATCCTTAAATAAATGGATTAGCCCCTGATGCTGGCATGCAGTGAGACCTGAATTATGTTCCATAAAGAGTTGCCTTGCCATATGGCATGTAATCTCATTTCCGGCTAACTTGGGATGCTCAAGGTAAAGCTGAAGAGCCTTTTGCTGCAATTCTCTCTCGCCAGTAGCCTGCCACCATGAAAATGTAAATGGCAATATTACATTTACCACAATCTCCCCTGCCTTATCTCGCCCTAGAAGAGCCGACTTTTTAATCCGTGACCCAACGTCGAAATCAAAATGGTCCAGCCAATATCCATCCCCAACTACCATTAAATTGCTTTCCAGCCAATAAGCTTCTTTTGTTAACGGTGCTTCAGTTACCAACTCCAGTATATTCGGCAATAACCCCTTTACACGGTAACGATGAAGGAGATAGCTTTGAGCTACGATACGCCGCACAGGGGAATTATTGGGGTATATGCGGGTGAGACACCAGTCACTTTGATACATAGTTTCGCCTCGACCAAATGAGTGCCAGGTTTGTTCCAACTCCTTTACCCACTCTTCACATACAAAGGGCAAACAACGCACCCGCTGTGACGGCAATAAACCAGCCATGCCTAAAAGCATGGCTTCCTTTAGCAACAACCTTCCGTTTAACTCTCCCTCAAGCAACCGAAGAGGTAACCTCCGAGCCAGCTCTTCAAAAGCTCTCTTATTTTTGGTATAGCCCAGAGCTCTCATTATGCCCTGAAAAAGCACCTGGCTTGCTTCCTCCTTTAATAATTTACTACTAAACATTTCCACCCTTTGCTTGAACCTTATCACGCCCATATCCTGCAATAACTTCTTCAAATCTTGCCTCTCCCCCTTTTCTCCACCGCAAAAACAAGGAAGTTGATGGTAGGGCATCAATCGAGCTTGATACTGTAAGGATTTAGCCAAACAGATTACGGGAACAAATTTACCATTCGTGGTAAAAGTAGAATACCCATCATCATTCCACAAAACTACATGAAGAATTACATCATTATACTCAGAGTCGCAATGATGACCATGGCTATGCCAATCCCTGGCTCGTGTATGAATCTCTATGTCTCCCTTAATCAGCTTATTATCACCAGCCAAGATTACAGCATCACGAAAATCGGGCCCACTACCTTTATTAACCCTGCCAGGATAAATTACACAAATCCGCTCTCTACCTTCAGTAAGCAACTTCTCTCCTAAAAGCCGCTCCCATATTGAAATTATCTCCTTTTCTTGAATTTTTATCCGATTACGTGTAATCATAGCTAAAAAATTTATTTTGCTCCCTCCAAACCCCTAAACCTCAAAACATCATTGCACAGAACATAAGCTTCCTCATCAATCATCTTTGAGAGCTTCATAAGCTCACAGTTGGTGTATTGATGACGATAATCACTCCCACCGTGAAGGTGGAAATACTCCTTTCTTCCCTTAGCAAACTACAGCAACCGACTTTAATCTGGTTCATTGTGCTTCCTTACCTTATACTTAAAGCCACTACGTTCAGCAACTATGCTAAGCAAAGTGGCTGAGGCACCGCGAGGTTGATACATCCCGGTCTCCCACTCACTGATCGTCTGCTGACGTGTGCCCAGTTGTTCCGCCATCTTCCCCTGAGTCACCCCCAGATACCGCCTCAACTCTTTAATGCTCTCTTTATCCCATTGCGCTTTCTTTTTTGCCATCTGGTAATATTATACACGGTAGAGTGTAAGAGTCAAGGCATTTAACCCACTAAAATTAAAAACGCTCCTTGTCATTACACCACAACATTATGTTAACTTTAAACACGGGTGACTGCACGAGCAAATACATGACTATACTGAAGGGTCAACGCCGTCTTGAGGAAAAGCAAACCAGTGTTTAAGGAGAGGTGATATAAACCTCGGTTATCCCGATTCTTTTGTTATCACTTCTTTTTCAGCATAGTGAGAAGAGCTACTTTCTCCGACTTCCCATTCTGGTCAATATGCTCCATGGTCAATGATGCTCCTCCCATTGCTCCAGTCGTCTTCACCTTGGTTTGCAACAACTCAATCATATCCATTGGGTTCACACAACCCTCCGGTGGCAAGACACCTTTCCCCTTTAGTTTACCGGTTCCCATGAGCATTGCACCAAGTGCTGCAGGAATGCCTGTCCCCTCACCCATTCCTTTCTTCTTTGAAGATGTAGAAAAGATATATGTATTCTTTTGTCCATCATTGTACCCTTTCACCACTATCTTCAGACATCCCACAGGCACGGTTAATCCTGCTTCTTGCATGATCTTTCCTCTTTGAGAAAGTATGAATGCTACCGCGAACTCCAGAGGAACGACCTTTTGCCCTCCAACTTCAATCGCTTTCTCCATAGTAATGCCTGACTTCACTACCCCTTTTATAAGCTCAGCATAACCAGGAGGAAGCACAGTTCCAAGATTGGTTACCCTCTTTACTCCTTTAAAGAATTTAGGAAGCGTTATCGTCTCGGGATGAGGATAAGCATAAACATTGTATGTCCCTATATCCTGAAATTCGGTTTCCTCTTCCAAAGCTTTCCCGCTATCCTCAAGTACTCTAACCGTGGTGAATTTGCCATCAAGGAACATCGGAATATCTATCTTCATAGAATGAATTCTATGCTTTACCACCGCTGCTCCTTCCGTTTCTTCCCCCCCATGAGCATGGTAAATGTCAACGGACTCCATCTCGTCCAGCAGAGATTCAGCACAGTATCTCACCAATACATTAGCCAGCCCAGGAGAACTTCCCATACCAATCAGTGCTAAAACTCCAGTTTTTTTAGCTTCCTTATCCATATCGAGGAGTTTCTCCGTAGCATCAAAATCATCACATATATCAACGTAATTTATTCCACAGCTTATCACCGCCTTCATTATCGGTGGACCAAACCTGTAAAAAGGACCGACACAATTCAGCACCACAGAAGAACCTTTAACAGCACTTTTTATGCTCTCCGCACTATTTGCATCAAACCTGACCGCAGAAACATTGCCTCCGCCAATTTCACCCGCCACTTTTTTCGCTTCCTCAAGGTTAATATCAGCAATCACAACATCCGAAAAAACTCCGCTGGAAGCAACTATCTTTGCCGCTACACTTCCTACACTCCCACCCCCACCTAAGACTGTAACTTTAGCCATATTTACCTCCTTTACCCTCCTTTAATTCCTTTAAATGGTTCACCCCAAATCTGTAATGCAGTAGCTAATTCAGGATGCTTTTTAGCCGCTTCAGTTAGAGAAATACCTTGCATGGTGGCATCAATTGCCTGACGAAATGCTCTCGCTCCGGCACGTGGACCTTGGGGATGACCATGTATCCCACCTCCTACACCCACCACAACTTCGTTCCCCAAGTCGTTCATTATCTGAGGCACCATAGAAGGTGTAACGCCACCACCTGGCATTGGGAAAACTGGCTTCAATTGGTAAAACGGAAACGTTAAATTTCTCCAAACATTCAGGTATTTATCCATTATGACAGTAGCTTTTCCATAGGGGAGAGGAAAAACAACGACGTCAGCGCCGGCAAGGCGAGGCAACTTCCCTAATATGATGTGAGAGCTCATCCCATGATAAGGAGACATGTACATTGCACCAGTTACATCCATATGAGCAAGAATAGGGACATTTATCTCAGGGTCTTCAGCAAGCGCCTGAAGCACCGGAAGGCCAACAGCAAGGTAGTTCACCATTATCGCATTGCCGCCAAGTTCCACCACTCGTTTTGCATTCTCAAAAATCTTAGGGACTTTGTCAGTTATATTAACTGTATAAAGTGTATGTTCACCTGTTTCTTCATAAACCTGACGCTCCGCCTCCATATAGAGCTTTACTCGTTTCTCAACAGAATTAAAAGAAGCATCAGCGAGCAGCTCGTCATCCTTAATAATATCGCATCCCCCTAGTGCAGCTTCTCTGAACAACCTTACCCCAACTTCAGGACTGTACCCCGTGCATGGCTTTATCATATTGTTAAGTAACGGTCTATCAGGAACTCCCAGAATTTCCCGCACCCCGGGAATCCCGAATTTCGGACCCTTAAAGCCGGCGACATATTTCCCCGGGAAATAGACATCAACCAGCTTGATCTGTCCTGCCATGGAAATGTTACCCACCACCGTGGTTAACAACATAGGTATTTGTTCACCTATATTGACCTCGGGATAGGCTGTCTGAACAATGTAGTTCCTCGTCTCTACCGAGGAAGGCACGCTGAACTCGTAATCTGGCACCTCATACACACCGATGACCTTAGCAACGTGCTTGCTACGCACCTCAGGAGTTTCACCAGGGACAGGCACCCATGTTCCCGTGCTTTGTTCAATAGCAAGCAACTGCGCTCCAAAAGGAACAGGGATATTTGCCGGGAAGCAAACCAGGTAAGTACCTATTATATACTCGTCATAGTCTACCCCCTCCGGTAAAGCTACGGGCTGTGATAAGATATCTTGTTCATTCATTTAACCACCTCCTTTATACATTAAGTTGCCCATAAATGGGAGCTAATTGCTGGTAGAGTTGTTTGAAAAATTGGTAAAGTTCCTGATAAATAGCCCTGTGTTCATTTCTCGGCTCAAATTCCCTTCCTAAAGGAACAAGTTTCTCCACAGAGTCGAAGTCCTTATAAAACCCCAGTCCTACCAGCGCAATTAATGCCGCACCCCGTGAACCAACCTCCTGCGGAGAGTAAACTTGCCTTATCCTCTTCCCCAAAACATCAGCAAATATCTGAAGCCATATCTCACTCAACGCGCCTCCCCCAGCAGCATTCAAGCACTCAACCTTAAAACCCAGCCGCTCTATACCATCCAATACCCACTTCGTGTTATATGCCACACCCTCCATTATAGCCCTACTCAAATGCCCTTTACTATGGTTGAAACTCAAATTTATAAACGCTCCCCTCAAGCTGGGATTTATTACCGGGCATCGCTCACCAAGCATCCAAGGCATAAAGAGCAGCTTCTCCGCCCCGGGGTCAACCTTACTGGCAAGCTCATCCAGAATTTCATATGCACTTTTATTCCTCTGCTCTGCCTCCTCTTTCCCCCCCCCCCCTAGCTCATCCCTGAACCATTTCAAGCAAGCACCGGCATTTTCCATCTGCCCGATGAGCAGTAATTTATCCGGGTCTGCAGAGCATATACTGCCAATCCCCTCTTCAATGTCAAACTTAGGTTCCGTTACATGAAGGGCTATCCAGCCTGAAGACCCGATATATAGGTGGGGCTGACCTTCCCTGATTGCACCCGAACCCACAGCAACAGCAGGGGCATCCCCGGAACCACAGATTACCTTAGTTTGTTTCGATAATCCTAACTCCTCCGCTGCAGATGCAGTTAAATTACCAACTATGTCCGTGGACTTCACCGCCTTGGAGAGCATACCCTCCGACAACCCAACAACATCCATAACTTCACTTTCCAATGTCTTTGTTTTACTGCTGAACAGTCCGGTAAGTAAGGCACAGCTCCAGTCCGTGCAAAACTCTCCGGTACACTTATAAATAATGTAATCCTTGACATCTATAAACTTATACGTGCGATTAAATATTTCCGGCTCTTTTTCCTTGATCCACAGAATTTTGGGAATCACATCCTTCTCAGAGGCAGGAGGAATCATCCCCATTTCAAGTAACTTCAGCAAATCAAACTTTCCTAAGCACCAATCAGCTTGCTCACCAGCCCTGGCATCAAGCCAGATAATTGCAGGGCGAAGAGCTTTTCCCCGGCGATCAACAGGTAGAGCCGTTATCATCATAGCATCCAAACTGAGGGCAATAACATCTCTTGGAGAGATTCCGGTTTTGCGCATTACCTTTCTGGTGGAGTTCACTATCGCCCTCCACCAAACTTCAGGGTCCTGTTCAGCCCAGCCAGGCCTGGGATAATTCACCCCGTAGACTTCAGAATCTAAGCCTATTATCTTCCCTTCGGTATCAAAAAGGACTGCTTTATTAACTTCGGTTCCTACATCATGCGCCAGTATATATTTCCCGGGCAATTTCCACCCCCTCTAATGAAAGTCTGACATGACAAGACTTGAATCTCTAACCACCTCACCCATTCAGGCTCTGTAATAAGGTAGAGTTTACTTGCCTCCTCTTTGAGCAAGATTATGAATGATAGAAAGCCCTGATGTCAATTACCGAGATAGCATCTGCTAAAAGGCACAACCTGTATAACTTGCCCAAACGAAGCTAGTTTCTGTATTTGCTTTATCGGGCAATACTCGAATTGTATGCCGCAGGTTCCTGGCGCAAAAACCTTCTGAGCTTGATTTTTAAAAGCTAGAGGCCTGTGGTACACTCCTCAATACTAAAATGCTTAAAAGGGGGGATTCATGACAAAATTAATGGACTCAAGGTTTAAGGCAGGCGATAACTTCTACGATGAACAGTTTTACAGATGCTATGAAAGGATAGGATACCCAAAACAATGGATAGACGAGGGCAAAGGTTATGCTCCCAGCGATTCTTATATTATCAGTCACCCAAGCTGGTACCTTGGAGAAATGCCAGCAATACCAGAGATATCAATATACGACCTTTTTAAAGAGACTGTTAAGAAGTACCCCGATGATACCGCCGTAATCTCTTTTGATAAAAAGATAACCTATAGAGACATGGATATAATGATAGGAAAGTATGCTGCGTTACTCAAGGATTTGGGGATTAAAAAGGGCGACGTGGTCGCAGCCATGTTGCCAAATTCCTTGCAACACTGGGTAGCCTTTTTCGGCGCTGCCCAGATAGGGGCGATACATACACCGATAAATGCAATGTATCAAGAAGAAGAGGTGGCATATCAGATTGAGGATTCTGGAGCAAAGATAATTCTAGTATTGGACTTGCTTTATGAAAGGGTAAAACGTCTGAAAGAGGGTAAAAAGATTGAGCACATAATTGTTACCAACGCAAAGGACTTCGCCGCTGATGACGCCGTAATCTTTCAAGCGGTAAAACCCTTATGGGATATACCCAAAAAGAAGATAGAGGGGACTTTCGATTTCTTTGAATCTATAGAGAAATACGCCCCTTTAAAGGAGTCCTTTAAGTGCAGCCCTAAAGATGACATTGCCCTATTACTATATACTGCTGGAACCACGGGAAGGGCAAAAGGGGTGATGGAGACCCATTTCAACCTGGTTTATAACAGTATAAGTCATTTTCATGCAGCCGAAAAATTGTTGGAAGCTAGAAAAAAAGTAAACTATTCCATTATGCCTATGTTCCATACCGCAGGATATCTCCTGTATCCGCTCCCCACCTTCTATCAAGGTGGCACAGTAATCCCAATGCCCTTGTTCGATCTAGAAGAGACGCTCAGACTCATTCAGACATATGGTGTAAATGTGTTATTTGCGCCTCCTACATTGTTCATTGCATTGATGTCCAGAGAAGACCTGTTACACAAGTATGATCTAAAGACTCTCGAGCTTACAATCGGGTGTGGTGCACCTGTGCCCCCTGCTGTTCAGAAACAGTGGCAGAGTCTCACCGATATTGGCCTAAGCAATGGATGGGGCATGACGGAGACCAACAGCGGTGGGAGTATGTGTATCCCGGGATCAGGAAAGGAGAAAGCGGATTCCATCGGTTATCCGGTATATGCAGAAATGAAAATCGTGGATGAGGGGGGCCATATTGTCCCTAGGAACGAACAGGGCGAAATTCTCTTTAGAGGGCTGCAGGTGGCAAAGGGATATTGGAACAAGCCAGAGGAAACGAAAAAAAACATTTCAGAGTGACGGTTGGCTGAGGACAGGAGACAGTGGTTACATTGATGAGGAGGATTTTGTATATTTTGTTGATAGGATAAAAGACTTGATTGTTGCTTCGGGGTACAATATAGCCCCGGTCGAAGTAGAAAATGTCATATATGAACATTCCGCAGTTAGTGAGGTAGCGATTGTGGGTGTACCCCATGGATATAGAGGGGAAACAGTAAAGGCCTTTATCGTCTTAAAGGATGAATTTAAAGGCAAAGTAGGCGAGAAAGAGATAATGGATTTTTGCAAAAGTAAGCTGGCTACGTTTAAGGTGCCACGGGTAATTGAGTTTAGAGACACACTACCTAAGAGTCTCATAGGCAAGGTCTTAAGAAGGGTATTAAGGGAAGAGGAGGCAAAAAAAGCTAAGTGAACGTCCTGGGAACTACAGGAGTATAAATCTAGGATAGATATTATAAAGGCATTTAAACTAAGACATAACCTTACCTTAAATAACTAGCAATAATAAGTTTTTCAATCTCAGTAGTGCCTGCCCCGATAGGAAACACTTTAGCATCTCGCATATATCGTTCCACGGGAAGGTCTTTCATATAGCCATAACCCCCATGGATCTGCACTGCCTCTCCTGTGACCCTGACTGCCATCTCACAGGCATAAAGCTTCGCCTGCGCAGCCAACATCCTACCCTCCCTAAAATTACCTTGATCCCAATAAGTTAAGCCCTTATATGCCAACAATCGAGATGCTTCAATCTCCACCGCCATTGTAACAAGCTTATCCTGTATCATTTGGAAGTCAAATATAGGCTGGCCAAATTGCTTCCTTTCTTTGGCATATTTAACGGATGCGTCAAAAGCGGCCTGGGCAATACCTATAGCAAGACAGCTCCACATAAGCCTTTCCACATCAAGTCCAGAAAACATTTGCTTTACCCCCTTTCCCTCAACACCACCCAAAAGATTAGCTTCCGGGACATGGCAATCCTCCAGGATGATCTCCCCGGTGGGAGAGGAGCGCAGACCCATCTTTGAGAACGCTCTACCTACATGATAACCGGGAAAATCCCTCTCTACTATAAAGGTGCATAATCCTTTTGCCCCAAGAGATGGATCCAGAGTGGCATATATAAGGGCTATATCTGCAATAGGCGCATTTGATATAAACGTTTTGGTGCCATTCAGGATATATTCGTCCCCCACCTTACGGGCCCTCGTCTTAAGGGACACCGCGTCTGATCCATACTCTGGCTCTGTTAACCCCATGCAACCCCTTTTTTCGCCTCTCGCTAAAATTGGCAGGTATTTTCCTTTCTGCTCTTCCGTGCCATTACAGGCAATGTTATTGCCACAAAGTAGACTATGTGCTCCATAAACTACAGCTACGCCAGCATCGACCCTGGCTAATTCCTCTGCCATGAGTCCAAGGGAAACATAATCGCTAAGTGACCCCCCATACTCAGGTGGTATGCCCATACCCAAGGCACCTAAAGGCTTTGCCTTTTCCCATAAGCCTTCTATGAACTTTTCTTCCCGATCCATCTCCTCGACCAGAGGTGCTATTTCCTTCTCACTAAACTCCCGAACCACTTCCCTCAGCATCTTCTGCTCTTCAGTTAAATCAAAATTCATGTCTAACCTCCTGCTCTTTATTCAAGATGAACAATGCTTAATTGTATTATATGAGTATAAAGTAAATTTAACCTCAAAAACCAGCAAAATGCCCAAAAATCCGTTGATCAACCTTAGGATAGCAGTAGGTCTTTTATATAATAATCTATTACATGATAGCCCCAATTTCACGGGAAAAAGGTAATAGCTATTTTCGATAGTAGAACCAAGAACTCAAACCACCAAAAGCGCAGTTTCTTAAGACCAACAACAAAAAATAAAAAAGACGTAAAATGTAACTGAGCATATGAACAAGTAGATATTTCCCCACTTACCATGTTAATATTTCATGTAAATTTATGAGGTAGGCCGTAGCTTCACAGGATAGAAATAGGAAGGAGGAGAAATTATGCAAAAGGTTGGAATCGTTGAAGTAGCCCAAAGTGCCGGCACTGAGTCGTCCCTCAGCTTGATGGAGTTCACGTACAAGCCGGTAAAAGAAGTCCTTGATAAGGTGGGTATGAGGAGAGACGAAGTGGACATGTATATACTGGCATCAACAGACGTTTTTCATAGTGGCATGTCCTGTGCTAATGCCTTTGACTGGGACGCTAGCGGCGCATTCATGAAACCGGCCTCCAGGGAAGAGGGAGATGCTATCACGGCGTTTGTTTATGGCTGTATGCCCATTATGGAAGGTAGATATGATACGGTGCTAGTTGTGGGGCTCATCAAGGGATCTGAGAATCCAGAGAATGATACGCTAACAAGTTTTGTTGCCGATCCATTTTACTCAAGACCCGTTGGTATCCAGGAGACCACCGCAGCAGCCATGCAGATGAGGCTTTATCTGCAACGCTATGGGATTACGGAAGAGCAATGTGCCAAGGTTGTGGTAAAGAATCTAGGCAATGCCTTGTTTAACCCTTACGCCCATATAAAGAAGAGAGTAAGCGTTGACGATGTCCTTAACTCAGAGAGGATTTGCGACCCTTTAAAGGCTCTGGAGTGTGCCCCTAAGTCAGAAGGTGTCTGTGCTATGCTCCTGGCCTCTGAGGAAAAAGCCAAGAAGTTAACCGATAAACCAGTTTGGTTTAAAGGTTGGGGCTCTTCTATGGATACTTTTTACCTTGGAGATAGAGATTTGCTGAATACTCAGCTAAAGACCGCAGCGGCAAGTGCTTATAAGATGGCTGGGGTCAGCGATCCAAGGAAAGAAATCGATGTCGTGGAGACATGCGAGCCTTATGCTTTCCAGGAGCTTCTGTGGTGTGAGCAGTTAGGATTATGCGCTCAAGGACAGGGGGGCAAATTAATAGACAGCGGTGTTACACAGATAACTGGAGCTCTGCCTGTTAATCCTTCTGGCGGTGTTTTGGCAATGAATCCCTATGTGGCGAGAGGGCTTTACCGTGTTGCAGAAGCTGCTTTACAAATTAAGGGCAAGGCTGGGGAGCACCAGGTAGACAAGAAGGTGAATACCGCTTTAGCCCATTCAACATATGGTTTTTGCGGGCAATGGCAGGGAGTGGTAATTTTGGGAAGTTAGGAGACAATAAAACTTATGAGAGGAGGATTTGATTAAATGGCGGAACAAAAAGAGAAACCAAGAAAGGTTGGCGCTATGGGTATGGTTCCATATGAAATGGCTCTAGGACCCACCTGGACCAAGTTTTTTGAAGGCTTTAAGGAAAAGAAGATACTTGGTACTAAGTGTAACAAATGTGGCCGGGTTCTTGTCCCGGCAAGACCATTTTGCCCCCGATGCTTCGAACCTATGGAGGAATGGGTTGAGGTCGCTCAGGAAGGTACTATAGTTACCTGGAGTTATGTCAATTATACTTACTTTGGAGTGACTCCGGATATGATTCCAGTAATAGGGGCTACCATAAAGCTGGATGGAGTTGATTGTGGCACGGGAATGTGGACGCAGATTAGCGGGTTTGATATAAAGGATTTTGAGCTGGTGACTAAGAAAGTAAAAGTTGGAGCTAGAGTTAAGGCGGTATGGCGTAGGAAGAGGCAAGGCAATTTCCGGGATATAGATTACTGGAAAATTATTGAATGATAGAAAGGAGGTGATAGGAGATGGGAAGAGCAGTTGCGGTTATTGGAACAGGTCAAACAAAGCACGGTAGAAGGGATGATTTAAGCTATCCCGATTTGGTCAGGGAAGCAGTGAAGAAGGTATTTGAGGATGCGGGAATAACTCCCAAGGATGTCGATGGTGTGGTTTATGGTAGCATGCCCTCTATGATGGAGGGAATGGCCTACAACCATTTTTACTTCGCTGATGCCCTGCGTGTAGTGGGTAAGCCACTATTGAGGACGGAGACCTGCGGTTCTACCGGGCAGTCTGTAGCCCACACCGCTATTCACTGGGTTGCCTCGGGAATGGCGGATGTTGTCCTGGCTGTCACTTCGGAGAAAGAGCATGAGGGCGATGCACAAGCAACTATGATGACAATACTTGAACCATTCCTGCAGGTGGTGATCGGTGGTGCTCCCCTAGCCTTCTCGTTACAATCTCGCGAGTGGATGGGATACTATCACATTGATGATGATAAGGCCAGGGAGGCTGCATCAATAGTATCGGTAGATTCCCATGATGGTGGCCTTAAAAATCCCCTTGCCCACATTAGGGTAAAGCTCACCAAAGAAGATGTTTCGAAGGCCCCGATTATTACCTATCCCGTTCGATTGTATGATGTTTGTCCTGTATCGGATGGCGCTTGTGCAGTTATCTTTGCCTCAGAGGAAAAGGCTAAGAAGATTTGTAAAAAGCCTGCCTGGGTTAAAGGGATAGGTTTCAGAGGTGAAGAATATTTTATTGGTGATAGTAATAAGGCAGTATGGCAAAGCACCATTGAGGCATCTAAGGAAGCTTATAAGGAGGCAGGTATCACTAACCCTCTAAAGGAGCTAGATGTCGCCGAGGTATACAATCCTTTTAGTTACCAGGAATTGATGTTTTTGGAATGTTTGGGGTTTTGTCCTCCCGGAGAGGCTCCTGACTATGTAATTAAAGGTACATTTTCGCCCGGTGGTGAGCTTCCCTGTGACCCCTCAGGTGGTGTTCTTTGTACCAACCCCATTGGTGCTGCTGGGCTTATCAGGGTAGCTGAGGCAGCATTGCAGGTTACTGGCAAGGCTGGAGAACATCAAGTTGAAGGGGCCAAATTAGCCCTTTCCCATGCTATGGGAGGTGCCGAGCAATTTAACGGAATAACGATACTTGGCTCAGAACTATAGAAAAGGAGGAATTACATGGCGGAGAAGTATAAATTAATTAAAGACCTCATTAGACTTGAGATAGAGGATTTTGCGTTCCCCAAAAAAGAATATCGGACAAGTAGGCATGATACGGTTCTTCCCTACAATTGGGCTCTGGGTCCAACATGGACGAGATTCTTCGATGGCTTGAAAGAGGAGAAGATATTCGGCACCAAGTGCAAAAAATGCAACAAAGTTCTTGTTCCCGCAAGAACATTTTGCCCCAGTTGTTATGAAGACATGGAGGAATGGATTGAGCTACCCCAAGAAGGCAGTGTAGAGACGTGGTGTCTTGTTAACTATAAATATTACGGGCAAGTTAAGAAGCCTCCATATATAATAGGGCAAATACGCCTGGATAAAGCCAATTGTAGCCTGACGCACTTTATTGGTGGATTTGACTTATCTGACCCCGATAAGGTGAGGAGAAAAATGAAGACCGTATCAAGGGTTAAGGCTGTATGGAGCAAAGAGAAACATGGTGATATCTATGATATCGCTTATTTCAAGCCTATCTAAGTAAAGCACGGGGTTGATTGCTCCTGCTAAAGGAGGGGAAACATGGATATGTGGAAGGGCAAGAAGTATTTCGATGATTTTGAAATTGGTGACAAATTGGGGCCAACGAGGGCAAGAACGGTCACCGAGACTGATATTGTGAATTTTGCTTCTCTGACCGGGGATTGGTTTCAACTTCATACCGATGTGGAATTTGCCAAGAAGAGCATGTTTGGGGAGAGGATAGCCCATGGAATGTTGGTGCTTTCGATAGCCTCAGCGCTGGCACCTCCTTATGACCTTGCATTTCTTGCTTTTTATGGCATGGATAGGGTTAGATTCATTGCACCGGTGAAGATTGGGGATACGATTCATGTAGAAGCAGAAGTAATTGACAAAAAGGAGAGGGAGGGAAATACCGGCACTGTTACTTTGAGGGCCTATGTTAAAAACCAAAGGGATGAAAATGTGACTGTTTGGGATGCTAAGGTGTTACTTGCCAAGCGTGAAAAAGCAGCTTGAATCTATTATGAGCCGGTCGAGAGGTCCAGGCTGGAAGAGATACGTCAGTGGATTGTAAGGGCTGTCATGATAGAACAGCGTTTGTCTTTTGAGATACCAAGTTGACCTTCAATGAGTTAGATGAGAAGGTCAGCTGACAGAATAAAATAATCTAGCACTGTAACAGTCAATTGCTAGGTTATACCAGAATACATCCACAATAGTGATTGATAACAGGAGGTGGCGATGGATTTTAGTTTTAACGAGGAAGAGGAAGCATTCAGGAAGGAGGTTCGCGATTGGATTAAGAAGGAGACTCCGAAACGATGGCTTGAACTTGACACATTGTTGTGGGAGGAGACCGATGAGTCTTGGGCTATTTCTCGGGAGTTTCAAAAAAAATTGGGACAGAAAGGTTGGTTGGCACCAGCATACCCTAAGCAATATGGCGGCTTAGAGATGAGCCACATGAAACGGCTTATCCTTGCCGAAGAGCTATCCTACAATAAGGCACCAGTAGGCATAGAAACGGAGATCGCAGTAAACTGGGTAGGACCTGACCTCCTACTCTTCGGAAGTGAAGAACAGAAGCAAAAGTATGCTCTTGGTGTAGCGAAGGGTGATTTGGTAATTTGCCTCGGCTACAGCGAGCCTAACGCTGGTTCTGACCTCGCCTCGCTGCAAACCACCGCAGTAGAGGAAGACGATGAATATGTAATCAATGGCAATAAGATCTGGACTAGCTATGCCCATTATGCTGACTATTGCTGGCTTGCCGCTAAAACTGACCCCAATGCCCCCAGAAAATATGATGGAATCAGCATGTTCGTTGTTGATATGAAAACCCCTGGAATCACGATACATCCCTTGATAAATCTCATGAATCGTCACTCATTTAACGAGGTTTTCTTTGATAATGTGCGTATCCCCAAAGAAAACCTGGTAGGGAAGAAAAACAATGGCTGGTATGAACTGATGATAGCTCTGGATTCCGAGCGCTCTGGGATAGGTTACGCTGCACTGTTTCAGCGAATTTTAGAGGAACTAGTGGAATATGTTAAGGAAAGGAAGTGTGATAAAGACCCTATAATTCGGCAGAAGCTGGCAGAAATGGCAGTGGAGATCGAAGTTAGCCGCATGATGTGCTACCGCATTGCCTGGATGTACAGCAAGGATCTTCATCCTAGCTATGAAGCTTCTATGTCACTGGTATTTTTGAGCGAGATGATGAGACGCATAGCGGACGTAGGAATGGATATTGCGGGACCTTATGGAGAACTGGAGAGGGATTCCAAATGGGCTCCTCTCCACGGGAAGATAGAAAGGTTGTGCCTAAACTGCCTCTCCATAGGTGTTGGTGGTGGCACTAACGAGATTCAGCGCAACATTATTGCTCAAAGGGGATTGGGGTTGCCCCGGAAGTAGTCAAGCATATGGAAAATGGCTCGTGTGGTCTATTATAAAATAAGGGGGGGTAAGAGAATGGATATTGGTTTAAGCGAAGAGCAGGAGATATTGAAGGCATCAGCGCGTGATTTTCTCGCCAGGGAATGCCCCAAGAAACTGGTGAAAGAGCTAGATGAGAGTGACAAGGGTTATTCACCGGAGTTGTGGCGGAAGATGGCGGAGCTTGGGTGGATGGGGCTGGTCTTTCCTGAAGAATATGATGGCAGTGGTGGTACTTTCCGGGATTTGGTGGTTCTCCTTGAGGAGATGGGATATAACATTTTGCCCGGCCCATTTTTCTCCACCATAGTCCTTGGTGGCTTGCCTATTTTGAAGGCTGGCAGTGAAGAACAGAAGAAGAAATTTCTGTCTCGGATTGCCAGGGGAGAGCTAATTCTCACCATGGCATTGACTGAGCCTACTGCTAGCTATGATGCATCCGCTATCGCAGTCAAAGCTTCTCCTCGGAATAGTGAATATAGCATCAATGGCACTAAGCTTTTTGTTACTGATGCTAACGTCGCGGATTATCTCCTATGCGTGGCTAGGACAAAGGAGACGGCAAACCCTCAGACAGGCATTACTATTTTTGTGGTTGATGCCAAGACCCCCGGCATCAAATGCACCCTCCTTGAGACGCTGGCACGTGACAAGCAGAATGAGGTTGTCTTTGATAATGTGAATGTAGCAAAGGAGAATATAGTAGGGGGGCTGGACCAGGGCTGGCCTGTGATACAGGATACCTTGGAGAAGGCTGCAGTAGCTAAGTGTGCTGAGATGGTTGGTGGTGCTCAAGCTACATTAGAGATGGCTGTTAACTATGCTAAGGAAAGGATTCAATTCAATCGACCTATTGGCACTTTCCAGGCTGTTCAGCATTATTGTGCCAATATGGTGACAGATGTTGATGGTGCACGGTACATCACCTATAAGGCAGCTTGGGAACTCAGTGAAGGCCTTCCTGCCACCAAGAGTGTGGCTATGGCCAAGGCCTGGGTAGGTGATGCTTATCAGCGGGTGACTATGTTGGGACAGCAGGTCTTTGGGGCGATTGGTTTCACCATGGATCATGATATGCACCTTTACTACAGGAGGGCGAGAGCAGGGGCGATGGCCTTTGGCAATAGCAACTTCCATCGCGAAGTTGTGGCTAAGGAATTAGGTCTTTAGCTTATTGTAGCAATTTGCCTTTTCTTGCTGGTAAAATCCGCGGTATTGGTGACACGACCTATATCCCTCTGTTCCTTTAGCCGCTCTTCAAGGTGTAAAAAATTCTCTTAAAATTCAAATCAGGTTGCTTATCTCTTTTCAACCATCCTTTTCTATCTTATTTTTATTTTTCTTCGGCAAAAGCATCCTGATATTCTTTCCTTGAGTGCATATCCATCATGCTGCAATCTAATCTCACTTCCTCATCTTAGCAATAAACAGACTGCATATTACCCCCTTTTGGTTACGTTTTGTGTGATTCAATTCGAGGGCTTCCTTATCCTATCGGCGAGGTATATAATTACAGGCGATTTTATGCAGCTTTCAGCTATTATCCATCGAATGAATTTTGAGGATGTGCCGGAAACTAGATAATGAAACCGTTAAAGAAGACGCCTCTCAATAAGGTACATCATGAACTGAAAGCAAGGATGGTGGATTTTGGCGGCTGGGATTTACCTGTCTGGTATACCTCCATTTTAGCTGAGCACAAGGCTGTCCGCTCCAGAGCAGGGATGTTCGATGTCTCTCACATGGGTAGACTTTGGCTAACAGGAAAGAAGGCAGGGGCTTTTCTTGATAGGCTGTTAACCAAATCCGTGCCGCGATTGGACATAGGTGATGCTCAGCTCTGCCTTCTGTGTCTAGAGAATGGAGGTATTCTAGATGACTTAGTGGTATATCATGTGGGGGTTGAGCGGTATTTGGTAGTCTGGAATGCTGCTAATATTGAGCAAAAGCTTGAGTGGTTATTTCGTTGGTCAGGCTCAGACCCTGATATCATTATTGAAGATAGCTCCTCCAATACGATTATGCTGGCTGTCCAGGGTCCAGCCGTTTGCCAGTTGAAGAATCTGAAGGACGTCTCCCATTTACCTCGTTTTGGCATCACCCAAACTAAGATAGGAAACTTAAGCGCGCTTGTAAGCAGAACAGGATACACAGGGGAGGATGGATTCGAGATAATCACCGATGCAGCAAACGCATTACCCCTATGGGAATCGTTCATAGAGCAGGGTGTGAAACCCTGTGGACTGGGAGCACGCGACAGCTTGAGATTGGAAGCCGGTATGATGTTATATGGGCACGATATGGATACACACACCAATCCTTTTGAGGCAGGGCTAGGGTGGTTAGTAGACCTCGAAAAGGGCGATTTCATAGGCAAGAATGCTTTGCTTGAGATTAAGCATCAAGGTGTTAATCGTAAGCTTGTTGGCTTTCAAATTAACGGCCGAGAAATACCTCGCTCAGGCTACAGAATTTTCAAATCGGGCCAAGAGGTAGGGCAGGTTACCAGCGGTGGATATGCGCCGAGCCTGGGTATTGGCATTGGGCTGGGTTATGTTCCTATTGAACTGGCAACCATCGGCAGTGAGATTGAGATAGTAATTCGTAACAAACCAGTCCCTGCTCATATAGTTGACCGGCGATTCTACAAAGGAGGAGCGTCAAATGAACCCCAAAGAATATAAGTATACCCAAGAACATGAATGGATTTGCCCTGAACCCGAGAATAAGGGAAAGGTAGGCATCACGGATTATGCCCAATCCCAACTGGGAGATGTAGTTTTTGTTGACTTGCCACCCCCGGGCTCCCAAGTGGAACATCTCAAAAAGATGGGTGAGATAGAATCGGTCAAGGCAGTTTCAGACCTCTTTGCACCGGTTAGTGGACGAGTATTAGAAATTAACCAGGCTGTCATCAATGAGCCTGCTCTGGTGAACCAGGACCCTTATGGAGATGGTTGGCTGGTTAGGTTAGAATTGAGCAATCCTTCGGAGCTCGATGCCTTAATGGATAGTGATAAATATGATGAATTTGTATCCCGGTTAAATGAAGAAGGCTCGGAATAAAAGGGGCGACTAATATAAATGCCATCACCTTACTTGCCCAATACCGATGCTGACCGTACGGCCATGTTACGTGAGATTGGGGTTGGCTCCATCGAAGAACTCTTCCAGGACATACCCCAGGAATTCCGCAATGTTCACTTCAAACTGCCTCCCCCCCTTTCTGAACTAGAACTCAAAGAAGAGCTCCGTCAGCTATCAAACCGTAATACAAACCTGGAAGACTATGCTTGTTTCCTAGGCGCTGGTTATTATAGGCACTTCATCCCCAGCGTGGTTGGGCACATCATCAGTCGCAGCGAGTTCTATACCGCTTACACCCCATATCAGGCAGAGGTCAGCCAGGGTACGCTACAAACCATCTATGAGTTCCAGTCACTGGTCTGCCAGCTTACCGGGATGGAAGTGAGCAATGCTGGAATGTATGATGGCAGCACGGCTGCTGCTGAAGCAGCCTTAATGGCATGCCGAGTCACGAAAAGAGACAAGGTTGCGGTGATGTCCACAATACACCCGAAATATTATGAAGTGGTGGAAACCTATGCCAAGGGTCACAGCATTTCATTGGAAAAGGTGGAGTCAAACTTAGATGGTTTACCTTCAGATTGCGCCTGTTTGATAGTACCGCAGCCTAATTTCTTTGGCTATTTTGAAAACATGGAAGCATGTGTTCAGAAAGCCCATGATATCGGGGCGTTACTCATTGTCATAGTTGACCCTATCTCCCTGGGGATGTTTAAGCCTCCAGGAGATTATGGTGCCGATATTGTGGTCGCTGAGGGTCAGGCGCTAGGTAATCCAATAAGCTTTGGAGGACCAGGTGTGGGTATCTTTGCCTGTCGCAAGGAGTATTTGCGTCAGATGCCCGGCAGAATCGTGGGTAAGACTGTAGATGCTGACGGCCAGACAGGTTATGTGATGACGCTGGTGACTCGTGAACAGCATATCAGAAGGGAACGGGCAACATCCAATATCTGCACCAGTGAAGCTTTGGTGGCTCTAGCAGCAACGGTTTATCTGGCGACCCTGGGCAAAACAGGACTCCGCCAGGTAGCTGAGTTATGCTACCACAAGGCTCACTATGCCGCCGATGCCATAAGTAAGCTTAAAGGATATTCCCTCGTTTTCCAGCAGCCTTTCTTTAAGGAATTTGTTGTGCGCTGCCCAGCAAAACCTCACCTCATCAACAACGCACTTTTCCAGGAAAGCATAATTGGTGGTTTGGACCTGAGCTACATACTGGACAATAGCATGCTGCTCTGCGTCACAGAGATGAACACCAAAGAGGAGATAGACAGGTTAGTAGAAATTCTAGGAACGTTCTACAGGAATTGAGAAGTGGGTCATCATTATTTACTTCCTGACATTAGCCGTCCCGGTAGGATTGGGTGCAGCCTGCCACGGTTAGATGTATCTCCGAGCGAGTTGCCTCCCGAGGAGCTACTCCGCCAGGAGCTTGATTTACCTGAGGTAAGCGAGGTGGATGTCGTGAGGTATTTCACTGCCCTGAGCAAGCTTAATTACGGAGTGGACACAGGATTCTATCCTCTAGGAAGCTGCACCATGAAATATAATCCAAGATTGCACGAGGATATTGCCCAACTTCCCGGTTTTGCTTCAATCCATCCCTATCAACCAGTCAAGTCTGTGCAAGGAGCGCTACAGCTTATGTTCGAGCTACAGCAGTATTTAGCCGAGATTACCGGTATGCATGCTACTAGCCTTGCGCCCATGGCAGGAGCCCACGGCGAGCTTGCCAGCATATTATTGGTAAAAGCTTATCACCACACCCGAGGGGATAAATTACGCAAAAAGATACTGGTTCCAGACTCATCTCATGGCACGAATCCAGCCACCGCTGCTATGTGTGGCTTCGAGGTAGACACTGTGCCCTCTGATAATGAAGGTAATGTAGATTTAAACAGTCTGGAATCTATGATGAATGAAGAAGTCGCCGCGGTAACATTGACCATACCCAATACCTTAGGTCTGTTTGACCCTCAAATAGCTGAGATAAGCCGGCTCGTTCATGAAAGGGGAGGGCTCCTGTGTGGTGACGGGGCAAATCTGAATTCCCTGCTGGGGAAAGTGAAGTTTGGAGACCTGGGTATTGATTGTGTCCAGGTGAATCTTCATAAAACCTTCAGCACCCCCCACGGGGGTGGTGGTCCCGGCTCAGGACCCATCTGTGTCAAAACAAATTTAGCCCAGTTTTTGCCTTCGCCCTTGGTGACCAGGAATGGCAAAGAATACACATTCACCACACCACCTAAGTCCATCGGCAGACTGGGGGCATCTTACGGAAACTTCGGTGTGATGGTTAAGGCTTATGCTTATATCCGAACTCTTGGTGCCAAAGGACTAAAGGAGGTCAGTGAGAACGCCGTCCTGAACGCTAATTACCTCAAGGAAAAGCTAAAGGGATATTATCACCTGCCCTATGACCGCACCTGCATGCACGAGGTGGTGTTCTCAGGGAAAAAACAAAAGGCAAAGGGTGTCAAGACATTGGATATTGCCAAACGCTTGCTTGATTATGGTTTTCATCCTCCAACCATCTACTTCCCCTTAGTAGTTAACGAAGCCCTCATGACCGAACCTACCGAGACGGAGAGCAAAGAGACACTGGATGCTTATATTGATGCTATGAAACAAATAGCCAGAGAGGCAGATGAAAACCCTGAAATCCTGCACACCGCCCCCCATAATACACCCGTTAGGCGACTGGATGAGGTCAGAGCTGCGAGACAGCCAGATTTACGCTGGAGGATGGGCAAACACTACTGAAAGCTAAAGACTGATAGCTGATGATTGAAAAGGATATATTGATAATTGGAGGGGGGCCTGGTGGCTATGTCGCCGCAATCCATGCTGCTCACCTCGGGGCTAATGTAGCCGTGGTTGAGAAGGACAGGCTGGGCGGTAATTGCCTTAACCGAGGCTGTATCCCTACAAAGGCTCTGGTCAAAAGTGTCGAGGTGCTCCTCGAAGCGGGAAAGGCAAATGAGTTTGGAATAGAGATTGGCAATATCGACGCCAATTTCCCCAAGATTATGGCTCGCAAAGCCAACGTGGTTAATAAATTAGCGTCAGGTGTCACGCAATTAATGAAAGCAGCCAACATAACTGTCTATAAGGGCATCGGGCATATCCTCTCTCCACGATTAGTTAAAGTAAATGATGAGGAGATAGCCACCAGGAAGCTTATTATCGCTACTGGCTCCGAGCCTATTCATCTTCCTATTCAGGGTTCGGATCTGCCCGGAGTGCTCACCACCGATGAGGTCCTTGAGTTGAAAGAACTTCCGGAGAGTCTCGTGGTCATCGGAGGCAGCTATGTAGGCGTTGAGTTTGCTACCATCTTTAATGGATTAGGAACAAAGGTTACCATTGTCGAGAAACTTCCCACTCTTCTGGAGTCAATTGACGAAGAGATTAGCAAACGCTTTGCTCAGATCTTACTGAGACAGGGCATTGAAATCAGACTCAGAACTACAGTTAAGGCCATTAAAATGGAAGGGGCAGCTCTCAAGGTTGTTGGGGATACTTCCGAGGCAGCGCAGGAGGTTACCGGGCAGATGGTTCTTATGGCTACCGGCCGCCAGCCTTATACTGAGGGGCTGGGGTTATCACAACTTGGTATAAAGGCAGATGGACGAGCCATTGTGGTGAACGAGCGGCTTGAGACAAGTGTTGATGGTGTTTACGCCATAGGGGATGTTCTTGGCAAGAGCATGCTGGCTCATGTTGCGTCCTATGAAGGGGAGATAGCCGCTGATAATGCCCTTGGTCGCTCCCGTCAAGCAGACTATAGGGCCGTTCCTAGCTGCATTTTCACTCACCCCGAGATAGCAAGTGTTGGCATCACCGAGAAGGAAGCCAAGAGTAGCGGCATTCCTTATAAAGTGAGTAAATTCCCCTTTCTTGCCTGTGCTCGCGCTGTTGCCATGGATGAGACGGCGGGTATGGTTAAAATGGTTTGTAATGCCGAGAATGGCAGGGTTCTCGGAATGCACATTATGGGACCACATGCCAGCGACCTTATTGCTGAGGGTGCGCTGGCAATACAACTGGAGGCAACAGCAAAGGACATTGCCCACACCATCCATGCCCATCCTACTTTGTCTGAGGCAGTGCATGAGACAGCAATGGAACAGCTGGAAGGTTCAATTCATTTCCAAAGAGTCCCTCGAAGGCTAGGAGAGTGAAAGGAGAGTCATTTGTCAGCTAAGAAAGTATATGTCGCCTATTACTTAGGAGTAACTCCATATGAGCATGCCTTAAAGCTACAACAAGCGTTGATGCAGACGAGGACTGAGGGCAAGATTCCCGATGTGGTGCTGCTCTTACAGCATCCATCGGTGTTCACTATAGGGCGATTTAGGGGCGAAAAAGACATAATTGTCTCTCCAGAGAGACTGGCTCAAGAAGGGATTGCTATCCTTTATACCAATCGAGGTGGTGGCATCACTTACCATGGTCCAGGACAGCTTGTAGGCTATCCCATCGTTAACCTTAAAGAAAACAGCCTTAGTGTGCGTGAATATGTCTGGAAACTGGAAGAGGTCATCATTAAGTTACTCCGTGCTCTTGGTATTCAAGGTCAGCGGCTGGCAGAGTTCCCTGGTGTGTGGGTAGATAAACAGAAAATTTGTTCTATCGGTATACACATTAACCACTACATTACTATGCATGGCTTTGCTCTCAATGTGAATAACGACCTGCGGTATTTTGAATATATAAACCCCTGTGGCATTAAGGGGAAGGTAATGACCTCGCTCTCAAAATTATTGGGACGTCCTGTAGCGGTGGAAACCATCATCGAGAGCTTGCTTCATTCCTTCTCGGAGACATTTGGATTAGAATGCCGGCGGGGAGATGATAAATGTCTGACTACACTAGACGCCCTGAATGGTTAAAACTGAACCCACTTGCCCCCACCATACTGGGCAGGATGAACAGGCTTATGCGGGACCTGAAGTTACACACTGTTTGTGAAAGTGCTCGGTGCCCCAACCGTGCTGAATGTTTTGCCCGAGGCACAGCCACCTTTATGATACTGGGAGATATTTGCACTCGAAATTGTACCTTTTGTGCAGTAAAGCATGGAATGCCTCAGCCTGCTGACCCTGAAGAGACGCAGCATATCGTGGCGGCGGTGAATAAACTGGGGCTCCGCTATGTGGTTATTACCTCGGTGACCAGAGACGACCTCCCCGATGGCGGTGCTTCTCAATTAGCGCAAACTATCAATGCCATCCACGAATATGATTCCAATATCCCCGTCGAGGTCCTAATCCCTGATTTCAAAGGCTCAACCTCAGCGTTGCAGACTGTAATGAACGCCTCGCCTGCTGTTCTCAACCACAATGTAGAAACGATGCCCCGGCTTTACCCTGAGGTTCGCCCCGAAGCAAACTACCAACGCTCACTAGAGCTACTGGAGAAAGCTAGACTGCTCAATGGCAACTTTATAACCAAATCCGGACTCATGTTAGGGTTGGGTGAAACCCGAGGAGAGGTCATTGAGGTAATGACTGACCTCAGAGAGGCCGGTTGCGACCTTTTAACCATAGGTCAATACTTGCAGCCTTCCCTAAGTCACCACAAGGTAGTCAAATACATCCCTCCTGAAGAGTTCCAAGAATATCAAAATATAGGAGAGAAAATAGGCTTTACCGCCGTTATTTCTGGTCCCTTGGTGCGTAGTTCCTTTCACGCTGCTGAGACATATCTCTCCGCCCTCGAGCTAAATAAGCGGTAGCTCTTCGCTTAATCATGGACAAACTGCCACCTGAGCCCTTTGCTTCTGTCATTCTGAGGGAGCGAAACGACCGAAGAATCTCGTTCAGAGTTTCAGCTCGCAATGACAGAGAACAACACAATAGGTTGTTACTCTTATCGTCAAAGGCCCAATCCCCTCCTGTGTAGATTACAGGCAAAACTTCTATGGAATGCAAGAGCATTACACGGTATCTCAGCCTCTTAAGCATAGTTTGAATTTCGTACATCACAGTAAAAGTCTATGGCTCTCGGAGATATGTCTTCTCTTCCGAAGTTGACAAATTTTGTTAACTAATGAAGATTCCCCCGTGTCCCGAAAGAAGTCAGGGTGAGGGATTTGAACCTCCGATCACCTGAACCAAGCTCCGCTGGAATGTGGAGAGGTATGTAATACTATCCGGCTGTTTGACAAGGATACGCTACAGTGTGTTATTATTATCAAGACACTACCAATGTGTCATACCAGCTTGGCTTTGGGGAAGTAGCGGTAGTCGCACTATCTAGAACTAAAAGGAGGAAACTTTTGGGATGAATTTAGGTATGCACCTAGCGGGAATGCCTGCTATCTAGCAATCTTTCATGTATATTCAACTAATAATATCTTGCACTCTATATCTTAAACTTCTATAAATCGTCTCGGCTAAACTTAAGTGGCGGTTTTTCCCCATTCACAGATATATGTGTTGCTTTATTATGAGAAAGGAATTTATGCGTAACGATAAAGTCGAAGGATGGCATGAAGTTTAGTTTAACTAAAATCATACAAGAGGGTATCGAAACAGAGATAGATGAAGTTGATATCCGCCGCTACTTAGGCTACGAAAGAGAACAGTGCCCGCGGTCAGAGGTATTGTCTCTAGTAGATAGTCAAATACGTAAAGCATATGAACTTATTATGTCTGCGGCCTATTATACGATTAAGCCCATAACGAGTGTTGGTAATTCTACTATCTCGGTGGATGGACTACTCTTTACATCCCATAAGCTTGCTCGGATGTTCTCTGGTTGCAACCAAGCTGCCCTACTCGTAGTAACTATAGGCGAAGCATTAGAGAAGGAAGTTGCTCAACTAACAAAGGAGGGATTGATTCTCAAGGCATCAGTGTTGGATGCTGTGGGGTCAGTAGCAGTAGAAAAAGTAGCAGCTTGGCTTGAAATTGTGATTAAAGGCATCGCTGCAGCAAATAGCGATAAAGTGAGCTGGCGTTATAGCCCTGGCTATTGCGATTGGGATACTACTCAGCAGAAGGAGCTCTTCAGAGGACTTGATGGTAAATCAATCGGGGTTAATTTAACCGACACGTGTTTAATGGTACCTCGCAAATCGATATCAGGCATTATAGGCATGGGGAAGTCCTGTAATACCTTCTCGGCATGCCGTTTTTGTAATAGGAAGAGTTGTCCCACCCGGAGGGAGGAATTTGCCCAATGACCGAGAAGAGAATAGAGGGCGGTAGTTACAAGCCTCTATCTAAAGAATCCATAGAGAGAATCCATGAGACAGCGATGAGGGTTTTTGAGGAAGTTGGTATCGAGGTAAATTCCAAGGAGGCTCTTGATTTATTCAAACATACTGATGCTCAGGTGAATGAGGATAGTTGTCGCGTAATGATTCCTCGCGATACGATTATGGATTTGGTTAACAAAGCTCCGTCCGAAGTCACATTATACGCAAGGGACAGGAAACATAACATAGTTTTAGGTGGCACCAGTGTCCACGCCGGTACCGGGGGCACCGCCCTTAATGTAATTGACAGAAAGAATGGACATAAAAGGGTAGCCACACTTAATGACTTAAAGGAATTTGCTAAGTTGGTAGATGATTTAGAAAATATTCATATCTTTATGTTGCCTGTTTATCCCACTGATGTGCCAGTGGAGAAGGTTGACGTTAATCGTTTCTTCGCTGGTCTGGATAACACCAGTAAACATATTATGGGCGGAGTCTATACTCTGGAAGGTATAGAGCAAGTTATAAAAATGGCTGAATTTATTGTCGGCACCAAACGTCGGCTTCGGGAGAGACCCATCATATCGATGGTAACGTGCAGTATTAGTCCCTTTAAGATTGATTCTCTATATGGTGATATGCTGGTAGCTATAGCTAAAACGGGAATTCCAGCAGTATGCCCTGCCGAGCCTCTGTGTGGAGCTACCTCTCCGGTGACCTTAGCTGGAACCTTGGTGGTGCAGGTTGTTGACTCTTTAGCTGGAGTGATAATCAGTCAGCTTGCTAACCCAGGTACACCAGTTATCTATGGCTCAGTGGCTAGCAGCACAGACTTGCGGGATATGAAGTATATCACAGGCTCTGTCGAAATGGGCTTGTTAAATGCTGCTGGCGCCCAGATGGCGCAATTCTATAAGTTACCCTTTTATGCTACCGGGGGCATGACCGACTCCAATGCCATCGATGCTCAGTGTGGCTACGAATCTTCTATCACAACATTGCTTTGTGCTCTGGCTGGTGCCAACTTCATCCATGATGCTGCCGGGTTGATGGAATTTGCCCTCACTATGAGCTATGAAAAACTTGTGATTGATAATGAGATATTGGGAATGACGATGCGTGCTGTACGGGGAATAGAGGTAAATGATGAAACCTTAGCTTTCGATGCACTGAGAGAAGCAGGTCCCGGCGGTCATTTTGTTGCCAGTCGACATACCAGAACTTACATGCGAAGAGAGCACTATGCACCTACTTTAAGCAATAGGAAATCCAGAGAGAAATGGGAAAAACAAGGGAGTAAGGATATATTTCAGAAGGCAAAAGGACGAGTGGAACAAATTTTGGATAAACCAGGGTATAGCTTACCCGCTTACGTGAGAAGCAGAGTATTAACCGAAATTCCCGGCATAATGTGAGGAGTAGTCAGCATTAAGCTGATAGCAGATATATGCTAATCATTGGTGAGAATATAAACGCTAGTAGCAGAAAGGTAGCAGAAGCAATAAGAACACGTAACAGCACTTTTCTTCAGGAGTTGATTCTTCGTTGCGCTCAGAATGCAGATTACCTCGATGTAAATGTGGGTGGGAGTAAAGGGTCTACCAGGCAGGAAATTGAGGATATGAAATGGCTAATTGATATTATCTGTAAAGTCAGCGATAAGGCTCTAGTTGTGGACAGTGCCAACCCTGAGGTGATTGAGGCAGGATTAGAACAAGGGGTGTCATTGCGAGCGGAGCGAAGCAATCGTGTGGCAATGATTAACTCAGTCAATGCTGAGAAGGCTAGATTGGAGGCTATAGGCCCTCTAGTAGCTGAGTATCAGGTTGATGTTATTGCCTTGGCCATGGATGACAATGGTATACCATCACGAGTAGAGGAGCGTATCAGGGCATGTGACCTAATTCTGGAAGGTTTGAGCCGCTATAATATTCCCGTTGATAAAGTATATTTCGACCCTCTGGTGCTACCCATCGGGGTAGACAATACACAGGGGCGAGTTACTTTAAAGACTTTAGAGCAGATTAAAGCAAGGCATCCTAAAGCTAAGACCATTGTGGGCTTGAGCAATATCTCCTACGGCTTACCACAGCGACCAATAATAAACGACGCCTTTCTGTTAATGCTCATGTATGCTGGCCTGGATTCAGTAATTGTGAATCCACTGCACAGCAGCACTATAGGCAGCATTAGGCTGGGAGAAATGCTGTTAGGGAAGGATGTCCATTGCAAAAAATATTTAAAGGCATACCGAATGGGACTATACCAGGAGAAGCACTAATGAGCAAAATTCAAAACAAAATAAGTTTTGATATTTGAATTTAGATATTAGAAATTGAAGAAAGTGGAGCGTTTTTGAGATTGTTTAGGATTTATTGAAAAATGGCGAGAGAAGGAATTTTGGTTCATTCTCCATATGAAAGGATAACCGAAGAGCAAATCAAGCAAATTCACCATGCCTCCATGCAGGTTCTGAATGACCCCGGCATAATATCTTTTAATTGCGAGGCGGCAGAGATATTCCGTGCCAACGGCGCAGAAGTTACGCCAATAACATCTGCCGATAACCCCTGCTGGTTAGTAAGAATACCAGAGAAACTCGTTCTACAAGCCATCAGTAGCGCACCTAAAATAGTCAAGTTAGGTGCCAGGAACAAGGATAACAGCCTTTTCCTGAATGGTGAAGAGCCAAGAGTATTCTTCGCTTCCGGCTCGGAAACAAATATCTGGCTTGATGTCGATTTTCAAACTTATGTGAAGAAGTATAACCCTGGTATTGAGATTCTGGTGCCCGAATTTCACCCGCGGCGTGGCACTGTTTTAGACCTTTGTCAAGCAGCTCACCTATGTGAGCATCTGGAAAGCCTGGATGCCTTCATTCGTCCCGTGAATATCCAGGACGAAGACATCACAGAAGATAATAAGGATGTTAACAAATTCTTCGCCTCCTTAAATAACACCACCAAGCATGTGATGGCAGGGCTAACCAGTTTGGAGCAACTGGATAATGTGATAAATATGGCAAAATTAATAGTGGGAGGAGAAGAGGAACTTAAGGAAAACCCCATTATTTCCTTTATCACTTGCTTAGTTAAAAGCCCTTTACAATTCATTGATGATTCCACTCAAACGTTGATTGAAATTTCTCGAAGAGGGCTACCGGTAGCAATTGCCATTTCGCCTCAGGGCGGAACCACAGCTCCTATTAAAGAGGATGGCATTGTGGCACAGCTGAATGCTGAAGTTTTGGCTGGCATAACATTAAGCCAACTGGTAAATAAGGGGACACCGGTGCTTTATGGAAGCGTGCCTGTGAGAGCTCGGCTGGATAACCTTAGCGATTCCTACGGTGCTCCCGAGTCCAGTCAATATAACATCGATTGCGTCCAGATGGCGCGATCCTACAACCTACCTTGTTATTCTACTGCAGGTGTTTGCGACGCAAAAATACCTGGAATACAGTCCTCGGTAGAGAGGTTGTTCTCAGACATCATAGTCACCCTAAGCGGGCCGCAATACTTGCATTGTGCTTATGGGCTGCTTGCTGGGAATGCTACCTTCTGCCCATTACAGGCTGTTTTGGATGATGTCCACTTCCAGATGATTAAGTTCTTTCTAAGGCCTCCGCGAATTAGCCAGGCAGAGGTAGATATCTCCCTAACTCAACTAAACGAGGTGATGGGGACACCACAGAAGCTATATATCCGCTATATTCGTCATATGTTACGTAGCGGGCAAGTTTCGCTACCTTATCCCTTTGAGGGAGAAGGAGAGACAGATAACGTGTTAGTGCTAGCCCATGCGAGGATGAAACAAGTTATCTTACAACCTGTAGAACATATAGATTCAGCTACCACCAGTAAAATATTCCAAGAGATACCTGGAATATTGCCCCGGCTGGATGTATATGAACAAAGGAGGAAGCAATGAAGGAAGACATGATTGCCCTACTTAAGGAAAATGTTATCCAGGGTAGAAGGACTAAGGATGATGAAGGAGTAGATGGGAATATGGTCGGGACCCCTGCAGTGTTGGAGTTAGTGCAGTTAGCGTTGGAAAGCGATATCGCTCCAGAAATAATAATCAAGCAAGGTTTAACCGCAGGGATGCAGGTTGTGGGAGATAAGTTTGCGACAAAGGAGTATTTCATCCCAGATATGTTGGCCTCTGCCGAGGCAGTAAGTGGAGCTATGGATATTCTAAAACCATATCTCGATGAGTCAAGCACTATGACCAACAGAAAATTCGCCATAGCCACGGTGAAGGGAGACATCCATGATATTGGTAAAAATATCGTGGCTATTTTGCTCAAGGGAGCAGGTTATGAGGTAAAGGACCTGGGCATCGATGTTTCTCCGGAGAAGATTGTCGCGGTTGTCAGAGAATATAAGCCTGATTTCCTTGGCCTTTCTGCCTTACTGACTACCACGATGGTAGCTATGGGGAAGACAATTGAAGCACTGAAAGAAAATGGGCTTAGGGACAAAGTCAAGGTTCTAATTGGAGGAGCGGCGGTCTCTGAGGAGTATGCTCAGGAGATAGAAGCGGATGCCTATTGTGCCGACGGCTTTCACGCTATTAAGGTACTTGAGGATTTTCAAAAAGTGAAACTATAACTCAAGTGCGTTACTTTGATTATTCGATTAGAAGAGAGTAATTATGGCCGGAATTGCTGGGATTCAGGGTGCTGACAACGGTGAGTTAGATAACATCATCGAGAGGATTAAGCATAGGGGTCAGCATGAGACCTGGATACAGCAAGTGGGAGAATTAAATTTAGCATGCTGCGAGCTGAATGTGGGGGGAGAATCGAAGGACGGCTCGCATCATACATGTGCTGAAAAGCGTGCGGTGGTCCTCGATGGACGCATCTATAATTCAGAGAAACCAAACTCGACTGATGCAGAGAATTTGCTGCAGTTCTATGACAAGTTTGGTTCCCAGTTTGCCAAGAAGCTAGATGGAGATTTTGCCTGTGCTATAGCTGACCGAGGCAAGTTGATTCTGGCTCGTGATGCTGTGGGTGTGAGACCTCTCTACTATGGGCATAGCGATGGGAAATTATGCTTCGCTTCTGAGGCAAAGGGGCTATTGAATACAGTTGATGATGTTAAAGAATTTCCGCCTGGTTATGTTTACTCCTGTGAGCTTGGATTCCAGAAATATACCCCTGAGGCTGTAAGAACTCCCGATTTTGAAAGCCCCAAGCAGGCCAAGAAGGTACTTGTCCAGTTACTGGAAGAGGCAGTAGAAAGGCGGATGAAGGATGGCGCTGTAAGAGGGATTTTCTTAAGTGGTGGGTTAGATAGCAGCATTGTAGCCTGCATTGCTAAAGAGATAAAGCCAGATATCGAAGCATTTACGGTAAGCCTGGAGGATGGGCAAGACCTTCCGCTCGCTCAAGATGTAACCAGTTGGCTGGGTATGAAGCATAATGTATACCTCTTCACCGAAAGGGAGATAAGCGAGATACTGCCCCAGGCTATCTATCATATGGAGAGCTTTGAGGAAAGTTGTGTTCATGGGGCGTTGGCTAATTTCCTTGCCTCGCGGTTTGCCAGCCAGTACACCAATTGTGTTCTCACCGGTGAGGGAGCAGATGAATTTCTCGGAGGATATGATGGCCAGTTTAGGCAAGCAAAGAATCAAGAGGAAGTTGCCGGCGTGATGGATAAGCTTATCAATGTTGCCCATAACACAGCCTTACAAAGGTTAGACAGACTGGCAGCTGCTTATTCCATAGAAGCTCGCACACCTTTCCTTGACTCAAAGGTGGTTGATTTTTGCTTGAAGATACCGCTAGATTGCAAAATTCATGGTTCGGAACAAGCTGGGAAGTGGATTCTACGGCAAGGATTCCATGATCGTTTACCCAAACATATCATCTACCAGACAAAAAGGTTCTTTGCACAAGGTTCAGGCGTAGCGGGAATTATGCGCACAATAGCTGAGAGATATGTTTCTAGCAGCGAACTTTTTGAGCACAACCTAATAGAGAGTAACCCAAGATTGTCCTCTATAGAGGAGCTATATTACTATCGGATATTCAAGGAAAGGTTTCCTCAGCCTATGTCCGATCGGCTAGTGAGCAGATGGGACCCCTTCAGACCAGATTTCTTTGTTAGGTAAGGCAAATCTTTAAACTATAAGACAAGATGCAACATGGCCAAGAGAATTGTTTCTACAGGAAGGAGCGGAACCGGGAAAACGACTTTCATAGCATTATCTATCGTTACTCCTTGATATAGACGGCGACCAAAATTTAGCTGCCGGGGTGAGAGGATTTGAACCTCCGACCACCTGAACCCCATGTAGCTCGAAGAAAAGGCGAAGACCACTCGCCTCCGGCACTGTTCCTCAAACACAGCCTCAAATTCCAGGCCACCATCTGCCTGGATAGCTCTTAGTGGAAAGGGCATCCTTTTCTTCAGCGCATCCAGAAAATGGACCGCATTAGTTACCCTTGAGCACTGGTAAACCCCAACGACATTCCATCTGGATACGGCATCGTAGTAAGAGCAGTTATTATCTCAGCGGGCTTTGAGAGCCGGCGTGGAACTCGCCGCCGACCCATAACGTCGCAGAAGTGATGCCATGTTTACGGTATGGTACCTTACCTTCACCGGCCCGACTCCATCTGTCTCATAACACTGAGAAAGTAACCTCATGTGGAGGGAGTGGTGCGCCACTCCCTCCACTGTACCAGAGGTGGAAACCCAATTGGAATCAGCCCCAGTGCTATCATTGCCTTTATAACGCCGGGAAAGTGACTCCATATTTACCGTGTGATGAATCACCTCTTCTGCGCTACTGGATGTATCAGACCAATCGGACTCAATCTTAGAACTATCGTCAGCCTTATAACGACGGGAAAACATCTGCATATCTATGCTGTGGTGCATAAGCTTCTTAGTGCTGCCAGATGTAACCTCCCAATGGGAGTCCCCAGGCTCAACTTTCGAACCATCCCTTATTCCATAACGCCGGGAAAGTGACTCGCTATCTACGGTATGGTGTACTATATCATCCCGTGTATCACGCCAACTCTGCCAAACTGAGGGACCAGGGGTAGCGTCAAAGCTACGGCTACCTTTATATTGCCAGGAAATCAGGTGTTCCTCACTCTGGGTATAGCGCTTTACCCTGCTTGGGGCACTGGATTCGCCATCAGCATCATCGCTAAAACGCTTAAAGTGAGCTAGATAATACTTGAGCGTTTCTTGGAGGCGCTTATTCAGATTAGCCTCAAGTCTTCGGGATAAATAGCGCGAGGCAAGTACAAGCACCACACCGAATGGCGTGGTAATGACCTCTGGTAGGACTATCAAAACAATGCCTAAGTGCCTCAGAAGCTGGATACTAGTTTTAGCCTTAATCATGTCGCCCAATAAAACTACATCCCAGCCAGTCTACATCCAATGCCAGCAATTCCCAATCTATCTCTGGTGGTTATGGTGACTAGCAGGATAAGCAATCCCCCAAAGCATTCCGCAAATGTACCTCTATCAAAATGTAATGCGTTTGCCGAGCGTTGTCAAGAGGTTATAGCAATTTGATTTTGCAAAAGTAGCCGACCTTGTGGACACACTAGGGATACCACCGGACAAAATCATCCCGGCAAACCCTGGTGCTCTGACAGGTATTGATGGGAGCTTCTATATCCAGGCAACCTAACAAGATTCCCAGCACTAATAGCAAGGTGTATGGCTTACAACCAAGCCACATTATGACGTAATGTTTAGCTGCATGCATAGTGTTCTAAGTTGCATTGTCAAAGCAGTTACAGCGGTATATCTCTGGGTGCGCCGAATGCAATTACAACTTTGGAAGAAGTTGACAAATTTTGTTAACTGGTGAAGATTTTCCGTGCCTCGAAAGAAGTCGGGGTGAGAGGATTTGAACCTCCGACCACCTGAACCCCATGTAGCTCGAAGAAAAGGCGAAGACCGTTCGCCTCCTTCCCGCAAACGATTATACCGCCTTAGCACCTGGGGGCAACACATCTCGCCTATGCCTTTTGTTCTCAATTTGCCACCTGCACGAACTGGACGATTGAACAAAACAGGCTTTTGTGTCATAGCCTTGCTTTTGGGCCTCTTTCAGTACCAACTGGGCAGTATTTCTGTCTGAGACAACTACAGCGGGTACACTGCCACCGGCGCAAAGGTCCACCGCCAGCCTGAACGTGATATTGTGCTTTATCGACACGGAGAGATGTATAGGAAGTGACCTGCTCGGGAAACTTGACACGGTCGGCTTTCTCAGAGATGAACAAGTACAGAGATTGTTTAGCAACCTATCCCCCTGACCCCTTCCCTTAGCAAGGGAAGGGGGAGTGTAGGTAAGAGAGGGGTGAAACCCCTCCATATAAATCTCTTCCCCCTCTCCTTTGAAGGAGAGGGGGATAAAGGGGGTGAGGTTAATAAACACTCTCAAGTACACTCAATTGACATTTCCAGCCATCCCTATGGTAAAATAGTCATAGGACTATAGTACTAGAGAGAATGACACGGAGAAATATGGGACGGGAGGTGTATTATGGCGAGACCAATTGATTTACTGCGGCAGGGGAGGCAGGAAGAGTTATGGCAGATGTGCTGCGGCTTTATTGACCTCAGTCTGGAGCAACTTATGACCATACAGAAGCGGCTGCTGCTGGAGCAGATTGAGCTATTGAAGAGCTGCGAGCTGGGACGAAAGGTAATGCGTGGCGCCATGCCAGGCACTGTGGAGGAATTTCGTGAACAGGTGCCGCTCACTGCCTATGCTGATTATCTCCCTGAGCTTGCAGAGAGGAGGGAGGACGTACTGCCGGCAAAACCCGCTTGCTGGGTGCGAACCTCAGGGAAAACGGGGGAGTATGATGTTAAATGGGTGCCTATGTCGGAGGACTTCGCGCGTGAATATGAGAAGGTATGTTGTGCGGTGGCGCTCTTTGCCTCTTGCGAGTATCGAGGTGATGTCTCCCAGGCTAGGGAGCACCTCAAGATATTATATACTATGGGGCCTCCAGAGTATGGGACAGGTGTTGCTGGTTACCTGTTACAGCAGGCGATTGGCTATGACTTACTGCCTTCTAACGCAGAGGGGTTATCTTTCCAGGGTAGGATAAAGGCTGGTTTTAAGGAAGCCTTGTATCAGGGGCTTGATGGCTTTGGTGGTTTACCCTCTGTCCTGGTTGCTGTAGGAGAACAAATCAAACAGCAATCGGGAGGAATAAATGTTCGTCCCTTGCTGGCTCACCCCAGGGCATTATTCCGTGTGATGAAAGCGTTAATCAAAAGCAGACAAGCTCATCGTCCTATGCTTCCCAAAGATCTCTGGTCTCTTAAGGGAATTATAGGTGGTGGTAGCGACAGTGCTATTTTCAGCAAAAGAGTGAATGAGCTATGGGGGAGATATCCTCTCGAAGTATATGCTGGCACTGAAGGCGGTATTTATGCCATGCAAACCTGGGATTATGAAGGCATGACCTTCGTTCCTAACCTGTGTTTCCTGGAGTTCATTCCCGAGAGGGAGTGGTTTAAATGGCAGTTAGACCATTCCTATAAGCCGAAAACTATCCTGCTGGATGAGGTGAAAGCTGGCGAGAACTACGAGATAGTCATTACCAACCTTCATGGTGGCATTATGACCAGATATAGAATCGGCGACATGATCAGGATTACCTCACTGCGGAATGAGAAGCTGAACATTGCTCTACCGCAGATGGTATTTGAGAGACGTGCTGATGAGCTCATCGATATTACTGGGTTTGGTCATCTAACAGAGAAACTAATCTGGCAGGCAATTGAAAACACCGGCATTCCCTACACAGATTGGACGGCGTGCAAGGAGGCAATTGAGGATAAACCGGCATTGCATATCTATATTGAGCCGAAGGATAACTATATTACCAGTGAGAAGGTCATCGCAGCAGTATATGACGAGCTTGTAAAATTGGACAGCGTCTATCACTACAATATTTACATTGCCTATGGAGATCCAGAGGCTGTGCTTGGCTTAAGACCGATAAAGGTTACTTTACTTCCCCAGGGTGCCTTCTCCAGCTACATAGCTCAGCGGCAGGCTGAGGGTGCTGCTTTAGGGCATCTCAAGCCACCCCATATTAATCCTTCAGATGAAGTTCTTTCCTTACTAGGGGCACCGAAGGTTGGGGTGGAGGTGGTGCCGTCGAGGGAAGCCGAGCGAGTAGCTGGCCGTTGAGTTGGGCCTACTCGCGCGGGGTCGGGGACAAGCCCCACCCCTTATAATCCCCCTTCCCCAGGGGGGTTCATCCTCACCCTGCCCTCTCTCTTCAAGGGAGAGGAAACTTATAAGAGCTTATACAAGATACCATAACTCAACTATGTAGTGGTGGGATTTATCCCGCCTTTTGTTATTACTTTAGTCCTCATTACTTTAGTCCTCATCACTTTAGTCCTCGTTGACAGCTTCCCAATTTATGTCAATAATATTCTTATATTATGAACAGTCACGCTTTAATCCCTTTAATTGCCACTGTGGCTTATATCCCCCTACTTGTGATTTTGCTGGCTAACCGGCCCTGGGATAGAAAGCGAAGGTTTGCCTTCCTATTCTTGATTCCTGCCATATTGTGGAGCCTGACTGACACCTTCTTTCGCAGCGATTTCTTCATGCCGGATAAGCTCTTTCTGGTTAAAGGCGTTCTTTGCTTTGCCGTCTGGATGGGAATCCAAGGGCACTATTCTTTACGCTCCTTCTATAGCTCTCAAAGACTTAAGATACCTTTTGCTTACATTCTGCTGGTAAGCTGTATTGTTCTGGCAGCGCTGGGCTACATTCCCCGAGGCATTGATGTTACCACTGGCGGCATAGCTGTTGACTATGGTAACTGGTTTATCCTTGTAGTTTTCGTCCTCTTCATCCTTATTGCTAAAGATGTCCACCTTTTATCTCGAAAACTTAAAGTCCTTGCTGACCCGCTGGAGCGTAACCAGATTTTTTACCTACTTCCTGGCGTTGCTATTTTACTCGGCTTTACTTTGAGTTCTTTTGCTCCTGAAGGGGGAAAGTATCCCATAAGTCATATTGGCAATTTTATCACTGCCGGCATTTTAATCTACGCCGTGATAGCGCATCACTTGCTGGATGTCAGGGTCACCCTTCGTCGTGGGCTGATATGGCTGAGCGTGTGTATTGTTGGGGCTTGGGCTTATGTGGGTTTATTCTTTCTAGCTCAAAGGCTAATCGGCTTTGATATCAACCGGTCTGCGATAATAGCTGGTGTCAGCATAGCAATTCTAGTTGCTGTGTTCTTTTACTGGCTGCGTGGTGCTCTGGGGAGCAGGATGGAGCAGTCTCTCGTCGGGGAAAGATATGATTACCGCCGGCAGTTATTTGACTTTACCCACAAAATATACGATGTTTCCACCCTGAAAGAATTTGGCGATAAGCTTGTGCCCCTCCTTTCTGAATCTGTAGGCTGCCAGAGAGCCTGTTTGTTTCTACCTCAAGCCAAGGAAGGAGATTTTGTTGCTCGCTCTAGCTATCCTCTCAGGGAGGATAATCCTATGCAGGGGCTAAAATTAAGGAGGGATAGTCCCATCGTAACCTGGCTCAGGCAGGAAGACAAGATACTAACTGATAGAGAGCTCGCTACCCTCCCTGAATTTCAATCTATGTGGCAGGAAGAAAAGGAACAGATTCAATCGGCAAATGTGGAGATGTTCCTTCCTTTAATAAACAGAGGGGAGCTTGTAGCTGTTTTAGCCGTAGGCAATAAACAGCATAACAAGCTTTATACTGTTGAGGATATTGATTTAATGAAGTCCGTTGCTACTCGTGTGGCAGCAGGCATGGAAAAGGAATATCTCCATGAGCGCATACGAGAGCGGGATGAGGAGCTAACTCTTGTTAACCGTCTGACTGCAATCATCACCTCCAGCATGAATATACGGGATATATTTGAAAGCTTCGTTAAAGAGCTGAAGAGAGTTATTAGCGTTGACTATGCCGCAATTGGCTTGATTGAGGAAGACCAACTTTACACTGTGGCTTTGTCCGGTGAGGTACCCCTAGTGAGGCAGACAGGAGAACGAATACCACTTGACGGGACAACTACTGAGTGGGTAAGCAGGGAAAGGAAAACTTTGTATGAAGCTGCTCTGATGAAACAGAGGAGGTTTTGGACTGCAGAACATTATATCAAGGAAGGAATCCGCTCCATCGTTCACTTACCCTTGATTGCCAAAGACGAGGTCATTGGTAGCTTAATCATAGCCAGCTACCAGCCTGATGCTTACAGCAAGGAAGAAATACGCCTCCTGGAGCATTTAGCTTCGCAGATCGCTACACCGGTCAAGAATTCTCAGCTATATCTTAAGGCTGAGCAGAGAAGCCGCATTGACGACCTAACCGGTTTATTCAATCGCCGCTATTTTGAAGAGCAGATTAAAGATGACATTGCACGGTGTTCCAGATACGGTGGCATGTTCTCTTTACTCATGCTTGACCTTGATAATTTTAAGGCTTACAACGATATATACGGGCATCCCTCGGGTGATAAGCTTCTAAATCAAATAGGAAGGATTATCAGGGACTCTATCAGGAGTGCTGATCGGCCTTTTCGCTATGGTGGAGACGAATTTATTGTTGTTCTACCCGAGACAAAGGATGAAGATGCTTGCGTGGTGGCTGAGCGAGTTCGGAAGCAGGTTGTCGATGCTATGGAGGCAAAACAGGCTGGGGTAACCTGTAGCATTGGTTTGGCTAGCTATCCCTCTGATGGTGTGTTGCCAGATGAACTTGTTACTGCGGCTGACACTGCTCTTTATCATGCCAAAGAAACCGGTGGCAATCATGTTTATCTTGCCTCCAAAATCCTCTCTGAGCCAGTAGAAAAGGCAGGAATGAATGCTAGATATACTGGCCTGAGCGTGGTCTATGCTTTAGCCTCGGCGGTGGACACCAGGGATCCCTATATTTATGGCCATTCCAGAAAGGTTAATGCCTACTCCGTAGCTCTGGCTGAAGCGCTTGGCTTACCACCCGAGACAGTATCCAAGATAAGCACGGCTGCTTTGCTCCACGATGTGGGCAAGATCGGTATCCCTGATGAGCTACTTAATAAGGATGGAGAGTTAAGCGATGCGGACTGGTACCAGATTAAGCTTCACCCTCGCCTGGGGGCAAATATTGTGGGTAATGTGCCTAATCTCGTTTCTTGCCTGGGCGGCATTTTATATCACCATGAGAGGTGGGATGGCAACGGTTATCCTGAAGGGCTTAAGGGTGAAAGTATCCCCCTGGATGCTCGCATTCTGGCTATAGCTGATGCCTTTGATGCCATGACTTCCGCTCGTCCTTACCACCATATCTTCTCTCGCGAGGAGGCTCTGGAAGAACTCGGGCGTGGTGCTGGCACGCAGTTCGACCCCGAATTGGCAAAAGTTTTCATCAATGTTGTTAAAGCCGGCCTTCCTCTGAGTGTAAAGTAGGCTTCAGGCGAAGACCGCTCGCTTCCTTTCAGCAACGATTATACCGCCTTAACTCCTGGTGGTCAACATACCCCGCCTACGCCTTTTGTTCTAAATTTGCCACCTGCACGAACTCGATTTTTGTTAAGTGCTTGCGAGCCTTATCCCTTTACAAAGTTCTCTCATAACAAGGTCGGGAGAATCTGAGATTATGCCGTCGACATCCAGAGTTAGAGTGCTTCTGATCTCCCCCGGTCCAGCGCAACCCCATACAAAGATAGATAAGTTACATGCGTGAATCTTATCGACTAGCTCCACAGTAGCAAAAGCAAACTTCACTACAATAATGTCAGATTTGGTCGATCCCGCCAGTCTAACGGCATTCCTCACGGGATGGCCAACAATAACTGCCCTTCGTATTTGAGGAGCCTGATAAGAGAGCTTTGAGAGTAGACCCCGACTAAATGACGCTAACACTACGTTGTGCGGCTGCACCCTCGGTGTCAGCAACGCACAAAAGTGAGCAACTGACAACACCTTCTTTAGTTCGACTAGTAATTTTACCCGTTTGCTACACAAATCAAGAGTTTCTTCCAATGTGGGGATTTTGAACTTGCCCTCTATTTTTGCGTTCTCGATCTGAGCCAGTGGTAGTTTGGCGATATCCTTACCAAACAATTCGGAGTCGTGAATAACAACAAACTTACGATCAATAGTTTCTTGAACATCACACTCAATGGCATCTACTCCAATATTAATGGCTGCTTCAAACGCTTCGAGGGTATTGTCCGGAAATGTCTTTGTGAAGCCTCTATGTGCTATGTTTATAATATCCCTCATAGAACTATTTTAACCATTTCGCTATTTTGGGTAATGGGAAGCCAAAAACAATATCTCTATGCCACCGGTATTCTAAGTTGCATTGTCAAGGTAGTTGCAGTGATGTATCCCTGCCCTTGCGTAATGTAATTACAACTTTGGAAAGAAAAGCACTGGTAAGATAAAAGATAAGCAAAACCCTTGAACCCTGGTTTCAATTACGCTCAGTCAGCCAATATCGAAACATTTGCGCTGTTTATCTGTTTCCAACGCAGCAATACGGTTTCCAACGAAGAACTGCACAAAACGGACAACTGGTTACTTGGACATCGGGACCTTGGCAGATTACATCCATTGTGTTGTGATCTAGTTCACTACCTAATGGAACTCTACTCCCCCGTCAATGTTTATGGCCTGACCGGTCATGTAGTCGCTATCTTCTGATGCTAGGAAAGCAGCTAGGGGAGCAACGTCTTCGGCTCTCCCAAGCCTTTCGAGGAGAATTTCTGGAGATTTGAAAGTTTTCATGGAGCCTCTCACTACCTCCTCACTGTTGAAATATATGCCGGTAACATGGAAACCAGGGCAGATAGCGTTTACGGTTATGTCGGGAGCTAGCTCTTTAGCGAACACTTGAGTTAGGGCTATCACTCCGAATTTGCTCGCAGAATAGGCACCTATGTGTGGTATCGCGGTCTTACCAGCAATGGAGGCAATGTTTATTATCTTCCCCCTCAGGGAAGCAAACTTCCTTTCTTGCTTTAGCATCCTTATAGCAGCAAACTTTGAACAAAGCCACACACCCTTAAGGTTTGTGTTGATAACGCGATCCCATTCTTCCTCGGTTTGCTCGATAAGAACATACGGTAAACCACTGATCCCAGCGTTGTTTACCACAATGTCTATTCTTCCCCACTCACTATAGGCTTTTTCAAGCATCGTTTCAACCTCGGCCGATACGCTAACATCAGCCCTTATCACCATAGCCTTTCTACTCAACTCCTCAATCACCTTGGCTGTTTCGTTAGCCCCTTCCAGATTTATATCGTTCACTATAATATCAGCCCCTTCCTTGGCATACCGTAGACTGATTGCCCTACCGATCCCGGAACCAGCTCCCGTCACCAGCGCTATTCTACCTCCTAGTCTTTGTTCCGAGAATTCCTTCAAAAACATACCCCCTTTATTTATATCTATAATTCCGAGGATATCCTAAGTTAGATAACATGTCAAAGAGCCGACTTTTGCCCGAGATTATCCTTGTGACGCACTATCCCTGGCTCATATAATAGCGTTGAGTTTCAGAGTTTGCAATACGATAACTATGCGAACTCCACCTTGTGTAATGGGAAGCCAAAAACAATATCCCTATGCCACCGGTATTCTAAGTTGCGTTGTCAAGGTAGTTACAGTGATGTATCCCTGCCCTTGCATAATGTAATTACAACTTTGGAAAGAAAAACACTGGTAAGATAAAAGATAAGCAAAACCCTTGAACCATGGTTTCAATCATGCTCAGTCAGCCAATATCGAAACATTTGCGCTGTTTATCTATTTCCAACGCAGCAATACGGTTTCCAACGAAGACCTGCACAAAATGGCTTATTGCTAGATAACTGAGATAAAATAAGGAAGATATTACCCGTCTACTGAGGTTAGCACAAATGTATAAGCCAGTTAAAACAGAGGCCACGGCCCTACGGCGATATAACCCAGACGTAGTGCTTAATGCAATTTCAAAAGCTAGTGCTTGGCGCAGGAGAGATAGCGAAGGCTTTGGCAAAGTCCTCGCAAAGGAAGATCTTGATTATCGGGCTGCCTTGCGAGATTTTCAACTAGCGTTTGTTGCGAAGCTAGTTCTATATTTCTATGATAAGCCTAGATTGTCCCAAAGACAATTTGACTGGAAAGACTTACTTGAAGCTTGCAGAGCATTGACTAAACACCAAGACCCTAGTTCATATCCAATAAGCTCATCTGAAGACGCTACCAGATTTATGATTCGTGTTGCTTATCAGCAATTCCCTGATTTTTATGGTGATACTGATACCCTTGCCCGAACCCATCTACTGTTCAGAAGTTGCGCAAGGGCAGTAGGAAGCAAAATGCCATTTGACATTGACACAGCCTACAAAGAAGCAACAGGTTTAACATTCGACCAAAGTTGGGATATTACTATTGCACTATTTGGATTCGTCTTGGCGAAAAACGGAGGTGTTCAACCTGGACCTCTCAGAGCCGGTGACCTAGGGCAAAATATATCTGAATCTGACGTCGCTCGATTTGTTGACATGATATCCCTACCCCCGACGCAATTCAAAGAGAAAATGAAGTTGCCGCAGTATCGAGTCGATCCTTTTGAGACTTTCAATCCTAATCCCTTGGTAAATTGGCCTATGATTAAACTCAAAAACAGTAAATGGGTAGTCCCGATTCTTCCTTACCTATTTCGCCGGGGGACAGAGCAGGCTTTTTATGATGTGATTGGACCTAGAGGACGCGAGTTTGCAAGTTTCTTTGGGTATGTATTCGAAGAATATACCGACCGCATACTCGCAACCCTCGGGGCTGACTGTGAGATCATCCATGAAAAGCGATACTTATGCGGCAACCAGCCCCGTGATACTTGCGACAGGATTATTGTTGAAGGTGGTGATGCAGTTTTCATAGAATGCAAAACAAAGCGTCTTAAACTCAAAACTAAGTTCACTGCTGGTGAAAAGTTACTACGCGATGATTTAACGGATGTGGGAAAAGGTGATGACAAGAGTAGTGTTGTATCAGGGATTCGTCAGTTGTATCGAACCGAACAGGACATACGCACAAATTGTTTAGGATTGGAAGAATTACATCAGAAGATCACAGGAAAAATATATCCCTTGATATTGGTACTTGACCCGTACTACTTCGCTAACACACCCTACATAAAGCAGGTAATCGCTGAAGAATTGAAGAAAGGCGATCCCCCCATAAAAGATTATGGTTGGCAAATCCTTGATGCTCGCGGCCTTGAACCATTGTGTTCGTTGGCACGTCAGGAGGATTTCGTAGATTTGATTGCAAAGAAATTCTCTTCACCAGAACTTCAGGAACAAGATATGAAGATCTTTGTAGACAACTTTGTGAATGAGAAAAAGATAAGCAGAGATACACTCATACATCCAGCTCTTAACGCCGAACTTGATGCTTTCTGGGGAGAACTTGAATCTCGGTACAATATTAAATTTAGAAGTTAGGCTGTAGCTAGACCGACTCCAAGAAGCAACATTCTGACGGAATGTGCAGCTGCGATTAGGTGTTCTGGCAGTTCAAGTCCAGTAAAGTGGGCGGTACGGGACGACAGACAGAACTTTTAGCCTATTATTCAACTTCAGCGTATAGTCCAACTAAAATTACGGGATTTGCTTGCCTAAATTACGTAGTTTAAGTATAATCAAGACTGACCCAAGCTCGTAGTATCTTGGTGTTGCCAATTTCATGAGGTAGCCTGCAGAAAAGACGGCTCAATGGAGGATAAAGAATGAAGACAAAGAAGGGGGAGGACCAATGGGCTCCGCTGGTTGAATCCCACCCTGCGGACCGAGTCAGCACAACAGGGACAGCATCCGGCTCTCCATCAGGGGACAGCACTGCAATCTTCGCCCAAGACCTGTTCGATGGGATTGCCCACTCGTACGACACTTGGGCGCAAGCGTTGACTTTCTTTCAGTACCTTCGTTGGCGTAGGTTCTTAGTCTCGCAAATGGCTCTTCGGCCCGGAAACCTTGTGCTCGACGTATGTACCGGTACAGCCGGTGTCGCCCTGGAGATTGCCCGCCACCATGATAGCCAAATCGTGGGGCTCGATATTAGCCACTCAATGCTGGAAGCTGGCCTCCGCGCTGTCGAGAGGAGAAGCCTAGACGGCAGAGTCCAACTTATCCAGGGCCGCGCTGAGCATTTACCCTTTCCTGATGAGACCTTCGATACGGTTGTCTTCACCTACCTGTTGCGTTATGTCCAAGACCCTGATGCAACAGTACGGGAGCTGTCTCGGGTACTGAAACCAAGCGGGCAATTGCTCTCGCTTGAGTTCGGCACTCCAGAAACCTCTTGGATACGAGCTCTATGGCTAATCTACAATAGGGTCGTCATGCCCATAGTTACCATCCCCATTTCACGAGGTTGGCATCGTGTTGGCTGTTTCTTGGGTCCGAGTATCTCGGACTTTCATCAGCAGTGTCCTGTTGATCGCATCGCCGCAATATGGCGTGAAAACGGAATCCCGCTGGTAGAAACGAGACGCCTGTTTCAAGGTGTAGCCATTGTGATGTGGGGAACGAAACGAAGATAGAGACCGATAGCGAGCCGTAGTAATTACCTTATGGTGGACCACTGGACTGAAGTTGGTAACTACCTGGATTCGGTGGGACTGGGTCGACTAAAGGAAGTATAGATGCTAGACAACCTAGCTGAGCAAAGCGGAGCCTGCCGCTTGGCGTCATCCCAAGGAAGCACTACTTTGACCAAACATTGCGATGTATTGTTGGGCAAACTCATCATAGTCAAGATTTGATAACAACTATGGTTCCTTGCGCTTAACCTTTAACGTTAGCCCATCCAACCCCAGGATTTCCACATTCTCATCAACCCCCATATTGCTGCCATTGACCGATTCAGCCCTCCAATACTCGCCATTAACGATAATGGTTCCAACAGGAGTCAGTGGTTTCACCACCGTACCTTGTATACCTATCATTGCTTCTGGCCCTGTAACTGGACTCTTATGAAAACTAGGCATAACAGCCTTATGTATCATAAATACAAAAGTACCAACTACAAGCGCTGCCGCAATGGTAATCGGCAAAGGAATTCGTACTTTCAAAAACCGCAATACCAGTATAATCAACAGCAATACTGCGATGTCGTCTAGTAATAACAGTAGAACTTTAAGCCAATCAGCGATGATTCTCTTTATGAGCTTCGTATTAACTTTTCTGCACATCGAAATCGATTGCATAACGCTGAAAGGAAACAATCCCCTCAATTCATATCTGATTATACCTCGTTCTTATTTGACTTCGCTAAGACCAAGTTTCACTTTCGTTAGCAGCCTTGGGCCATACCCAAATGGACCGAAATTCTAGGTCACATCCTGGCTGATTGCTAGGCTTTAGTATGCCAGTACAAAGGTAAGAACTATTCTTGAACTGATTGTTTTAATATGACCTCAAGGCACCATCTTTTGCGCTACATAGGGCACCCACTGTTTCCCTTCTTGCTCATATTGACAATGGTATTGCCGTTCCTTCATATTTGGAGCAGATTAAGCTGGGCATGAAAGAGTGATGAACGAGTTTGCAAAACTCTGCCCATTCAATTCACCGAGGAAATCAACGAAAACGAAGAGCCTACCAGTGACAAATTTCTTACGTGGCGTGGAGATTGAACTACGCATAACCTCTCCTCTCAAATGGGGTTGATTCTGCCGCAGTGCGGGCACCTGATGCTAGATGCCTTGAACCCGGGTGGCACCCTTAACTTAGTGCCACAGTCGCAGGTTATGGTCTTGTAGTCACTGCGACGCCACAATAGGTCTGAGGTCTCGCGAGCCCGTTGGATCTCGTCTGGTTCCTTTTCTGTTACCTCTGATCCTGCTGCGCGAAGGCCAATGGCTCCGGTGGCCATGGCAGAGGCGGGCACAATCCGCCTACTCGTCTTGTGGATCTGTCGGTATGCTTGGTCGTAGTCAGCAAAAGAGGCTCCCCCAGCCATTGAGCGGAGGATACGTACTCTCTCAGAAATGGGCGGGTGGGTGCTGGTCAGGTCACTCGCCGACATACCCTTTTTACGGAAGGGATTGATGATATACATTGGCGCCGTTGCTTTGTTGGCCGATTTCAGCTGGCTGGTCGAAGCAGCCAGTTTTTCCAGCGCTGAGGCCAGTCCCTCGGGGTATCTAGTGTACAGCGCTGAGGAGGCATCAGCCAGATATTCCCTCTTCCTGGAGATGGCGAAGTAGATAAGCTGGGCCATAATCGGCGCCAGTACCATCAATACGATGGCCAGAACAAGAATTATTATTTGACCTGAGCCACCTCCCGATGAGGAACTCCTTCTGTTTCCGGCCATTCCGCTGAAGAACAAGATTCGCGTTGCATACCAGGCAAGAATGACGATGGTACCGAGAAGGACGGCGGTGATAGCCATCAATAGCACGTCACGGTTCTTTATGTGGGATATTTCGTGCCCGATGACACCTTGGAGTTGATCACGGTTGAGTTTTTGCAGCAGTCCAGAGGTGATGGCCACGGCTGCCCGATTGGGGTCTCGCCCGGTGGCGAAGGCGTTTAGTGCCGGGTCATCGATGATATAGATGTCGGGCATCTTCTCCAGCCCCGAGGCAATCTTCATCTCCTCAACTACGTTGTAGAGGCGCGGGTGGTCATCGCGGCTGATCTTTTTCGCCCGTGACAGCGCCAGCAGGATATTGTCCCCTCGGAAGAAGGCAAACAGACTCATCACTCCCCATATTACCAAAGCGATAATCAGGCCCCCGATGCCACTGCCAAAGAAGTACAGCCCCAGGAAGTAACCGACTAGGAGCAGCAATAACCCCATTCCACCCACTAGTATTGCTGATCTTGTCTGGTTAGACCTTATCTGTTCCCACATAGACTACAACATACCGGGTTAGGTGAAGCTGACCTTGGGTGCCTCTCTCTCCCCAGCTACGCTAACCTCAAAGAATTCGCTTGCCTTAAAGCCAGTCATGCTGGCTACCATGTTGGAGGGAAACATCTGGGTTCGGTTGTTATAACTGAGGACTGAATCATTGTAGTACTGGCGGGAAAAGCTTATTTTATTCTCGGTGGAGGTGAGCTCCTCTTGAAGAGCCAGGAAATTCTGATTGGCTTTGAGGTCGGGGTAATTTTCAACTACAGCGAGAAGCCGGCCCAAAGCAGAGCTTAACTCAGTCTCAGCCTTAGCCCGCACGGCTGGTCCGGAGGACGCTGCCTGCTGGGCAAGGTTGCGGGCTTTGGTTATGGCTTCTAGTGTCTCCCGCTCGTACTTCATATAGCCTTTGACTGTTTCGATAAGGTTGGGAATCAGGTCGTGTCGTCTCTTTAGCTGGACATCAATCTGTGCCCAAGCGTTCTTTACCTGATTGCGCAGCCTGACCAGCCTGTTATAGGTCACAATGAATAAGATAATAAGAATGACGACAACTCCAACAATGATGTACCATGTCATAGAACACCTCCTAAACGATTTGCACCTAGTTTACTCTAAAGAGGATTCTCCTGTCACCCGTGTCTGTCCTCCATAGTTCACTCCAGGGGCTTGAATACTTCTCCCAAGAAAGTGATGACCTCTTGCTGAGACCGCTTTTTTTCTGACGGTTTCCTGGCCATCTGTCTTGTCAGTTGACCAAGCTCGCCACCGTCAAACAACAGTCCGTCTCCTCGTTGGCAGACATCAATCAGTATTCCAGGTTCTTGACCTATGCCTGTTTTCTTCATTTTCTGACCGCAGATCGGACACTTCCGCTTCTTCTCTGATGATTCGGCTTCTTCGGAACTGAGGATGTTGCTGAGGAACACATTCTGGCTCTCTAAGTTCATGAACTTCAGCAATAGTTCAAGTTCACCAGAATCAAACCATACGCCCTGACAGTTAGTACAATAATCAAGCTCAATCTTGTTGTACTCAACAACTATCATATCGCTCTTACAGGTAGGGCATATCATGACAGCCGCACCTCATAGTGGTTAACCGAATCGCGGTTATTTTGCATTTATATTCGCTCGTATTCCCGACCTTATTATACCTCAGCGTATGAACATTGAACAATCCGCTAGATTGAGTAATGGGAAGGCAAGAACAATATACCTATGCCACCGGTATTCTAAGTTGCGTTGTCAAGGTAGTTGCAGTGATGTATCCCTGTCCGTGCGGAATGTAATTACAACTTTTGATAGGGAGGTGGTCCTGAGGTGGGGACGATGAGCCGTCCGCTATTCCAAACCGCATCGTGGGGCAACCAAGGCTGGCCCTGGGTTCCCCGGCCTTCATCCCTCCTTCCACAGCTCAAAGGGATCCGTCCAGTTCATCGGCTACTGGTCTTTTACAGGCTCTGCAACGTTGTGCCCCTCTGAAGAGCGGCTTGCCGCACGAAGAACAGTGATAGCGCTCGCATTCATCCCGGGCCCATTCCACGCAACCCTTCTCATCACCGTACTCAGCCACCTTCGCTCGCCATATGGGAATCGTCCGTGTCATCACCCGCGCACCAGTGGCAAAGCCGAAATTCTCGATCATGCCGCATGGCCATTCCCCACATTGATGGCAGGAGTAGTACCCTTTTGATTTCACGCAAGCCCGTATCGCACATATCCTGCAGTAACCGTAGATCTTCTTCGGCGGATCAGGCTGCATACAACCAAGGCATTCTGTGTCTTCAGGCTTTGTTCCATAAAGGTTCGCCATGATCGTCTTGAGCTTCTCATTGCCGTCCCTTGTTGCGATGTAGACCCCACAGGCACCGCAATACAACCCACACGGTGCCATCAGATCCTTGTTCCTGATTTCTTCCTCAGCCCACCCTTCCATAATTCATGTCTCCATAATCCCTGATATCTGTGATGATTCTATGCTGGACGCGATGTAATTACAACATTGGAGAAGGAATTGAGAAATTTTGTTAACGGGTGAAAATTTTTCGAGCCCCGAAAGAAGTCGGGGTGAGAGGATTTGAACCTCCGACCACCTGAACCCCATTCAGGTGCGCTACCAGGCTGCGCTACACCCCGTGCCTTGTTTAATCCAATATGTTATCATAGCAAAGCTAATAAAGCAATTATCAGCGAGGATGTGACTATTGGGCAAGAAAAAGGTAACACCTGTACGAGTCCCTACAAAACATCAGGCGGCAAAATGGCAGCGGCAGAACCGCATTCGCCGCATAATAATAACTGCCAGCATTGTCTTCCTGGTCAGCATCATCAGCTATGTAGGCTACGAATATTATGCTGCCCAAATCAAACCCTTCAATGAGAAAGTAATTACGGTAAACGATGTTTCCTTTGATATGAAATATTATGTAAATATGCTCGACGCCCAGACCAAGACATTAGAACCGAATAGCGCATACAATTACACCTATGCAGTTGCTCAATATATTGAAGATGCCGAACTAATGAAGCAAGGAGCGAAAGAGCTCAATATAACAGTGAGTGAAAACGAGATACAAGAAATCGTCGCGGAGCAAAATTTCCCCAATGATGAAGTGTATCGAGATATAGTGGAAACTCAGCTATTAAGTGAAAAACTCTCAGAATATTTTGATTCCCAATTGCAGGACAAAATGCTGCAGGCAAATATGCAAGTAATGCTTGTGGAGAGCGAACAGGTGGCTAAAGCAGTGCTAGGCCGAGTTAGCAGCGGTGGAAACTTCACCGAGCTAGTCAGACAATTCTCTTACGACAACGTGACTAAAAAGTATGATGGCAATTTAGGCTGGCTTCCTGAAGAACTGATACCTCAAACTATCGCAGAGACCTTCAATCTTACCACCGGTGAAATAAGCCAGCCCATCTACGATAATTCAACCAGCAAGGATATTGGCTACTGGCTGATAAAGGTTAATGAAGAAGACCCCGAGAACGGGATAAATGTTAGTGCTATGTTGCTGGGCAGCGAGCAAGAAGCGCTGGAAATCAAGAGTGAGCTAGACGAAGGCAGTGATTTTAGCGAGCTTGCCAAGAGTTACTCCCAGCACAGCAGCAAATATAAAGGGGGCGAACTCGGCTGGCTCAAAGAAGAGGAAAAGGAGACAAACGGTTTTAGCGACGCCTTCAATGAAGTTGCCTTCCAGCTTTCCACAGGTCAGGTGAGCGAACCAGTCAAGGATGAAACTGTCCAAACCAAAGGAGGTTATTGGATAGTCAAAGTTTGGGATAAACAGCAGCGTGAATTGGACACGGATGCTCGGGCAGTGGTAAAAAATAAACACTTCAGTGAATGGCTTGAACAACAAAGGGGAAATAGCACTATTGAGAATAAACTTGATAGCACGAGAATGACCTGGGCTGCAAACGAAGTTATCAAAAGAAGGTAAATACGCAGACAAAGCGAGAGGTAAATATCGGCTTGTTAGGCCTTGGAGTTGTAGGCAGTAGCGTAGCTCATGTTTTACTGGAGAAGAAGGATGGCCTGGCAGAGCAACTGGGAGTGCCTCTGATATTAAAAAAGGTGCTGGAAAAACGCCCTGTAGGACTTGAACCCGGATTACTAACACGTAATGCCGAGGAAATTTTAACTGACCCAAAAATAGACATAGTCATTGAGGTTATTGGAGGAGAACACCCTGCCGCAGAATATATTAAGCAAGCCCTCACCAATGGAAAGCATGTAGTTACTGCCAATAAGGAAGTGATTGCTAAACATGGCCATGAGCTATTTTCACTGGCAAAGGAACACAACGTTGAACTTCGCTATGAAGCAAGCGTAGGCAGCGGCATACCGCTCATTTCCTCCTTCCAGGAAGGCTTAGCCGCCAACGATATCACAGCCATTTATGCCATCCTCAATGGCACCACCAACTACATTTTGACCAGAATGGCCCAGGAAAAACTGGATTTTCCAATAGCGTTAAAACAAGCCCAGGAATTAGGCTATGCCGAGTCCGACCCTTCAAATGATATCGAAGGGAGAGATACAGCTTACAAATTAGTTATCCTGGCTAACTTAGCTTTCCACGCCAAACTAGACCCTCAAGAGATATACTGTGAAGGAATTCCCCACCTTGCCGCCCAAGATTTCCGCTATGCTGAAGAATTTGGTTATGTTATAAAGCTCCTCGCAATAGCTAAGCAATATGGCAACACTATCGAGGCTCGAGTGCACCCTGTTTTTCTTCCCAAGGATTCCCAACTGGCCAAAGTAGATGGTGTTTATAACGCCATTCAAGCCGAAGGAGACCTGGCTGGTAAATTGCTCTTCTACGGAGAAGGAGCAGGAGGAATGCGAGCTGCCAGCGCTATTGTTGCCGATGTGTTGACCATAGTTAGAAACAATCGCCTGGGGGTAACCGTCACGCCAGAAACAGGGATAAACGAAAAGCTAATCCTCAAGCCGATGTCAGATGTAATGACACGCTACTATTTCAGACTAGATGTGGCTGATCGTCCTGGAGTTTTAGCACAAATCTCCAAGGTTCTGGGGGATAACTCCATCAGCATTTCATCGGTGATTCAGAAAGAGAGCAACCGAGCAGCTCAGGCTGCCGAGATAGTCATCACAACCCACCCGGCAAGGGAAAACGCAGCGCAGAAAGCCATTGAACAACTAAAATTGTTAACTGTGGTGAATCAAGTGAGTAGCTTTATCAGGATTGAGGAATGAAGCAAGGTGTTCTCGCTAGATACCGACAACTGTTGCCCGTCACCGCGGCCACCCCTATAGTCACGCTTGGCGAGGGAGACACTCCCCTGGTAAGGTCTCAAAATCTGGAGAAGGAACTTGGATGTGGGGAACTATACTTTAAGTTAGAAGGATGCAATCCCACTGGTTCATTTAAAGACCGTGGTATGGTGGTCGCCGTAGCCAAGGCAGTGGAGAGTGGCAGCTCCACCATTATTTGTGCTTCCACAGGCAATACCAGCGCTTCAGCAGCAGCCTATGGAACCCGCTTTGGAATGAGAACCATCGTTATCATCCCTAAAGGCAAAATAGCCATGGGAAAATTAGCTCAAGCCTTTGTTTACGGCGCCCAAATCGTGGGCATAAGAGGCAACTTTGACCAGGCGCTGCAGATAGTCCGTTCCTTAACCGAAAAATACCCCGTTACCCTGGTTAACTCGCTTAATCCAAATCGCATCGAAGGTCAGAAAACAGCTTCATTTGAAATCATCGATGATCTGGGAGATGCTCCGGATTATCTATTTATTCCTGTAGGCAATGCCGGGAACATAACCGCTTACTGGAAGGGATTTAAAGAATACCACCGTATTGGCAAGGCAAGCCATACCCCAAAGATGATGGGCTTTCAAGCTGCTGGCGCCGCACCCATAGTTCTGGGCAAACCGGTTAAATACCCCAAAACTATCGCCACTGCTATCCGCATTGGCAACCCTGCCAGCTGGGAGAAAGCAACAGCGGCAAGAGATGAATCTGGCGGCATCATAGATTTGGTGACCGATGATGAGATCTTGAACGCCTATAAATTATTAGCAATCAAGGAAGGCGTCTTCGGTGAGCCAGCGTCAGCTGCCTCGGTGGCGGGACTCATCAAGATGGCAAAGAGGGAGAATTTCTCAGGCAAGAAAATAGTTTGTATTATCACTGGAACGGGATTAAAAGACCCCAATGTGCCCCGCAGATATGCTCAGCCACCAGCAGAATTGCCGGCCGACTTAAGCACAGTGGAAGATTTTCTGTTCAAGGACTAAAAATCTACAAGTCACCGGAAGTCACCGGTTACCTTTTCTTTGCCGACGAAGGCGTTCGCTCCTGATGAGCCATTTGCAGGTGCTTTCTCCAACAAACTACGTGGACATATACCACAGCTCACACATTTATAAATTTTCGTCCTTGCTTCTTTACCACAAACAGGGCAGTTCATCAGCTACCTCCCTTTTGTCATTCCTCCTTGTTTCCCTTCTTAGCCTTGCCATTGCTCGGTTCCGGACTCCCTTTTCTATTATCAGTGATATAGAATCCCGGACCCTTGAAAATTATCGGCACTGGGGAGAATAGACGCTCTGCCTTGACTCCACAATGAGTGCAAAAAACCGGCAAATTATCATCGCTGAACTTCAGCTTAACCTCAAACTTAAATTTGCACTGCGGACATCGATACTCATAGGTAGGCAAGATAATCACCCTCCTTTTACAGTCACATACTTAATTTCGAGCTATTTAAAATCTGTTGCCTACGCCTGAACGACGTCGATGTTGTTGGCATTATATATCGGCATAATCAACTGGTTATATTAACAATTTAATTAGCAATCTGCAACAACAAGTGCTAATTATTTTAGCTTGTAGTGGAGTAAAATTCAAATTTCTCGGCCAAAATGGATTATAATGATTCCAAAAATGAAGGAGAGATAGCTATGGAAAAAATAGCCACGAAAGACATCGGTAAATTCAGTCATCATTATCCTAAATTAGCAGCTATAATTACTGCTAGCTCTGGAGGAAAAGAAAACGCCATGACGGCAGCATGGCATAGCTCGATATCCATCAATCCCCCTATCTACGGCATCTCTATTTCCCCCAAAAGGTTTACCTACCAGCTTATCAGCCAAAGCAAGGAATTTGGCATTAACTTCATCCCTTTCGAAAAAGCTCATTTGGCTGCCTCTGTTGGTGGAACTTCGGGACAGAAGATAGACAAGTTCCAAAAGCTTAACATCCTGAAAGAAAAGCCGATAAAAACCGGGGTCCCGTTATTGAAGGACGCCTATGCCTCTTATGAATGCAAGCTTTTAGACAGCAAGATTTATGGCGACCATGTCTGGGTAGTTGGTGAGATTGTCGCGGTACACTTTCAAGAGGGAATATTCACCGGAAACGGAATACTTGACTTGGGTAAGGTAAAACCACTTCTTTACCTCGGCTCTGAGTTCTATGCCACCGCGGACAAAGATAGCCTAAATTTTATAACGAGGGGGATTTGAAATGATTGATAAGGATAGGATTGAAATGGCAACGGCTTCCATAATCGAGGCTATCGGGCAAGATTTGTCCACAGAAAGCTTAAAGGATACTCCCAAACGTGTTGCTGATATGTATGCCGAAATTTTCTCTGGATTAGATATTGACCCCAAAGCTGAACTAGCCACAGGCTTTGAGGAAGGTCATCATGAAATGGTGATCTTAAAAGATATTCCTTTCTACTCTATGTGTGAACACCATTTACTTCCATTTTATGGTGTAGCTCATGTAGGCTATATTCCCAGTGTAAATGGCAAGGTGGTGGGGATAAGCAAGCTAGCAAGGGTGGTGGAAATATTTGCCAGGCGTCCCCAACTCCAGGAGAGAATGACCGGGCAAATCGCCGATACTATTTTCGAAGCTCTTCACCCGGATGGCGTAGGAGTAGTTATCCAGGCAGAACACTTATGTATGATAATGAGGGGGATTAAAAAGCCGGGGAGCACCGTGATAACCTCAGCGGTGAGGGGAGCTTTTCGCAGCAAAACAATCACCCGCTCCGAGTTTTTGTCCTTAATTCAAAAGAGGTAATCATTTTGCCATTGCGCCCCATTTCATCGTCATTACGAGCCGAAAGCGTGGCAATCTCAGCAGAAATCCCCTCTCCCCTGACGGGAGAGGGCCAGGGTGATGGTGAAATTCCCCCTCCCTCTAACTCCCTCCCACCAGAGGAGGGAGAATCCGCGGGGATTGCGGAGTCTGTTCCGAGTAAAACGAGGAATCCCGCTCCTCGCAATGACATCTCTATGTTGTTTATTCGTGGCGAAGCGCCTCAATAGGGTCAAGACGCGCGGCACGGAACGCTGGATAAATACCAGAGACAAGCCCAACAAAAAGCGACACTCCCACCGCCAGAGCAACGGCATCTCCAGGAAGCATCGCTGAAAATGGGAATCCAGCATTTGCTGCGAAGATGGAGGCAACCATGACTACAAGCCATCCCAGACCGATACCCAGGATGCCACCACAAATGCCTAATACTGCGGATTCAGTGAGGAATTGAGTTAAAATATCACGGCGCTTCGCTCCCAAGGCTTTCCTGAGACCAATTTCTCTGGTGCGCTCTACCACAGAAACAAGCATGATATTCATGATTCCAATGCTAGCAACGACCAAGGAGATGCCAGCTATAGCACCGAGAATAATCAAAAGTATCACCATCACTTGGTCCACAATGCGGGCTACAGCATCCATGCTCATGACACTGAAGTCATCGTCGTCCCCTTCCCTGATATGATGTCGCTGCCTGAGGATATTAATAATTTCTTCTTTGGCCGAGTTTATCCCGCTTTCGCTTTTTGCCTGAACACTAATCATCTGAATAGTGTGCCCTATGCTGCTCGTTTGTTGAGCAAACAGCGTCGATTGCACCGTAGATAGGGGAGCGAACACCATTAAATCCTCAATTCCAAAAGCACCACCTTTGGTTTTCAATACACCGATGACCTTAAATTGCTGTCCGTTCATCCTTAAAGTTTGACCCACAGGAGACATTAAACCAAACAACTCTTCAGATATTTGGTGTCCCAAAACCACTACCCTCGATCTTCCGGCATAATCGTTTTCGTTGATAAATCTACCCTGAGCTACCTCAAGGCTATTGACCTGCTGGTATTCTGGCGTTACTCCGCCAACCCTACCCCCCACATTTTCTCCCCCCGCCTTTAGCTGAGCAGAGGTTTGTATCGCTGGTGCTACCAAGGCTACAGAAGGGGCATTACGAGGGTCGGCAATCGCTTCAGCATCCTCTAAAGTTAATGTTTGGGCAGTTCCCAGGGGACCACCTATGCCCATCATAGCCGAAGGTGCACCAGGAAGAACATAGATGAGATTAGTTCCCAATGCCGCGAATTGCTCCCGCTGCATCTCCTGGTCTATTCTGCCCAGGGAAACAACAGAGATAACTGCAGCTACACCTATTAAAATGCCCAGCATGGTCAAAGCTGAACGCAATTTGTTACCAGCCAAGGCATGCAAAGCGATAATGATGCAGTCCTTTATTTTCATGCTATTGCTTCAATTTTACCATCACGCATCTTGATGCTACGCTGTGTATAAGCAGCAATGTCTGCTTCATGAGTCACCAAAACGATGGTAATTCCTTGTTCATTCAGCTTTTGAAAAAGAAGCATGATTTCCTTACTGGTCTGGGTATCGAGATTGCCGGTAGGCTCATCAGCTAAGATAAGGGAGGGATTATTTATCAATGCTCGAGCAATAGCTACCCTCTGTTGCTCGCCACCAGCAAGTTCGTTAGGCCTGTGATGCGCTCGCTGAGCTAAACCTACCGATTCCAGGGCTTGTAACGCTCTTTGTCGCCGATTTCCAGCGCCGCCGTAAATAAGCGGTAACTCTACATTATCTAAAGCGGTGTTTCTGGACAGCAGGTTAAAACTCTGGAAAACAAACCCCAGCTTTTTATTTCTTATTTCCGCTAATTTATTATCATTTAGTTTGCTTACTTGAACCCCCTCCAGGCGATATTCTCCTGAAGTTGGTTTATCAAGGCAGCCAATGATATGCATCAGTGTAGATTTGCCTGAGCCTGATGGCCCGATGATGGATATCATTTCCCTGGGCTCAATACGCAAGCTCACTCCATTGAGAGCCACAACCTCTGTTCGCCCCATTTTGTATATCTTGGTTATGTTATCTAGCTCAATCATCTCACCTTAAAACAAGGGGAATTGCGATACCTGAGGCAAAACTACCTCTTCCCCCTCCTCCAATCCTGACAAAATCTCGGTGTATATCCCATCGCTCAAACCTATGCTAATCTGCCTTTCCTCAATTTGCCCCTCGGTGACCACCTCCACCCAGGGCTTTTCCAGACTACCCTGAACAGCCCGATTTGGTATCAACAAAACACCATCGTGCTCCTCAATAACAATTTCAGCATTGGCACTCATACCATCCTTAAGCTCTTCATCAGGATTTTCCAGAGTTATGGTGGTTTTGTAAAACACCACTCCCGCTTGTGCAGTACTTGCTGGAGAGACAAAAGTTACCCTGCCTTTCACTTCTTTATCAGGCAAAGCATCTAAAGTGATAGTTGCCTCCTGCCCTAGCTTTACTTTGGAAACATCCATTTCATCAATCACGCCGCTCAGCTTTATCTCGCTGGGGTCAATTAAACAAATCGCGGGACTGGTATACGTCATCGCTGAAAGTTGTTGTCCTTCCTTTATATAAATATCAGCCACAACACCGTCAAAAGAAGCGGTAATGACTGCCTTATCCAGTTCGGCTTCAGCCTGGTCAAGCTGCAGTTCAAGCATTTTGACCGATAAAGGCAATGACAATATTCTGGATTCTGATTTTTCCTTTGCCTTGTCCAAACTTTGCCCTACTTGCTCTAACAATAACTGTGCTTCCTCAATTCTGCCTTCCTCTAAAAGCCTTTGTGCTTCTTCCAGATTACCCTCAGCTTCATCCAGAGCCAGCCATGTCCCGGGTACATCAGCAGCATGGGTATAAGAATAATAAGGATAAATCGTCTGCTCTAGATTAAGCTCAGCCATCGCCACATTTGCCTCCAAGACGGGAGCATCGAGTTTAGCTAAAGTCTGCCCCTTCACAACTCTATCCCCCTCCTCCACCATTATTTCCTTTATCATCCCTGAAGTGCCAAACGACAGGTCTACCTTGCGCGGCATCTCGAGGTTTCCATTGACATCGACGCTTATCACTAAGTTGCCCCGCGTAGCCTCGGCAGTTTCTTGAACCGCACTTTGTGAACCGACACAGCCGGTGAAAAGCACACTAAACAAGCACAATACAGTCACCATAATTAACCATCTCTTCATTTTAATCAGCCTCCATTTTAGAAAAGAGATAAGCTCCTAATCCTGCCAGAGCTATCGATAATACCCCAAGAACTGTAAAGTCGAGCCATAGTGGAAAGGCAGCACCGCCTACAAGCGCACCTCTTAACCCATCTACTCCATAGGTAAGCGGGTCGATATACATTATATACCTCACCCAAGCTGGCATAACTTGCAAAGGAAAGAATGCGCCAGACAGGAAGAATATCGGCATTATTATCAAGTTCATTATAGCCATGAAACCTTCAGTATCAGTCAGCTTCGCAGCAATAATCAAGCCCACCCCAGTGAAGGTAGCACATGTGAGAATCATAAACACAATTGACAGAAAGAACCCTGAAATGCCGGATATTTTCACTCCCATAGCCATGGCTATTGCTACTATGATGAGGGCCTGCGGTATAGCTGTAGTCATACTCCCTAGGCTTCTACCCAATATAATTGAGAAACGGTTAACTGGAGCTACCAATACCTCTTTGAGAAAGCCAAATTCTTTATCCCAGATGACAGACACTCCCGAAATTGTACCGGCAAATAGTAAGATCATACCCACTATCCCTGGAGCCATGAAGTCAAGATAATTCATCCCCCCTATTTCCAAACCAGGGATAAAGCTTAATGGCAATCCAAGAAAGGCGAGGAAAAGAAAGGGCATCAATATTGAGCTGACAAGCCGAGATTTCACCCTTAGGAACCTCTTTATCTGCCTTAGCCACATGGTATAGACAGGTAACGGGTCTATAAATTTGGTAGCTCTTATTGCCTGCATCTTTTCACTTCCTCCTTCCAGCTATTCTTGTTTTCCAGAGTTCTTTTACGCTTCCTTCCTCTTCTCTTATAGTTCTTCCCGTATAGTGCAAGAAGGCATCTTCCAAACTTGGCTGGCGCAAGTCAATAGCTGTTATCACAAATCCATGCTCATCGGCAAGCTCAACAATTTCAAGTACCCTTTCTTCACCCCCCTCAACACTCAATTCCAGCGAACTATTACGCCTCTCTATTTTCTTTATCCAATCAATCCCCTTTAACAAACCCACCAGAGCATCGCTTTTCTCATTGGCTATTTGTAATGCCAGTAGATTAACACCGACTACTTCCTTTAGCTTCTGAGGTGAACCCACCGCTGCTATTTTGCCGTGGTCTATAATGGCTACCCTGTGGCAGAGATAGTCTGCCTCCTCTATATAATGAGTAGTGAGAATTATAGTCGTGCCTTCTTGTTCATTTAGCATCCTGATGTAATTCCATAGATTCCTTCTTGTTTGTATATCCAGGCCCAAGGTTGGCTCATCTAAAAAGAGTGCTTTAGGATGGTTCATAAATCCCCGGGCAACTTCGAATCTGCGTTGCATGCCACCTGACAAGTTTCCGACCTTGATATTCTCCTTCCCTTTTAATTCCAGCAGGCTGAGCACTTCCGCCATCCTTTTGTCCCTTATCTTCTTCTCCATGTGGTACATCCTGGCATGGAAATCCAGGTTCTCCCTGCCGGTAAGAAATTTATCGATGCAAGAGTCCTGGAACACAATCCCAATGCATTCCCTAACCTTATCCCTCTCCCGTGTGACATCATAGCCACAAACTTTAACCGAGCCCGAGGTGGGATTCAAGATAGTGCACAACACCTTCGTAATGGTCGTCTTGCCAGCACCATTAGGACCGAGGAAGCCAAAAATCTCCCCTCCCTTGACATTCAAGCTAATATGGTCTACAGCTACAAGCCCATCGAATTCTCTGGTAAGGTTCTCAATTTCTATGACATTACTCATAGGTTTTGTCTTCCAGCTTTTTAGCTGCATAGTGCAAGAAGGCATCTTCCAAGCTGGGTTTATGTTGACTAATGGATGAAATGGCAAATCCATGCTCTCGGGATAACCTTACTATCTCAGGTATCCTTGTCCCCTCACTACCTACAGTTAACTCCAACCAACCATCACGTTGATTAACCTCTTTGACCCAATTTACCTCCTTCAGCAACTTTGCCAGCTCATCTGCACCCTGGAGAAGCTTAACGGAGAGCAAGCTATCACCAAGGGAGTTCTTTAACCCTCCAGGAGTATCAGTCACCAGTATTTTCCCCTGCTCCAGAATAGCTACTCTATCACAGAGATAATCAGCTTCTTCCACATAATGGGTGGTTAGTAATACAGTGGTACCTGATTCTCTATTTAGTTTCTTAGCGTAATCCCATAGCATCCTTCTCGTCTGTACATCCAAACCTAAAGTTGGCTCATCCAAAAACAAAATTCTGGGCTCATTTATCATCGCCCTGGCTATCTCCAGCCTGCGCTGCATGCCCCCAGAATAATGTTTCACCAACATGTTTTGCTTACCCTTCAACCCTACTAACTCCAAGGCTCGGGATACCCTCTCTTCCCTGACTCTCCTGGGAATGTGATACATCCGAGCATGAAAATCAAGATTTTCCCTGGCAGTCAAGTCGGTATCCAGGCTTAGCTCCTCAAAGACTACAGCCATATATTTTCTCAGCTCATTCCTATCCTTGACGATATCATGCCCACACACAGTAGCGTTGCCAGAAGTAGGGTTAAGCGCTGTAGTAAGCATCATAATAGTGGTCGTTTTACCCGCCCCATTGGCACCAAGAAAGCCAAAAATCTCCCCTTCCTCAACCTCAAATGAGATATGGTCCACAGCAACAACGTGACCAAATGTCCTGGTTAGACTCTTAACTTCGATCGCTTTCACTTTTCCCCGTATCTGCGGTTTTAGTTTCCCTGAGCAACTTGGCGAACTCAGCGACCCGGCGACTCATAATGTTAAACAGCTCCTCCACCGCCTCAACCTTGACAAAGATAAGCCCTCCCCCTCCAAAATGACTGAAAACCAGAAGTTTGCTGCCAACATCTATACCAAGTTCTTTTCGGGCTTCAACTGGAATCACCAGTTGCCCCCGAGGTCCAACTACCGTAGAGCCAAAACACTTACCCACTGCACGTCTATCTTTTTGTTTCATTCCTTCTCCTATAGTAAGATTAGCGCTAAACTCAGAATTGTATGATTTTTCTTACTATCTTGTCAAGAAAATCTCGAATTTGTGAATATTATTACCAGGCAAGAAACTATCAGAAAGTCGACATTATTGCTATATAAGAAATATGAAGTAAAGCCAGATGGCATTCAATACTTCATAACCTCCTTGTATAACTAGACCACCTTCTTAAATTTTTCTTTAGGGGCACCACAGATAGGGCACTCGTCGGGAAGAACCCCATCAGAGACGTAGCCGCAGACTTGGCAGACATAATACTCGGTCTCCCTTTCGGCAACCATATGATCCAGCGCCTTTTTGTAGAGCTTGGCATGTCCCCTCTCTACATCGCGGGAATAACCTAAGATCTTTGCCACGTTTGTATTACCTTCCTCATTTGCCTCCCTGATGAACTGAGGATAGACCCTGCTAGCCAGGTTCTCCCTCTCAAAGGCACTCTCAAGGTTCTCTTGAGTGCCAGACACAGCACCCAGAAGGCGGGAGTGGTTGAAGGCATGGACCGCCTCAGCTTCGGCAACAGCGCGAAACAGCCTTGCCACCTGGGAATAGCCTTCTTGTTCAGCCTTCATAGCAAAAGCCATGTTTCTTAGATGAGCCTGGGATTCAGCACCGAAACCACCCTTGAGATTTTCCAGCGTCTTTGTCCCCTTTATCCCCACAACCTCGTGTGGGACGAGTTTTTCCGCCTCAGCACCACAGACCGGACAATGCTCAGGCTTATCAGTGGTAAATTCTACATGATGACAATTGGTGCATTTCCACATACTATCCTGCTCCTTTCGTTAAATAATAATCCTTCTCCAAAATTAGCACATCATAGTTGACATACCCCCCAACCCAGGATACTACTTGCTGTTAGCTGATACCCCACTTTGAAATAATCACCTAACCTTACCCCTCTTCTTTCTTCAGCAGGTCACCAAATACATCAGCATGATATACTTCGTGGTCCCTTATCCTCTTGAGAAGCTCTTTCAGGTCGGGCTCTTCAATTTCTTTGGCAGCGCGGTTATACTCAGCTGCCATCTCTGTTCAATTTTGATGTCAGCGTGAAGCATATCGCAAGCCCTTGTTGCCCACTCAACTCCGGTGTGCCCAATAATTTGAGCGCACCACCTTATTTGCCAACAAACTGGCTAGCACGCACTACTAATATGCGCGAATTTCTTCTCTAAGTGCTATAAGTCCTCCAGCAAAGTGGTAAAGGTGTCATGGTGGTCTTCCTCTTCCTGTAGTATTTGCTTGAAAAGAAAGCTTGTCGTCACATCACCTTCTTTAAGCGCCGCCTCTACGATCTGCTTGTAAAGAGTTATGGCATTCGCCTCATCCTGAACATCCCTCTTTATCATCTCTTTGAGAGTGCTACCAACGAAAATGGGGCTGGGTTTGGTTGTTGGTATTCCGCCAAGGTAAAAGAGCCTCTCGGCAATAGCTTCAGCGTGTTTCATCTCAGCTATCCCTATTGATTTTAGCTCATCATGAACGGCAAACCCTTTCACCCCACCCCACTGGACATGTTGCCACATATACTGGATGGCCACCTGCAATTCCCTAGCAATCGCCTCATTTAACTTACCCAAAAAGGTCTTTGATACTTTGGTAACAGCATCATGTTTTTCTACCATTTCACACCTCCAATTATTTTCTTTGTCGTTCGACACCTGCAGTTTAGTAAATTCCCAGAGGAGTAGTCAATGGTAAACGATCCTTTTCACATTTTATCCTCCTTTGCTTGGGCGATGTTTCAAGGCAGATTGAACTACTGCGCCAGCGCAATCCCCTTGTCTGTAATCTCATATTTGCCAGCCCTCTCCACGATTAGGCCAGCCTGGGTAAGCTCACGGAGCCCGCTTCTGACCCTGAACAAGGGAAGCCCGGTGCTTTTGGCGATTTCTTCAGCAGACCCCAGCCCTGACTTGAGAGCACTAAGCATCTTGGTGCCTGACTCGGTAGGTTTCCCATCCGGGCTAATGCAAGCCATATTCTCCTCCTATTTTGCCTGGAGCTTCTTCTTACACAGATACCAATCTACGCACTCGTACCCCTGCTTGAGCCTCTCCTCAGCCATTTCCTGCGTGTTTGGTGGCGGAACAACTACCATGTCACCCGGCCGCCAGTTGGCTGGGGTCGCTACCGCATTTTTGTCTGTCGTTTGCAGTGCGTCTATGATTCTCAGTATTTCGTCCATATTCCTGCCGGTGGTCAGTGGGTAATAAAGTATCGTTCTGATAATCTGGTTGGGGTCTATTATGAACACGCACCTGACAGTCTCAGTTTTGCTTTGCCCCGGATGAATCATACCGTAGGCTAGAGAAACCTGCTTGCTAAGGTCGGCGATTATGGGAAATGGTATCCTTACTCCTGTCTTCTCCTCTATATTTCGCACCCAGGCGATATGCGAGGAAACACTGTCCACACTCAGCCCGAGAAGCTGCACGCCTCGCTTTTGTAATTCAGGGTAGATCTCAGCGAAGGCAATAAACTCAGTGGTGCACACCGGAGTGAAATCCGCAGGGTGAGAAAAGAGAATCAGCCAGGCTCCCTTAAAATCCTCTAGCTTAAGCACGCCGTGAGTAGTCGCTACTTCAAATGCTGGTGCTGGCTCCCCTATCCGGGGAAGACTAATTGTTTGTTCTCTTACTTCTTCCATGTTCGACGCCTCCGTTACTTGTCCTTTCTTAATTCTAAAAGCATTTACTCAGTTCGCATTATCACAAAAGTTCTAGAAAGCCTCTTTGACCTTCCAGTTCTTGTCTATCAACCTCCTTTCCTGCACCTCTAACTTATCCGTCCATTCTTGCCCAAAACTACTTGAATATTCTTTCCAGCCTCTTGTTCACCTCATCCCAGTTGACGATGTTCCAGAAGGCATCAACGAATTTAGCTCTCTCGTTCTTGTAATCCAGATAATAAGCATGTTCCCAGACATCAATAACCATCAAGATGGTAAACATGGGATAAACATTTGTATTATGTTTCTCTATCTGCATTATTATTGGTCTGTTAGTCTGCCTGCAGAAACTGAGTGCTGCCCACCCCGAGCCTTCCACGCTGGTAGCAGCCTGACTGAATTCCTTTTTGAATCTGTCAAAACTTCCAAACTCTTTCTCTAGGGCTGTGCCCAAAGTTCCGGTTGGCTTTCCCCCGCCTTTTCCCGATGGCGCCAGATTGGCCCAGAACAATGAGTGTAGCAGATGCCCTCCGATGTGAAACGAAAGCTCTTTCAAGGTAGCTTTAACATCAAAGTCAGCACCTTCTTTGCGAGCCTTGTCCAGCCTCTCGAGTATGGCATTAGCACTATTGACGTACGCCTGATGATGCTTTTGATGGTGTAGAGTTAACTGTTCTTGGGATACATAGGGCTGCAACTCATCATATCGGTAGGGCAATTGCGGCAGGGTATAAAACTTTGCTTTTTCCATAAGTCTTTTTCCTCCTTTTCAAAATCTCATTAATATTAGCCGGGTTGCCAGTTCTACTATCATAAATTATTACTGCTTTAGTCAGCCTACCCCCTTTCCGGCAAACCATTGTCAAGCAAAGCCACGCTCTTTATGTTTTTTGGCGATGATGCTGGCTAAGTTGTCCAGGGCCTTGAAATCCTCTTCTCTGGGAAATCCCTTGATGACTACAGGTTGTAATACCTCCACCTTAAGGTTAGGAATCAATCCCTGGAGCTGTTCCACTGCCTTACTGCCCCAGCCATAGGAACCGATAATAGAGACGAATTGGAGTTTAGGTCTTAAGGCATTGGCTAGAAATGCAGCATAAGCGACATTAGGGTGTGGGCCTACATGAACCGTAGGTGTCCCAATGACCATAGTGGCTGCATCCACCAATGCTATGGCCAGTTTCCCTATATCCACAGCTGCCAGGTTGAATTGCTTTACCGTCACGCCCCTTTGAACCAAGGCTCCGACGAGGTAATCCACCATCTCCTTTGTGCTACCGTGCATGGAGATGTAAGGCAATACCACGATGTTTTTGGGCGGGTCGAAAACCCAGCTTCGGTAGGATTCCAGAATAAAGCTGGGCTTGTCATACGCAGGGCCGTGACTGGGGGCGATGATGTCGATCTCATATCCCTTTAATTTCTCCAGGTGATTCTGAATGTTGGTGTGGAAGGGCATCATGATTTCGGCATAGTATCTCTTAGCCGCCTCATAGACTTGCTCCTCATAAGTTACATACAAATCTGTAGTTGCCAGGTGGGAACCAAAAAGGTCACAGGGGAAGAGAACTTTGTCCTCCCGAAGATATGTAAGCATTGTCTCTGGCCAGTGAACCCAGGGAGCATGGATAAACTCAAGGGTCTTATCTCCCAGGGATAAAGTTTCACCATCGCTTACAGTGATGAACTTATCCTCGGGAATGAGCAAGAGACCTATGAGCATATCCTTGCCTCTGGGTGTCGTGACTACTTTGGCGGTGGGATATTTCTCGAGAACTGGGGGAATAGTACCGGAATGGTCTTGCTCTGCGTGATTGGCAATGACATAATCTATATTCTTAACTCCAGCTTGCTTCAGGCGATTTAGCAGCACACTTTCCATACTAGGGTCTACCGTGTCAATAAGCGCTGTCTTCTCACTACCCTTAATCAAATAGGAGTTATAACTCGTGCCATCAGGGAGGGGAATGAGTGCGTCAAATAACCGCCTGTCCCAGTCAATTGCGCCCACCCAGTATACTCCAGACCTTATTTTTCTTGGTTTCATTCTACTCTCCTATCTTCTCAAACTGCTCCTTTCTCGCCCCACATACTGGGCATACCCAATCATTGGGTATCTCTTCAAAGGGAGTCCCAGGTGCTATCCCACCATCGGGGTCACCTTTTTCAGGGTCGTATATATAGCCACAAACTGTACATTTATATTTAGCTGCTTTTTTGACCTCTTTCTCCTCTTTTCTATATGTGGGGGCGGTCTTTGGTGCCGTGCCACGCTTTACATCGTGGTAATAAGCATAAGTCATAGGTTCACCGCTTTTCAAAGTTTCTGCCTCTATTAAGTCCCCTGTGAAAATGGTATGTGTCCCGACATCCACTTCATTAATCACCTTTGCTTCCAGATAGCCCAAGGCATGGTCAAGAACTATGGGAGCTCCGGTTTTGCCTATCTTGTAATTCACCTGAGCAAATTTGTCAATATCCCTTCCCGACTTGAAACCGAAATTCCCTATAAAACTTAGAGGTGTATCCTGGGATAAAATCGAGGCTGCGAAAACACGGCTGTCATGGATGAATTCATGGGTGAGGTTCTGTTTATTAATGCTCACTGCGATGGCAGGTGGTTCAGAGGTGATCTGAAACAGGGTGTTGGCAATTTGCCCGTTGAGCTTGTCTCCCCTGGCCGAGGTTATTATATATATCCCATAACTTAGCTGGTACAGCGTCTTAATATCCACTTTTCCCTCCTCATTCTGTGCCTTCTAATTTGTCAAAGTAGTTTTTACTAGCTCCACAAATAGGGCATTTCCAGTCATCAGGTAGTAGCTCGAAGGAAGTTCCCGGTGAAACATTACCATCTGGATCTCCAAATTCGGGGTCATAGATAGAGGAGCAGCGGCGACACTGATACTTTTGTGCCTTTGTCGCCGCTATCTGCTCAATATAAAGCGATGACTTCTTAGAGGTGGGCCCCCGTTTGACCTCAGAGTAATAGTCATAGGTCATTGGCTCACCTTCCCTGATGATATCGCTGTCCACCATTTGAGCTATGAATATGGTATGAGTTCCTAAATCTGCTTCATTGATAACGTTGGCTTCTACATAAGCCAGGGTGTTATCCAGAACTATAGGTGCTCCAGTTTTGCCTATTTTGTAACTCACACCCTTAAATTTATCTATCTCCCTTCCTGAATTGAAGCCAAAACGGCCAATGAAGCTCAATGGCGTGTTTTTAGAGAGAACTGAGAACGATAGCACTTTGCTTGCTTTGATAAATTCATGAGTAAGGTTTTCCTTGTTTATAGAGACAACAAAATTAGCTGGCACAGCACTGACCTGACTAACCCCGTTCGCAATTAGCCCATTAAACCTGTCTTTCCTCCTTGAACCCACTACATACAAACCATACCTCAATTTGCGTAACGCCAATAAATTCATTTGTTACCTCCTGTTATACCTTATCATTGATATCATCAATTTCAGCCCGTAGTCTTACACCCCATCCAAACGATGCTCTTTCATAATAAACCACCCTGCCGGGTCAGTAAGGTAATCATAAGAGTCAAGGAGAGCAAGGTGATGTCCTCTCTCCTCAGCAGCCAAAGCCTCGTAGAACCGTTTTTCCCGAGGTAGGGTGCTTTGTTCGCTTCGGGAGCGATACAAATCGTAAGTCTTGATCTCCATATCCATGGCGGTCTTAATAGCCTCAAGCTCAGATTCGGCTACTTTAAATCTATTACCCAGCTCTTTAGTGGCCTGGGCAAATATAGACTTAAGTTTTTTCGCCTTCTCGGATGGCAGTCCCACGTCAGGCCAATCTTGACCCCTCTTAAGCGCTTCATATATTTCCTCAAACTTCTTTTTGTGTTCAGCTTCTTCGTTAGCCAGTCTTTGAAATAACTCTTTAGCTAGCTTGTTGCTGCTTTTCCGGCTTGCTTGTTGATAAAACTCCTTACCCTCCACTTCCATTTGAATTGCAGTCTGAAGTATATCCACCATTTTCTTTGCTTCTCCTAATTACAACTTCGACTTTCCTTTCCCTGAGCAAATTTTTTCTTAATTCCGGAAAGTAACCTTACATGGGATTTTTCCTCATTTATTACCTTATCGGCGACCAGCCGATCTCGTTCCGGTACAAGGTCACGCATTTCGCTATAAAATATGATGGAGTCCTTTTCTGCACCCAGTGCTATTTGAATTGCCTCAGCCGGGCTAGATGCATTTCGTGCCATCTGGCGAGCAACTTCGTCATTGGTGAACACAACTGAGTCAATAAGAGCCTTAAGGTAAAGCTCATACTCTTCTTCGCTTCCACCAGCATATGTTGGTTGATACTTGCCTATGGAGTCCAGCATGTTTTGGAAGATTTCCAGATGTGTCCGTTCCATGTTAGCCAGATAATTATAAGTGTCTTTTAGTAAAGCGTCCGTGGTTAATTCCGCAAGTGAACTGTAGTAAGCAACCCCGTTTCTCTCAATGCCCAGGGCAACATCAACAAGCTCACTACCAGAAAATATTGCCATGATTCAAATCCTCTCCATTTATTTTTTAGGTTATTCTAGCCTCTGAAGATAACGATTGGCCTGAAGAGCAGCCTTAGCTCCTTCCCCGGCAGCCACTATTATCTGTTTTTCAGGAACAGTAGTAACGTCTCCAGCAGCGAAGAGCCCCGGTACACCAGTTTCATTGGCACAGTTAACCTCAATTTCGCCGAGGCTATTTAGAGTAGTTACCCCCTTCATTGCCCCTGAGTTGGGAACGAGTCCAATCTCTATAAGGACACCACCAACGTCAAACTTCTTTTCTTGCTTACTTTTCAAGTCTCTTATTTTTATCCCTTCAACACGGTCCTCTCCATTTATCTCCAGGACTTCATGCTCAAGAAACATAGTCAAATTATCGGCTTTGGTTATCTTGTCAATTAGTATCTGGTCACCGGTAAGGGAGGTTAGCGATATTAAATAAACGTGTTCAGCTATTTTAATCATGTCACCAGCAGCCTCCAAGGCTGAATTACCTCCACCGATGACAGCTACCTTTTCACCAGCAAAAAGGGGACCATCGCAAATAACGCAGTAGGTAACCCCTTTACCAGCTAACTCTTTCTCTCCAGGAACATTTAGTTGACGAGGGCGCTTGCCTGTGGCAAATATGACCGCCTTAGCTTGGTAGGTTTCACCTTTATCTGTCCTGACCTCAAAGCCCCTATTTATTCTAGACACGCTTTCAACTCTCTGACCGATTTCTGTTTTCACATCTGAAGGAGACTGTCTTACCTGCTCCTCGAATTTCTGTATCAACTCGGGACCTTCGATGAATTGGTAGCCCATATAGTTTTCCACGCCAGCGGTGATGAGAGGTTGCCCTCCCAGATCGTAGCTGATAAGCAAGGTATTAAGTCTTTTTCTTGCTGCATACACTACAGCCGTCATCCCGGCAGGACCGGCGCCGATGACAACCAGCTCATACATAACTCCTCCCAGCGAACTAAAGACCTAACTTCGCTCTAAGTTGCGCCTCGTCAAACCCGACCAATACCTCGTCATCAAAACAAATTGTCGGGACCGCTAATGAATGACATTTACGCATCATTTCCTCGCGAGCCGCTTTATCTTCAGCTACATTAAATTCCTGGTACTTGATGCCGTTGTCATCCAAGAACTTTTTAGCCATCTTGCAATAAGGACAGGTTGGAGTAGTATAAACCTTAACTTCTCGCGCCATTTTCACCTCCTGAGTTCTTGCAGGGAGCAGGACAAAATTTGGTCATCCCATCCAGCATCCTCTCCGTCTCCCTGAACTCTTCCCGGGGACGCCATCCTGCAATCACTTTATTTCTTACCACCTCCTTCTCAAAATTCTTACAGGCATCACGCCTTCCTCTCTGCCATAGTTAGTGCTTGTTCAGCAGCTTTCTGACACTCCTGGCATGACCCACGAAATTCAAGCCGATGGTGTGAAATATCAAAGCCCGTGTTTCGGGCCACTCTCTCATCAAGTTCCTTGTTTACTGGCTCATCTATATCAAAGACGCGACCACACTTATCACACCTGAAATGGTAGTGATTATCTGAATTACCATCAAATCTACTAAAGGTGCCGCTCAAATCTATCTCCAGAATTTCCCTGCTTTCTCGCAATAGTTTTAGATTACGATAAACCGTCCCCAAACTAATGTTAGGTATCTCTTTCCTCACCTCGTCGTATATCCAGTCAACTGTGGGGTGACAAGTTGTACTTCTCAGGACTTCAATGATGGTTTCTCTTTGCTTAGTTATCCTTGCATGCATCGCTAATGATAATCATTACTAATAATATAATATTTTTGTCAATTTGTCAAGGGGTTGTACTGGTTCATATGATTGGAGACACATTAGCCTCCTCCTTCTGTCATTGCGAGGAGTGATAGCGACGAAGCAATCTCGGGTTGAAGCTCTAAATCCTAAGCACTGAATTCTGAACAATATCAAAAATCAAACATAAAAAGTCAAAATGACAAATTAAAATGTAAAAACCTTCCTCATTTTGCTCTTTGACTTTTGACTTATTTTTGCCTTCCTCACTTTGCCCTTTGATTTTTGAGTTTTGCTTTTCTTGGGCTTGCCCCGCCGGAGCCTGCCCTGAGCGAGATTCTTCGGTCGCTTTGCTTCCTCAGAATGACAAAGAAAAATTGGGGGGCAGAATGACAGAAAAGCGAAGGGGCTCGCGATGACATGGGTGAGAGCATGAGCAGAGCAAAGAATTGTTCGAACCCCAAATTTAAGCTCAAAATAAGAGTGGAAGATTACAAATCCTATTTAACAGAAATCTCAACCATTCTAGGTTTGGCTTCCGAGATTTTGGGTTATTTATTCACCCATAATCTGGAGCACCAGCTCCCGTGACCGGGGACGGTTATCGAAATCAATAAACACAATTTGCTGCCAGGTGCCCAGAGTTAACCTTTTGCTTACAAAGGGCACTGTCAGCGAAGCCCCAAGCATCGAAGCACGCACATGAGAATGCCCATTACCATCTCCCCATGTTTTGTTATGCTCATAAAGGATATTCTGGGGTACCACCCTATCCCACATTTTTTCGAAATCTTCGAGAAGCCGGGACTCATATTCAATAGTGGTGAGCCCCGCTGTTGAACCAGATATAAACAAGGTTACTGCGCCATTGTTTACTCCCGACTGCCTCACCTCGCCCGCTACCTGTGAGGTTATATCAATGATGTCGCACCTACCTTTAGTTTTAAATGTGATGCTTTTAGTGACTACAGTCATATTTTTACCTCCTGCCATAGAATATCATTCATCTCAAACACCGGACCATCACGGCATACCTGTTTTAAGCCATGCTTGGTATTTATAGTGCAGCTATAACAAGCTCCGATGCCACATCCCATCCTCACCTCCAGGGAAACCTGACATCTCTTCAGCTTGAGATTGCTTCGCTTTTCACCCTCTCCCTTCAAGGAAGAGGGATTAAGGGTGAGGGCCATTGCCTTATACATATCCACAGGTCCACAAGCAAATACCTGGTCTGCCCAATCGAGGAAGTCAGGCAGGATATCGGTTACCCTGCCCTTCCTGCCCAGAGTCCCGTCTTCGGTAACAGGAATGAAGCGAACTCCGCCTGGTAAAGACAAGAGATTGCTTTGCTTTTCACCCTCTCCTTTTTCCTCTCCCTTCGATGGAGAGGAATTAATGGTGAGGGGCAATGATAAAAAAGGATAAATCTGAGCAGCGGTGCTCGCTCCATGAATTAATGTTACCTGATATTGAGGCGAAGCATATTGAGCCAGGAAAATAAGCGGAGCAATGCCAATGCCTCCGCCCACCAATAGCAGGTTTTTCAAACCAGGCACAATGTTAAATCCCTTACCCAGTGGTCCGAGGACGTCAATTTTATTGCCCGCCGGCTGCTGTGATAGCCAAAAGGTGCCCTTGCCTACTACCTGAAATAGAATGGCAATCTCACCCTCACCTGAATCCTCTCCCGTCGAGGGAGAGGACAAGGATGAAACTTGATGCACACTGAAAGGGCGACGCAATATCAATCCTTCACAGCATACCGTAATAAATTGCCCCGGCTGAGCCGAAGAAGCGATGTCAGGCGCATCAAGCCACATAAGATACACGCCTGGCATGACCTCCACATTAGAAGTTATCGCACACAAAGACTGCCTCATCACAAATCCTAAATTCGAATTCCTAAACTCTAAACAAATTCAAAATTTCAATGCCCTAAATTCAAAACCACTTCGGATCATTTGGATTTTGGGTTTTGATATTGTTTGGGATTTCGTGCTTTGGATTTCGGATTTCCCGTTAAGTATTCCCTCAGCGGCTGAACGCTAAAACTTTGACCGACACCACTCATCGCCTCCACAACTACACGGGCAGTATCCAGCGAGGTAAAGCACGGTATCCTCTTTTCTACAGCAGCACGTCGGATATCAAATCCATCCTTCAAGGGAAGCCGACCTCCAGTGACAGTGTTAATAACCCCAGCCACAGAATTATCCTGAATAACATCAATAACGTTGGGATGCCCTTCACTTAATTTTTTGGTCACCAGTTTTACCGGGAGACCCGCTGCTTCAATCATAGCTGCAGTCCCTTCAGTGGCATAAAGTCCATATTGAAGCGAGTGCAACTTCTTGATTAAAGGCAGTGATTCAGCTTTATCCCTATCAGCAACGCTTAGCAACATCCCTCCCTTCTCAGGCAACATCAACCCGGCAGCCAAGAGTGCCTTGACCAAGGCAGCATCAAAAGTATAATCAACACCCATCACTTCACCGGTAGATTTCATCTCAGGTCCAAGATAATTATCCACCCCAATCAGCTTGGACATAGAGAAAACAGGAGCCTTTATACCCACTAACTTTTGCTTCTTCCCCAACCCCCCGTTATAACCTTGCTCAGCAAGACTGATACCAGCCATCACTTTGGTGGCAATTCGCACCAAGGGAACACCAGTTACCTTGGAGATAAAGGGCACAGTTCTGCTAGCCCGGGGATTTACCTCAAAGACATATACTGAGGAACGCCCATTTTCCCTCATTATGAGCATTTGAACGTTCATCAAGCCTTTAACCTGCAAAGCAAGACCAATTCTGGTGGTGTAGTCCACCATAGTGTTTACTTCCTCATCGGTTAAATTGACGCCGGGATAGATAGCCAGGGCATCACCACTATGCACGCCAGCTCGCTCAATATGCTCCATTATGCCCGGGATAAGCACCTCCTCCCCATCACTAACAGCATCTACCTCAACCTCCTTGCCCTGCAAGTACTTATCGATAAGGACAGGATGCTGGCTATTGAGCTCTAAGGCCTCGGTTAGATAGCGAATCAGCTCAGTCTCATTGTGCACGATTTCCATAGCTCTGCCACCGAGGACATAGCTGGGGCGAATCAACAACGGATAACCCAAGGACATAGCTACATTCAGTGCTTCTTCAATTGATGACACGCCAGCTCCCGGTGGCTGAGGAATACCCAACATATCTAGAAAGTCTTCAAAACGACGACGGTCCTCAGCTATATCTATTGCTTCAGCACCGGAGCCCAGTATTGGTAAATTGCTGCGTGCCAATGGCTCAACCATGTTGATGGCTGTCTGACCGCCAAACTGAACGATGGAGGGTAGGACAGACTCACCTTCGTTTTCAACTATGTCTCGAATGCTTTCCTCATCCAGAGCTTCAAAGTAAAGCCGGGTGCTGGTATCGAAATCGGTGGAAACTGTTTCTGGATTAGAGTTAACCAGGATGCTTTTCATTCCCACCTCATTAAGCGCCCAGGCAGAGTGAACACAGCAGTAATCAAATTCAATCCCTTGCCCGATTCGTATCGGGCCACTTCCAATAACTAAAGCTTTCCTGCCTTCCAGAGGCTCAGCTTCGTTTTCCTTCTCATAGGTGCTGTAGAAATAAGGAGTTTCAGCATCAAATTCGCCAGCGCAGGTATCCACCATTTTATATACCGGGCGGATATGCCATTCATGACGGGCTTGCCTCACCTGCTCAGGCAATCTATCAGCCAATGTGCCAACTTGCTCATCACTGAAACCAAGCCGCTTTACCTCCCAGAGAAGCTCGGGGGTCAAAGGCTCAGAAAGAAGTCGCTTTTCCATGTCAACGATATTCTGAAGCTTATAGATAAACCAGGGGTCTACTCCAGTGCGCTGGGAAAGCTCTTCAGGTATAGCTTCCCTTCTCAGCGCTGCTATGATTGCCCATATTCTCAAGTCATTGGGATGAAGTGGATAGGAATCAAGCCCTTTCCCCTGCTGCCAGCTGGAATCTTCCCAGAGAAGGGTCCTCTTACCAAACTCCAGAGAGCGCACGGCCTTCTGCAGGGCAGCTTCAAAGCATCTTCCAATAGCCATCACTTCGCCGGTGGCTTTCATCTGAGTACCAACTTCTCTATCACCTAAGGCAAATTTATCGAAAGGCCATCTTGGAATTTTAACCACGCAGTAATCGAGAGCAGGCTCAAAGGATGCCATCGTCTTGCCAGTAACCTTATTGGGTATTTCATCAAGCCTTCTTCCTATAGCTATTTTGGCCGCCACACGGGCAATGGGATAGCCAGTGGCTTTGCTGGCAAGGGCTGAGCTACGACTGACACGCGGGTTGACTTCAATCACATAATATTGACTTTTTTCTACCTTTACTTGGTCTGGAGCCCATTTTTCAGCAACTACAGGGTGAGGAGTAAGGGCAAATTGTATGTTACAGCCACCCTCAACACCCAAAGCCCTGATAATGTTAATGCTCGCCGACCTGAGCATCTGGTATTCCTTATCGGTGAGAGTCTGACTGGGAGCTATCACAATGCTGTCGCCAGTATGCACACCCATGGGGTCAATGTTTTCCATATTACAGATGGTAATACAGTTATCGGCGGCATCACGCATAACTTCATATTCAATTTCCTTCCAGCCAAGGAGACATTGCTCCACCAGAACTTCATGACTCATGCTATTCTCCAGGCCATTGGCGACTACTCTCTCAAGCTTTCCCACAGTGTAGGCAACACCGCCCCCGGTGCCACCCAGGGTATAAGAAGGACGAACAATTAAGGGCAAGCCAATGGATTTTGCCAACTCCGTGGCTTCCTTTACCGATTTAACCGTGGCGCTCTGGGGCACGGGCTCACCAATATCAATAAGAAGCTGTTTAAATAACGACCTCTCCTCAGCCTTCTTTATCGTTTCCACTGGTGTCCCCAAAAGCCTTACATTATATTTATCAAGCACACCAGCATCGGCCAACTCTACCGCAAGGTTAAGCCCTGTCTGCCCACCAAGAGTAGGCAGCAGTCCATCAGGACGCTCCCTTTCAATTACCCGGGCTAAGACTTCCACAGTAAGCGGCTCAATATAGACGATATCGGCAATGCCTTCATCAGTCATGATGGTAGCCGGGTTTGAGTTCACCAGAACCGTGATAACGCCTTCTTCTCGTAATGCCCGGCATGCCTGAGTTCCCGAATAATCGAACTCCGCCGCCTGCCCGATTATTATCGGCCCCGAGCCGATGACCAGGACTTTAGATACCAATTTACTCCTTCATCTCATTTGGAAAATCTGGGTATGTATATGTTAAATTGCGTTTCACTATAAAGACTATGTGATATAAGTATGGGCAGTGGTTATTCTTCTTCAATTCTTGCCAAACTGGGGGAAGAATATTCTTAGTTGTCATGGGTAACATATAAAATTCGTCTCTCGTCCATTGTGATATGAAAAATCTTCCCCCTGTAGAGACAAGCACGATTCCACGGCATCCTTTCTTCGCTTGGCAGAATGATTCTACTTGTTGTGAATATTCGTGCTTAATTTTTGTTAACAGCGTATAACTGAATGGCTGCTTAGCCTCAGCACTGCTCAAAGCCTTGATCCACTTATTGGAAAAGAACGGCACTACTTGCTTGCGCTGCGACTGTGGTAGGCTTATTCGGCTCGCCTCGATTGCATACTGGTGTGTGTTTCTGTAGGCGACAAAGTCAACAGTAGGTCGAGGTAGGTCACGAAGGATGCAAGCAATGTTTGTAAAATTTTGATTATGCAGGTATTCAAAAGCTTCTATCTCAGTAAGTACATTGTGAATGGCTTCGTTAGTTTTTTTTAAATTAGCGGTATCGAGGCTTCCGACGCCATGGAAAATCTTCTTGAAGTTTTCGCAGTTTGAATTTCCAAGCTCTAGGACATTTTCCAACTGCTTTAAGTTCTCCTTGCTTTCTGTTGCTGAATCTGAAAGAAGTCCAATTAAGATATTTTGTTCTGCATTTGATGCTTGTAATACTTTCCTAATTAGCGGATGAAAATACTTCTTAACCAAAGAATACTTATTGAGTTCACATTCCACGATACTAAGCATTTTGCTCTTTTGCTCCCTTCACCATCTCCAGAAATCTCGCGAACAAATACCTGTTATCCAACGGCCCGGGCGAGGCTTCGGAGTGGTATTGAATTGATAGTATAGGCAAGTCCCGGTGGCAAAGACCTTCCACGGTGCCATCGTTTAGATTTACATGGCTTACCTCAAGTCCTCCCTTCAAGGTATCGGCATCTATGGCATAGCCATGATTCTGAGCAGTGATACACACTTTGCCAGTGGCTAAATCTCGAACAGGATAACTGCCCCGATGCCCAAACTTCATCTTGAAGTTCTCAGCCCCAAAGGCTTGACCGATTACATTTTGCCCCAGGCCTATGCCCATCATTGGCTTTTTGCCGGCGAGCTTTTTCACCATCTCCGTTATATCGTTAAGGAGAGTAGGATTTCCAGGACCAGAGGAAAGGACAATGCCATCAGGATTTAAGGCCAAGATATCTTCTACTGAGGTAGTGCACGGAACAGCAGTTACCTGGCAGCCAAATTGGCTCAAGATGCGCAATATGTTGTATTTCAAGCCATAGTCAATGACCGCGATACGAGATTGCTTCGTCGCTGATGCTCCTCGCAATGACAGGAAAGGCAGGTTTGCAGTGACAGATGTATCGGATTGCCAATCATAGGGCTTCTCAGTAGTAACCTGGTGAACAAAATCGGTAGAATCATACCGGGGTAAATTCTTCAGCTCTTTTAATGCTTCTTCAGCAGTCATCTTTGAGGTAATAATCCCCATCATAGTTCCCAGTGAGCGTATATGGCGAGTTAAGGCACGGGTATCTATCCCGCTGATTCCCGGAATGCCATTATCCTGCAGAAACTTATGTAAAGTAATTGTGCTCTGCCAGTGACTGGGTTGAGAGCAATACTCCCGAACGGCAAAGCCCCTCACCTGAATTTGCTTCGATTCGAAATCGGATTCATTAATGCCATAGTTGCCAATCATGGGATAAGTGGGCACTAGAATCTGCCCGGCATAAGAAGGGTCAGTGAGCATCTCCTGATAGCCGGTCATGCTGGTATTGAAAACGACCTCGCCATAGGCATTATCCTCAGCACCGAAGGCATCCCCTTCGTAAACCGAGCCATCCTCAAGAACTAAAATTGCCTTCTTAGCCATCACCCTCACCTTAATCCTCTCCCGTCAAGGGAGAGGAAATTTGGGCATAATGACTTCCTAAGAAATCATCCATATAAACTACCTCGCCATCGACTATGGTAGCCATCACCTTGCCTTTAAACTTACAGCCATCGAAAGGAGTATTCTTCCCTTTAGAGGCAAATTTGCTGCTGTTCACCACCCATTCCCGGTCTGGGTCAAATATAGTGATATTAGCCGGAGAGCCTACCTGCAACATGCCTAATTCGCCGTCTTTGCCAACTATCCTTGCTGGCTCACAGGTTAGCTTGGAAATCAAGGTAACCAAACCTATCTCCCCTTTATGAACCAGGCCCATAAGAGCGCCAAAAGCGGTCTCA